>ERZ1066115.13-NODE-13-length-81483-cov-18.661652_pt1 | contig 81483 bp, 79 predicted proteins | sample MGYA00382762_ERZ1066115 | MGnify/ENA primary metagenome ERZ1066115 (study PRJEB33369, sample SAMEA5778345) | biofilm metagenome | biome: Industrial cooling water; feature: Water cooling tower basin; material: Biofilm | place: United Arab Emirates | collected... | reverse complement strand
GCATCGCCCATCTCGCGGGTGCCGACCTTGTTGGTCCCGCGCTCGTAGATGTCGCCAGTGCGATAGCCTTGGGCCAGCACTTTCTTGACCGCATTTTCGACGCGCAGCGCCTGCTCTTCGAGATTGAAGGTATAACGCAGCATCATCGCGGCAGAAAGGATGGTCGCCAGCGGGTTGGCCACGCCCTTGCCGGCGATGTCCGGTGCCGAACCGTGCGACGGCTCATAGAGGCCCTTGTTGTTCTGGTCGAGGGAGGCCGACGGCAGCATGCCGATCGAGCCGGTCAGCATCGAAGCTTCGTCGGAGAGGATGTCGCCGAACATGTTGCCGGTCACCATCACGTCGAACTGCTTCGGCGCCTTGACCAGTTGCATCGCGGCATTGTCGACCAGCATGTGGCTGAGTTCGACGTCGGGGTAATCCTTGCTCACCTCGATCATCACGTCGCGCCAGAGCTGGGTGCATTCGAGCACGTTCATCTTGTCGACCGAGCACAGCTTCTTGTTGCGCTTCTGCGCGGCCTGGAAGGAAACGTGGGCAATCCGGCGAATCTCGGATTCGCTGTACACCATGGTGTTGAAGCCGACACGCTCGCCGTTTTCTTCACGCACGCCGCGCGGCTGGCCGAAATAGATGTCGCCGGTCAGTTCGCGGACGATCAGGATGTCGAGGCCGGCCACCACTTCCGGCTTCAGCGTCGAGGCGTTGGCCAGTTCCGGGTAGAGAATCGCCGGGCGCAGGTTGGCGAACAGGTTGAGATCCTTGCGGATGCCGAGCAGGCCGCGCTCCGGACGCTGTTCGCGCGGCAGGCTGTCCCACTTCGGGCCGCCAACGGCACCGAGCAGAATCGCATCCGCTTCGCGAGCCAGTTTCTGGGTAGCTTCTGGGTAGGGATTACCGGTCGCATCGACCGCGCCACCGCCAAGCAGGGCCTCCTCCATCTCGAACTTGAGATCGAGAGCGTTGAGCACACGCACTGCCTCGGCAGTGATTTCAGGACCGATGCCATCACCCGGCAAAACACAAATCTTCATAATTTCAGGATCCAGTGGTTAGGATTCGGGATCAAGCCAGGCGGAAGCACCGAGCACGGCGCTCCCGATCATCAACGGCTCAAGCCTCTAATCACGAATAACGAACGACTAACTAGCAAACAGCCAGGGTTGCTCGACCCGGCGCTTCTCTTCAAACGCCTTGATCTTGTCGGCATGGCGCAGGGTCAGACCAATATCGTCCCAGCCGTTGAGCAAGCATTCCTTGCGGAAAGGGTCGATTTCGAAAGACAAAACTTTGCCATCAGGCCGGGTGACGGTCTGGGCTGCCAGATCGACGACCAATTGATAGCCCTGAGTTGCAAGCACCTGCTGGAACAAGGCCTCAATCTCGGCAGCCGGCAGCACGATGGGCAGAATGCCGTTCTTGAAGCAGTTGTTGAAGAAGATGTCGGCGTAGGACTCGGCGAGAATCACCTTGAAGCCGTAGTCGAGCAAGGCCCACGGCGCGTGCTCACGGGAACTGCCGCAGCCGAAATTGGCGCGGGTCAGCAGGACCTGAGCCCCGGTGTAGCGAGCCTGGTTGAGCACGAAATCCGGGTTCTTCGGCCGCTGTGAGCAATCCTGTCCGGGCTCGCCCACATCAAGATAGCGCCATTCGTCGAAAGCGTTCGGGCCAAAGCCGGAACGCTTGATCGACTTCAGGAACTGTTTGGGGATGATCGCATCGGTATCGACATTGTTGCGGTCGAGCGGCGCGACCAGTCCGTCGAGACGTTCAAACTTGTCCATGGGCTTCCTTACTTCGTTGCGCGCTGGATGGCCTCGCCACCCTTTTCAATATCCTTGCCGATTCCCTGGATCGTATTGCAGGCCGCCAGCGACAACAGGCCTGCTACGGTCAACACGGCAAAAAGCACTTTTTTCATCCTCGTCTCCGCCTCAGGAAAGCTCACGCACATCGGCGAAGCGACCGGCAATCGCTGCTGCGGCAGCCATTGCCGGGCTCAGCAGATGGGTCCGCCCCCCCGGCCCCTGACGGCCTTCGAAATTGCGGTTCGAGGTCGAGGCACAACGCTCACCCGGCTCCAGTCGGTCGGCGTTCATCGCCAGACACATCGAGCAACCCGGTTCGCGCCATTCAAAACCGGCGGCGAGGAAAACCTGGTCCAGCCCTTCCTCTTCAGCCTGGCGCTTGACCAGACCCGAGCCCGGCACCGCCAGCGCCAGCTTGACATTGGCAGCAACCTTCTTGCCCTTGACCACGGCAGCAGCCTCGCGCAAATCCTCGATCCGGGAATTGGTGCACGAACCGATGAAGACCTTGTCGATGGCGATTTCGGTGATCGGCGTATTCGCCTGCAAACCCATGTATTGCAGCGCGCGCTCCATACCCTCCCGCTTGACCGGATCGGCTTCTGCCGCCGGATCGGGAACCCGGCCATCAATGGCGACCACCATCTCGGGCGAAGTGCCCCAGGTCACCTGCGGCCGGATTTCTTCGGCATTCAGGGTCACCACTTTGTCGAAATCGGCAGCTGCGTCAGAGTGCAAGGTACGCCAATAGGCAACCGCCTTGTCCCAGGCTTCACCGGTCGGCGAGAACGGACGGCCACGCAGATAGTCGATGGTCTTTTCATCAACCGCAACAAACCCCATCCGGGCACCAGCTTCAATCGCCATGTTGCACAGCGTCATCCGCCCTTCCATCGACAGGCTGCGGATTGCACTGCCGGCGAATTCAATGGCGTAGCCTGTACCACCAGCGGTGCCGATCTTGCCGATCACGGCCAAGGCCACATCCTTGCCAGTGACGCCCTTGCCCAGGTCGCCATTGACCAGCACCAGCATGGTCTTGGACTTTTTCTGCACCAGGCACTGGGTCGCCATCACATGCTCGACCTCCGAGGTGCCGATCCCATGTGCCATGCAGGCGAAGGCCCCGTGCGTCGAGGTATGCGAATCGCCGCAAACCACGGTCATCCCGGGCAGGGTCGCACCGTTTTCCGGCCCGACCACGTGCAGGATGCCCATGCGCGGATCCTTGAACGGAAAATAGGCCAGCGCACCGACTTCGCGCACGTTGGCGTCGAGGGTCTCGACCTGCAAACGGGAAACCGGATCCTTGATCCCTTCGTCCCAATGATCGGTCGGGGTATTGTGGTCCGGGGTCGACACGATGGAGGACGGGCGCCACGCCTTGCGGCCGGCCAGCTTGAGGCCTTCGAAGGCCTGCGGGCTGGTCACTTCATGCACCAGGTGACGGTCAATGTAGATCAGGGCCGTGCCATCCGCCTCCTGATGGACAACGTGGCTTTCCCAGAGCTTGTCGTAAAGTGTTTTCGCCATGGAAATCAAAACAAGGGGCTGTAAAGCGTTCGATTATTGCACAGGATCAGCGCTTTTTTGCCTTTTTGCCGCGTCGACCGTGAGATCGCCAGGCACACCGCGTGCAATCAGCAGATAGCCGGCCAAGGCCGCCAGCGCCGCCAGCGAAAAGGTCCAGCCCGCCCCCCAGGCCGCCCAGGTGTAGCCACTGACCAGCGCTCCCAGCAAGCCCCCGGCTCCGAAGGACAGACTCGAGTAGAGCGCCTGCCCACGCGCCTGCGCAACACCGGGAAACCACAGGTTGATCGCGGTAATCGCCGCCGCGTGATAAGCCCCGAAAGTCAGGCCGTGCAAAAGCTGGACTACCACCGCCAGCCCCACCGAATCCATCCCCCAGCCCATCAACAGGAAGCGCAGCACTGCCGCCGCAAAGGCGACCAGCAGGATTGCCCGCAGCGAATAGCGCCGCCCGACCCGGGCCATCGCCATGAAGACCGCGATTTCCGCCAGCACCCCGAGCGACCACAGAAGACCCGTGGCGCCACGCCCGTAACCATGGTCCGCCAGATGGATGGAAAAAAATACGTAGAACGGACCATGCGCTACCGACATCGCAAAGCACGCAGCCAACAGCGCCCGCACCGGCGGACGGCGCAGTACCTCGCTGATGCTGACCGAGCCACGCTCGCCACCGCCTCCCGCCGCCTCCGGCAAGCCCAGCGCACAACCGAGAATACCCAGCAGAATCGCCGTGCAGACCCACAACACCCCGCTCGCCGGAACCTGATCGAGCAAGGCACCGGTTGCCAGCACCGCGACGATGAAACCGACCGATCCCCACAGCCGGACCCGGCTGTAACGCCCACGCTCTTCCCGCAGGTGATCAAAGGTCAGCGACTCGACCAAGGGCAGCGCCGCACTCCAGAAAAAAGCCAGCACCGCCATCGCGACCAGCATCGGCGCCAGCTGCTGCCACCAGAAGAAACTCAGGAAGCCAAGGCCACTGGCCAGCGCCGCCAGCCGGATGATCAGCATCCGCCGCCCGTAACGGTCGGCCAGCCAGCCCCAGGCGTAAGGACCGAGCAGGCGCATCAACTGCATTTGCGACATCAGCAAGCCGATATCCCAGGCAGAAAAGTCTAGCGACTGAAGATAAAGCCCAAAAAAAGGGGAAAAGGCGCCAAGAAATGCGAAGTAGAAAAAATAATAGCCGGACAGGCGCCAGTAGGGGAAAGCGTGCATCCGGGCATTTTACCGGACGCACGCGATGCCGGCGTTCAGGCGTTGACGGCGGCCTGCTGGCCGGCACGATAGGCCAGCAACAAGTGATACAACTCGTCCTTGAGTTTCAGGCGCTGTTTCTTCATGTCTTCCAGCGTGAAGTCGGAGACCGGCATGTCGTGCTCTTCCAGATCTTCGACCTTGCCGGTCAGCCGGTGATAAGAGGCATGCAGGCGGGCGAAATGGGCATTGCCCGCCTTCAGCGCGGCGATGGCATCCACCATCTCCGGAAATTCCTGGTGCAGCTCGTGATGCTCAACTTGCATGGTGTGTTCTCCCTGGAACGACTGAACAAAGCCTGAATTCACTCACTGCCGAAAAGTTTAACTGATTTGGCCGGGAATCACCGGGGTAGCGCAGTGCACATCGGCACACTGCGCCCGATGCCGCAGGGCATGATCGATCAGGACCAGCGCCAGCATTGCCTCGGCAATCGGAGTGGCGCGGATGCCGACACAGGGGTCGTGGCGACCGTGCGTCGCGACTTCGATCGCCTGCCCCTGGCGATCCACCGAGCGGCGCGGCTGGGCAATCGAAGAGGTCGGCTTGATCGCCATATTGACGATGATCTCCTGCCCGGTCGAAATCCCCCCGAGAACCCCACCCGCATGGTTGCTGGCAAAACCCTGGGGTGTCATTTCATCGCCGTGTTCGCTGCCCCGTTGAGCCACTGCGGCAAATCCGGCCCCGATCTCGACCCCCTTGACTGCATTGATGCTCATCATCGCATAGGCAATCTCGGCGTCGAGCCGGTCAAACACCGGCTCCCCCCAGCCCGGCGGCACGCCGCGTGCGGTTACCGTGATTTTTGCCCCGACCGAATCGAGCGATTTGCGCAACTCGTCCATATAGCTTTCGAGTTGCGGCACAATCGCTGCATTCGGCGCAAAGAAAGCATTGCCGTCGATCTCGCCGGCGGCAACAAAGGGAATCTCGATCGGCCCGAGCGCGCTCATCCAGCCACGAATCTCGATGCCGTGACGTTCGCGCAGCCATTTGCGAGCAATTGCACCGGCGGCGACACGAACCGCCGTTTCCCGGGCCGAGGAACGACCACCACCGCGATAATCGCGAAAGCCGTATTTCTGGGTATAGGTATAGTCGGCATGCCCGGGCCGGAAAGTCTCGGCGATATTGCCGTAATCCTTGCTGCGCTGATCCTCGTTGCGAATCAGCAGCGCAATCGGCGTACCGGTGGTTTTACCTTCGAAAACCCCGGACAGAATTTCGACCGTATCGGGCTCACGCCGCTGGGTCACATGGCGAGAAGTACCGGGTTTGCGCCGATCCAGCTCCAGCTGGATATCGGCTGCGCTCAGCTCAAGTCCGGGCGGGCAACCGTCGACCACGCAGCCGATGCCCGGCCCGTGCGACTCGCCAAAGGAAGTGACGGTAAAGAGGGTGCCAAAGGTATTGCCGGACATGATCGCAAAGCCTGAAAAGACAAAGGCGCGATTTTATCACGCCCCTTGCCGACTGCTCCGGCCACGCCCGCCTGAGGTTCAGGCCGCCGGCGCTTCGCCCTCGCCCGGCCAGTTCTTGATATAGCCTTTGAGCATCCGGTTCTCGAAACTCTGCTCTTCGAGAACCGCCTTGGCCACATCGAGGAAGGAAATCACCCCCTGCAAGGTATCGCCGTCCATCACCGGCAGGTAGCGTGAGTGCTTCTCGATCATCAGGCGGCGCAACTCGTTCGCCTCCATCGCCGGATAAGCCATCACGGGATCAGCAACCATCACTTCACCAACCTTGATTGCCTCGGGCGCCCGGTCATGTCGGTGCAAGGCCTGCAGCACCTCACGAAAAGTCAGCATCCCTGCCATCTTGCCGTCCTTCATCACCACCAAGGAACCGACGTCCAGTTCAGCCATCACGTCAATGGCCGAAGCCAGCGTATGCTCGGGCGTGGTGGTGTACAGCGTGCCCCCCTTCAGGCGAACAATCTCGCGAACCTGCATCGGTTTCTCCAGCAAAAAATGGATTGCAATGGCGTTGCATATTAGTGCATTGAACCGGAATGCGAAAGGCGGGGAGATTGCAACCAATACCCGGCTCCGCTAGTCTTACGTCCAAATAATTCCCTGGAGCCTGACCATGAACTACGATACCCCTTCGATCAACAGCCAAGGCATCGCCCTGTCGCCCAACCAGAACCGGGTCTTGCGCAATACTTACCTGCTACTGGCGCTATCGATGCTCCCCACGATTGCCGGCGCCCTGCTGGGTATCCAGCTGAAGTTTTCGTTTTTTGCCGGCAGCCCGTTCATCGCCTTCCTGGTTTTCCTGGGGATCGCAATGGGCTTCATGTACGGCATCGAACGGACCAAGAACAGCGGCCTTGGCGTCGCCTTGTTGCTGGCTTTCACCTTTTTCATGGGCCTGATGCTTTCGCGCCTGCTGCAAGTTGCCCTCGGCTTCAGCAACGGTGGCAACATGATTGCCCTGGCCGCCAGCGGAACCGGAGCAATTTTCTTCACCATGGCGGGGATTGCCAGCGTCAGCAAGCGCGACTTCACCAACATGGGGAAATTCCTGTTTGTCGGCATGATCGTGGTGCTGCTGGCCGCCGTCGGCAACATCTTTTTCCAGATCCCGGCCTTGTCGCTGGCAATTTCGGCCGCAGTGGTCATGATCTTCTCGGCCTACATCCTGTACGACATCAGCCGTATCGTGCAGGGCGGCGAGGATAACTACATCAGCGCCACGCTGGCCGTCTATCTCGACATCTACAATGTCTTTGCCAGCCTGCTGCAGCTGATCATGGCCTTCACCGGCGAGCGCGACTGAGCAACGACCGAGCAAGCACTCGGCACCAGCAAAAAGGCGACCTGCGGGTCGCCTTTTTGCTGCCGGCCACGCCCTCAGTCACGCTCGAACAGCGCCACCGACTCAACGTGGGCAGTATGCGGGAACATATTCACGATCCCGGCGGCCTTCAGCCGATAGCCCTTGACTGCGGTGAGCACGGCAGCGTCGCGGGCCAGCGTGGCGGCATTGCAGGAAACATACACCAGCCGCTGCGGACTCCCTTCCGCCAGCGCCTTGGCCAACTCGATTGCACCCTCGCGCGGCGGATCGATCAGCATTTTGTCAAAACGCCCCAGCGCCTTGAGCGACTCCGGCGTGCATTCAAACAGGTTGGCCACCCCGAACTCGACCTGCGCCGCCAGGCCGTTAGCCTGCGCCGTCGCCCGCCCCCGCTCGACCAGCCGGGGACTACCCTCGATACCGAGCACCGAGGCGCCACGCCGGGCAATCGGCAAGGTGAAATTTCCCAGGCCGCAGAACATGTCGGCAATCCGCTCGCCCGGCTGCGGGTCGAGCAAGGCCAGCGCTTTTGCCACCAGAATGCGGTTGACCGTGTGATTGACCTGGGTGAAGTCGGTGGGCTTGAATTCGAATTCCAGGCCGAACTCCGGCAAGGTGTAGGACAAGCGCGGCTCGGGCGGATAAAACCGGTAAATGCTATCCGGCCCCTTCGGCTGCAAATAAAAAACCACGTCATGACGGTCGGCAAACTCGCGAAGCAAGCGCTCGTCATTGGCCGTCAAGGGCTCCAGAATCCGTAATGAAAGCGCGGTGCAGCGCTCCCCCACCGCAATTTCAAGCTGCGGCAAGCGGTCAACGACGCTGAGCTTCGCGAACAATGCCCGCAGCGGCTCGAGCAGGGCCGAGACATGCGGCGGCAAAACCAGACAGGAACGCAGGTCGGCGATATAGCTGCTCCGCCGCTCATGAAAACCGATCAATACACCACCTTTGCTGGGCACCAGACGCACCCCCAGGCGAGCCCGGTGGCGATAGCCCCAGGGCGCACCATGGACCGGTGGCAAGATGGTTTCCGGGCGAACCCGTCCGACGTGCCACAAAGTATCCTCGAGCACCCGCTGCTTGACCGCCACCTGCGTCGCCGGATCGACGTGCTGCATTGCGCAACCCCCGCAAATATTGAAATGCGGACAAGGAGGCTCAACCCGCGCATTCGACGGCCGCAGCACGGAAACCAGCTGCGCCAGTTCGTATTTCGGCTTACGGCGAAAACTGGCGTATTCCACCACCTCGCCCGGCAAAGCACCGTCAACAAAGATGGTTTTACCATCCTGGCGGGCAATTCCCCTTGCCTCATGATCCAGCGACTCGATGACACCGACAGGCACGGTCAACTCCAAAAAAGGCGAAATTTTATCAAGCCTCTTCGCAACACAAGCGACAAGCGCGCAAAAAGCCCCTGCTCAGCCGGCAAAAAATACGTTTACGGATAGCCGTTTCTCATACTGCAATGCAACAAGAAAATTCCCTGATTGCAAAAAATTGCTATAATCGCACGTTGATCAGGTCGCTCCTGGTCTCCCAACGTTTCAACATTTTACGTTTCTTATCGATAAGGAAATCCCATGAACAAGTCTATCCTCGCCGCCGCCCTCCTCGCCGTTGCTCTGTCCGCTTGCGGCAAGAAGGAAGAAGCCGCTCCGGCTCCGGCCCCGGCTCCGGCTGCTGCTCCGCAAGCTGGCATGGCTGGCATGGAAGCCGCCAAGCCCGCCGAGCAAGCTGGTATGGCTGGCATGGAAGCCGCCAAGCCCGCCGAGCAAGCTGGCATGGCCGGCATGGAAGCTGCCAAGCCCGCCGAGCAAGCTGGCATGGCCGGCATGGAAGCCAAGAAGTAATCCTTCTTCGCCATCCAAGAAAAACGGGGCTTCGGCCCCGTTTTTCTTGGCCTGAACGGCAAGAAAAAACGGCGCCATGGGCGCCGTTTTTGATCTCATTCGGCCAGCAGGATTACTGCAATTGCTGCTGCAACAACCCGAGAATGCGACGCGCAGTTTCCGACCGATCCGCACCGCCTTCGCTGGACAATACCTGAACCACACTGCCGGCACCGCCGTCACGGACATAGATGCGATACTGCGTACGGCTGTTGGCCACCGGCTCGCTGCCCTTCCAGAACGCCAGCTTCGACAGGATGCTATCGGGCTTCTTGTTCATTCCGACATCGGGATCGACATAGCGGACGAAATACAAGCCCCGTGAGCGATCGCGGTCTTCAACCGTAAAACCGATCCGGTCGAGCGCCAGACCAACACGACGCCAGGCCCGGTCAAAGCGCTCACTGACTTCCAGGGTGCCAGAACCGTCATTGGCGCTTGCCAGACGAGCTCGCGGCTCCACCTTGGCCGCAGCAATGCTGACTTCGGCACGCTTTTCCTCGGTCCCCAGACGCACCATCAGGCGCCGCAGCATTTCTGCCTCCAATTCGCCGTCAGGCGGGCGAGGCTGCCAGCGGGTTTCGTCCTTGGCCGAAGAGGTATAGACCTCCTCCATGCCACGGTGGCTGATGAAAATATCGGTCGTCCCCGGCTCAGCCCCTGGCTCGAAGCGGGTCCGGAATTTGTCGCGCTCACCGCTTGAATACAGCGAATCGAGAATCTTGCCCAGGGTATTACGGATGATGTCATCCGGAATCTTGGCCCGGTTTTCCGCCCAGTCGGTTTCCATCACCCCGGCCTCAGGCCGTTCGATCGAGACGATGAAACCGGTTTCCTGCCAGAAATCCTTGACCGTATCCCACAGCTTGTCGGCCGGCATGCCAACCACCAGCCAGCGCTGATTACCCGAACGCTCGACACGAACCTTATCCACCTGCGGCAGGATCGCAGCATTCTGACTCTGAGCCTGCGGCGTGCGATCTGCCGCATAAGCCGAGAAAGTGGCACTCCCTTTACCCGCAATATCCGGCACCAGGAAGCGATCATCCTTGGCCAGCTGCGACAAGTCAGGCGGAACCTCCAGCGAAGGCGCCTTGCCCGCCGACTTGTACTCGATTTTTTTCGACTCGGGCAGGACGCTGCAACCCGCCAGCATCAGCGCGACCAGCGACAGCGCCACCCCGGAGAAACGACAGTTCATCAAATACCCCTTGTCAGGCAAGCAAACCGGCTTGGCGCAGGGCTGCCAGCACCTTGGCCTGCCCCGCCTCGCCCAGCGTCGTCAGCGGCAGGCGAATGCCGTCCGGCATCATGCCGAGTTGCTGCACGGCCCACTTGACCGGAATCGGATTGGCCTCGCAGAAGAGATCGCGATGCAACCCCAGCAGCTTGAAATGAATCTCGCGCGCCTTCGCCACCTGACCCGCTGCCGCTGCAACGCACATTTCGTGCATCAGGCGGGGAGCCACGTTGGCGGTCACCGAAATATTGCCGTGAAAACCCATCATGATCGTCGCGACGCAGGTCATGTCATCGCCGCTGTACAGTGCAAACCCCTGCGGCGCACGGGCAATCAGATCGCAGGCCCGGTCGAAGTTGCCAGTCGCATCCTTGACCCCGACAATCCCTGGCACTTCTGCCAGACGCAGAATGGTGTCGTTGCTCATGTCGGCCACGGTCCGACCCGGGACGTTGTACAGCAGAACCGGCAAGTCAACCGCTTCGGCAATGGTCTTGAAGTGGCGATAGAGGCCTTCCTGGGTCGGCTTGTTGTAATACGGGACCACGGAAAGGGCCATGTCTGCCCCGGCCTTTTTGGCGAAACGGGTCAATTCGATCGCCTCTGCCGTCGAATTGGCACCGGTCCCGGCAATCACCGGAATCCTGCCCGCAGCATGTTCAACCGTCACCTTGATCAATTCACAGTGCTCTTCAACACTGACCGTCGGCGATTCCCCGGTGGTGCCGACCACCACGATGCCATCGGTACCCTCGGCAACATGGAAATCGACCAGCTGGCGCAGGGAATTCAAATCAAGGCTGCCATCCTCGTGCATCGGGGTGACAATCGCAACAATGGATCCAGTAATCATGGCCTGACAAATAGAAAATAATCCCTTGATTGTAACTGAAGCCTCAGCCCCGCGAAATGCCGAAAGCGCGCATTTCTCACGCCCTGAAAGCCGCCGGGGGACAAACAAAAAAACCCGGAACAAGTCCGGGCTTTTTTGCAGATCCAGCGGGTTGACCGTGGATTACTGGTAGTACAGGCCGCCGTTGATGTTGATGGTGGCGCCGGTGGTGAAACCGGACAGCTCATCACACAGGTAAGCGCAAGCAAAGCCGATTTCTTCCGGCTTGGCCAGGCGCTTCATCGGCACGGAATCAACGATGCCCTTGAGCACGTCTTCGCGGATCGCCATGACCATCTTGGTCGCGACATAGCCCGGGGCGATGGCATTAACCGTCACGCCCTTGTTGGCCAGTTCGGCAGCCAGTGCCTTGGTGAAACCGATGACGCCGGCCTTGGCGGCGGAGTAGTTGGTCTGACCGGCCTGGCCCTTGACGCCATTGACCGACGAGATGTTCACGATGCGACCGAAGCCGCGCTCGGCCATCTTGGCGGAGACTTGCTTGGTCATGTTGAACAGCGAGGTCAGGTTGGTGGCGATCACGGCGTCCCAGCCATCCTTTTCCAGCTTGGCAAACATGCGGTCGCGAGTAATGCCGGCGTTGTTGATCAGGATATCGACCTGACCGCAAGCGGCCTCGGCCTCGGCAACCATGCGCTGGCAATCTTCGAGGACGGAAACGTCGCCGCCAACACAGACGAGGTCGTTGAAGCCGGCTGCCGCCATTTCCTTCAGCCACTCTTCCTTGTTGTCGAATTGCGGGTGATAGGCGGCAACCACCTTGTGACCTGCCTTGGCCAGTTGTTGACAAATGGCGGTACCCAGGCCACCCATGGCGCCGGTAACGAGTGCAACACGTTGCGTCATTTACTTTCCTTCCTGTTAAGTTACTACTGCGTTAAAGACTTCCGACGACCAAAGCCTCCCCGGCCGTCGTGAATCGGTAATCTTGCATCAAACTGCGCGCTCTCGCACATAGCGCCCGGGCGCCGGCTCGACTGGCTTGTACTTGCTCGAACCCAGGGCACGCGGCGAACGTTCCTTGCCTGCCAAGGGCTGCAACCAGGCCGCCCAGTCGTTCCACCAGCTGCCCTTCTGCTCGGAAGCCGCAGCCAGCCAATTATCGGCGTCGCTCTTTACATCGGGATTAACCCAAAAACTCCGCTTGTTCTTGCTTGCCGGATTGATCACCCCGGCAATATGCCCGGAGGCACCGAGGACGAAACGCAAGGGCCCGGACAACAGTCGAGTGGTCCGATAAGCCGACTGCCACGGCACGATGTGATCCTCGCGAGTCGCCAGCAGATAAGTCGGCATGTCGAGCTGCCCGAGATCGACCTTGACCCCGCACATCGACAGCTTGCCCGGAATGCGCAGGCTGTTTTCATGATACAGGTGGCGCATGTACCAGCAGGCAAATGGCCCCGGCAGGTTGGTCGAGTCGGAATTCCAGTACAGCAGGTCAAAGGCGACCGGCTTCTGCCCCTTGAGGTAATTATTGGTCACATAATTCCAGACCAGGTCGTTGGCGCGCAGGAACGAGAAGGTATTCTGCAGGTCGCGCGCCGGCAGCAGGCCACCCTGACCAATCGCCTGCTCGCGCGTCGCCAGTGCGCTTTCGTCGATGAACAGGCCAATTTCGCCGGTATCAGAAAAATCGAGCAGCGTGGTCAACAAGGTCAGAGAGGCTGCGGCATCATCACCACGGGCTTTGAGCACAGCCAGCGCGGAAGTCACGATAGTACCCCCAACACAAAAACCGAGCACATTGGCTTGCTTGACCTTGCAAATTTCACGCACCACGCGCAAAGCCTCAATCGGCCCCTGCTCCAGATAGTCATCCCAGCTCAGCTGCCCCTGCGCTTCCCCAGGATTGCGCCAGGACACCAGAAAAACCGTATTCCCCTGCTCGACCATGAAGCGGATCAGCGAGTTATCCGGCTGCAAGTCCATGATGTAGAACTTGTTGATGCAGGGCGGCACCACCAGCAAAGGCCGCGTCCCGACCTTGGGTGTCAGCGGTGAATACTGCAACAGCTGCATCACCTCATTTTCGAAAACCACCGCCCCTTCGGTGGTGGCGATATTTTTGCCGATCTCGAACACCGACTCGTCGGTCATCGTGATCCGCCCCTTCTCGAAGTCGCGGATCAGATTGTTGATGCCGTCGGTGATGCTCTGCCCCTTGGTTTCCAGGGCCAGCTTGATGAATTCCGGATTGGTCGCGGCAAAATTCGACGGGGCCATCGCATCACTGACCTGGCGGGCGATGAAGCGCATTTTTTCGCGCCCCTTGTCGTCGACCGCCGGCAAGGTTTCGACCAAATCCTTCAGGTAACGGACGTTCAGCAGATAGGCCTGATGCAGATAGTCATAAACCGGGCTTTCGCGCCACTCCGGCGCGGCAAAGCGGCGGTCGCCGGGCTCTGGCGCAACCGCAAACTCCGGGACCGGCTGTTGCTGATGCTTGCCCATTACCGCTTGCCACAGCGCCAACTGCTGCTCCGAATACTTTTTCTGCAACGCGGTCAAGGACTGCGGGTCGACCGCCAGCGGCGGCACATTCGGACTACCAGCCTTACTCAAGGCCTCCGTGAATTGTTGCAGCATGCCCTGCCCGGCTTGCCAAAACTGCATGGCCGAGCCAAAAAAGGCGTCATTGTTATTGGATTCGGAAGCCATGAGGTCATCGTCCTTGTGAACGTCGGGGTCTAAGCCTCTCGATTCTCCATAGCCCCCGAAAGCGTGTCAACGCATTTGCATGCCACCAGCGGCTCTTCCGCCCATCCCGAGGGCAATCGGACGGAGGCAGATTGCCGACAACACCGCGAATTCCTAAAATGCACGGATGCACCTCTCCCTGATCATCGTCATCGGCTGGCTCTATGTCACCCTGCTGGTCGCCGCCAATGAGCCGTCGCTGTTCGCCGGCGTCATTTCCTTTCTGTTCTACGGGGCCCTGCCCTGCGGACTGATTCTGTACTTTGCCGGCAGCAGGATTCGCCGCGAGCGGCGCAAGCACCGCGAAGCAATGGCAGCCGCTGCCAAGCCGGAGCGCGAAGCCTAAGCGGCGCGCCGCCGCCTCACTCGCCAACCAGGGTCTGGACGATCCCGATCGAGGCGATCCCGGCACAAATCAGCAACACCTGCTGCACGGTCGCCTTGAGTTCGGTGCGCTTGTGCAGCCCCGGGATCAAATCCGCAACAGCAACGTAAATCATGCTGGCGGCGGCAATCCCCAACAAGGAAGGCACCCATTCCGACAATTCGGACAGGGCAAAATAGGCGAGCAAGGCTCCCACCAGCGTCGCCAGGCTCGAAAGCAGGTTGAATACCAGCGCCTTGACCCGGCTATAGCCGGAGTGCAAAAGGATCAGGTAATCGCCCACCTCCTGCGGAATTTCATGGGCAATGATCGCAAGCGCAGTAACGATCCCGAGCTCAGTGCTTTCAACAAAAGCAGCAGCAATCAGAATTCCGTCGACAAAATTGTGAAAGGTATCGCCGACCAGGATCAGCATGCCCGAACGCCCGTGATCATGCGCCTCGGCCTGGGCCTCGTGCGCCTCACAGTGATCATGGTGGCAATGCCGCCACAGGACCAGCTTTTCGAGCACGAAAAAACCGAGAATCCCGAACAAAACGGTCATCGCCGTATGGTGCGCATCGCCATGTTCAAGCGCATGCGGCAGAATTTCGAGGAACGCCGCTCCGAGCAAGGCGCCAATCGCATAGGAAATCAGCATCCCCACCCGCTGGGCACCGAGCGTTGCGCCCAGCACAGCCGCTGCCGTAACACTCAACAAGCCGCCGGCAAGTGCAACGGCGATGATCCAGGAAAGCGTGCTCACAAAAATCCGCAGGTAAAAAGGGAACCGTACATTATACGCTTTCTGCTGTCGCCGTTTGCTCCAGCCAGATCAGTGTCGCCATCCGTCCAGTCTGCCCATCGCGTCGATAGGAAAAATAGCGCGCCGAATCGCGGTAAGTACACTCACCGCCGCCGTAAATTGCGGTCACTCCGAGCCTTTCGAGGCGCAGCCGGGCGAGTTTGCCAAGATTTGCCAGCCATTTTCCCGGCGCCCCGGGGATAAAGGCGGCGGCCCCCGCCGAAGATTCTCCGAGAAAAGCGTCGCGCACCTCGTCGCCGACCTCGAATGCCGTCGCTCCAATCGCTGGCCCGAACCAGGCCAGCAAATCTCCCGGTGCACAGGCCATGGCGGCAACAGTGGATTCGAGCACGCCGCCCAGCAAACCACGCCAACCAGCATGCGCTGCTGCCACCACCGTCCCTCCCTGATCGCAGAACAGGACCGGCAGGCAATCCGCCGTCATGACGGCACACACCACCCCCGGGCACCGCGTCCAGGAGGCATCAGCCTCCGGGCATTTTTGCGGTTTTGCCGCGTCGACCGTGACCGTTCCGTGCACCTGCTGCAACCAGCAGGGTTCGCCCGGCAAGCGGGCGCGCAATGCGGCCCGGTTGGCGGCGACCCGTGCCGGCTCGTCACCGACATGATCGCCAAGGTTGAAACCAGCCCACGGTGCCGGACTGCAACCACCGCTGCGTAGGGTCTGCAAGGCCCGCACCCGGGGCGGGGCAGGCCAGTCAGGGACCTGCAGACCGACCTCGGGCAGCGCCAACTCAGGCATATTCAAGACGCTCGAGCAGTTCGCGCATATCGGGCGGTGGTGGCGCCTCCCACTGCATCAAACGGCCGCTCAGCGGGTGCAGCAGACCGAGACGGGTGGCGTGCAGGGCCTGCCGGTGGAACTCGGGCAAGCGGGCATGCGGCTTGCCATAGACCGGATCGCCGATCAAAGGATGACCAATCGACGCCATGTGCACACGAATCTGGTGGGTCCGACCGGTCGCCAGCGAACATTCGACATAAGTGCAGTGCGGGTAATAAGCGAGGGCTCGGTACCAGGTCAAGGCCGGCTTGCCGCCGCGACTTTCCGGGACCACGGCCATTTTGGTCCGCTGCACCGGATGCCGGCCAATTGGCGAATCGACACCGCCATCGGCCTTGACCGTGCCAGCGACCAGCGCAAGATAGACCCGGCGCACGGTTCTGGCCTGCAATTGCCGCACCAGGTCGGTCTGCGCCTCCAGCGTCTTGGCCACCACCATCAGCCCGCTGGTATCCTTGTCCAGGCGGTGCACGATTCCCGCCCGGGGCACTTCCGCGATGCCGGGAATGTGATGCAGCAAAGCATTCATCAAGGTCCCGCTCCAGTTCCCGCTCCCCGGATGCACCACCAGACCGGGCGGCTTGTTGATCACCAGCAGGCATTCGTCCTCATAGACGATATCCAGCGGGATGTCCTCCGGCTGTTCGGCCAAGGCCTGCGCATTGGGCGGCTCGGCAATCGACAACTGTTCACCGCCATGCAACTTGCGCTTGGGCTCGGTCTCCACCCGGCCATCAATCCGGACCAGGGAATCGCGGACCCAGCCCTGCAGCCGGTTACGGGAATGCTGCGGCAGCAACTCTGCAAGGACCTGATCCAGTCGGCGACCGGAGCAGGCGTCGGGAACGCTCAGGACGAGCGGTTCAGTTCGGCTATAATCGCCGGAGTTTTCCATAGGATCGTTCATGATGCGAAGTTTAGCCGTATTCCGGGGTTTCTCGCCGTTTTGCCGCAACGCTGCCGGTTATTTCCGGCTTGCGCCGGCGCTGCTGGCCGCCGTGCTGCTTGCCGGCTGCGCGAGCAACGAGAAATACGACGAAACCGCCGGCTGGTCGGCCAGCAAGCTCTATTCCGAAGCCAAGGACGCACAGGCCGACGGCGGCTGGGATAAAGCCGCCAAGTTGCTCGAAAAGCTGGAAGCACGTTATCCCTACGGCCGCTACGCCCAACAGGCACAGATGGAACTCGGCTATATCTACTGGAAAGGCAATGAACCGGGCTCGGCACTTGCCGCCTGCGACCGCTTCATCAAGCTGCATCCAAACCACCCGGCAGTCGATTACGCCTACTACCTGAAAGGCCTGATCAACTTCAACGAGGATCAGGGCTACGCCGGCTACATCAGCAAGCAGGACCCGACCGAACGCGACCCGAAGGCCGCCCGCGAGGCTTTCGACACCTTCAAGGAACTGGTGAACCGTTTCCCGAAAAGCAAGTACGCAGCAGATGCGGCCAAGCGCATGCACTACCTGGTCAATGCCCTGGCTTCACAGGAAGTCCATGTCGCTCGCTACTACATGAAGCGCGAGGCGTACATCGCGGCGGTCAATCGGGCCCAGTTCGCGATCAAGACCTACCCGGAAGCCCCGGCCATCGAGGAAGCCCTGTCCATCATGGTCACCGCCTACGACCGCCTCGGAATGCCCGAACTGCGTGACGATGCCAGCCGTGTCCTGCGCAAGAACTTCCCGGAAAGTCGCTTCATCACCGGCAAACTGGCTGCAGAAAAAGCCTGGTGGCAGTTCTGGTAAAGCCGCTCCGAGCACCCCGCAAACAATAAACCGCGCCAGCCATCCAGGCTGCGCGGTTTTTTTCATCGCCGACGGAGAACGGCTGCGACGCACAGCCTGGCGCTGCATCAGCCTCCCTGCTTGATGGCGAGCACGGCCTGGTTGCGCAAGGTACGCAGCAGGGACAACTCCTTTTCCGGAATCGAAATCCCGCCGGGTTCATCGCGGTCGGCATAGATCAGGGCGACTGGATTGTTTTTGATGTTCAGGGGAAACAGGACCATCGACTGCGCCGGCAGGACCTTGCGGTACCAGCTGGGTACGCGCGGAGCGATTTTCGGATCGTTGATGTCATTGATCAGGATATCGACCCCCTTCGAGGTCGCGACATGAAAGACATCGGCCGAAAAGCTCAGCGGAAAACGAAAAGTCTTGACCACTTCGGTGGTATTCGGTCCGAAACCGAAGCGGCCGATCATGCTATTGGTTTTGGCGTCACGGACGCAGAGAATGACGCGCTTGAAGCCCATTGCCCGGTACATGGTTTCGAGAATGATGCGCAGGATGTCGTTGAGCTTGAAACCATCGACCAGGGTATTGCTGATGTCCTGAATCCCGGCGGTCAGAATCGCCTGCGCATCAATCCGGGTATCCAGTTCGCTGCCATCTTCGGCAACCTCGTCGATAATCCCGTACGCACCTTCATCCTTGAGCACGGTTGAACTGAGGGTATCCTCGCCGACCCGGGCCCCGCCCGCACCACTCTCACCCTTGCCCGAGAAAAATTGGCGCATCTGCTTGCCAAAGGTCGTTTGCTGCAGGTTGAGATGGATGATGCGGGCAAACTCTGCCACCTCCTCGACCGAACGCTGCATGCTTTGCTTGACCTCCTTGTCGGAGAGGGGAACGGCGGCTGCGTAGCGGGCCATCACCTTGCGCATTTCCTTTTCCCGCCCTTCACCACCGGGCTGGGCGACCAGCTGGCACAACTCGTTGGCCATCCCCGACAGCACCCGCTGTCGCTCCTCGGGCGTGGCCGGCTTGCGCACCAGGCCATCGGGCAAGCGCCGCATGGCGCCGACGATCAGCGGAGGAAATCCCCATTGCCGCGCAATCTCGATCCCCATTTCTTCATAGGAAATTCCCAGCACCTGTTGCGAGGCAGCGTCCTCAGTGACCTCGCGCTGAGCCGCCAGTCGCTTGATTTCCTCCGCCTCCTCCGGGAAGTAGTATTGCGACAGCAAACGCCCCAGGTTGTGAAACAAGGCGCAAATGAAACTTTGCTCCAGATCGCGCATTTGGGCCGCGCCGCCCAGCTCCTTGCCCAGAATTCCGGCCAGGTTGGCACGCAGGAACTCCTCCTTGAGCTGGTTGGCATTCGACTTGTTCTGCAGATGCTCAAACAACAGCACGCTGATCGCAATATTTCGGACCACATCAAAACCGAGGACGATCACGGCACGCGACACCGTGCTGATGCTCCCGCCGCCGGCCGGCCTGAAGTAGGCGGAATTGACCAGACGCAGGATTTTGTTGGTCAGCGCAAAATCCTTGAGGATCGAATTCGAGAGCTTGTTTACGCTCTCCGTTTCGCTGGCGGCGATTTTATTGATGGTGGTGACCGACTCCGACAAAGCCGGAAAATCGCTCTTGTGCCGCATCCGCCGCAACAGGAAATCAATCGTCGATTGCTTGCCTTCGCTGGCGGCCGCCTCAGCCTCGGGCGCCAGATAGGCGTCAAGCGCCTCGGCAAACTGACTGGCGGTTTGGTAACGCAGATTGGGATCACGAGCCAAGGCCTTGTTGAGGATTTCCCCCAGGCGCTGATCAACCGCAGCCCCAGCCGGCAAGCGAATATCCTCGTTGGCAACCCGGTTCATCACCTGGTAGATATTGTCGCCTTGCGCCGCCCGCTGCCCGGTTAGCAGCTCGTAAAGGATCAGGCCGGCGGCAAACACATCCGAACGCTCGCTCAACTGGCGGTGCGCAATATATTCAGGCGCCATATACGCCGGGGTACCGGTATATTCGTCGGGAGACTCTGCCGGGCCATCGACCCGGGCGGCGATCCCGAAATCCATCACTCGCGGCAAACCGTTCTCGTCGATCAGAATATTCGACGGCTTCAGGTCCCGGTGAATCACACCGTGTCCATTAGCGTACGCCACCGCATCCAGGATCGGACGAATCAGCGCAACGGCGCGCCCCGACGGAAGGGCTCCCGATTCACGCAGGTAAGCGGCCAGGTTCTTGCCCGGCACATACTCGAAAACCAGGTAGAGATCGCCGGCCTCTTCGCCGGCTTCAAAAATCGGGACGATATTGGGATGACGGAGCTTTCCGACGGTCCGCGCCTCGTTGAGCAAGGTCTGGTTTTGCTGGGGGTCAGGCTTGCCGAAATGCAGGGTCTTGATCGCGATTTCGCGCTGCAGCTGCGGATCGAAGCCGAGATAAACGACACTCTGAGCCCCCCGGCCGAGTTCGCCCTTGACGTCAAAACGTCCTATTTTCTTGCTCATTTTTTCGTTCGTTTTCTTCTATCCACAGCAACTGTGGCACTGCATCACCCCTGCCGACCAGCACGGCCTTCTGGCCATATTCGATGGCCAGAAGGCGAAGTGCCTGACAGCTTAGTCCTACCGCCAGACAGGTCGGTTCAATCGGCCAGACCGATCCGTCGGCGAGGTTTTCCCCCTCTCCCGCAAGCCACCCCCGAGCCTGCAGGACAGCCTGCAAGCGCGCCTGCCGCTCGGCATTCTCGACCGCTGGAAGCAAGCGGGAACCGGGATTGTACGCCGTAATGATCGCAAATTTGTCAATTCCCCTTTTCTGCAGCCACGCAGCGAATGTCGCTGCCGGCTGCCCCACCCGCAGATCAAAAACCTGCCCGTCGGCCCGCACCCGGTAAGTGGTGGCCCGATAGGCCGCCAGCAAGGGGGCTACTGACGCGACCCTGGCGGTCATTTCAACGCAAACTCAACCCCGGGCGGCCGCGCGCCATCCTTCCCGGCAGCAACCTTGGGCGGCAGCATGAAGATCCGCTCGACCGGCGCCCCCTTCTCGACCAGCCAGGCCTGCACGGCCTCAGCCCGACGAGTGGCCAACAGCGCCAGGTCATCGTCGCCAGCCGGGAGATGAGTCAGCAACAGTTTTTCCATCTCCTCGACCGGCAAATCCTTCTGCAAGCCGACCAGGTTGCGCGGTTTGGGAAACTTCGCTTCACGATAGACCCGCTGCAGATAGCGCGGATATTCGCTGCCGGCGATCTCGATACTGTCAATAGAGCGCCCTTCTCCCACTTTTTTCTGCAGGTCGCGGGCCTTTTCCGCCTTCATCGCACGCTCGATCGCAACCCGCTTCAAACCCTCGCGATCCGCCTCGGGGTCGGCTCGACCGAGAATTTCCAGCTTGAGACCGCTGCGCTCCTGCAAGGCACGGGCCAGCGCCGACAGTTTTTTCTCGCTGTCGGCGCTCACGGAATTTTGCCCTGGCGCAAAGTCGACCGTGGACAGCTCCTCGCCACCGCCAAAAATCGATCCGAGCAAGACAAATGGCGAAGTCACCGCCTTGACGAAAAGATTGACGATGACCTTGACCACCAGACCGCCGATCGAGAATTGCGGATCATCCAGCGAGCCCGAAATCGGCAGGTTGAGATCGATTTCGCCACGGTTGTTCTTCAGCAGCGCCAGTGCCAGGTTGACCGGCAGCTTGGTCGCATCCGGACTCTCGACCGGCTGCCCGAAAGTCAGCTGATCAATGAACAGACGATTGTCGGCACTGAGCTGACGGTTTTCCAGCTTGTAGGCGACGTTGAGCGACAGCTTGCCCTTATCGATCGCATAACCGGCGTATTTGCCGGCATAGGGCGAGAAACCGACCAGATCGACGCCAGTGACTTCGGCCTTGAGATCCAGATAGGGATTGGCGGCCAACGGATTCAAACGGCCTTCGATGCGGACCGGCGCCGCGTTGGCGTAGGCCCCGCGCAGTTCAAGTTCGGCGACACTCCCGTCCTGCGACGAGAGGCCGGTAATCCGCCCGCCCAATTTGCCGAGATTGACCGAGTAATTCGGCTTGACGAAATAGTCGGAGAAATTGACCGTGCCGTTCTGCAAACTGACCTTGGCGATCCGGATCGGCGGTACTGCGGCCTTGGCGCTTTCCGCGCCGGCCGCCGGCGTTGCCGCTGGCGCCGCCGGCGCGGCGGCATCTGTGGCCGGCTGGCGGACGATCTGCTGCAGGTTGAGTCGGCCCTCGGCATCGAGGATCAGGCGCGAGTAGAAATCGCTCAGCGCAATCTCGCCGACCTCGACCGCCAGCGGCTGCGCACGGAAATCGATACCGCCGAAGTAGAGCGACTTCCACTTCAGGAAATCGGTGTTGTTGGCCCGGTCAACCGCCAGGAAATCGCCCAGGGTCAGCGAACCGCGATAAGCGGCCTGGAGCTTGCCCTTGGCCTCGCGCACCGTCGCTTCACCTTTCGCCGAGACCTGGCCGCGCGTTACCGCAACATTCAGGTGCTCGTCGAAATAGGCTTGCAAAGGCATCAGCGGCAAGGCCTGGGCATCGACCTTGAGCGCCAGGTCGAGCGGCTGCGCCTGGACGCTGCCCTCGACCCCGAGGCTGCCCTTGCGATTGACGCGCGCCTTGAGGCTCAGCTTGCCCTTGCGTCCCGGTTCGTTGCCGAGGTTTTCGCCATGCAGGCTGAGGCCATCGACTTCCTGCACTGCCACCGCCTTGCCGCTGCGATCCTCGAAACGCACCGCCAGATCGTCGACTGCCAGCCGCGCCAGATGCGCCTGCCAGGGCTTTTCCGCCGCCGTCTTGCGCGCGGCCGCCGGCTTGGCCGGGGCACTCGCCAGTTGCGGCGCCTGCAGCCAGCGCAAGGCGCCATCCCGTTCACGCAACAAGGCGATCCGGGTTTGCGCATTGCGCAGTTCACCGATCTCGATCCGCTGACCGGCCAGATCGACGCGCACCTCGTGCAAGCTGACCGGCCCCGCCTGCAAGGCATCGCCGAAGCGCGGCTGGAATGCCAGCCGCTCGATCACCAGCGGCTCGGCCAGCCGGTGGTCGAGCTTGCCCAACGTCAGCTGCAGGTCGCGCAATTCACCCTGCACTGCCGGCGCATTCGACTCGTCGCGCCAGCGCACGACGCCGTCGGACAACTGCATCGCCGCCAGCGACCAGCGCGGCGACCGGCTTGCGGCGGCCGGCTCGGCCTTTGCCGCAGGCGCGCTGGCAGCGCCGGCCAGTTGCAGCCAATTCAGCCGTCCCTGGCGGTCGACCGTGGCATGCACCTCCGGCGCAGCCAGCGCGACCCGACCGATTGCGACTTCGAGATTGAGCGGATCGACCCGTTCCAGGTCGACATCGAGCCGCTGCCAACCGAGCAGCGGGCGGCTGCCCGAGTCGGTCAGCGCGAACTGCGACAGGTGCAGCGCCCCGCTCAGCCCCAGCGAGTAGACCTGCTCGGACGATTCGCTGAATACCAGTTTCAGTTCCGAGTCGAGCACCCCGGCCGCCAGCCGGAAGGGCAGCCCCTCGGGCAGATAGGCCTGGAGCCCGGCGAGATCGAAACGATCGAGGTCGAGATCAAGCTCGCTCTGATGGCTGCTCGCAAAAGGCTTGCTGCGTCCTTTCAGGTCGATCCGCGAACCGTTGAACTCGGCAGCAAAGGCCGGCTCGACGAAAATCTCGGCTTGGTAAGGCAGGCTGGAGATGAAAGGCAGCCCCAGGGTCAGCCCTGCGACCTGGTGCGTTTTCCCCTTCAACCGGTCGTCGAGGCTCAGACGCCCGTCCTGGATCCGGATATTGTTCAGCGAAAAGCGCGGCAAGCCGCTGTCCGGCTCTTCCTTGGGTTGCAGCCAGACGTCGAGCAGGTCGGAAATATCGTAGCGCCCGTCGGCCTGGCGAATCAGCGCCAGACGCGGCCCCTGCAGGCGGATTTCGTCGACCACCAGCGCCGCCTTGAACAGCGATGCGGCCGAGAGATTGACGAACAACTCGTCGAAACCGGCCACCTCGCGACCGCTGCCGTCGCTGACCGACAACTCGCCAAGGCGCAGGGACAGTGCGTAGGGATTGAAATCGATGCGGCCGACCCGGACCTCCCGCTGCAAGGCCTTGCCAGCCTGTTCCTGCAGCACCGACTTGAGCAGCGGCGGCACCGCCAGGTAAGCCACCCCACCGAGTCCCAGGAAAAACCCGGCGAACCATGCCAGACGCCGCCGCCAGCGCCCCCCCGACGCACTGCCGTCGGTGGCCGGATGTACCGAGCCTGCCGCTGTACCTGCCCTGTCTTCAGCCATGATAACCTTCGTCAAAAAAGAGTTTTTTCGAATTTAGCATACCCCCATCTGGAGCGAGTCCAACCATGCTGCGCTGGATCATTGACGACCTGAAAGACGCCTTCGAGCAATTAAAGCGGCCCGAAACCTGGATCGTCATCGGCCTGATTTTCACCTTCATCCTGCTCCTTTACCTGGTCGGCCGCTTTGCCTTCCGCACCGACGCCATTCTGGTCTTTCACCATGCCACCAGCGGCTACTGCCGGCCACTCAGCGACTTCGCGATCATCATGTTGTTTTGCGGCATGATTTTCTTCTTTTTCTTTGCCACCCTGACCCTCGGCGAACTGCAGCAATACTTCACGCTGAAAGCCCGCAACTTCAAGGGCGAAGCCCAAAAGGCCCTGCGCGGCGTGATGCTCTGGGGCGGCGGAACCATCGGCATGTCGCTCGGCGCGCTGATTTTCTTCAACAGCAACTGCTCCTGACCGCCCCTCCGGACTCACCCCGGCCATGCACAAGAACAAACGCACTCCGGTACTGATCGTTGACGACAACGACATGATGCGCAGCGTGCTGCGCGGCATCCTGCGCGGTGACGAATACGAAGTCATCGGCGAGGGCCGCAACGGCACCCATGCCGTCGAGATGAGCAAGGGCCTGCAACCCTGGATCGTCTGCCTCGATATCCAGATGCCGGAAAAGGACGGCCTGACCGCCCTCGCCGAGATCAAGGCCGCCCAGCCGAAAATCCAGGTGGTCATGATCACCGCCAGCGCCGACGGCGAAACCGTCAAGCAGGCAGTGCAGTCTGGGGCCTGCGGCTTCATCGTCAAGCCGTTCAATGCGGCCAACGTACTCAAGGCGCTCGAAAAGGCCCGCCAGCGCTACCTCGAATCAGCGCTGGCAAAAAACCCGCCAGCGACTCCTGCGGCCTGATCAGAAGTTGTTGCGCCAGGCGCGCAAGGCCGCGAAAACCGCGACCGGATCGGTGTCGATGGCCCCTTGGCCTTGCGCGGCGGCAAGCACCGCCGGCTGCCGGCAACGCAGGAAAGGATTGGTCGCCTTTTCCTCAGCCAAGGTTGATGGAACGCTGGCCTCAGCGGCCGCACGCAACCCGGCCACCCGCCGGCAACGCTCGGCAACCTCCGGGTTGTCGGGCTCAACCGCAGCGGCAAAGCGCAGATTGGCCTCGGTATATTCGTGGGCACAGTAAATCAGCGTGGCCTCGGGCAAAGCCGCAATCCGCGCCAGGGAATCGGCCATCTGCGCCGGAGTGCCTTCGAACAGCCGACCGCAACCGGCGCCGAACAAGGTATCACCGCAAAACAGCGCCGCTGCATGGTAATACGCGAGATGCCCCAAGGTATGCCCAGGTACCGCCAGCACCGAAAATTCGCCACCGAGCAGTTCCAGACGCTCGCCACCGCGCAGGGGATGCGTGCAGCCGGGAATGTTTTCCTGCTCCGGCGCATAAACCTGCGCCTGCGGCCAGGCGGCGAGCAAATCGGCGACGCCGCCCTGATGGTCGGCATGGTGGTGAGTGATCAGGATCGCGGCCAGGCGCAAGCGGCGGGCCGTCAAGGCAGCCAGCACCGGCGCGGCCTCGCCGGGGTCGACCACCAGCGCCGACTGGCCGTCGTCGAGCAGCCAGATGTAGTTGTCGCGCAGGGCGGCCAGCCGGCTCACCGCCAGCCGGCCGGGGGCAGGCGACTGCGCGCTCATGGGTTGCCCGCCGCTGCAGCGCGGCTGCCACCACGGCGCTCGACCTTGATCGTGTTTTTGCCCAGTTTGGCGGACCAGGCGAGGAAGGTGCCAATCGCCTGCCCCTCGGCGGCAAGGCGGGCAGCCTCGGCGAGGTATTCGGCGTAATCCTGGTTCAATTGTTTCTGTTCGGCTTCGCTGATCATGCTGCGGATTGTAACCTCGGGACAGGTTAAAATCGCCCCGACCGGCGACGGTTGCAGCGGTCTGAGCCGCGCCCTCCCGCCCCCCTCACCCCGGTTCTTGTCCCGCCCCCGATGCGCTTGCCCCCCCTCTCCTCCCCCCCCGATGACGGCATCGACGCCTGGTACGCCAGCGCTCCCGGCCGCTATGCGCTGGCTTGGGAGCAAACCGCCATCGACGGCGCGGTGGCCGACGTTTTCGGCTACAACGCGCTGCAACTGGGGCTGCCGCAGCTGGCCGGGCTACGTGGGAGCCGGATTCCGCTGCGCCAGATCGCCGGCGAGCCCGGCCATGCCCCGGGGCGTTTCGACCTGATCTGCGACTTCACCGCCCTGCCCTTCGCTGCCAACAGTCTCGACCTGGCGATCCTGCCGCACACCCTCGAATTCGCCGACGACCCGCACCAGATCCTGCGCGAAATCGAACGCGCACTGATTCCCGAAGGACGGCTGCTGATCACCGGCTTCAACCCCTATTCGCTGTGGGGCGCCCACTGCCGCCTGAGCCGCAGTGAGCACTATCCCTGGCACGGCCACTATCTCTCGGCCGGACGCCTGACCGACTGGCTGAAATTGCTCGGTTTCGACGTCGACCGTGGCAGCTTCGGCTGCTACGCACCACCGCTTGCCCAGGAAAAGTGGCTGCGCCGCTGGCAGTTTGCCGAAGGCCTGGGCCCGCGCTGGTGGCGCTTCTGCGGGAGCGTCTACCTGCTGCAGGCGATCAAGCGGGCGCCTGGCATGCATCTGATCACCCCGCCCTGGCGGCGCAGCAAGCTGCGCGCCAAGGCCTTGCGCCCGGTGGCGCAACACCGCTTACACAAGGAAAACTCCCAGGAATGACCACCCCGAACCCAACCGAACCCCTGATCGAAATCTTTACCGACGGCGCCTGCAAGGGCAACCCCGGCCCCGGCGGCTGGGGCGCGATCCTGCGCATGGGCCAACACGAAAAAGAACTGTGGGGCGGCGAAAAGGAGACCACCAACAACCGCATGGAACTGATGGCTGCGATCCAGGGCTTGAGCGCAATGAAGCGGCCGATTGTCGGCAAGGTGTATACCGACTCGCAATACGTGCTCAAGGGCATCAGCGAATGGATTCACGGCTGGAAGCGCAACGGCTGGAAGACCGCCGACAAGAAGCCGGTCAAGAACGCCGACCTCTGGCAACAGCTCGATGCGCTCGCCCGCCAGCACAAGCTGGAATGGATCTGGGTCAAGGGCCACGCCGGCCACCCGGAAAACGAACGCGCCGACGCCCTCGCCAATCGCGGCATCGACGACCTGAAGAAAGCCTGACCACGATGCGCCAGATTGTCCTCGATACCGAAACCACCGGCATCGACCCGCGCCAGGGTCACCGCATCATCGAAGTCGCCTGCATCGAGATGGTGAACCGCCGGTTGACCGGCCGCCATCTGCACAAGTACATGCACCCCGAGCGCGACATCGACGAAGGCGCCGCCAGAGTACACGGGATCACCCTCGAATTCCTCGCCGACAAGCCCAAGTTCGCTGCCATCGTCGATGAACTGATCGAGTTCATCAGCGGCGCCGAGCTGATCATCCACAACGCGCCCTTCGACATCGGCTTCCTCAACGCCGAATTCGCCCGCCTCGACCGGGTGCCGGTCGAGACCCTGTGCTGCGGGGTGATCGACACCCTGAAAATGGCGCGCGAGCAGAACCCGGGCAAGCGCAACAGCCTCGACGCGCTGTGCGAACGCCACGGCATCGACAACTCCGGGCGCACCCTGCACGGCGCGCTGCTCGATACCGAACTGCTCGCCGACGTGTATCTGGCGATGACCCGTGGCCAGAACGCACTGATGATCGAGCCTGACGACGGCCCGGTGCTCAGCCTCACTGCCGACGGCAAGCCGCGCATCCGCAAGCCCTTGGTCGTGGTCCGCCCGAGCGAGGCCGAACTCGCCGACCACGACCGCGTCCTCGCCGCCATCGACAAGGAAACCAAGGGCGGCTGCCTGTGGCTGCCCAAGGCGCCGGAAGACACTCCGGTCGCCTGATCCCTGCCCCCAGACGCCCCCGCGCCCGCCTGCCGAAAGAAGCCCATGCCCACCCCACTCTCTGCCGCCCAACGCGCCCCGGCGCAAGACCTGCTCGACTTCATCGACGCCAGCCCCAGCCCCTGGCACGCCGTCGCCAGCTGCTGCGCCCGGCTCGCCGCTGCCGGTTACCAACGCCTGGCCGAGGACGAACGCTGGTCGCTGGCCGCTGGCGGCCGCTATTACGTGACTCGTGGCGATTCGTCGCTGATCGCCTTCCGCCTTGGCCGTGCGCCGCTGGCCGAAGCCGGCCTGACCATGGTCGGCGCCCATACCGACTCGCCCGGACTGCGCGTCAAGCCGCGCCCGGCCGAGGACGTCGCCGGCATGCGCCGGGTCGGCGTCGAGGTCTATGGCGGGCCGATCCTGGCCACCTTTGCCGACCGCGACCTCGGTCTCGCCGGCCGGGTTTATGTGCGCGATGCTGCCGGCGAACTGCACAGCCGGCTGGTGCATTTTGCCGAGCCGCTGCTGCGCCTGCCCAACCTGGCGATCCACATGAACCGCGAGGTGAACGAAAGCGGCCTCAAGTTCAACAAGCAGAACGAGTTGCCGCTGCTGCTCGGCGTCGCCGACGGCATCCCAGCCGACGATGCCTTCCGCGCCTTGCTTGCCGAGCGGGCCGGCGTCGCCGTCGAGGATTTGCTGAGTTGGGAACTGGTCGCCTGCGACACGCAAAAAGGCGCGTTTTGGGGTGTCGACCGTGAATTTGTCGCCAACAGCCAGCTCGACAACCTTGCCTCCTGCCATGCCGCGCTCAGCGCCCTGCTCGCCGGCGAAGCTGCGGCCGCAGCCGACAGCAAGCAAAGCGCGCTGGTCGCCTTCTTCGACCACGAGGAAGTCGGCAGCGAAAGCGCCGCCGGCGCTGGCGGCAGCTTCATCGCCGACCTGCTCGCGCGGCTGGCGCTGAGCCAGCAGCTGGATGCCGAAGACCAGCGGCGGATGCTGGCCAGAAGCCTGTTCATCAGCGCCGACATGGCGCACGCCTGGCACCCCAACTTCCCCACTGCCTACGAACCCGGCCACCGCGTGCTGGTCAATGGCGGCCCGGTGATCAAACACAACGCCAACCAGCGCTACAGCACCAACGCCGAAACCGCCGCCCGTTTCGCCGAGTTCTGCCGCCGCGCCGGCGTCCCCTGCCAGCACTACGCGCACCGTAGCGACCTCGGCTGCGGCTCGACCATCGGCCCGATCGTCGCCGCCCATCTGGGCATTCCCAGCGTCGACATCGGCAACCCGATGTGGGCGATGCACAGCCTGCGCGAAAGTGCCGGCGCCCTCGACCACGGCTATCTGATCGCGGCGCTCAGCGCAGCGCTCGCCGGTTCAGCCGCTACCCGGGAGTAAGCCATGCTGGTTCTCGACCATGTCTCGATTGCCGTTCCCGACCTCGCTGCGGCCCGCCCTTTCTACGATGCAATCATGGCGGCGCTCGGTGTCGGCAAGGTTTACGACCGCCCGGACGCCCTCGGCTATGGCGTACGCTGTACAGCCATCGAGGATTTCCATTCCTGCCTGGCGGTCTATGCCGCCGCTGAAGCCACTGGCGACGACCGCCGCCACTGGTGCTTCAAGGCCAGCACCCGCGCCCAGGTCCGTGCCTTCCATGCCGCCGGGCTGGCCCACGGCGGCCGCGATAACGGTGCCCCCGGCCTGCGCCCGCACTATCACGCCGACTACTACGGCGCCTTCCTCTACGACCCGGCCGGCAACCGGGTCGAGGCTGTCTGCCATCGGGGCGAGTAAAGTGGGCTGCACCGCTATCAGCGCCTTGCCCGAACTGCTGGCCAGCCTGCAGCCGGAGTTAGACCCCGGGGTGTATGTCTATGCCACGCTGCCGCCCGACGCCGACCCGCAGCCCTACGCACCCCGGGCAAGCATCCGCGAAGCCGAGGCGCTGACCGTGATCGTGCCCGAAGCCGTCGCCGAGCAGGCCGGGCTGCCGATCCACTTCCGCTGCGCCTGGATCACCCTGCGCGTGCACTCCGACCTCACCGCCGTCGGCCTGACGGCGGCGGTTGCCGGGGCGCTGACCACGGCCGGCATCAGCTGCAACGTGCTCGCCGGTACCTGGCACGACCACCTGCTGGTCCCGGTCGCCGCCGCCGAGGCGGCTCTGGCGGCACTGCAGCGTCTGCAATCCGGGGCTGCCCACCAGTTACAGCAAACCCGGACAGCACAGCCCGGCAACTGCTGAAGCCAGCAGCACCGGCCTTCACCGTTTTTCGTGCCGACTCACGGTCGACCGTGAAAATCCGGAAAAACCGCCCCTCCGGCTCAGGGCTGCACAGAGGTTTCGGCGGCAGCCCGCCCTTGCGTCAGGTAGGCGTGCACCAGGGTGTACAGGTTCTCCGGAGAAAACGGCTTGCTGACAAAGGCATCCATACCGGCGGCCAGGCAACGCCGCCGGTCTTCGGCAAAAGCATTGGCCGTCATCGCGATGATCGGCAGCCGCACCAGGCCTAGCTCCTCGCGAATCCGGCGTGCCGCCTCCAGCCCATCCATTTCCGGCATCTGCATGTCCATCAGCACCAGATCGTAGTTACCGACCGCCAAACGCTCCAGGCAGGCCTTGCCGTTGCCAGCAGAATCAACCTGCAACCCGGCCTCGCCGAGGATTTCGCAAGCGATTTCCCGGTTGATCTCCTCGTCATCGACCAGCAGCACCCGACGCCCGGGACAGTCACGACGCAGCCAGGTCAGCACTGCCCCCTGGCTGGGCGCAGCCAGCGGTGACCCCTTGTCATCGACCGGCAGGTCGGTACGAGCCAGCGCTTCCCGCAACATCGTCACCGACAGGGGCTTGAGCAGCACTTCGCCGAACCCGGCACGTGGTGCATCTTCGATAATCGACGGATCCCCGGAGGCCGTCACCAGCCAGCAACGCGGCGGCGGCACCAACGCCAGTGCCTGAATTGCCGCCAGGGTCTCGAAGCCATTCATCCCCGGCATCTGGAAATCGATCAGGATCAGCGCATAGTGCTGTCCGGAGGCGGCCGCACAACGGATGGTTTCCAGCGCTTCCTCGCCGGCCGGAGAGTCATCGCAATTCAAACCGGCCGCGCGCAGCAGCTGGGCATGCACCAGCCGGCACACCGGCGTGTCGTCCACCACCAGCGCTCGCACGCCGGACAACGCCGACGGCAGGACTGGTGCCGCCAGCGGGTCCTGGCAGCGGAAGCGGGCGCTCATCCAGAAGGTGCTGCCCACCCCCGGGCTGCTCTCGACTCCCGCCGTGCCGCCCATCATCTCCGCCAGGCGCCGGGTGATCACCAGGCCCAGGCCGGTGCCGCCGTATTGCCGGGTAGTCGAACTGTCGGCCTGCTGAAAAGCCTGGAATAGCCGGGACAGGACACCAGCTTCGATCCCGATCCCGCTGTCCTCGACCTCGAACTGCAGATACAGGCTATCACCATGATCCTCAAGCACGCGCACGCGCAGCGTGATGACTCCCGCATCGGTAAATTTGACGGCATTGCCAAGATAATTGAGCAAGGCTTGGGCGAGGCGGGTCGCATCACCGAGCAGAACCCGCTCGCCGATCGCGCAATCGACCACCAGTTGCAGCTTCTTGGCGTGCACCCGGTCGATCACCATCCCGGAAATCCGGGTCAGGACCGACTCCAGGGTAAAGGGCGCCTCTTCGAGCACGATCTTGTTGGCCTCGACCTTCGATAGATCGAGGACATCGTTGATCACCCCAAGCAGGTGGTCGGCTGCCGCCGAAATTTTGTCCAGCCGCGCCTGTTGTTCGGGATTGGCAAGCCCCTTGCGCAACAGATAAGCCATCCCGATGATCGCATTCATCGGGGTCCGGATTTCGTGGCTCATGTTTGCGAGAAAGGCGCTCTTGGCCAGATTCGCCGCCTCGGCCTGCAATTTCGCCTCATGCAGCAGGGCTTCGGCTGCCTTGCGTTCGCGGATGTCACGAACAAAGGAAAAGAATTCGCCGGCTTCACCGGTAGCAGCCGCAGCCTCAAGATAATACAGCGTTACCTCCACCGGCACCGCCTCGCCCTGGCGGGTGAGGTTCACCGTTTCGAAAGAGGCAACGCGCTGCTCACGCAGCGTACGCACCGCCTCGGAAAAATCACTGGCGGGGAAATTCGGGTCGATATCCGGCACCGACAGTTGCAGCATTTCCTTTTCGCCATAGCCGAGCATTTCGGCGGCCACCCGGTTCACGTAGCGGAACCTGCCATTGCCCGCGTCGACGCGATGCACCGCGATTCCGACCCGATCCATCGCAAACTGGATCATTTCCAGCCGCTCCAGGGTCTGCTGCTTTTCCCGCCAGGCTCGCTCGCTGAGCCGGACCAGCCGCCCGCCGAAGAATCCGAACAGTGTCAGTGCCAAGACGCTGATCGCAAGCAGGCCATACCAGCCGGACAAGGCCCGCTGGTGCTCGCGCCCGACAAATACCGTGAACCCGTAAGCCGGATGGCGGCGGTAGGAGTAGATGCGCCGCACGCCGTCGGCCGCACTGGCACCGCTGTCGTAACTTCCGGCATCGGGAGCACTCTGCAGCATTGCCCGGGCCGGCAGCGACAGCGCCTGGTCGCCGGTCTTGACCTCGTTGCCATCCTTGGCGGTGCGGGCGACGCTGTGCCAGGCGCTGTCGCGCAGGGAGATGACGCCGCCGCTGTCGAGCTTGATTTCCTCGAACAAGTGCACCAGATCGTCGATGTAAATCGCAGCATAGACCAGGCCGGCAAACTGGCCGTCAGGAGTTTCGTAGCGCCGGGCAACCAACCACAGCCAGCGCTGCGAAATCTTGCCGAACACCGGTGCCGGCATCAGCAGCCCTGCTGCGGGATCGTCGCGCAGTTGCCGGAAGTAATCGCGATCCCCCAAACTCTGCGGCACCGCCGGCAAGCCATGGCCATAGATCACCAGGCCATCGCGGTCGCTGGCCCGCAACAGGCGAATGTGCGGAAAGCGCTCCTGTTGCCGCTGCATGAAACTCGACAAGGCCTCGCGATCCAGCCGCCCCTCCTGCATCTGGTGCTCGATCTCGTCGACCGTCACCTGCAACGCATAATCCATGCCTTGCAACATGCTGCCGAGAGTCTGGCTGACCGAATCGGCGAGAGCTCCGGCCTCAAGCTCGGCACTGGTCAGCGCACGCTCGTACTCGGTCCGGAGAAAGGCGGCGCAGCCGAACGCGCCAGCCAGGAAAAGCAGCCAGAAAGCCTGCCACCAACCAATTCTCTTTCCACTCATGCCCGTCTTTGCCCCCTCCCGAGCTCACCCCACCGGTGTCATCACACTGATCAAGACACTCGTCGAAGACTTTAGCCCGCAGCGAATACGAACAAAACTAGCAGAAATGACAGGCCGCCCCCGAAAATGCCATATGGCTCCACTGAGACCCCCAGCCTCGTACTCATCACAGATTAAGTCCCGAGCACAATACGCTGCAGCGGCCCGTCGCCGGCAATGAATCAAGGCAGCCACCACGGTCAACGCTGCTTCCTGGCATTTTTCGCAGCATCGGCGTAACAGTCATTGGGCATGATCCGCTTCCCGAATCCGCAGAGCCCCGCCATGTCCCTGATCTTGACCCACATTGCCGACGGCGTCGGCAGCATCACCCTCAACTACCAGATCAAGCGCAACGCGCTGGCGGCAGCGATGAGCGATGAAATCGTCGCCGCGCTGGCCGAATTCACCCGCCTCGGCGTGCGCGTCGCGGTTCTCCGTGCCGAACCCGGCGCCGGCGTCTGGTCGGCCGGCCACGACGTCGACGAATTGCCGGAAAGCGGCGTTGATCCGCTCGGCTGGCAAGATCCGCTACGGACGCTGATCCGGGCCATCGAGGGTTTTTCGGCACCGATCATCGCGCTGGTCGAAGGCAGCGTCTGGGGCGGCGCCTGCGAGTTGGTCTTTGCCTGCGACCTGATCGTCGCCACCCCCGGCGCCAGTTTTGCCGCCACCCCGGCCAAGCTCGGCGTCCCCTACAACGCCAGCGGCCTGCTCACCTTCCTCAATGTCGCACCGGCCCACATCGCGCGCGAACTGCTATTCACCGCCAAACCGATGAGCGCGGCCCGCCTGGCGCAGTTCGGCATCATCAACCATCTGGTCGAGGCCGCCGAAATTGCGGCCTTCACCCACGAACTGGCACGCACCATCGCCCACAATTCACCGCTGGTGGTCAGCGTGATGAAGGAACAGCTACGCATCCTGGCCGGCGCCCAGGCGCTCTCGCCGCAGGACTTCGAACGCCTGCAAGGCTTGCGCCGGGTGGTGTACCGCAGCCGCGATTACCGCGAAGGCGTCCGTGCCTTCAAGGAAAAACGCCGACCGCTCTATCTCGGAGAATAAGGACGGCGGCCGATGGCGCATGCCGTTCAGTCAAGGCGCCGCAAAACCGCGCTGAGCGATTTCGGCGCCCGCTTTTCCTCGAAATTTGCCCGGTCCGGTTTGCTAAAAGCAAGGTGGCTCACGCTGAGCTGAACTGCATCATCGGCAAACGGTGGTTTTTTGGGTTGATTCACGGTCGACCGTGAAAACGGCCTAAAACCGTCTCACTCCGCCGCCAGCCAGCGCAAGCGCCCGCGTCCGGCGCGCATGCGGCCGGCCGGCAATGACAATTCCGGGTGCCGATCCGGCGCCGCTTGCTGCAGCTGCCGGGCAAATTCTTCCAGGCGTTCGCTGCTCGGCGGCTGCCAGCCGAGTTGGCGCAGGCGGTAACGCAGCAGGTTCTTCAAGCGCGCCAGCGGCAGTTGCCGCAGTGCCGGCCAGCGCGCGCTGTCGCCGTCGGCGACCGCTGCCCAGTCGAGTTCGGCCAATTGGTCGAGCAGTTCCCCAGCTTCGGCGCAATGCGCGGCGCTGCGGGCGAGCGCTGCTTCTGCCGCCGGGAAACGGCTGGCGAGCAGCGGCAGCAGTTCGTGGCGCAAATGGTTGCGGCTGAAGGCGGTGTCGGCGTTGCTCTCGTCCTCGATCCAGCGCAGACGATGCGCCCGCGCCCAGGCTTCGATCTCGGCGCGCGGCGTGGTCAGCAAGGGGCGCCACAAGGGCCGGGCGTGAAACATACGCTCGGCCGGAATCGCGCCGAGGCCGGTGACGCCGCTGCCCCGCAGCAGGTTGAAGAGCAGGGTTTCGGCCTGATCGCCACGATGCTGGCCGAGCAGCAGCGCGTCGGCGGCAAAGGCGTCGAGGGCGGTAGCGAAGGCCTGGTAACGCGCATTGCGGGCAGCCGCTTCGAGCCCTTCGCCGTGCGGCGCCACGGCCACGCGGCTGACTTGCAGGGGAATCGCCAGCTCGGCGCAGAGTGCGGTGCAATGCTCGGCCCAGGCATCGGCATTAGGCGACAGGCCATGATGCACATGCACGGCGCAGAGCGCGTAGCGTGGCCGCAGCGCGGCCAGCAGATGGAGCAGGACCGTCGAATCGCAGCCGCCGGAAAGGCCAACGCAAAGCCGGGGCGGGCCGGCTTGGGCTGCACTTTGCCCGGCCAGGCGGTCGGCGAGAAAGTCGCCGACGCGCCGCGCCAGATCAGGCGGCGGACTGTTCCGTGTAGCGGCCATAACTCATCAGCCGCTGGTAACGGGTGGCCAGCAATTCCTCGGTGGTCAGGCCGGACAGCCGCTGCAGCGCGGCTTCGAGCGCCGCCTTGAGGTTGCGCGCCATCGCCACGTGGTCGCGCTGGGCGCCACCCAGCGGCTCGGGCACGACGCGGTCGACCAGGCCGAGATCATGCAGACGCTCGGCGGTGATGCCCATGGTTTCGGCAGCGACCGAGGCCTTCTCGGCGCTCTTCCACAGGATCGAGGCGCAGCCTTCCGGCGAGATCACCGAATAGGTCGAGTATTGCAGCATCTGCACGGTGTCGCCGACGGCAATCGCCAGCGCGCCGCCGGAGCCGCCCTCGCCGATGATGGTGACGATCACCGGCACCTTGAGCTCGGCCATGACGAACAGGTTGCGACCGATGGCTTCGGACTGGCCGCGCTCCTCGGCGTCGATGCCGGGGTAGGCGCCCGGGGTGTCGACGAAGGTCATCACCGGCAGGCCGAACTTCTCGGCCAGTTTCATCAGGCGCAGCGCCTTGCGGTAGCCCTCAGGACGCGGCATGCCGAAGTTGCGGTAGATTTTTTCCTTGGTATCGCGCCCCTTCTGGTGGCCGATCACCATCACCGGCTGGCCATTGAAGCGGGCCAGGCCGCCGACAATCGCATGGTCGTCGGCAAAGGCGCGGTCGCCGTGCAGTTCCTGGAAATCGGTGAAGATGTGCTGCACGTAGTCGAGCGTATACGGGCGCTGCGGATGGCGGGCCAGTTGCGCCACCTGCCAGGGGCTGAGGTTGGCATAGACTTCGCGGGTCAGTTGCGCGCTCTTGGCTTCCAGCTGGGCGATCTCGTCGGCGAGATCGACGGCCGAGTCCTCCTGCATGGTGCGCAGCTCTTCGATCTTGGCTTCGAGATCGGCAATCGGTTGCTCGAAGTCGAGAAAAGTATTCTTCATGGCGTACTCACAGCAAAATTTGTCGCGGATTTTACCGCAAAGGATGCGGCTTGGCCGCCCGCCCGACCTCGCTGCCCCGCCCGGTGGGCAAGCGCGCAGCAGCGCAATCGACGTTTTAGCGGCACATAGCCGACGCATTGAGCGCCATTCAGCGAGCTTGCCGCCGCTTGCCGGCTTTTTCCGGGAAGCGCAGCGGGCCGAGCCGGGCAGCGGCAAAAAAGGCCCATTCTCACGGTCGACCGTGACCGCCAGCCCAAAACCGCCGCTCCGGGCTTGCGCCGGCACGCTCGCTGGCGCTAAATGACGCACTGCCTTTCCACCCTTTCCACCTTTGCCCGCACCATGCCCAGCCTGATCCTGCACAGCCAACGCCTGGACCTGTGCCATCCCGACGCCAACGATTTCCCGGCGCTGCACGCCATCCTCAGCGACCCGACGACCATGGCCCAGGCCTTTGCCGGGCGCCCGATGAGCGAGGCCGAAAGCCAGGTTTTTTTCCGCGACCATTTCGACTGGTCGCACAACGGCCGCCGCGCCGGCATCCTGCGCCGCCGTGGCCAGTCCGAAATCCTCGGCTTTGCCGGCCTGCTTCCCTGCGCTGCGCTCGGTGCCGACGACTACGAAATCGGGTTCGTCCTCGCCCCAGCCCACTGGGGCCAGGGTTACGCGCAGGAAATCGGCCACGCCCAGCTCGCCTACGGCTTCACCCAACTCGATTGCCCCCGGCTGCTGGCCCAGGTCGCCCCTGACAACCTCGCCTCGCGCAAAGCCCTGGAAAAACTCGGCATGGCCCTGCATGGCAGCACGCAACACCCGGTCCGGGGCGAACGCCTGATTTACCTCAAACTACGCCCGTAAATCCGGCCGCCACCGGCCAAGGGCTAATACTCGACCGGCACCGGGTCGAGGCTGCGCCACAAATACCAGGTCGCGACCGAACGCCATGGCCGCCAGCGCAGGCCCAGTTCGACCAGCTCGCCGCGCGTGGCCTTGTCGCGGTCGAGGTAATGCCGGCCGACGGCCCGCTGCAGGCCGATGTCGTCGAGCGGATAGACGTCGGGCCGCATCAGGTTGAAGATCAGGAACATCTCGGCAGTCCACCGGCCGATGCCGCGCACCGCAGTCAGTTCGGCGATGATCGCAGCGTCGTCGAGTTGCGGCCAGTGACCGGGGTCGAGGGCGCCGGAGACAAAATGCCCGGCCAGGTCAAGCAGGTATTCGCGCTTGCGCTGCGACAGGCCGCAGCCTTCCAGCCCCTCGAAACCGAGCGCCAGCAAGCGCGGCGGCGCGACCTCCTCGACCCGCTCGACAAAACGCGCCCAGACCGAATCGGCCGCCTTGACCGAAATCTGCTGCCCGACAATCGAACGCGCCAGCGTCCCGAACACATCGCCGCGCGATTGCAGGCTGGCCCCGGGATAGGCGGCGATCAGCCCGGCCATGACCGGGTCGGCATCGCTCAGCTCGCCGCAGGCAGCGGCCCAATAAGCAGGAAGCATAGTCACATCCAGATCAAGGAAGAAGCGGGGATTTTCCTGCATTTTCACGGTCCACCATCAGTTCAGGCAAAAAACCAGTGCTGCGGCAAGCGCCCCCCTGAGTCTCCACGGGTATTCCCTGAGTGAGCCACACAGACACCCCTGAGCAAATTTGCTAGCATCGCCAAAAAACAGAAAGCCTCGGCCATGAACGACCCGCACTACCTGTTCATCCACCCCCTGCTGACCCCCGACGACAGCTGCGCCGGCTATCGTTGCGAGTTGCTACCCGAAACCGATGCCGCGCCACTGCTCAGCCAGCTGGTCGCCGATCCATGCTGGACCCAGTTTCCCAGCACCAGCCTGTGGCTGGCCCCGGCCCAAGCAGTGTGCGAGGCAGAGTCACGGCTGTTGCCGGTGTTTGGCGCTCACCCCACCGCCGAACAACAAACCCTGCTCGCCCGCCTGCGCCAGGCCGGGCGCCGGGTCGCCCTGGCGCTGCAGCCGGAGCAGCCGCTGCCACCCGCCGGCGAGTGGGACCTGCTGCTCATGCGCTGCAGCCATGCCCGCACCCTGCCGCCGTTGTCGCTGCTCGGGCTCTCGGCCCGCAGCACCTTGATCGCCAGCGAGGTGTGCAGCCACGCCGACCACGACTGGGCCGGCAAAAATGCGTTCACGCTCAGCACCTGCGAGTATCTGCTGACCCGCGCCGCCAACGGCAACAAGGCCGACACCGTGCGCACCCGCTTGCTGCGGCTGCTTGCGCTGATCGCCGAAGACGCCAGCACCGGCGACCTGGAGGCGGTGTTCCGCCAGGAACCGAAGCTTTCCTACAGCCTGCTGCGCCTGGTCAATTCGGCTGCTGTCGCGCCGCGCGTCCCGATCACCAGTTTCGGCCAGGCGATCAACCTGCTCGGCCGACGCCAGCTGCAACGCTGGCTGCAACTGCTGATCTATGCCGACCCCGACAATGGCCAGCGGCCCAATCCGCTACTGCTCAAGGCCGCCGCACGCGGCCACCTGCTTGAACGGCTCAGCCGCCAACTGGATCTGGCGGCGGAACTGGAACAACCGCAGGACGCGGCCTTCATGGTCGGCAGTTTTTCCTTGCTTGACGTGCTGCTCAACCGTCCCCTGCCGGAAATCCTTGGCCAGTTGCCGTTGGCGCCTGCGGTACGCAACGCCCTGGCCGAGCAGCAAGGCCCGCTGGGCCGCCTGCTGGCAGCCATCCAGTACGGCGAAGCCGGCAAACTCGAACTCGCCGAAAAACTGTTCGCCGAACTCGCGATCAGCCCGGCCGACCACCTCGCCGCGCAACTGGTAACCCTGCACTGGATCGGCGGCATCCAGCTCAGCGCCTGAAGCCGCCGGCGGCGGTCGGCAACTGCAGGCGGCTGCCGGCTCAGCCGAAGCGGCCGCTGAGGAAGGGGTTGAACTGACGCTCTTCGCCGAAGGTGGACATCGGTCCGTGGCCGGGGATGAAGCTGACCTCGTCGCCGAGCGGGAACAGTTTTTCCTTGATCGAGCGGATCAGCGTGTCATGGTCGCCACGCGGAAAGTCGGTCCGTCCGATCGAGCCCTGGAACAGCACATCGCCGACCTGGGCCAGGCGGCTCGGCGCGTGATGGAACACCACATGGCCCGGAGTGTGGCCGGGACAATGCAGGACATCGAGTTCGACTTCGCCGAAGCGCACCTTGTCGCCGTCGACCAGCCAGCGAGCCGGGGTGAAGGGCTGCGCTTCGGGAAAGCCGAACATCCGGCTCTGCTGCGCCATGCCGTCGATCCAGAAACGATCCTCGAGATGCGGCCCCTCGACCGGCACGCCGGTACGCTCGGCCAACGCCTGCACCGCCCCGGCGTGATCAATATGGCCATGGGTGACGAGGATCAGCGCCAGGCTCAGGTTTTCCTGCTGCAGGGCGTGCAGGATGCGCTCGATGTCGCCGCCGGGATCAATCACCGCCGCCTGGCGGGTCTGCTCGCACCAGAAAATGGTGCAATTCTGCTCGAAGGGAGTCACCGGAACGACGAGATGGCGCATGCTGTCACCTGCAGGAAAGGGGAACCAGAAAAGAGGCGGCGATTATCGCATGGTACGGAGTTTGCATGTATCGCGCCGCCGTTGTTTGCTTGCCGCCGGCCGGCCCGTTGCGAAAGATCTGACCATGCTCGACCATCCCTTGCCCGAACTCGAAGACTGGATTTTGCTGTTCTCCAACAACAGCCTGCCGGTGCTGCGCGTGACCAAACGCCGGCTCGAAGAGATGCGCGAGAATCTCGATGCGGTCGATGTCCGCGAACTGGCGCGAGTGATCCTGCTCGACCCGATCATGACCGTGCGCGTCCTCGCCTACATCCAGCCGATGCGCAGCCGCTTCCTGCAGCACGACATCACCAGCATCGGCGGTGCGATCCTGATGGCCGGCATCGAGCCCTTCTTCCACCGCTTCGAGAATCTGCCGACGATAGAGGAACAATTGCATGACCAGGACCCGCACGCGCTGCTCGGCGTCCTCCAGGTCATCCGGCGCGCCCAGCGAGCCGCCGATTATGCGCAGGACTGGGCCATCCGCCGCCAGGACATCAATATGGAAGACGTGCGGATCGCCGCACTGCTGCACGATCTGGCGGAAATTCTGGTGTGGTGCTTCGCCCCCAAGCTTGGCCTGATGATCCATCAACTGCAAGTGCTCGAACCGACGCTGCGCAGCGCCGATGCGCAAAAGCGCGTGCTCGCCTTCACTTTCCTCGACATCCAGCTCGCGCTCTGTGGCGTCTGGCACCTGCCGGAACTGCTCAAGACCCTGATCGATGACGACCATGCCGAGCAGGTGAGGGTGCGCAACGTCACCCTGGCCGTGCGTCTCGCCCGCCACTCGGCCCACGGCTGGAACGACCCGGCGCTGCCCGATGACTACCGCGACATCGGCAAGCTGCTCAACACCACGCCGGCAACCGTCTGCCGCCGCCTGGGGGTGGACGTTCCAGCACAGTTTGCCGAGCCGGACGACGATACTCCCCCGGTTCAGCCGCAGTAACGCAGATTGGTCCAGTCGAGCAGCAGCTCCGGCATCTGGTAGGCGGCAAAAGCTGCCGCCAGGGCCAGCACCAGCAAGGTGGCGGCGATGCCGGCCAGGAACCAGCGCCAGGGCCCTGGCATCACGCGGCCTGCCGCTGCAGCGGCTGTTCGTTGATCGGCAAGGAGCACAGCGTTGCCAGCAGCGACAGGCCGACCGCGATCATCCAGGCCAGGTCGTAGGAGCCGGTCTGGTCGAAGATGCGGCCGCCCAGCCAGGCGCCGAGAAAACTCCCCAACTGGTGGCCAAGGAAGACGACCCCGGTCAGCATCGACATGTAGCGCAGGCCGAAAATCTGCGCCACCAGGCCATTGGTCAGCGGCACCGTGCCCAGCCAGAGCAGGCCCATCGCGGCGGCAAAGACCCAGGCACTCACGGTCGACAACGGCAGCAGCATGAAAATCACGATCACCACCGCGCGCAACCCGTAGATCAGCGCCAGCAGGTTTTTCTTGCTGCAGCGCCCGCCGCCCCAGCCGAAGAGGAAGGAGCCGAAGATGTTGAAGAGGCCGATCAGCGCCACCGCCGTCATCCCGACATTGGCCGAGAAGCCGGCATCGACCAGGAAGGACGGCAGGTGCAGCATGACAAAGGCGGTCTGGAAGCCGCACACGAAATAGCCCCAGAACAGGTAATGAAAGCTCTTTTGCCCACCGGCTTCGCGCAGCGCTTCGCCAATCGACTGACCGCTGCTCGCCGCCGGCCGATGGCCGTCGGCCAGCGCATAGGCCAACGGGGCGATCAGGCCGGCACCGGCGCCAAGCAGAACCAGCGCACTCTGCCAGCCGTAGGTGTTGATCAGCATCTGCCCGACCGGCAGCACCGCGAACTGGCCGAAGGAACCGCCGGCACTGGCGATGCCGAGCGCCAGACTGCGCCGCTCCGGCGTGGTGTGACGGCCGATCACGCCCATGATCACGGCGAAGGTGGTGCCCGACAGGCCAAGGCCGATCAGCACCCCGGCCGACAGGTCGAAGGCCAGCGGCGTGCTGGCCTGCGCCATCAGCACCAGCCCGAGGACGTAAAGCAGCGAAGCGCCAGCGATGGTCTTGCCGGCGCCGTGGCGATCAGCAAGCGCCCCGGCAAAGGGTGAGGCCAGCCCCCAGACCAGGTTCTGGATGGCAATCGCGAAGGAGAAGGTTTCACGGCTCCAGCCGTGCGCCGCCGTCATCGGCTGCAGGAACAGGCCGCCGTTGTGCCGGATGCCCATCGACAGGGTAAGGATCACGCAGCCGGCGATCAGGATCAGCAGCGGGGTACGCCAGCCGAGGTTGGAGCTTGAGGTCATCGCGATTCGGTCCGCCTGAGAGTCTATTGAAAAGGCTTGGGCAACGCCGTTCAGCCGGCGTTCCCGGCCTTGGCTTCGAGCACTTCCCAGCGTTCGAGCAAAGCCAGCAATTCGTCGTCAATGGCCGCCAGCCGCTCGGCGGCCTGCTGCGCCCCCTGCGGGTCGCGCTGGTAGAGCGCCGGGTCTTCGAGTTTCTGGCTCAGTGCCGCCTGCTCGGACTCCAGGCCGGCGATCTTGTCGGGCAGCGCTTCGAGTTCGCGGGCTTCCTTCCACGACAGCTTGTCGCCCTTCTTGCCGGCGTTTTTGGCCGCATTTTCGGCGTTTTCCACGGTCGACCGTGAATTTTGCCGATTTTCCGCCTTGGCAGCTTCGTCCTTGCGCTTCTGTTCGCGGGCCGCCGCTTCGTCGCGGGCGCGGCGGGCGGCGCTCCATTCGGCCCATTCGGCATAGCCGCCGACCTGCTCGCGCCAGACCCCGTCGCCCTCGGCGGAGATGGTCTGGGTCACGACGTTGTCGAGGAAGGTCCGGTCGTGGCTGACCAGGAACAGCGTGCCGTCGTAGTCCTGCAGCAGCTGTTCGAGTAGCTCCAGGGTTTCGATGTCGAGGTCGTTGGTCGGTTCGTCGAGCACCAGCACATTGGCCGGCTTGGCGAACAGGCGGGCCAGCAGCAGGCGGTTGCGCTCGCCGCCGGACAGCGAACTGACCGGCGAACGCGCGCGCTCCGGCGCAAACAGGAAGTCTTCGAGATAGCCGATGACGTGCTTTCTGGCACCGCCGATTTCGACGTAATCGGACCCCGGCGAAATCACGTCGGCGAGGCTGGCGTTGGCGTCGAGCTGGGTACGGAACTGGTCGAAGTAGGCAACTTCGAGCTTGGTGCCCTGGCGGACGATGCCGCTGTCGGCCTGCAGTTCGCCGAGGATCAGGCGCAGCAGCGTGGTCTTGCCGGCGCCGTTGGGACCGATCACGCCGATCTTGTCGCCGCGCTGGATGCGCGCCGAGAAATCGCGGACGATGGCACGTTGACCGTAGTTTTTATGCACATGCTCAAGTTCGGCGACCAGTTTGCCGCTCTTGTCGCCGGCATCGAGCTGCAACTGCACCTTGCCCATCTGGTCGCGGCGGGCGGCGCGCTCGGCGCGCAGGCGGTCGAGCCGCTGGACGCGGAAGACCGCGCGCGTGCGCCGGGCTTCGACGCCCTTGCGAATCCACACTTCCTCTTCCTTGAGCAGCTTGTCGGCACGGGCATTGGCCAGCGCCTCCTCGTGCAGCATCGCTTCCTTGCGCTCCTGGTACTTGCCGAAGCTGCCGGGAAAACTGGCCAGCTGGCCGCGATCCAGTTCGACGATGCGGGTGCACACCCGCTCCATGAAGGCGCGGTCGTGGGTAATGAAGAGCAGCGTGACGCCGGATTCGATCAGCAGGTTTTCCAGCCATTCGATGGCGGCGATGTCGAGGTGGTTGGTCGGCTCGTCGAGCAGCAGCACTTCCGGCGCCACCGCCAGCGCCTGGGCCAGCGCCAGGCGCTTTTTCTGGCCGCCGGAAAGACTGCCGACCCGCGCCTCGGGGTCGAGGCCGAAACGCGCGATCACCCGCTCGGCCTGTGCCTCGTAGGCCCAGGCACCGCGCGCTTCGAGTTCGTGCTGCAGTTCGGCCATCCGCGCCAGCAAGGCCTCGCTGTCGGCCCCCTCGCTCAAGCGGTGCGACACCTCGTGATACTCGGCGAGCAGACTCGACGTTTCGCCCATGCCGGACACCACGGCGGCAAACACCGTCGCCTCGGCGTCGAAAGGCGGTTCCTGCGGCACGTAGCCGACGCGGATCCCGGGCTGGGTCCACACCTCGCCGTCGTCGAGCCGGCCGCGCCCGCTGCCGGCCGCCAGCGCCGCCAGCAAGGAAGACTTGCCGACGCCATTACGGCCGATCAGCGCCACCCGTTCGCCCGGATCGAGCTGGAAATCGGCATGATCGAGCAAGGGCACATGGCCAAAGGCTAGACAGGCATTGACAAGGCGCAGGTAAGGCATGGCGATCGGCTGCTCACAACGGAATCATGAAAAAAGCGGCGCCCCAGAGGACGCCGCTGACTGGACAGGGCGGGATTTTAACAGCCTGCAACGCAGGCCAGATGCCCCGCGCCGGCGCTTATACCGAGAAACGCGACAAACGCGCCTGCAAATCGTTGGCAAGCCGCTGCAATTGCTCTGCCCGCTCGCGGTTCAGCGCTGCCCGCCCGCTATTGCCTTCGGCGACCTGGGCCACGGCACCGACCAGGCGGGAAATTTCCTGACTGGCGGTGCTCTGCTGGCGAGTGCTGTCGGCAATTCCATGCACCACCCCCACCGTCTGCTGCGCATGGCTCTCGATGCCGGCCAGCGCCACCCCAGCCTCGCGTGCCAGATCGACACTCTCGCTCATGCTGCCGCTGACCGACTGCATGCGCGACACGGCGCCCGAGGTTTCGCTCAGGATCGCCTGTACCGTCGACGCAATTTCCTGGGTGGACAACGAAGTCCGCTCGGCCAGCTTGCGCACCTCGTCGGCAACCACAGCAAAACCTCGCCCCTGCTCGCCGGCCCGAGCCGCCTCGATCGCAGCATTGAGCGCCAGCAGATTGGTCTGGTCGGCAATATCGCCGATCACCCCGACCACATTGGAAATCTGTTGCGACCGTTCCCCCAGCGCCTTGATCAGCTGCGCCGACTCGCCGATTTCCGCCGCCACCCTGATCAACTCCTGCTCGGTGCGAGCCACCACTGCACGGCCATTGACCGTTACCTGGCGGGCATCTTCGGAAATGCGAGCGGCCTCGCCGGCATGATCGGCCACCTGGGCAATGCTGCCCGACAATTGATCGACCGAGGCGGCGATGCCATTGGCCGACCGCGAAGCCTGCGCCGAACCTTCCAGCGCGGCACCCGCTGCCTGCTGCAATTCGTCGGCAGCCACACGCAATTCCTGCGAAGTCTGCGCAACACCGGCAACCAGTTCACGGATCTGTAGCGCCATGCGGCTGAACGCCAGAGAAATCACATCCACTTCGTTCCGGCTGTCTGCAGCGAGCACTGGCTGGGCGACCCGCAAGTCGCCCGCGCTCAGGGCTTCGACCCGTTCGACCAAGGCTGCCAGGCCGTGCAGGCGGGTTGCAATCAGAAAGTGTACGACCATCGCCAGCAGCAGTGCCGCGCCGACGCTGATCAGCAGCACCATGTTGCGCAAGGCCTTGCTCTCATCGAGATACTCGTCGACCCAGCTACCGGTAAACACGGTCCACCCCCAGGCCGGCGAAGTCGCGGCATAGCTCAGCTTTTCGCGCAGCTGCCCATCCGCCTCAGGCAGGGCATAGCGAGCGGCACCGTTCTTTCGCTGCAGCAACTCGCCAATACTGCTCTTGACCACCGCCGGCGCATCGATCTCGGCCAGAGTCTTGTCCTGATACTTGGGATGCTGCACGAACTCACCGCCCCCCTTGTCGTCGGTAGGCCGGACGATGAAGACATAGCCGGTCTTGCCGGCGACAATCTGCCCGAACTGCCCGCGCAAGCGCTTGAGCTCGCTCTCGAGCGACAATCGGACCGAGTACGCCCCCCAGACCTTGCCCGCTGGATCGCGCAGCAACTTGACCGTACTGAAGAAATAGCGGCCGCCGCGAATCGCCAGCCCCTGGTAGTCCTGTCCGGCAAGCACCGCACGGGCAACCGGATCACCATCCGGCAGGGGAACGCCGTGCATCGGCCTGTTCTCCTTGTCGCGCAACAAGGTAGCCAGGCGGTAAACCTTACCCTCCTGCAGCAACAGGAACGCCCCCTCGTCCCCGGTGTGCTGGCGAAAGGCGGTGAGCACGCGCTCGTTGCCATTGAGCAGTTCACCGCCCAGGCGAACCAGCGGCAGTTCCACTTCGCCGGTTCTGACCAAGCCGGCCCCCGGCTCCGGCACACCGCCAAGATACTTGATGAAGAACTCGGACTGGCGTTCGCCGCGCGCCTTGACCGACTCGAACAAGGCGTCCAGCGTCGAAGCCATCAACTCGGCCTCGTGCTTCAAGTTTTGTTCGGCCACGCTCAAGGCGGCCCGGCTCGCCCGCTGTTCGATCAGCCAGACCATGCCACCGAAGATCAGCAGCATCGCCAGCAAAATCACCAGGATCAGCTGCTGAGCCAAAGGTCGCTGCACAAAACGCTGTTTCATACGCCCCCCGAAAGATTCAACATTTAATCGAGTAATGATATTGCAATCCGCCACGCCCTGCCGGTAAACCGTTACAATGCGCGCCGTCCGCAAGGGACCGTTGCGCCTCCATAGTTAAATGGATATAACACGCCCCTCCTAAGGGCGAATTGGTGGTTCGATTCCACCTGGGGGCGCCAGCCCTGAGCCCTGGCTGGTCCCTCACAGGTATTGACACAGGTCAACCCCGCGCCGGCCATGCCGTCAGAAAATCGACAGGTTCTAATACCTTCGGACCACCCCGACCAGTGCTAAAGCCCTACCAGCACCCTCAAAAGCTCGTCATCCTGCTGCTGCGCTGCCTCCTCCCGCTCGGCCTGCTGCTGACCAGCCTGGTACCGCTTGCCGGCGAAGCCACCGCCACCTACCGCCTGGCCATTCTCGCCTTTCGCAGCCCGGAACAGACCCTGGCCCGCTGGCAGGCAACCGCCGCTGCCCTGCAAACCGCCCTGCCCTTGGGTAGCCGGCTCGAATTGCGGGTTTTGCGTCAGGATGCACTCGATCAGGCCGTCGCCCGGCGTGAGGTGGATTACGTGCTGACCCAGCCGGAGCACTATGTCCTGCTCCGCGAGCGGCACGGACTGGCGGCGCTGGTCACGCTGATGCCGCTGGCCAGCGGTCGGCCGGTCACCCAGTTCGGCGGGGTGATCTTCACCCGCGCCGAACGCCAGGATCTGAGCACCCTCGACGACCTGGCCGGAAAACGCCTGATGGCGGTACACGAACATTCCTTTGGCGCTTTCCGGATGCAGCAATGGGAATTGCTCAAGCGCGGCATCCACCTTCCCCGCGATGCCTCCAGCCTGGAATTCAGCGGTCAACCGCAGGACAATACCGTTTTCGCCGTACTCGACGGCCGTGCCGACGCCGGCTTTGTCAGAACCGGCGTACTCGAAGCCATGGCGGCAGAAGGCAAGCTCAGCCTGAATCAACTCAAGATCCTCAACCGCCAGCCGGAGGCCGACTTCCCGCAACTGCTGTCTACCGCGCTCTATCCCGAGTGGCCGCTGGCCGCGATGCGCGGAACGCCGGAAGCGATCAACAAGACGCTCACCCTGGCCTTGCTCAACCTCCGCCCGGACTCCGAAGCCGCCCGCCAAGGCGAGTATTACGGTTTTTCACCGCCGGGTGACTACACCCCGCTTGAGGCCGTGCTGCTTCGCCTGCGGGTGCATCCCAAAGCCCTCAGTAGTTTCGAGTTCCGCGATGTCTGGCATAAGTACAGCCAGCCCCTGGCCAGCCTGCTGGTGATTTTGCTGTTACTGGCCCTGGCCACGGTGTGGCGGATGCGTCGCGACAGCCGCCTGATCCGCAAGGGCGCCCACGAGCGCAGCCTGCTGCTGAGCAGCCTGGGTGAAGGGGTTTATGGGGTCGGGGCCGACGGCCGGTGCACCTTCATCAACCCGGCGGCCTTGCGCATGCTCGGTTTCCGCACAGAAGAATGTGTCGACCGTAATCCACACCAGCTGTTCCACCACCACCGCCCGGATGGCAGCCCCTATCCTGAAGCCGACTGCCCGCTTTACCAGGCATTGCGCGCAGGGCGCCCGTCGCGCGGCGAAGAATATTTCTTCCGCGCTGACGGCAGCGGCTTCCCGGTCCGCTTCGACGCCATGCCGATTAGCGAGGGACACCGGATCGTCGGCGCCGTCGTCTGCTTCCAGGACATTTCCGAGGAGCGGGCAGCAGAAGAAGCCTTGCGTCTGGCTGCTGTGGCTTTCGAAACCCAGGAAGCCATCGTCATCACCGATGCTGACAACCGCATCCTGCGGGTCAACCGCGCCTTTACCCAGGTCACCGGCTACAGCCCGGACGAGGCCATCGGGCAAACCACCTCGTTGCTCAAGTCGGGGCGCCACGATGCCGCCTTCTACCGGCGCATGTGGCTGGAGTTGCAGGAATTCGGACGCTGGCAGGGCGAGGTCTGGAACCGCCGGAAGAATGGCGAGCTGTATCCGGAATGGCTGACCATTACCGCCGTCCGCGACGAGCGGGGGGCAATCCGGCACTACGTTGCGGCCTTCCTCGACATCACCGAGCGCAAGCAGGCGGAAGCCAAGCTCGAATACATGATGCTTTACGACAGCCTGACCGGCCTCGCCAACCGCCGCCTCTTCCTCGACCGGCTCGCACAGAACAAAGCCCGGCGCAAACAGGGTTTTGGCGCCCTGCTCTTTGTCGACATCGACAACTTCCGCCATCTCAACGACCACCTCGGACACGCGCAGGGCGACCGCCTGCTGGTCGAAATCGCCGAACGCCTGCGTGCCGCCAGCGGTGACGAATCGACACTGGGCCGGGTGGGCGGCGACGACTTCGTGGTTTGTTGCAGCGAACTGGGCCTGCTCAGCAGCGAGAGTGCCACCCGCGCCGAGCAAAAAGCCGAGGAATTGCTGGCCAGCCTGACCCGCCCCTGTCGGGTTGGCGACGAAGACTGCCATTTCAGCGCCTGCATCGGCATCACGCTGATCGGTGAGCACAGCCCCGGCCCCGAGGAGTTGCTCAAGCAGGCTGAACTGGCGATGTACCAGGCCAAGGAAAGCGGTCGCCAAAACGTCCGCTTCTTTGACCCCGACATGCAATCCGCCGTTGCCAGCCGCCTGAGCCTCGAAGCCGACCTCCGCCAGGCCCTGGCCGAGCAGCAGTTTGTCCTGCACTATCAGCCCCAGGTCGACGGCCAAGGCCAGATTGCCGGCGCCGAAGCACTGATCCGCTGGCAGCATCCCGAGCGCGGCATGGTTTCTCCGGGGCTGTTCATTCCCCTGGCCGAGGAAAGCGGCCTGATTGTTCCCCTGGGCCGCTGGATTCTCGCCGAAGCATGCCGGCAGCTGGCTGAATGGCAGAAAAATCCGACCCGACAACATTGGACCCTGGCAGTCAATATCAGCGCCCGCCAGTTCCACCGCTCCGATTTCGTCGACCTGGTCACCGAACTGTTATTCAGCAGCGGTGCCACTGCGTCCGGGCTGAAGCTGGAACTGACCGAATCCCTGCTGATCGAGGATGTCGAGGATACGGTACGCAAGATGTCGGCGCTGCGCGAGCTTGGCCTGACCCTGTCGCTCGACGATTTCGGCACCGGCTACTCTTCGCTCTCGTATCTGAAACGCCTGCCGCTCTCCCAACTCAAAATTGACCAGTCCTTTGTCCGCGACCTCAGCGAAAATGCCAACGATGCCGCCATTGTCCGTGCCATCATCGGGATGGCCGAAAGTCTGGGACTGGAGGTCATCGCCGAGGGCGTCGAAACAGCAGAACAATGCGCCCTGCTCCAGCACTGGGGCTGCCAGCATTTCCAGGGCTATCACTTCTATCGCCCGCTGCCGCCCGAAGTCATCGCCCAACTGGCGCACCACGATTAAGCTGCAGCCCAGGCCGGCTTGCCCGATAATGCCGCCTGTCCTGCTTTGTGTTTTCCCTCATGTCACGCTCCAACGCTCCCCGCCACGCCATCGACATCAGTGAGGATGCCGGTGTCCGCTATCTCCACTTCGGCTCCGACTGGATTCAGGGCGCGATGCGCATTGCCCGGCCCTGGTCACTGGAACTCCCGTACACCCGCGACATGCTGTTCGGGCTGCTGCTCCGCACGCCGACCGAATGGCCGCGCAGCATTCTGCAGATCGGCCTGGGGGCGGCATCGCTGACCCGCTTCATCCACCGCTACCTGCCGCGCAGTCGGCAGATCGTGGTCGAAATCAATCCCCAAGTTGAATTCGTTGCCCGCCAGTACTTCAAACTGCCGGACGATCCCGCCCGTCTGCACATCGAACACGCTTGCGGCGCCGAGTATTTGCTGGCCGGTGGCCCGCCCTGCGAACTGCTGCTGATCGACGGCTTCGACCCGGCGGGACGGATGGGCGCACTCGGCAGCGAACCCTTTCTGCAAGCCGCCCGGGCCCGACTGGCAGAAAACGGTTTGCTGGCCATCAACCTGCTCGGCCGGGATCGCAACTTCAAGGCCCTGCTTGATCGCATCCGTGAGGTTTTCGCCGGCCAGGCACTGGCCTTGCCGCCAACGGCCAGCGGCAACGTGATTGTTCTCGCCCACAGCGGCGAACGCCGCAATTATGCCTTCGCCGACCTCGAACAGCGGGCGACTGCACTCAAATCCGAAACCCGCCTGGACCTGCGCCCAACAGTGCAGGCACTGCAGGCAAGTTGCGGTGGGGAATCACTGCACTTCTGATCCGGCTTGTCCTGAACTGCAATTTGAACTACAAACAAGACAGGCAGTCACCGGGGATTGCGGCTTTCCCCGCCCCGAATTGTCCCGCGAAGGAGTTTCCCATGTTATCGATACAGGACGTGCTGGATTACTGCGATCTTGATCGCGGTGAAATCGAAGCCATCGCGGAACACGAACACCTGCCGCTGGCAGTCGCGGCAGAACTCGGCGAAGCGCTGCTGGGCACCCCGGAAGGGGTCTGCCAAGTCCATACGATGATCATCGAGAATATCCAGCACGCACTGGATAGCGGCCACTACCAGCACGCTCAGGAACTGGTCGAGGTATACGAGCACCTGCAACGCTGCCACCCGCTGCCCAAGCACTGAACGGCCTCGCCAAAGACACAAAACCCCGGAGCGACCCGGGGTTTTGTTTTTGCTGGGCGGTCAGATTCAGGTAGCTGCAGAATTTCGCGCCGGACCGTAACCATGCTCGACGGCGTAGAGTGCGACCTGGACGCGGCTGGTCATGTTGAGCTTCTTGAATATATTCTGGACGTGAATCTTGACCGTACTCTCGGCCAGATCAAGGCGACGTGCGATCTCCTTGTTGCTTTCGCCTTGGGCCAGACTGGCCAGGATGTCGCGTTCGCGAGGCGAGAAACGCTCCCGGTCCGGCGGACTGCCATCCTGACGCGGCGGATTACGCACACCGGCAATCAGTTTGGCCGTCATCTGCTGCGAGACCACCGACTCGCCGGCCGCCACCCGCCGCACGCCGTCGATCAGCATCTCGGTTTCGATATTTTTCAGCAGATAACCGGACGCCCCTGCTCGCAGCGCATCCATCAGGTCCTGCGCATCCTCCGAGACGGTCAGCATCAAGGCCCGCACCTCGGGAATTTCCTCAACAATGACCTTCAGCGCCTCCAACCCCGAGACGCCAGGCATGTGCAGATCAAGCAAAACCACGTTCGGCCTCAGCGAACGGGCGCGCTTGATGCCCTCCAATCCGTCGCCAGCCTCGCCGACAACCTCGAACTCCTCGTTGCGCTGCAACAAGGACTTGATTCCACTGCGAAAAAGGGTGTGATCATCGACCAGCAGCACCCGAATTTTGTCGCTCATCTCCTATCAACTCCCGAAGTTTAGCGTTTGCGATCATCGCGGACGGCGCAGTGTAACCTGCGTGCCGCCGCCAATCTTTGATGTAATCCGGCATTCCCCGCCGATCCGCTCGGCCCGTTCGCGCATGATTTTCAGTCCGACATGACGGTCCGACAAGACCTTGGCCTCATTGACCGGGTCGAAACCGACGCCGTCATCCTCAACCACGATCTCGACCCGCCCCTGACTGCGGTGCAGACTGACTTGCACGTGCGCCGCCTGGGCATGCTTGCGGATGTTGGACAGCGACTCCTGGACAATGTGCATCATCTGGATTTCGTCCTCCGGCGCCAGCGGCATGCCGCCGCCCTGGCAGATGAATTCGCTGGCGATCCCGGTCTGTCGCTGGAATTTTTCGAGAGCGCCACGAATCGCCGACTCCAGGTCGGCCTGGTTGAGGCGGGTTCGGAAATGAAGCAGCAACTCGCGCACATAGTCGTAGCTTTCCTGCACCCCTTCGCGCAACTGGCCGGCGATCTGCAGGGACTCGCCGAGATCCTGCTGGCGTAGCGAGTCCTGCAGCAGCTGTACCTGGATATTCAGAAAGGCCAAGCCCTGGGCAATCGAATCGTGCAGTTCCTGGGCCAGCAGATTGCGCTCCTCGGAAACTGCCAGTTCCTTCTCCCGGGCTTTCAGACGCTGGGTTTCTATGGCGCCGCCCAGGTGCTGCCCCAGCGTTTCGAGCAAGCGTATCTCGCGCTCGGAAAGCGCCGCCGCATTCGAAAAATACAGATTGAACACGCCCAACTGCTGCTTCTCGCAAACGATATTGAAGGCGCTGGCGGTGGCAAAACCCTCGCGGACGCAGGTCATCATTTTCATGCCCACCGGCGGGTTGACCGTGTGAAAAGCCACCGGCACACCACTTTCAATCACACCGCCGCACAGACAGTCGCCGCAGTTCATTTCCCCTTCGGTGGCGATGAAATCTTCCGACAGGCCTTCATGGGCGACGATATAGAGCATTTCCGACTGCGGCTGATAGAGGCGGACGGCACCACCATCGGCCCCCAGCGCTTCGCGGATGCGGCTCAGGAAACCGCTGCACAAAACCTCGAGCGGAGCGGGCTCACTGAGGAAGGCGGTAGCTTCGTAGAGAATCTCCAGTTCGCGGTTGCGTTCGGCCAGACGCCGGGTTTCGGCCTCGACCCGCTGCTCCAGCGTACCGTAAGCCAGTTGCAGATGCTCGGCCATGCGGTTGAAGCCGTCGGCCAGACGCCCGAGTTCGTCGTCGCTGGTGACCGGCAGGCGCACCGAAAGGTCCTTGCCGGTCATCCGCAGCATGCCCGCGTGCAAGATATTGACCGGCTGAATCACCAGCCGGAAAAAGAAACTGATCAGCAGCAGGGTGCCGACCATCGACAGGAAGACCAGAATCGCCTGCAAGGTCCGCAGCAGATTGGTGTCGTCGGCGTAGCTGCGCTCCATCGCCAGCACCAGATGGTTGATGTTGCCGACGAAGGGTTCAAGCACCAGGTCGTACTGGTGGAGCAGCGACTCCCGCTCCCCCCGGCCGGCCGACAGAAAGAGTGCGACCAGCGGCCGCAACTGCGATTCCCAGGAGGCCATCACGCTATTCAGGCGCAACTGCACCTCGTCGTCGCGCGGCGCCGCCAGCGGCCGGGCCGGATCGCCTTGCTGCAAGTCATGCAGGACCTGATCAAAACGTTGCAGTTCCAGGGCCAATTCGTCGATGACCGGCGTACTGGCCTGCTCGCCCTGCACCAGCGCCATCAGGTGACTGATCCGGTAACTGCGCATGCGCTGGCTGCCGGCATCGTTGATTGCCGCCGCGACCCCTTCGAGTTGCCAGGAGATGGCCAGCGTCAAGCCAACGGCTGCGGTGGCAACGACAAAAAAGGCGATCAGGGAACCGACAATTTTTCGCGATAATTTACCTGCGGGGAGCAACATGGTGCTTGATCCGGCAACCCAAAACGCGCAACCTTAGACCTGCCGGCCAGGAAAACGCAAGCGCCGGCGGCAAAAACAAAAATTATTTTCCTGCCCGCCCGGACCATGACTGACCTCCCGACCGCCGCCTGTGCCCGCCACATTGTCTATGCTCTATCCGATACGCTCGACCTGGTCGGCATCGACGACATTGCTCATGGCAAACGGGTCGGGATCATGGCCGCCGAATGCGCCCGCCACCTTGGCTGGCCAGAGCAACGGATCGCGCGGGTTTTTGACCTGGGCCTGCTGCACGATATCGGGGTTTCATCAACCGCAACCCATCGCCAGCTGGTCAGCGAATTTGACTGGAGCAGCTCGCAGCAGCATTGCCAAATCGGCTATCGCCTGCTCCGCGAATACCCGCCGCTGGCCGACCTGGCCGAGCCGGTGCTTTACCACCATACCCACTGGCCGGCGCTGCCCGCCGGACTGCCCCGGGCGACTGCCGAAGCGGCCAACCTGATTTACCTGGTCGACCGCGTCGATGCGCTGGCCGCCCCGTTTCACGCTGCAGGTACCCTGCTCCGCCATACCACAAGCATCCGCGAGCAGATTTGTGCACACGCCGCAGCCTGCTTCGCGCCGGACCTGCTCGCCGCCTTCCTCGCTGCGTCGCGCTCGGAAGCCTTCTGGCTGACGCTGGAACCTCGGGGCATCCGGGTGTACCTCGGCAGCATGCTGCCTGCGACGGCAGCGGAGCCGGTCCCGGCCAGCGAACTGAAGCCGCTGGCCCGCATCCTGTCGCGGATTGTCGATGCCAAGAGTCCGTTCACCGCCGAACACTCGCAGGGAGTCACCGCGCTGGCCCGCCTGCTGGCGGAACAATGCGGTGTTACCGGGGCCAATCTCGACAAGATCGAAATTGCCGGCTTGCTCCACGACATCGGAAAATTACGCGTTCCCGACGAAATTCTCGACAAACCGGGACAACTCGACCATGACGAACGCCAGGTCATGAATGCCCACAGCTTCGAAACCTGGCAAATCCTCCGCCAGATTCCCGGCTGCGAAGACATCGCCCCCTGGGCGGCCTATCACCACGAAGAGCCGGGTGGCCACGGCTACCCCTTCCACCTGGATGCCAACACCTTGCCGCTGGAAGCGCGCATCCTGCGTGTTGCCGACATTTTCCAGGCGATGACCCAGAACCGCCCTTACCGGCGCGGCCTGGACCTGGCCGCAGCGGCCGCCTTCATGCGCGAGCTGGTTGCCGCCGGGCGCCTGGACGGCGAACTGGTCGAACGCCTGCTCGACATCCCCCTGGCAGCACTGGCTGCCGCCCAGCCAACCCTCCAGCCGGGCTGACCCGACGCTTACCAGCTGGCGCCCTGAGGCCCCGGCACGAAACGCAACGGGGCCACCTCGGCTTTTTCCCGTGCCATTTTCTGCTCGATGCGCACGCGCAACACCTCCCGTGCCGGTTGCGGATAGTCGGCGTACTCGCCGAGCGACTGGCGGAGCCGCCCCAGCCACCAATGGGTCAATCCGGCCAGGGCGGCATAAAAATCGCAATCGGCAAACTGGACGACGCGCGCGGCAAACTCGGGAAACCAGTAGCCGACATGCTCGTCGATAAAGCTGGCGATTTCCCCGGCCCGCGCCGACAGCGGCGCCCGGCCCAGGCGCCGCAAACTGTGCGCCAGATAATGCAATTGCGGCACCAGGTGGTCGTCGAAATACTGCTGCCGGTCAGCCAGCGAGAGGCCGGCCTGGGCATAGAGTTCCCGCAACTCGAACATCGGCGCGGCGCAGGCCAGGTGATCGTCGGACAGCCACACCGATTCGCAGGGCGAAGTTCCGTAACGGTGATTCAGGTAAATCGCCGCGTAATCAGCGGCCAGCCGGTCGAGGCCGGCCGCATCGCGCGGCAGGCCCGCCACCGCCTGTGCCATTTCACCAAGTACCTGGGCATCCTCCGCCGCCGTCGGCAGCAGGGCCAGCCCCTGCGGGAATTGCTCGGCCTGCAGGGCGTCGACCGTGGCCAGATCAAGTTCGCACTGATGCAAGCGCACCAATTGCTCGAGATCATCGGCCAGCGCGGTAAAAAAGGAAGCAAGTGCACCATCAAGCATCGACCCGCCCCTTGCTGTGCGGAACAAAAGCCACCGAGGGCTTGGTCAGTTCTGGATTGGCCATGTTCTTGACCTGCTTGACCGGCTGATCGTGCGGGCCCATGGCCGTGGTCTTGAGCTTGCCCTTCCAGATCTGCTCGATCGGCCCGATGTCGAGGACGCGCATCATGCAGGCCATCACGCAGTAAGGCTTGCGCCCGGCCTCCAGTTCGTCGATGCACATATTGCATTTCTTGATCACCAGCTCCTGGGGATCCCACTGCGGCGCACCGTAGGGGCAGGCTGCCTCACATTTACGGCAGCCGATGCACAAGGTCGAGTCAATATCGACCACCCCGTTGTCGGCACGCTTCCAGATCGCCCCGGTCGGACAGGTCGGCAAACAGGCCGGCTCGGCGCAGTGGTTGCACGACATGTTGACCTTGTAGGCATAGACCTCGGGATAGCTGCCGCCCTCGACATACATCACGCGCCGGAAGCGCGGACCCGGCGGCAGTCCGTTTTTGTCCTTGCAGGCAATTTCGCAGGCCCGGCAACCGATGCAATCGACATTGTGATGAATGAAGCCGAGCTGGACGGCCGGTTTGACTGGCTCATAGGTCTGCGCCACCTTGCGCTCTATCCCGGCGCGCAACGCCTGTTTATCAATTTTCCTGACCATTACTTGTCCCTCCGGAAGATGACCGAACGCGAAGTCGCCTGGGTATCCCAGCCCGGACGGTGATTCAGCGTCGTTTTCCTGAAGTCGACCAGAATGGTGTTGTAGGCAAAGGCCCCGGCCGGACTCGGCTGATCCAGGGTCAGGAAATCGGGGTTGCCGGAACGGTCGGAACCATCCTTGGCCAGATCCATCCACGCCCCCTCAAAGAGTACGACCACCCCCGGCATGCAACGCTCGGTGACATAGACCGGCACCACCACCTTGCCACGCTCGTTCCAGACCTCGACGATGTCGCCGGTCTTGAGTCCCTTTTTTGCCGCGTCGGCGGCGTTGACCGTGATTTCCTGCTGATAGGTTTCGCGCAGCCAGGGAATGTTGTGGAAGATCGAATGCGTCCGCCAGCGCGGATGCGGGGTGATCATGTGGAACGGGAATTGCCGGGCCTTGGGGTGATTCAGCGACTCGAACGGCTCGATCCACTTCGGAATGTAGGGTATTTCATAACCATACTGGGTCCGTGTCCAATCCTTGATTCCAGCGAGATAGCCGGAGAGCACCTCGATCTTGCCCGACTGGGTGGGGAAGGGAACCCCCTTTTCGATCTGCTCCTGGAAGGCCACATGCGGCCGGTCGAACTTGAACTTGTAGACTCCGTGGCGCTTGAAGTCCTCCCAGCTCATCGTCACCCCCTGATGGGCCTGGACCTTGTGTTTCCACCAGTCGACCAGATAGGCCTCGTCGGTGGCATCGTTATCGTGGAAATAACTGCGCGTGGCCTTGGGATTGTAGCGTTTGCCGAAATCCTTGACGCTCGGGTCGATCTGCTCGATCCGGTAGGCAAGTTCGGTAAACACCTGAAAATCGGTCCTGGCTTCACCCAGGGGCTGGATCGCCTTCGGCCGATGAATGTAGTAATGGCCCTTGTACCAGGGCAAGGCGACATCATGGCGCTCGAAATGGGTGGCGATCGGGAACAAGACGTCGGCCCACAGACCGGACGGGGTGATCGTCGAATCCATGCAGACCACCAGTTCAAGTTTCTTGATCGCGGCGATTTCCTTATTGATGTTGGTCAGCTGGTTGAACCAGTCCGAACCGTGCCAGAAAATCGCCTTGATATTGGGAATCTTGCCATCAAGCTCGTCATCGCGCGGCCAGCAACCGATCTCCTCGCGTTTCACATTCGGGTAATTGAGGACGCAATGCGCCCAGCGGTCGGACTTGATCGAGGCATACCAGACGTTGGCATACTGGTCGTAGGGATAGGCCACCGACTCGGCATGCCAGCCTTTACCCACCCCCTCGGCGCAACCGCCGAGGACCCCGATGTTGCCGGTCATCGCCTGCACCGCTGCCGCCATCCGGTTGTACTGCTCGCCGTAGCTGGCGCGTCCCGGTGCCCAGCTGGCCTTGAGCGCTGCCGGCTTGGTCAGGGCATACATTTCGGCCAGTTTCTTGATGTCGGCCGCCGGCACCCCGCAAATCTGCTCGGCCCACTCCGGTGTCTTCGGGGTGTTGTCGTACTTGCCGAGGATGTAATCCTTGAAGTTCTCCTTGTCCTTGAAGCGTTCCGGCTGCGTCCCGGCATCCATCCCCTGACAGAAGCGGTCGATGAACTTCTGGTCCTGCCAGTTGTTGGCGAAGATATGGTGCGCCATCCCCGCCAGCATCGCGGCGTCGGTATTCGGCTTGATCGGAATCCACCAGGCGTCGTAGGCCGCCGCCGAATCGGTGTATTGCGGATCGACCACCACGAACTTGCAACCGCGTTGCTTGGCCAGCCGCATGTAATAGAAGGTATTGCCGCCATGGAAGGTGTAAGCGGGATTCCAGCCCCACATGATGATCAGCTTGGAATGGGCAAAGGCATCGTCCTCGTTACCATCGGTAATCGTGCCGAAGGTCATCCGCGACGAAAAAGTCGTCCCCTGATAGCTGGGCACCGACCACGAGTTGGTGCGGCAGCCGAACATCCCGAGAAAGCGCGCCAGCAAGCCCTCGATCTGGTCCGACTTGTGGAGCACGCCATAAGAGGTGCCGGCATAAGCCTGATCGAGAATCGCGGTCGGACCATAGGTCTGCTTCAGTTCGACCATCTTGCGCGCCACGAAGTCCAGCGCCTCATCCCAGGAAACGCGCTTGAACTTGCCCTCACCCCGCTCGCCCACCCGCAGCATCGGGTAGAGCAGGCGCTCCGGCGAATACAGCCGGGCCCGGTAGGAACGGCCGCGCAGGCAGGCACGCAGCTGCGGAACCTGCTCGCTCTCGAAACCGAATTTGCCGCCTTCCTGATAACGTCCGTCGTCGGTCGACAAGCGGACGATCACATCGCCCTTCTTGTGCGCCACCAGCATGTGCCGCGAACCACAGTTGTGGTCGCAGGAAGTGACTACGGTAGTCAGCTCGTCGTCCTTCGGATAGGGCTCGTAGGCAAAAGCCCGGGCCTCCTGCTCGCCGCCTGCCAGCTCGACCAGCGTGCCGGCACCGGCCACCGCCGCCCCGGCCCCGACGCCCTTGAGAAAGCTGCGCCGGCGCGGGTTGAGCAAACTCAGCCAATCGTTCTTTTTATCCATGATTTTTTGCCTTTATTTCGGGTTGACCGTAGCCGCCGCGCGGAACCGTGCTTCCGATTCGCTCGGCCGGTCCTTTGCCCAATCCGGAATCTCCGGGCTCATTCCCTCCCAGGCGTGGCGCGGATAGGGATAGGAGATGCGATACCAGGCACGCCCGCCGTGGCAGCCGTAACAAACCTCGGCATCCTTCTGGCCGGCAGCCTCAATCGCCGCCGGCTTGAGATAGTTCACCTGATGGCGCCGGGTACGGATCGCGGCATGGCAGGTCAGGCACGAATTGCCAAAGATTTCGCGGGTCTCGTGCCAGGGGCCGGGCAAGCCCATCACCTGCGTATTCATCTGGCCATGACACTTGAGACAGGTGGTTTCCGGATTGACCGCCTTGCGCAAGGTAAAGCCCTGCTCGCTTTGCGGTGCCGCCGTCGCCGATGACCCCTGGGCCTCCTCGCGGGGATCGTGCCCCTGATGGCAGGTCGTGCAGGAGAGATTCATCAATTCGCGCGCCATCGGCGACAACAGATGCCGGCGATGAAAGGTATCCTGCTCTCCGCTATAGGTACTCACCCGCTGATACCAGGCCTTGCTGGTCGCGGCCGCAATCCCGGCCGGCGAACGCTCGCAAACCTTGTCGTCGAGCACTTCCCGATGACAGGCCAGGCATTGGGCATCGGTCGCCTGCTCAATCGCCGGCTTGAAGTGGATCGGATCGTAGCTGGCCCGGAAATGATCGGGATGCGCCTCGGCAGCTGCCATTTCCCGGTTCTCGCGACTGATCTGCCAACCCGCCCCAACCCCAAGCAGCAGGGCCATGCCCAGCAGTCCGGCGATCAATCCAGTATTTTTCGAATTATCCATACTCAGTTCTTCCCGCTGGTTTGACCAGCCGCATGCAGGCCGCGCAGATCGTAATACCCTGGCATGTTCGGCCGGTTGAACGGGGTATACCAAGCCCCCTGGTCCTTGAGAAAGGCCGTGCCGTTGGCCGGCGAGCCGAGCCCCCTGACGGCATTCGCCTTCCATGCCTCGCTCTGTTCGAAACTGACAATTCGCGGCGCCGCAAGCGGTCGCCGATCCGGCTGCAAACCTGCCACCGCAAGCTCCCGGGTTTCACCGCCCCAGACCGGAGCACAGCCCGTCGCAACCACCAGTAGACACCTCAACCAAGCCTTCCGCATCACCCCTCCCCTCATGCAAAGAGGGCGGACCTGCGTCCGCCCCGTTGCGCCAGACCGGCTGGCTTACTTCTTCTTGCCTTCCATACCGGACATCCCGGACATGCCGCTCATCCCCGACATGCCTTTCTGGCCTTCCATGCCCGACATCCCGGACATGCCCGACATGCCCTTCTGGCCTTCCATCCCCGACATGCCGGACATCCCGCTCATGCCCTGCTGCTTGCCGGCCTTTTTGCCCTCCATACCGGACATGCCGCTCATCCCCGACATCCCGCTCATCCCCTTCTGGCCTTCCATGCCCGACATCCCGGACATCCCGCTCATGCCCTTTTGTTCTGCAGCCACCGAACCGCTCAGGGCAGCCAGGGAAACGATAGCAACGGCAGCAATAGTCGACAGCTTCTTCATGGGTTACCTCACTGTTGTAGTAATAGTCTTCGTCCCTGCACCGGGCAGCTGACGGCCCAAGCAAAGGCCGGGGCAAAGACTACTATGCACAAGCCATGCCAACCAAAATACAACACTCAAACCATTGATTTCAATGAGTTTAATAAAAGCACCATCGAGCCTCGAGGCGATCTTCTGACATTTTGACAGGACAATAGGGCACCCCTGCAGCAAGTCACTGATTTTCAAGGGAAGCTTCGACTGCCATTTTGACAGTTCGCAAGCAGCCGCCCTGCCAGCTTTGCAGAGCCCCTCAAAATAAAACAACAAAACAATAACAATCAGTCACTTAGTCACTCAAGCCGTAGTGCTTGATCAGACGATAGATATTGCGTTCGCTGATTTCCAGCGCCTGCGCCGCTGCCGCACGATTTCCCCCATGGCGGAGCAAGGCAGCACGCAGGCATTCGCGCTCGACCTCGGCCAGGGTTGGCCACTGCCCGAAGCTGAACATCACCGTATCGCTACCCCCCCCTTGCAAGGGACCAAAATGCTCGGGGCGGATTTTCTCGTCGCGGCCGGCGAGGATTGCTGCCCGCTCGATCAGATTGCGCAGTTCGCGGACATTCCCCGGCCAGTCATAGGCCTGCAGCAGGCGCAGCGCCTCCGGTGTCAGCAGCAATTGCCGGCCACGGGCAAAGCGCTGGAGAAAATGCTGGGCCAGCAAGGGAATATCCTCGCGCCGCTCGCGCAGGGGCGGCACCCGGATGACAAAGCTGGCCAACCGGAAATAGAGATCGCTGCGAAACCCGCCATTGCGGCTCAACTCGGCCAGATCGCGATTGGTGGCGACCACGAAACGGACATCGGCCTTGAGCGTCTTGGTACCGCCGAGACGACGGAAAGTCGAGGTTTCGAGCACGCGCAGCAGCTTGGCCTGGTTGGCCGCCGACATTTCGCCGATTTCGTCGAGGAACAGGGTGCTGCCGGCGGCTTCTTCGATCAGGCCTTTCTTTTGCCGCTCGGCGCCAGTGAAGGCTCCACGCTCATGGCCAAACAGTTCCGACTCGAACAAGGTTTCCTGCAGCGTGCCGCCGTCGACCGCGACCAGTTCTCCGCCATGGCGGGCGCTGGCCTGGTGTATCGCCTGCGCCACCATCTCCTTGCCACTCCCCGACTCGCCGAGAATCAGCACGGTCGCTTCGGTCGGGGCAACGGCGTCGATCATCGCCTGCAATTCGCGCATCGCCGGTGCCTCGCCCAGCAACGGCCCCGGCCGCCGCGACGCCAGCTGGCGCCGGAACAGGGCATTGCTGCGCCGCAGTTCGGCATTGGCCAGTTCGCGGCGCAGGATCAGTTCAAGCTCGTCGAGCCCGACCGGCTTGGTCAGATACTCGACCGCCCCCGCCTGGATCAGGTCGACCGCATTGCGGATCGACCCGTAGCCGGTGAGAACCACCACCGGAAACTGGCCGGCCAGGGTTTCGACCAGCTGCGGGGTATCGGCGTCGGGCAGGCGCAGGTCAAGAAAGATCAGGTCCGGCTCGCTCTCGGCCAGAAAGGCGGTGGCTTCCGCCCAGTTCAAGGCGCCATGCGCATCAAAGCCCATCTCGCCGATCTGGTCGACGAGCAGACGGTTGAACACCCGGTCATCGTCGACCACCAGAATCTGTTTGCGCATCATCCTATTCCTCGGCTCGCGGCAGATACACCCGGAACACGGTGCCCTCGCCGACCACACTGGCAACCTCGATCCGGCCGCCGTAACGCTCGACGATGCTTTTGCAGATGGTCAGCCCGAGCCCGGTACCGCCCTCGCCATCGGCCCGGCGACTGTAAAAGGGATCGAAAATCCGTGCCAGCACGTCAGCCGGAATCCCGCAGCCACTGTCGCGGACCTCGATCAGTGCCTGCTTGCCGGCAGCGGCGGTGGACACCTGCAAGCATCCGCCATCGGGCATCGCATGATGGGCGTTCTGTACCAGATTGAGCACCAGCATGCGCAGGTCGCTATCGTCGGCCAGGACCGCAAGCGCCTCGCCGGCCAGTTGCAGCTGCTGCTCGATGCGATGACTGCGGGCATCGAATTCGAGCAGGGTCACGGTATCGGCCACCGCCGGGTGGAGCGCCACCCGCTGCGCCTGCTGCTGCGGCAGGCGCGACAGCAGCAAGAGGCGCTGGGTGACACCGGTGCAGCGGTCAATTTCGGCACTCATCATTTCCAGGTAGCCGCTCAGCCGCTGCGGCTCCGCCTGCCCCTGGCGCAGGGCGCGCAACAGGCCATCGACCGCCAGGCGCATGGAGCCCAGGGGATTATGAATTTCGTGGGCGATCCCGGCGGCGAGCAGCCCCAGCTCGGACAAGCGCTGCTCCTGGGAATGGCGAACAGCGTGCGACAGATCGACAATCGACTCGACGATCAGCGCCCCGGCATCGTGTTCGAGCAGACTGGCATGGACCTCGACCGGAACTTCGCGCCCGTCGGCGGCCTTGTGGCGATGGCGACAGACCAGCGACTGGGCCGGGGAACGCAGTTCGACCAGCGGGCAAACCAGCAGGGTCTGCGGACAGGGAGCACTCCGGCCATGACTCAGACGATAGCAGGGCTGACCCAGTGCGGCCGGAGCACTGATCCCGAGTTGCCGGGCGAAGGCTGCGTTGACGGCAAGCACCTGATAGTCGGCCTGACGGATCACGCGCACGCCGTCGGGCAGGCCATCGAGCAGTTCCTGCAAATAGCGGCGCTGCTCGGCAGCCTGCTGCAATTGGCCGGCCAGACGGTCGGCCATGCGATTGAACGAGGCCGCCAGCCGGCCGGTTTCATCATTGCGACCGGCGCCGGCGCGCTGGCCGAGGTCGCCGCTCGCCAGGGCGTCGGCAGTGGCGGCCAGTGCCGCCAGCGGGTCGATCACCCGGCGTCGCAACAGCCACCAGAGCAGGGCCAGGGTCAGGCCGAGGACAGCGATGCCGGCGCCGGCAAACAGCCCGGCGCTGCGCAGCGAAGCCTCGCGGATGGCACCGGCGGCCAGGTCGACGACCAGCACGCCATTGACCGGATGCGCCTGCAGATCGCCGTGGCAGGCAACGCAGGCCGGCTGATTGGGCACCGGGTTGAAGGAGCGCAGCAACTCCTCACCGTCGCGTTCCAGAAACTCCGCCTGCAAGCGCTCGGCGACCAGCCCGGCGGTCAATTCCGGCAAATGCCGCCCCAGATCTCCCGGCCGCGAAGCAAAGCGCACCTCGCCGGCTGGCGTCAGGATCATCACCCCGGCAATCCCGGGCTGTGCGCCAAGGTGATTGACAATGTCGCGCAAGCCCTCGACATCGCGCTTGAGCATGGCGTTTTCGAGCGCGCCACGGAGCAGGCGGCTGACCTGTTCGGCAGCCTGGGTCCGCTCTTCGATCAGCTGCTGCCGATAGAGGCCGAAAAAGAGCAGCCCGAACAGCAACGAAGCGCCCCCCGCCACCAGCAGAAGCCGCCGCAACATCGCGGCAACCAGGGTTCCGGCCGGGCGAGCGGCCGGGGCTGCAGCCTGTGGCGCCGCCTCAAGCGGGGACATGCCGCCCCCGGCTCAACGGGCCAGCGGGCGCGCCGGGTCGGCGCACCACTCGCTCCACGACCCCGGATAAAGCCGGGCGCCGGGCAGGCCGGCAATTTCCATCGCCACCAGGTTGAGGCAGGCAGACACGCCCGAACCGCATTGGTGCACCACCTGCTCCGGTGCGGCACCGGCCAGCAGCGCCAGCCACTCGGCACGCAGCTCGGCCGCCGGCTTGAAACGGCCGTCGGGCTGCAGGTTGTCCTTGAAAAAACGATTGCGGGCGCCGGGAATGTGGCCGCCGACCGGGTCGATGCTTTCGTTCTCGCCACGGTAACGATCAGGCGCCCGGGCATCGACCAGACAGAGATTCACGGTCGACAGGTTTTTTTCGACAAAATCGGCGTCGACCGTGTATCCCGGCCGGGGCACCGCCGCCGTGCCGGCCACTGCCGGCGGCACGCGCGCAGCGCCCGCCTCGGTTTTGCCCCCTGCCGCCAGCCAGGCCGCCCAGCCGCCGTCGAGCAAAGCCACCGCCGGGTGACCGAGCCAGCGCAACAGCCACCACAGGCGGCCGGCGATCATGCCCTGGGCATCGTCATAGACCACCACCTGGGTCGTCGGCCGCAGCCCCAGCCCGGCCATCGTCGCGGCGAAGAGCGCCGGATCGGGCAAGGGGTGGCGACCGTTGCGGCCGCTCAACGGCCCCGCCAGATCGCGGTCGCAGTGCAGGAAACGGGCCCCGGCAACATGTGCTTCGGCGTAGGCCCGCTCGCCATAACCCGGATCGGCCAGCTGGTGCCGGACGTCGATCACCAGCCAGTCCGGATGGTCGAGTTGCGCCGCCAGCGTGGCGGCGTCAAGGTGGGTAAGATAAGGCTTCACCCCGGGACTCACAGCGGCTCCATGTCCAGCCACATCCGGGCCTCCTCGGCGACTGCAAAGACCTCGACATCGGCATTGACGAAAGTCTGCGACAGCCAGGCGCTCCAGGTCACCCACTGGCTGTCGGTGACCACCGCCACACGCTTGAAATCGTTGGCATGGGCCCGCGAGAACTTGACCTCTTCCCAGGCCACATCCAGCGTCAGGCCGGCCATCTGGGTGAGATCGAAATACAGGTCCACCGGCCCCTCGAATTTCACCTTGTAATTGACGACTTCCTCGAACTCCTTGTAATCGGCCAGGGTGAACTCGCCGAAGACGGCAACGTTGACGAGATTTTGCTTGTGGTCGATGACGATCATGATCTGCTCCCGAAAGTGGTTCACGGCCTGCCATCCTTGTCGTGGCGGGGCTTCAGGGACTATCTTAATCCCATGCGGGGAAGCCCGCACGTCAACCGCCGGCCCACAGCCGGCGGAATCCTGTCGAAACCGGGGAAGCTGCGCGAAAAATGCAGGCTTTTTACGGTCGACCGTGGCCCACGCCCGATTTCTGCGGCATCGTCTGTCCATCCTGAATCTGCCTCCTGGAAGCCAACATGACCACCACGCCCCCGCCCACCGCCCATACCCGGGAAGAGATTCTCGCCTGCCTGCAAAATACCCCGCTGCGCATCGGCCAGATCGACGTCAATGGCAAATGCAATGCCAAGTGCTGGTACTGCCCGGTCAAATACGAAGGCAATCCGCAGGAGTTTGCGGTCCAGATGCCGCCGGAAACGCTCGACGAGATACTCGGCAAGTTGCGCGCCTCGCCGCTGATTGCGGCCGACTTCCGCTTCCTTTACACCTGCCATTACAACGAAGTCCTGCTCTACCGCCACTTCGCCGAACTACCCGGACTCTTCCGCAAGCACGGCTTTGCCACCATGGTGCTGTCAAACGGCACGCCGCTGACACCGGACAAGATCGACATCATCATGGACAACCAGGACGTGATCTGGGGCCTGGCCCTCAATATCCCGGCCCTGGAAGAAAGCGACTGGGCCCGCAAGACCGGTTTCCCGGCAAGCATGCACCGCAAGCTGCTGCGCAACCTCGATTATCTGCACGAGCGACGCAGCGCGACCATCCAGATCAACTGCGCCACCAACGCCGCCAGCGTGCTCGGCGAAGGCATGAGCAACACCCCCGAAGAAGCCGAGGCAATCGCCGAAGCCTTCCGCCAGCGCTATCCGAAATTCAAGGTCTCGCTGCAAACCTGGCTCAGTGACCGGGCCGGCAAGCTGAGCGAGCACGGCGTGATTTCGCTGCAGCAAAACGCCCGCCAGCCGGTGGTCGGCTGCTCGCATTCAGCCAACGAAGGCGGTCGGGTCTTCGGCTGGGCGCATATCAACGCCCGTGGCCAGATGTTCCTGTGCTGCGACGATTACGAGATGCGCTACCACTTTGGCGACCTGACCCGGCAGAGCCTCGCCGAAGCCTGGCTGTCGGACGAGCACCTCGATGCAATCGAAGCCTCGCGCAACGGCATCTGCCGCCACTGCCCCTTCCGCATCGAGCAGGCGGCCTGAGGCCTGCAGCTCAATCCTGCTCGACCGGGCTGGCGCGCGAGAAGTGGGTGGCGGCAATGCCGGAGAGGACGATCAGGCCGATGGCGGCCCAGCCCGAGGCGTCCATCACCTCGCCCCAGAGCAGCATCCCGAACAGGCTGGAAAAAATCACCGTGCTGTAGGCCAGCGCGGCCGAAACCAGGGTCTTGCCGCGTGAGTAGGCGCGGGTCATCGCCAGCTGGGCGACGGTGGCAAAGCTGGCCACGCCGAGCAGCAGCAGGCCGCTGCGCAGATCAATCGGGTGCAGTTCGGAAAAAGCCAGCCAGAGCGCCGCACAGACCGTGGATACCAACGAGAAATAAAACACGGTGCGGGTTTCCGACTCGCCGCGCGCGCCCAGCTGGCGCACGCTGAAATAAGCCATCCCGGCCATGATCCCGGAACCCAGGCCGATCAGGCCGCCCACCAGCTGCTCGGCGTGCAGGGTCGGCTTGAGCAAGAGGCCGACGCCCAGCAGCCCGACTGCCAGCGCCCCGAGCATGCCCCCCCTGACGCGCAGGCCGGCCAATGCGAGGTAGAGGGCGAGAAAGATCGCCGAGGTGTAGTTGAGCGTCACCGCTGTCGCCAGCGGCAACAGGGTAATCGCGTAAAAATAGGAAAACAGCGAAATGAAGCCGACCACCCCGCGCGTGATCTGCCAGCGCCAATGCGGGGTCGCCAGCGGCACGCCGCGCAGGCGGATCAGCCCGAACATCAGGAGCAGCGACAGGAAGCTGCGCCAGAAGGTGATTTCGACCGCTGAATGGGTCGCCGACGCGAGCTTGACGCAAACCCCCATGCAGGCGAACAGCAAGCTGGCAAGGATCATCCACAAGGATTGCATAGGCGGCCGGTGATTCGAACGAAGGCGGAGTCGCAGGCAAGGATTTCCGCAAAAACAAAAGGGCGCCGGCTTTTTGCTGCCGACGCCCGGTTGACCGTGAAAGACCGCTTAACGGGCCTCGATCGACGGTTGCATGACCCGGCGGTAGAACTCGTGGAAATGCTGCATGCCGTCCTCCATCGGACTCTGGTACGGCCCGACTTCGCTGCGCCCCTGGGCCAGCAAGGCTTTGCGGCCGCGATCCATGCGCTCGCCGATGTCATCGTCCTCGATGGCGGTTTCCATGTAGGCGGCACGCTCGGCCTCGATGAACTCGCGTTCGAAATCGACGATTTCCTCGGGGTAGTAGAACTCGACGACGTTCATCGTCTTGTGCGGCCCCTGCGGGATCAGCGTGGACACCACGAGCACGTGCGGATACCACTCGACCATGATATTCGGGTAATAGGTGAGCCAGATCGCGCCTTGCGGCGGCGTCTCGCCCCGGTCGCCGTAGTACTCGCGCACCACCTTCTGCCAGCGGTCGTAAACCGCCGAGCCCGACGGCTTGAGCAAGGAGGTGATACCCACTTTCTGCACCGAATACCAGTCGCCGAATTGCCAGGTCAGATCGTCGCAGGTGACGAAATTACCCAGACCGGGGTGATAGGGCACGACGTGGTAGTCCTCCAGATAGACCTCAATGAAGGTCTTCCAGTTGTAGTTGCACTCGTGCATCTCGACGTGGTCGAGCTTGTAGCCGGTGAAATCGAGGTCGCGCGCCACCTTCATCCCGGCCAGATCGGCATTGGCCGAACGCGGGCCTTTGAAGAGCAGGCCGTTCCAGTTTTCCAGCCGAGCCTTGTCGAGATTCAGGCAGGGGTTCTGCGGGAAATGCGGCGCTCCGATCAACTGCCCGCCCTGGTCGTAGGTCCAGCGGTGAATCGGACAGACCACCGGCCCCTCAAGCGTGCCGCTGCCCTGCAGCATGATCGCCTGGCGATGGCGGCAGACGTTGGACATCTGCCAGATCCCGGCGTTGGGGCCGATCTCGCCGCCGTTGAGCAGCATCTGGCCGTGGTCCTTCCACTCCAGCGAGCGATAGTCGCCGGGGCCGGGGACCATCAGTTGATGCCCGACATAACCCGGACCGGCATCGAAGATGAGCTTCTTCTCCAGCTCATAGATTTTTTCATCGAAATACCAGTCCACCGGCAGTTGGGAAACTGCGGGGGCCACACGGGACATCGTGGCGACATCGGACATCTCAAGCCTCCGGCAGGATTATGAAATTAACGGAAAGGCGGGATTCTACCCGTCCGCGCATTTGACCAGAAGCCCCTTGTTGGAGTATTTTGGCGCGTTTTGTCATCCCCCGTTGACATGGATCAATCCCCAATTGGCGACCTGAAATTCGAGGCCGCGCTGGCCGAACTTGAAGGCATCGTGCGCAGCATGGAGAACGGCCAGCTCGAACTGGAAGCCGCAATTGCCGCCTACAGCCGAGGCATGGCGCTGATGCAGCACTGCAGCACGCAACTCGATGCGGCCGAAACGCAGATCCGCATTCTCGAAAATGGCGAACTGCGCGCCGTTGACCGTAGCACGCTGGAGAATTCGTGATTTCTGCCACCCCGACCGCCCCCCTGGCCTTTGCCGACTGGATGGCGACGACGCAACAGCGCGTCGAACAGGCGCTCTGCCGCCAACTCCCTGCCGCCGAGCGGACGCCAGCCCGCCTGCATGCGGCGATGCGTTACGCCACCCTGGGCGGCGGCAAGCGCGTGCGGCCGCTGCTGGTCTTTGCCGCCGGCGAATTGTCCGGCGCGCCGGTGGCCCGTCTTGAAGCCGCCGCCTGTGCCGTCGAGATGATCCACGTCTATTCGCTGGTTCATGACGATCTGCCCTGCATGGACGATGACGTGCTGCGCCGGGGCCGCCCGACCTGCCATGTCGAATACGACGAGCCGACCGCACTGCTGGTCGGCGACAGCCTGCAGACCCGCGCCTTCGAACTCCTCGCCGACGAAGCCTTGGGCGACCCCGCCCGGCAACTCAGGATGATTGCACTGCTCGCCCATGCCAGCGGCTCCTGCGGCATGGCCGGCGGCCAGGCAATCGACCTGGCCTCGGTCGGCCAGAGCCTGAACCAGGCCGAGCTGGAGCTGATGCACGCGCTCAAGACCGGCGCCCTGATCCGCGCCGCCGTGCTGCTTGGCGCCCTCGCCGGCGACCCGCTCGACGCCGAAGCCGAACGCCAGCTCGACCGCTTTGCCAAACGCGCCGGCCTGCTTTTCCAGGTGGTCGACGACATTCTCGACTGCACCGCCAGCACCGCCACGCTGGGCAAGACCGCCGGCAAGGACGAAGCCGCCGACAAGCCCACCTATGTCGCGCTGCTCGGACTCGAACGCGCCCGCGCCTACGCCGAAGAACTGCGAACCGAAGCCCTGTCGGCGCTGTCAGTGTTCGGCGAGCGCGCCAGCCGCCTGATCCAGCTGGCCGATTTCATCTGCCACCGGCAATTCTGAACATGACCGCTGCCTCGACCTATCCGCTGCTGGAACGCATTGCCTCGCCGGCCGACCTGCGCCGCCTGGAGCGCAAGCAATTGCCGGCCCTCGCCGCCGAGTTGCGCCAGTTCCTGATCGAATCGGTCGCCCAGACCGGTGGCCATCTCTCGTCCAATCTCGGTACGGTCGAGCTGACCCTGGCCCTGCATCGTGTCTTCAACACCCCCGATGACCGGCTGGTCTGGGACGTCGGCCACCAGTGCTATCCGCACAAGATCCTCACCGGTCGCCGCGAGGGGATGAGCCGGCTGCGCATGCGCCACGGCCTGGCCGGCTTTCCCAAGCGTTGCGAAAGCGAATACGACACCTTCGGCGTCGGCCACTCCTCGACCTCGATCTCGGCGGCGCTGGGCATGGCCCTGGCCGCCAAGCAGCAAGGCATTCCCCGGCAAGTGGTGGCGATCATCGGTGACGGCGCGATGTCGGCCGGCCAGGCCTTCGAGGCGCTCAACAACGCCGGCGTCGCCGACGCCGACATGCTGGTCATCCTCAACGACAACGAGATGTCGATCTCGCCGCCGGTCGGCGCGCTGAACAACATCCTCACCCGCCTGACTTCGAGCAAAACCTACAACGCCGCCCGCGAAGCCGGTCGCCACATGCTCGGCTTTGCGCCGCCGCTGCTCGAACTCGCCCGCCGCGCCGAAGAGCACGTCAAGGGCATGATCGCGCCGGGGACGCTGTTCGAGGAGTTCGGCTTCCATTATTACGGCCCGATTGACGGCCACGACCTCGACGCGCTGATCCCGACCCTGGAAAACCTGAAGCAGATCAAGGGCCCCAAGTTCCTCCACGTGATCACCAAGAAGGGCCAGGGCTACAAGCTGGCCGAAGCCGACCCGATTCTCTACCACGGGGTCAGCAAATTCTCGGCCGACGAAGGGATCGCTTCCGGCGCTGGCAAGAGCGGCGGCAAGCTCAGCTACACCCAGGTCTTTGGTGACTGGTTGTGCGACATGGCGCGTGCCGATGCCCGCCTGGTCGGGATCACTCCGGCGATGCGCGAAGGCTCGGGCATGGTCCGCTTTGCCAGCGAACAGCCGGCGCGTTATTTCGACGTCGGGATCGCCGAACAGCACGCCGTGACTTTCGCCGCCGGCATGGCCTGCGAGGGCCTCAAGCCGGTGGTCGCAATCTACTCGACCTTTCTGCAACGGGCTTACGACCAGCTGGTGCACGACGTCGCGCTGCAGAATTTACCGGTGGTTTTCGCCGTCGACCGCGGCGGCCTGGTCGGCGCCGACGGCCCGACCCACCACGGCACCTTTGACCTCTCGTTCGCCACCTGCATCCCCAACCTGGCGGTGCTGACCCCGGCTGACGAGGCCGAGTGCCGCGCGCTGCTGACCACCGCCTTCCGTCACGACGGCCCGACCCTGGTCCGCTACCCGCGCGGCAGCGGCCTCGGCACCGTTCCCGGCAGCGACCTCGTCACCCTGCCCTTCGGCAAGGGCGAAATCCGCCGCCACGGCGAGCAGGTCGCCCTGCTCGCCTTCGGCAGCCTGCTCGGCGCCGCACTCGGGGCCGGCGACGAGTTGAACGCGACGGTCGCCAACATGCGCTTCGTCAAGCCGCTCGACGCCGACCTGGTCGCCGCACTCGCCGGGAACCATTCCTTACTGGTCACGCTCGAAGAGAACGCCGTGATCGGCGGCGCCGGCTCGGAAGTCGAGCGCGTGCTGGCCGAACGCGGCCTGTCCGTGCCGGTGCTGCGCCTGGGCCTGCCCGACCGCTTCATCGACCACGGCGAACAAGGCCAGCTCCTCGCCGAACTCGGCCTCGACAAAGCAGGCATCGTCCGCGCCATTCAGGCCCGGCTTGCCTCCGACAACAGACAATAAACCCTTACCCCGACAGAACAGCCCACCATGAGCACCCCGAACACCGTCATCCCCGATGTGCAGAATCTGGCCGACACCCGCCAGATCGCGATCAACAAGGTCGGGATCAAGTCGATCCGCCACCCGATCAAGGTCCAGGACAAGTCCGGCGGCATCCAGCACACCATCGCCATGTTCAACATGTACGTCAGCCTGCCGCACAATTTCAAAGGCACGCACATGTCCCGCTTCGTCGAGATCCTCAACAGCCACGAACGCGAAATCTCGGTCGAGAACTTCCCGGCGATGCTGCGCGACATGGTCGAAAAGCTCGAAGCCGAAAGCGGCCACATCGAGATGAGCTTCCCCTATTTCATCAACAAGGCGGCCCCGGTTTCCGGCGTGCAGAGCCTGATGGACTACGACGTGACCTTCATCGGCGAAATCTGCGGCGGCGAAATCCGCTTCTCGCTCAAGGTCGTGGTCCCGGTCACCAGCCTCTGCCCCTGCTCGAAGAAAATCTCCGAATACGGCGCCCACAACCAGCGCTCGCACGTCACCGTCACCGCCCGCACCAGCGGCTTCCTGTGGATCGAGGAACTGGTCCAACTGGTCGAAAGCGAAGCCTCCTGCGAACTGTGGGGCCTGCTCAAGCGCCCGGACGAGAAGTACGTCACCGAACGCGCCTACGACAACCCCAAGTTCGTCGAAGACATGGTCCGCGACGTCGCCGCCCGCCTCAACGCCGAAACCCGGATCGACGCCTACATCGTCGAATCCGAGAATTTCGAGTCGATCCACAATCACTCGGCCTACGCGCTGATCGAGAAAGACAAGACGCGCGGCTGAGCCGGCAAAAACCGTGATTTTCACGGTCGTCCGTGAAAATCGACCAAAAAGCGCAGCCCGGCTGCGCTTTTTTTGTGGGCATTGGGCGCAAAGCTAACAACCAACAGCCTCCGATCAACTGCCCTTCCCCCTGCCCCCAGAGCATCTGCCGCAGACGGGCCAGTCGGGGGAGCTGGCTTTCTTTTGAAGACAGTGGGAATACCAACCCAAGCATCCGCTCAGTCAACTACCCCAAGCGGCCACTAAAATACCATACGAATTAATTGTCCAGTACAATCACCAACCACCTTACCCCTAGCCCCCCAAGCCCCCCAAGCCTAGAAAATATCTTGGGTCCAAAAATTAGCGCATCCTTTTGAAATGCCGCAGAACCCTGGCCTTCAACAATGAAGGAGGGAGTGTGCAGGATAAGTCTTTGGAAACAGTGGAAGCGCAGTTCTGTGCGTCAGTGTCCCCCAACCCGTCATGCAACGACCCCTGCGCCTAAAACTGCACGGGACCACTAAAATCTGCCTCCAAGCAGCAATGTCTGATTCACAAGCCACCACAGAAACCCACGGTTCACGGCCTCTGGAACTTGGCCCCCAGGCTCTCGCCAGCTGGAGCCAGTTACTGATAGCAGGCGGCAGCTGTGCAACGGCTCTAGGGCAAGTTGCGTTGCACTCCGAACTTGGCAGCCTGCCACATACCGCTGCACTCGTCTGTTTAGTTGCCAGCTTCGTCATTATGCTATTCACCCCTCTGGTATCCGGGAAAGTCACAGCCATAGCCATCCCGACCAAGCATATTCACCGTAGTTTTTCTTTTGCCACCATTCCCCTGTATCGCAAAACAGTGCATTTTCATGACGCTGCTTGGGTTCGGGTGCGCTTCGACGGCTATCAAGAACTATTTGTTGAAGCCGGAACGCGAGGCTTTGAGACGACTGAAGTTCTCCACATCCCTTTCGACAAAGGCGCAGGAGTTCCAATTGCTGAGACAAAAGCATGCCAATTGGCCGCGTATTGGGGAGTTGAGAACAAGGGGTACAAAGGGATTGCCTGACACCAAGGCCAAAACGAAGCATTCACCCATTGAAGAGTAGGGTGTAGTCGACCAGTCCGTGCCTTTCCATCAGGACTCAGGATGCCCCCCTCAACACCACCGCATCACTCAAGGACCGTAAAAAACTCGCTCGGGGTCGCGCCGAACTGGCGCCGGAACATCGCGGTGAAGGCGCTCGGGCTGGCGTAACCGGCATCGAGGGCGACGTCGAGGACGCGGCGGCCGGCAGCCAGTTGCTGCAAGGCGAACAAGAGCCGCGCCTGGCGCCGCCATTCGCCGAAGCTCATCCCGGTGGCGCGCTGAAAACGCCGCTGCAGGGTACGACTGTCGATCCCCAGCGCAGCCGCCCAGTCAGCGGTGGTCCGGGTGTCGTCAGGGGTCGCGCGCAAGGACTCGGACAACGGCAGGAGCAAGGGGTCGGCGGGAATCGGCAAGGCCAGCGGCAGGCTGGGCAGAACCTGCAGTTCGTCGAGCAGGACGCGGATCAGGCGCTCGGCCCGGCTCTCCGGCGGATGCGGCGGCTGCAGTTGCACTGCCGCCAGCAGCAACTCGCGCAGCAGCGGCGTCACCGCCAATACCGCGCATACCGCCGGCATTGCCTGTACAGCGTCGTGCCGGACATAGACGCTGCGCATACGAACCCGGCTCAACATCCGCACCTGGTGCCACTCGCCGGGCGGAATCCAGATGGCCCGACTGGGCGGTGCAATCCACTGGCCGAGCGCGGTTTCGACCTGCATCACCCCTTCAATCGCGAACAACACCTGCGCCACCGGGTGGGTATGGCGAACGGTCGCGGTTCCGGCGGTGTAGGTTTCGGATTTGCCGATCAGCAGGCTATCGGCCATCGCTTCCGGCGGGCCGACTTCGACAATCGGCGCCGGGGATGCAGCATCGGGCTTATTCATGTCGTTTTCTCGATAGTTCATGACACAATCCAGCAGGACAGACAGCAGCATAACACCTAGCATGATCGCCCGACTGACCTCTCGAGCAAGCCGATCATGACCAGCAGCACCGCCCTTCCCGCCCCCGAGGCGCATACCGACACCCGTTACCGGGTGCTCGGCGCCATCAGCCTGGCGCACTTTCTCAACGACATGATGCAGTCGCTGATCCTGGCGCTCTACCCGATCCTGAAAGGCAATTACCAGCTCAGCTTTGCTGAAATCGGCCTGCTCACCCTGACCTATCAGTGCACCGCCTCGCTGCTGCAGCCACTGGTCGGGCATTTCACCGACCGCCGGCCACTGCCGCGCGCACTGGTCCTGGCCATGGCGTCGACGCTGCTCGGCCTGCTGTTGCTGGCCCAGGCGACAACGCTACCGGCCCTGCTGCTGGCGGCAGCCCTGGTCGGCACCGGCTCGGCGATCTTCCACCCTGAATCGTCGCGGGTCGCCCGCCTGGCCTCCGGCGGCCGCCACGGCTTCGCCCAGTCGCTGTTCCAGCTCGGCGGCAACGGCGGCACCGCCGCCGGCCCGCTGCTGGCGGCGTTGATCATCCTGCCCGGCGGCCAGCACAGCGTCGGTTGGTTCGCGCTGGCGGCACTGCTGGCAATGATCGTGCTCTGGCCCGTCGGCAACTGGTATCGCGCTCACCTGGCGGCCCAACCCAAGCACCCGCCGACACCGCGCCAGCCACCGCTGACAGCGGGCCACACCCGGCTGGCGCTGGCCGTACTGGTGGCGCTGGTGATCGGCAAGTACACCTACATGGCCAGCCTGCACAGCTACTACACCTTCTATCTGATGCAGCATTTCGCAGTGGACGCCCAAAGCGCCCAGCTCTACCTGTTCGCATTTCTTTTCGCCGCCGCTGCCGGCACCCTGCTCGGCGGCCCGCTGGGCGACCGGACCGGCCGCCGCAGCGTGATCTGGTTTTCGATTCTCGGAACCATCCCCTTTGCGCTGTGGCTGCCCTACGCCAGCCTGGGCGGCACGTTGGCCTTGAGCATGGTGATCGGCTTCATCCTCTCGTCGGCGTTCTCGGCGATTCTGGTCTTTGCGCAAGAGCTGGTGCCGGGCAAGGTGGGAACGATTTCCGGGCTGTTTTTTGGTCTGGCCTTCGGCATCGCCGGACTGGCCGCCGCCCTGCTCGGCTGGCTCGCCGATCACTGGGGCATCGTCGCTGTTTACCAGGGCAGCGCCTGGCTGCCCCTGAGCGGACTGATCGCACTGGCGCTACCCAGTCTGCGCCAACCCCTCCGCTGAAGCAAAAAAAACGGAGTGCCGAAGCACTCCGTTTCCTGAACTGAAAGAACAGTCCTGATTACTGCGCGGCAGCCGCTGCCGGCTTGCGGGCAACCAGCTTTTCCTTGATCCGTGCGGACTTGCCCGAACGCTCGCGGAGGTAGTACAGCTTGGCACGACGCACATCACCGCGACGCTTGACTTCGATCGAAGCAACCAGCGGGGAGTAGGACTGGAAAGTACGCTCGACGCCTTCGCCGGAAGAGATCTTGCGGACGATGAAGGAAGAGTTCAGGCCACGGTTGCGCTTGGCAATGACCACGCCTTCGTAAGCCTGCAGACGCTCGCGGTTACCTTCCTTGACCTTCACTTGCACGACGACGGTGTCGCCGGGAGCGAAATCAGGAATGGTCTTGCCCAGGCGGGCGATTTCTTCTTGTTCCAGTTGTTGAATCAGGTTCATGTGAGATCCTTCGATTGTTAAGTTTTACTCACCGCATTGCTCCGCTTCGGCAATTTCCGAGAGGAGTTGCGTTTCTTCCGCAGTCAGACTGCGTTGCGCCAGCCAGTTGGCCAACAACTCCGGGCGGCGCTCCCGGGTTCGCTGCAGCGACTGCTTGAGCCGCCAGCGGCGAATTTTCTTGTGGTCACCGGACAGCAGCACTGCCGGCACCGCTTGTTCTTCATAGACTTCGGGCCGCGTGTAGTGCGGGCAATCGAGCAGGCCATCGACAAAGGAATCCTCGGTCGCCGACGCGGCATCGCCGAGCACGCCCGGCAACTGGCGAACAACGGCGTCGATCAACACCATTGCCGGCAACTCGCCACCGGACAGCACGAAATCTCCGACCGATATTTCTTCATCGACACAGCGCTCGATCAGACGCTCGTCGATTCCTTCGTAGCGACCGCAGAGGAGGATCACGCCCTCATCAGCTGCCGCCAGTTCCATCACCCGCGCGTGCGTCAGCGGACGCCCTTGCGGCGACAGGTAAATCACCCGGCTGCGTGCGACGCCAGCGGCTGCTTGCGCAAGCTTGGCTGCGGCAATCGCCTTTTCCAGCGGCGCCGCCTGCATCAGCATGCCAGGCCCGCCACCAAACGGCCGGTCATCGACGCGTCGCCAGGCATTATCGGCGAAATCGCGAGGATTCCAGCCCTGCCAGGCCCAACGCCCCTCTTCCAGTGCGCGGCGGGTAATGCCGCTCTGCGTGACGGCCGCGAACATCTCGGGAAAGATGCTCACGCAGTCGAAACGCATCACCAGTCGAGCCCCCACTCGGCGACAATTTCGCCTTTTTCGCGGTCGACCGTGGTCACCACGGCATCCACGAAGGGAAGCAAGCGTTCGCTGCCATCGTCGGCAAGCACGCGCAAGACGTCGTTGGCTCCGGTTTCGATCAACCCGGCAACCTTGCCGAGCAGTTCGCCCGCCGGATTGACGACGTGCATGCCGATCAGATCAGCCCAGTAGTACTCGTCAGCCCCGGTCTGCGGCAAGGCCGCACGCGGCGCCCCCACCAACATCCCCTTCAGGGGTTCGGCAGCGCTGCGATCAGCAACACCTTCCAGCTGGACCACCAGACCATCGCCATGCGCCTTCAAACCGAGCAGTGCGATCTGGCGCCACGGGCCACCTTCGCGCCCGACCCACCAGTGCGACATCTGCCGCCAGGCCAGCGGATCATCTCCGAAGGCATGCAGGTGCAGCCAACCGCGAATCCCGTAGGGATCGGCGAGCCGGCCAAGGACGACAATTTCGTCAGGCGCAGCTGCGCTGACCGGAATGACAGGCTGGTCGCTCAAGGCCGGAAGGCAATCAGGCGGCTTGCTTGGCAGCGTACTGCTTGATCACGCGAGCAGCGGTCGGGCTCATCTGAGCGCCGTTCTGCTGCCAGTAGGTCAGACGATCCATGGCCACGCGAACACCTTCTTCGGACTCGGCAGCAACCGGATTGTAGAAACCGATGCGCTCGACGAAACGGCCATCACGACGGCAGCGGGAGTCGGCAACAACGATGCTGTAGAAGGGACGCTTCTTGGAGCCGCCACGGGCAAGACGGATAACAACCATGAGAATTCTTTCGTTAGCAGGAAAAAAGACTGGAGATTATAGCGTCAAAGCGTGAAAAAACAAGCCACTTAGCCAAAGGCTCAAGCGAAGACCCTCCGTCAGTTGTTAAAAAGCACGAAGCCTGTACATTTCCGGCGGTTTTGCTATCCTCGCCGGACCCATGAATACGCCCCCGGAATACCACGATCCGGCCGAGCTAGCCGCCGCCGAAATTCTCACCTGGCTGAGCAGCACCCGCCCCACCAGCGCCGAGCCCGGCGAGTTGCTGCGCCTGCTGCAACTGCTCGACAGCGCGCCGCTGCCCGCCGAAGCGCAACAGCGCTTTCTCGACCTGCTCTACAGCCAGGCCCTGCGCCTGGCCACCAACCTGACCAGCAGCCTCAGCAGCCAGGCACTACCCTTACCCCGCCCATTGCGCCAGCGCACCCGGCAAACTGCCAGCCTGCTCGCACTCCTAGCCGAAACCTACGCCCGCAACCCGGCCTCACCGGCAACCCCGGCTGCCACCCGGCCGCACCACCTCTGGCAGGCCCTGCAAGCCAGCCTGTGGCAATTGCGCACCGACCAGCAAAGCGCCGCCCCCAGCGAGCCCGGCACCTGGCTGCGCATTCATGCGCTCTACCGGCGCGCCCGCGAACAGGGCATCCATCAACATCCCGGCCCTCGCCGGACAGCCAGCATCGAGGCCCTCTACCTGCAACTGGTACTGGCCGCGATTGCCCAGCCGACCTCTTTCAGCCCTGACGAAATCGGATTCATCGGCGACTACCTGGCACAGTCGCTGCCCTTGCCCGAGCTCACGCAACACCCCGGACAAGCGCGGACGACGTTCTGGATCGACCCGGACAAGGATCTGCCGGCCCAGGCCCTGGTCCGCCGCAACCCGCCGCCGGAAACCGCCATCCTCTATCTTGACTGCCAGACACTGGCAGCACGCATCGGCGAGCATTGCCAGCAACTGCAACAAGGCAGCACCGCCGAACAACTCGGCCTACCGCCGCAGGCCCCCGGCTTTCCGCTGCCGGCGACCTTGCGCCGGCTACAACAGCTTTGGGGCGAGCCGGCGCGCCGCCGTTTTCCGCGCCGCCGCCAGTCCTATCGGGCAAGCCTGCTCAGCGGCCTCGACACCCTGTGCCAACTTGCCCGAGACGACACCACCAGCCCCCCGGGCAGCCACTGGATGGTGATCAACGAGAGCCCGGACGGCTATGCCCTGATGCACGTCAGCGGCGACAGCAGCAGCATCCGCGTCGGTGACGTCGTCGCCATCCGGCCACAACGCGACGCCACAAGCGACCGTAGCCACTGGCAGCCTTGCCTGATCCGCTGGGTGGTTTCCGACAACCCGGAACACCTGGAGATCGGCTTGCAGGTACTCGCCCCGCAAATGCAGGCTGCCGAGATTGCCGGCCTGCCCCAAGCAACTCCGGCACTGTTTCTTCCCGAAAAACCGCCGCTGCGCCCGCAGGCTGGCCTGGTGGTCGCTGCCGGCAGCCTGCCCGGCCAGCCGGAGCGCCTGCTGCTGCTGGTCGAGCAGGGCAACCTGTGCATCCGTGAAGTCCGCCCCACCCGCCTTGACGACCAGACGGCGAGCGTCGAAATCTTCAGCGTCGAGCCCGATCACTCCCGGTAGCCGCGAGCAAGCCGCCAAGCAGCACGATCCCCCAGGAAACGTGCAGCCAGAGCAGAAAGACGGGAAAGGCGGCAAAGGCACCGTAGATGCTTTTGAGCAAGGCCGAGCTGACCAGGTAGTACTCGAATACCTTTTGCATCCCGGCAAAGGCCAGCGCGGCAAAAAAACCACCCAGCAAGGCGCGGTGGCGAACGACCGCAGCATTCGGCACGGCGTAGTAGAGGAAGGAAAAGAACAGCCCGAGCAGGAACAGCGAACTGCCCTTGAGCACCCAGTGCTCGGCCAGACCAAGGTCACCAAACCAGCCGAGCGAACTGCTCACCGCGAACGATACGGCGACGGCAATTCCGCCCAGCAGCAGGGGCCAGACCAGCATCATCAGCGCATACAAGCCCAAGCGCGCCAGCCAGGGCCGTGGCTCGACCTGCCACAAGTGATTGAAAGCCCGCTCGATGGTGTGCAGCAGCATGAAAGCCGTGACTGCCAGCACCGCCAAGCCGGCCCAGGTCAACTGCCGCGCCTTGTCGGTGAAGCGCACCAGGCCGGCGACGATGGTTGCGGCCGCCCCGGGCGGCAGCAAGGTGTCCTTGAGCAGCGCATCGAGCTTGAGCAACAGCGGATCGGCGTAGGGAAAGAGATGCGCCAGCGACAACACCACGGTCAACAACGGCACCATCGACAACAGCGTGGTGAAAGCCAGTGCGGCACTGGTCTGGATCATGTTTTCGCCGAAAAAACGGCTGACGATCCAGCGCACGGGGTTTTCTCGGCCGGCGCCGACGCGGGACGGCGGCGGGCGTTTGCGGCGGGTTGTCGGCATGGGGCCGTATAATAGCCGACCATGTGTGAAATTCTCGTCCTTTATTACAGCCATCGCGGCTCGCTCCGCGCGCTGGCCGAAGCCATCGCCCGAGGCATTGATTCGGTCCCCGGTGCCAGCGCCCGGCTACGTACCGTACCCCGCGTCTCCACCACTTGCGAAGCCGTCGCCCCGGCGGTTCCCGAACAGGGCGCCCCCTACGTCGAGGCTTGCGACCTCGCCGAATGCGCCGGCCTGGCGCTGGGCAGCCCGGTCCGTTTCGGCAACATGGCGGCGCCGATGAAGTATTTCTGGGACAGCACCGTCGCCGACTGGCAAAACGGCACGCTAGCCGGCAAACCGGCCTGCGTGTTCACCTCCAGTGGCAGCCTGCACGGCGGCAACGAAGCCACCCTGCTCTCGATGATGCTGCCGCTGTTGCACCACGGCATGCTGCTGCTCGGCCTGCCCTTCTCCGAACCCGACCTCGCCCACAGCCGCAGCGGCGGCACACCTTACGGCGCCAGCCATGTCGCCGGCGCCAACGGCGACCCGCGCCTGAGCGACGAGGAAATCCGCCTGGCCGTGGCGCAAGGCAAGCGCCTGGCAAAATTGGCCCTGAAACTGAGTTGACCGTGAATATTTCCCCCGCATCCGCCCCGCGCTGGCAATGGCTGGCCAGCGCCAGCCTGATCGCGCTGATCGCCCTGTGCCTGGCCTGGGAAGGCTGGCTGGCTCCGCTCCGCCCCGGCGGCTCGTGGCTGATCCTCAAGGGCTGCTTCCTGCTCATCCC
>ERZ1066115.12-NODE-12-length-83727-cov-10.983519_pt1 | contig 83727 bp, 80 predicted proteins | sample MGYA00382762_ERZ1066115 | MGnify/ENA primary metagenome ERZ1066115 (study PRJEB33369, sample SAMEA5778345) | biofilm metagenome | biome: Industrial cooling water; feature: Water cooling tower basin; material: Biofilm | place: United Arab Emirates | collected... | reverse complement strand
ATCCTGTACCTTGGCCATCAGGGCCATTTTTCGTTTAAAGCCCGGAGCCCTCGTAATCCAGGTTCCTTCCGGCAACGCACCAATAATTTCGCTGTGTGCATGTTGCTCAATCATCCGGATTAATTGTTTCCGATAGAGTTGCGGCATCCAGTCCGTTGGCTCAATCTTTTCGCCTCGTGCAATGCGAGCTTCAAACTCCGCCAGTTTAATAGGATCTTCCTGGGTCAGACTATCGGTTTTAATGCCTTCAAAAGTATTTCCGCCACCGTACATAAGCAGTTATTTAAGCCTAACAATCGTTTGCAAATATAACAGGAACTAACCTAAGAAGGTTAAGGAAGGTGGGTAATAAAGTGTTTCCCGGATCTTATTTTTTCAAGCCATTGACCAGCATATCAGCCAGTTGCTGCCCCAGGTCGGTGGGCATTATTTTGCTTGACGGATCATACCACATGGGCATCCAGTTGAGTGATGAAAAAAGTGTCATCACGGCCAATTTCTTATCGATGGTGTCCTTGAATTCGCCCTGTCTGGCACCTTCCTCGATAATGGCTTTGAACCGGTTGATATAGTTAATCCGGAGGAGTAAAAAATCGCGTAAATAAGGCTGGCTTAAGTGCCGATGCTCGTTCATAAACACCGCTGATGCGGTGAGGTCTTTGGCCATCACCTGAATGTGGCCGATAATGCCCAGCTTTAACTTTTCAACGGCCGACACATTTTTTTTCTCCACCTCAGCCAGGGACTTTCGGAATTCAGCCGCCATATCGAAGCATAACGATTGCAAAATTTCCTCTTTTGATTTGATGTGCGAGTATAAACTGGCGGCTTCTATGCCCAGCTTTTGGGCAAGGTCACGCATGGAAGACGCAGCATACCCTTTCTCGCGAAATAATTCAGCTGCGCTGCGTATTACCTGCTCTTTTCGGGATAAGTTTCCAACTGCTTCCATATGCTCCAAAAAAATCAAAGGCAAGTTAATTAATTAAATTTGATAAAATTCAGATAGCCCCATGAAGTTTAACTCACTCAAAGAGTATTTCTACCGGCTCAACAGTGTTGGCTATCAGGCGCTGATGGTACCGCTGATCCTCTTTATTTTTTATTATGCCCAATCATTTTTTTACGAGCCCCGTCTGATGGTACCCGACCCGAACCTTCAACGTTATATTTTGGTCGGTTTGGTTACAGTTGGTTTAGTGATCCTAACACTTGTTCAGTGGGTAACGGTTCGGAAGGCCAATCAACTGGTCAAGCAAGTGAGCCTTGGGCTACGGCTTGAGCAACTGGGAGGGGTGCTGATTAACAGAATGATCTGGCAATCGGTGGTTACTTTGCTGATGCCACTGGGACAGGTAATTACCGGCCACTTTGCTTTTACGATCGGATTTGGTGTTGGGCTGGTTGGCTACTTTCTCTTTTGGCCAACACCGGAGCGAATTTGCCGATTGTTGAAGTTGAAAGGGGACGAGCGACAATTGGTGATCAGTCGGGGCGAAGCATTCTAACATGAAGTGAGCTAACCCATGCGGATTAGCTCACCCCGATATTCCGTTATTTACTTATTAGAAGGTGATTCCAAAACTAAAGGCGTTTAATTGCGGACCCTTGTTTTCGATAAAGAGGTCGTTCAGATCATAGTTGAAGAAGAGGTCAACTTCTTCAAATCCGATTTGTGCCCGGATTCCGTAGCGGAGGTTGTTCAGGTAAAAGTTATCATGGTCTTTGGGTTTGATTTTATCCCCTTCTTCCTTATAAACCTGTTTGCTATAACTGTCAATTCGATATCCCACGTATGGACCTACCCCGATCCGGAACGAATCCGATCCATGGCCATCAAAAAAACTCGGCTTTCTACGATTTCCGCCAAAATCCACCATGGGTACCATCTGGGCTTGAATATAGGTGGCTGTCAACTTGCTCTTGACATAATCAACATCGAGTGGATTCAGTGAAAAAATAACGGAGTTGTCATCTTTTGAAAGAGTGGTTTGTTCGTTTTGAAACTTGAAGTTATACCAGCTAACCCCCAAACCCCACTCCAAAAAGAATTTGTTGCTAACACGGGTGCGGAGATTGGAGTTGATGCCTACATACCACGAGCCCCACGGCTTTACTGTATACAAACTGTTGGTTTCATCCGGAAACTTACCATCAGCCAGGTAGTTATTCATGCCAAGATCAAAATTGATAGAATGATAGGTTCTGCGTCCGTGCCACGAATGATCATGGCGGGAAGACCAATCTTCCTCATCCGAATCATCTGTTTCGATCGCTACGGATTCTGTTACCTCCGTTGTGGGTTCCGGTTCTTTCAGGTAGTTGGCTGCCGGCTGTTGTTGACTGGCCGTGTCTTTTTGTTCCAGTTTAACAATAAGGTCGTTAATCAACTTCTGAAAATCATATTGTTTGAGCGTTTCAAGATCTTTTTGATCCTGTATAGCCAGTATGACTTTACTGGCTTCGCCTACCTTAATCACCACGGTATCGGCCATCTTGGTTTGTGCATAGGTGGGTGCTGTTACCAGCAACACAACACTGAGAAGTATACTTTTCATAATCATGGTTAATTTCTTTTCAGTTTATCTTTTCTAAAATCCAAAGCAAAGAGTTCATTTTTGACATTGCGCAAACTGCCAAAATCACCTTCACCATTTTTTATATCCAGGGCTTTGTCTAAAATCTTCTTGATGCCCGTTTCCGAATCAGCAGGTTCAGCCTCGGCAACGGCCACCAATTTGTCGGGCAAGGGCTCCAGAACGAATTCAATCACAATTGGCTTTTCAATAGGGGCCCCGGAATTCCGTTCAAGAGCCACTACAGTTTCCATGGAAATTTCGGGTTCAACAAGTTCGGTTACTCCCGGTGTGGATGGGTTTTCAACCATCGCGTTGATGATCTTGCTTGAAGCCTGCTTTTGAATGCTGGCAACCGGTGTCGTCTTTTGAAGCGTAACCACTTCTGAAGTTGGTTGCTCCGCAAGGGCAGGTTGCGGTGTGGTTTCGGGTTGTAATGTGAGGGACTGAGTGGGTTCATCGGAAGTTCGTCCGTACCAGACGGCAGTCAGGACGCCAAACAAGGCCAAAACAGCAGCAATCCGCCACACAAGTTGGATGTTATTTTTTTTTACCAACCGGGTTTCCACTTTAGTCCAGCCATTGGCAGGGGGTGCCAGCCGATGGTCAGCCAGTTTGTTTTTAAAGAGTTGATCGATTCGGTTCATACCGGTTCGGTTTAATTCCTTGTTCTAATTCCAAAAGACATTTTTGCAAGGCAGCCCGGGCGCGGCTTAATTGCGACTTCGAAGTATTTTCACTGATGCCCAGCTGTTCTGCGATTTCTTTGTGCGAATACCCATCAATAGCATACATGTTGAAAACAATCCGATATCCTGAGGGCAACTCTTCAATCAGTTTTCGGAGATCCTCTGCTTGCAGATGGTCTTCCAGACGATCATAATCAGGTTCAAAATCGGCAGCCTCAATTTCCGTTTCCAGATACATGTTTTTGTTTTTTCTTAAATAAGAAAGTGATTCATTGACCACCACCCTGCGCATCCAGCCTTCAAAATTTCCTTCCCCTTTGTATTGATCAATCCGGTCAAGAATCTTGGTGAAAGCTGTAATCCACACGTCCTCTGCTTCCATTTTATCTTTAATATAGCGGCAGCAAAGGGCATACAATCGTGAGGCATACCTATCGTACAACCGTTTTTGAGCGTGCCGGTCGCGTTTCCGGCAGCCTTCTAGCAGTTCCTCGTCTTTTGCGCGGTAAATTTCAAATTCCATGAAAATCCGTAATCAATACCAAGATGCTTTTTCCGAGGCGTAGGTTGCATGGGGGTTGTAGATTTTTCATCCCCACTGAATACGCTTAGAAACGCCTAATAGGCGGCTTCGTAGTCGATGATGAGGGTAACCTTCGTCCGCTCACCTGCTTGTACGGTAATAGGTTGGATGTGGTTATATTGATCGTAGCGGTTGGCAAACAAGCCACGCGGCTCTTTGACAAGAAGGGAGTAGGTACCGGGTTTCAGTTTAACAGTAAATGCGCCATGTTTATTCGTGTGCACGGTTTGAATCAGGGGTTTGTTTACCTGAGTGATAAATCCATTGGACGTCATCACATCTTCGGTTGTCAGCACTTCATAAATCAACACTTCGCGTTCAACCCCTTCACCGGAAGTTGGCTTTTTAGCAGGCCCGGGCATTTGGTTTCCGCTTATCCACATGACCTGACCCTCAAGGCCAGGCTTAACGGCCGCACAGGATGCCATCAACGCCAGGAATAAAATGAAGTATGATTTCATAGGCCGCTAAATAATTCAAAAGACTCCAGATATTCCGGAATGATCACCTTCCAGCCCATCGCTTCGATCTTGTTGGCCAACACTCCGGCACTGGCAGGTTCGCCATGCGTGATAAAGGTAAGCTTAGGACTTTCCTTAAAGTTCGATAGCCATTTCATAAGTTCACCCTGATCAGCATGGGCAGAAAGTCCATGCAAGGTTCTTACCTGACAACGCACCGGTACTTCCTCGCCAAAAATTTTGATGACGGGTTCACCATCCTGTAACCTTCTGCCACGCGATCCCTCAGCCTGAAATCCGGCCAGCAAAACAGTATCACTTTCATTTCTCATGCGGTGGTAGAGATGATGCAAAATTCTTCCGCCAGTTGCCATGCCGCTGGCCGAGATGATGATAGCCGATTGTTTAATCTCGTTGAGTGCTTTCGACTGTTGCGGAGTATGGCAAAAGTGAATATTGGAAGTGTCGAAGATGCTCAGGAGTCGCCCATCACGGTGTTCCACATTAATCTTATGATGATCATGATGGCGTTCATACAAATCGGTAACATCAATCGCCATGGGGCTATCAATATAGATGGGCAATTCGGGTATCAACCGCTTCTGCATCAACTCATGAAAATGATAGATAAGAGTTTGCGTTCTCCCCACGGCAAAAGCTGGAATGATAATTACTCCTGACCGGGCCAACGTATCCTGGACAATCGTAATAAGATCGGCTTCAACCTGATCGATGGGGTTCAGCCGATCGCCATACGTGGATTCAACCAGCAGGATATCGGCCTCCTCTAATTCATGGGGATGGTTCATGATGGGATCATTGTACCGGCCCAGGTCACCTGAAAACACAATCTTTTTTGCATGCTGATGCGTATTCACCGTGATTTCCAATAAGGCAGAACCCAAAATGTGACCGGCATTCAGAAACCGGACCTGAACACCTTTAGCCAAGCTAACTGTTTTCTTCAAGGTCACCCGTTCAATCAATGGAAAAACGCGCTCGGCATCCTTCTCGGTAAAAAGGGGTTCAGGCTTACTGTGTTTTGAATACCCCTTTTTAAAGGCAAACTGCGCTTCTTCTTCCTGAAGTTTGGCAGCATCCTTTAGCATGATCTGCATGAGGTCAGCCGTAGCATCTGTACAATAAATTTTACCCCGAAATCCTTCCTTCACCAACCGCGGTAGATACCCGATATGATCGATGTGCGCATGGGTGATTAATACCAATTCCAGGGTCGAAGGATCTAACGGCAAGCGGTCCCAATTGCGCAGTCGCAGCTCTTTCTGTCCTTGAAAGAGTCCACAGTCGACCAGAATTTTTGTATGGTCAAAAAATTCAAGCAGGTACTTAGACCCGGTTACACTTTGGGCAGCTCCCAGAAACTTTAATCGTACATTCATGTTTGTGCCTCAAAGTAAAAAAAAGAGTGCACAAAACAGATGGATGTCCAGCCAAGAGAAGACTTAGTTTGGAATTTTTAAGCAACGTTGAGGTTACACCCTTAGTTTCTTCGAATAATTTCCGGATCGCCACGATGGGATACCGAGCTGGCCAATCCTTTCGTGATTTCCAATTTTTGGGTTACGAATACCCGGGCGGTGGAGGCGCCATGGGCCTCAATGATGGCCTCTTCCACTTCGTAATTATAAGCGCGTAAAGCTGAAGCCCCCACGGCATTCACTTCCATAAAATTACCCGAGCCCTTCAACTCCAGGCTCGATGCCCCGGTCAGTTTCACCGTTAGATTATCAGAACTGAAATTACCCTCTGCTTCCACGGCTCCCAGAAGTTTGATCTCCAAATCTTGCTCCTCAAATCCTTTAATAAACAAGTCACCCGCTCCGGTCACATTCAACTCATCTACATGAGGCATGGTAATGTTGATTTTCAGTTTTTCGGCATCAAAGATTTCACGCTTCCAGAAGAAGTTCCGGTCATCATCAAAATCCACCACGAGAGTTTCACCCGAAACATAAACGTCATAATGATCTTTCACCGACTGGGATCCGATTAATTCAACCGCATGGTCTTCACCTTCTGATATCGTGATGTCGAATAATCCCGAAATATCCACCTGATTGAAGTCGCGCAAGCCAAACTGGTCGCGTAAGCGTATCGCTTGCGATTCGGTTGGTTGTGAACAATCCACACATTCAAAGCCATTTTCGGTCATGCGCCAGGTATGGTTGAAATTGGAATCCCGGTATCCATCATAGTCGCGGTAATTGTTGTCGATAAACCGCCACACCCCTTCTTCCACAACAAACAGGCTGTTATACGGAATGTAGAGCTCCATATCCAATCGTTGTGCCCGAAACTTGGCATCGGCATTAAAGGTAATGTTGGAATCAAACGTGAGGATGCTGTCTTCTTGCTGAACCTGATAGGATACCATTTGTGCATTTTCCACAGCAGCCTTCCGTGTATTGCCCTGAGCCTCGAAGCGCTTCACTAATTTCAAATCGGTGCCATCATAGCCGCGCAGCACAAGGGAAGTAACATCGTAATCATCCAGGCCTACCTCATGAACCCGCAGCACCGGAATTTTTCCATTCAGCACAAAGGTTTGTTCCTCTTTGTGTTCACCTTCTTCCTTAAAGGCATACACCATTTGGGGGATGCTGAAACTTAACGCGGCAACACTGATGAAAAAGACCACAAACAACGTCCAGCCCACCAGCGGATTGAAGACCACTCGCTTGGCAATAATAGAATTACCAATCAGGTTGATGAACATAGCCGGGACAAACAAGGCAGCAAATCCAAAAATGATGGTCCACGTAGGGAAGGCGTTGCGAATGGCATCCATGGGCAAGGCGGGTTCTGTCACGCCCCACCAGCCGGGCCAATCAGTAAAATGAAATACTCCGAAAATGACTCCCGCAGCAAGGATCAGGGCCAGGATCATGAAAAATCCGGTTAAACTGATGACAATACCAATGGCCACCCGGATGACATCAATGACCACCCGGAAAAGCGGACCCAGGACTTTGGAAATACCCTCGATGATCATGGCAATGAGACGGAAGGGAAACAATACAATTCGGGCCAATAGGCTTTCCTCTCCCTCTCCCTCTTTCTCATTTAACCCTTTCTTTACAGTAGATTCTATATTAGAAAGGGTAACAGGCTCCCCCTGCATTTGCATCTTTTCCGTAATGGTTTTGGCTTGCGGCAAGGCAATCCACAGAATGATGTATACCAGTAAGCCGAGTCCGCCAAAAAATGTGGTAATCACAAACAGTAACCGGATTACCGCCAGGTCGCCACCAAAAAAGGCAGCAACGCCACTGGCCACACCACCAATCACTTTACGTTCCGGGTCCCGGAACATTTTCTTCACGCTGGGCTCGTCCTCCAGGTCTTCACTGGCAGGTAATACAATCCACAAAATGATGTAGACCAACAGCAAACTTCCATAACTGCCCAACACCAACAAGGCAAAGAGCAAGCGCGGCCATACCGGATCTATATTGAAGTAGTGGCCAAATCCTGCGCAAACACCACCCAAAATTTTTCGCTTCTGATCGCGTACCAATTTCTTGCTGGCCGAAGTGCCTCCCGTAGATCCACTTTGCGATTCTTGCTGCGGTTGTGATTCACCACCAACTTCTTGTTCTTCCGCGGCCTTGAAGTCACTCACACTTCCCATGGTGGCCATCAGGCTACTGACATCTTCAGCGGTAATTACCTGTTTACCTTCGTTTAGCTTAGCCAGAAAGATCTCGGCTATCCGGCTTTCAATGTCGGATAGAATTTCGCTGCTGTCTTCAAAGGAAGCAAAATATCGTTTTATGGAATCCAGGTATTTCCGAAGGGTTTCGTACCCGTCTTCTTCAATGTGGAAAATGATGCCGCTAATGTTGATGCTGATATTCTTTTTCATATACGAAAGATCGGTTATGGACGGGGGTTGAAATTAACGTGTCGTTTTTGTTTTAATCATTTCCGTGGAATGAATCATGTCTTCCCAGGTTTCGGATAAACCCTGGAGAAATTTAGTCCCTTCTTCGGTCAATTTATAATATTTACGGGGCGGACCTGACTTGGACTCCACCCATTTATATTCCAGTAACCCGGCATTCTTCAATCGGGTAAGCAGCGGATACAGCGTTCCTTCCACCACGATCATTTTGGCGGCCGTGAGTTCGTCCAACATATCGGAAGCATAGACTTCCCCCCGCGAAATGATGTGCAGGATGCAGTACTCGAGTATGCCCTTTCGCATCTGTACTTGTGTGTTCTCAAGATTCATAGAAGAGCCGACTTTAGTTGAGTCGGTACTGGGCATCACCAAGTACTAAGCCAAAACCGAATTCCCGGCAAAAATCGCTTAAATTTGACCAAAAAGCAGGATCAGGAAGTTTTATACAGCTTCCCACAACCTGAATTTTGATCATTTTTGAACAGTATTTCCTGCAAAAGCGTACAGATTTTGACCTTGTAGGAACAGGATTTAGGTTCCTTATTTGCTGTTTCCGTCCCAACTCGTATGAGCCTTTCTGTTGTTACCACTATTTTTGAAACTGTATATACTCATTATAACTATTCCAGGAAATCCGTGGCGGTGGGTAATCGGTTACTCTTATTTTTAATTCTGCTTCCGTTTACGGGTTTTGCACAATATTCAAACGATTGGATTAAACCGGGACAAACCTATTACCGGCTGCCGGTTGCCCGCCCGGGTGTATACCGGCTTACCCATGCCGATCTCCAAACAGCAGGCGTGCCTGTAGCATCAATTGACCCCCGCCTGATCCAGATTTATCATCGGGGCAAAGAAGTGGCCATCTCGGTTCAGGGGCAGGCCGATGCCGTTTTTAATCCGGAAGATTATCTGGAATTTTTTGGTACCGCCAATGATGGCACGCTGGATAAAGACTTGTACAAGCCGGCAACGGCACAGCCTCATTCCTATTATAATTTGTATAGCGATACCACCGCCTATTTTTTGACCTGGCCCTTGACACCGGTGGCCGGTAAGCGTATCGACACTTTTTTTGAAAATAATGTTTCGGGGCTGCCTAAGGAAACAAGTCATTTTGCTGAACGCCTCCTGATCAACAAAAACGAATACTCCACAGGTCTCCGGGAGTCGGATGTGTTGCAATACACCCACTTTGACGAAGGGGAGGGTTGGACCGGTACCGCTATCCGACAGAATCAAAGCATCGATTATACGGTGGATGGAATTGAGTCCCCTGTTTCCTCAGATGGGAATCCATTACTCGAAATATTGTTGGTAGGTCGCGATGCCATTCCGCACACGGCTCAACTCTATGTAGGTGCCACCACCGGTTCACTGCGATTATTGGACACTTATAGCTTTTCGGGTTTTGCGGCTAACAAGCTTAGTTATGGTTTATCGTGGAGCGATGTAAGTGGAGATGGTAAACTCGTGGTGCGCATTGTTGTTCCACCCGAAGCCAACAATCGACTTCAGGTTAGTGTTTCGTATTTGAAAGTAACCTTTCCTCAGAGTTTTAATGTTGGCGGTGTTGTGGAACGCACTTTTCACCTGGATGATTCACCGGATAAGCAATACCTGGAGTTGGAAAATGCGGGTGCCCTTCGTCTGTGGGATGTCTCCGATCCGGATAACCCGCTGTCCGTTGGAACCACACGCGATGGAAGCACCTTAAAGGCAGTAGTGCCAGCTACAACTCACTTCCTGTTTGCATTCGAATCGGTCCTAACCACTACGCTCAAGAAAGTTTCCTTCCGGTTTTTTAATCCTGACCTGGCTGAGTATGTCATCCTTTCCCATCCGTTATTAATGCAACCAGCCCTCGGCTACACCAACCCGGTAAAGGCCTATGCTGCCTATCGGGCCTCTGACGCTGGTGGTGGTTATGATACGTTGGTTACCGATATGTACCAATTGTATAATCAGTTTAACTACGGTGAAACTTCACCACGGGCGATCTTTGAATTCATGCGTTATTTGGTTAGCGAAGGCGCGCCTCGATATTTATTCTTGATTGGCAAGGGGCGTGATGTAAGCTCGGGGTTTCATCGCCTGATTAACCCGGCCGCATCGGTATTAAAAGACCTGGTTCCTTCGGCTGGTATCCCGGCATCCGACATCGCCTTTACGGCAGGGTTGGGTTCAACGTTGTATGAACCGGCTGTGGCTACGGGTCGCCTGACAGCCAGTACATCGGCCCAGGTTGCTTCCTACCTGAACAAAATTAAGGAGACTGAATCAGGCTTGCTTCAACCTTGGCATAAACAGGGTTTGCATTTGAGTGGCGGAATTTTGCCAATCGAACTAACGGTATTCCGTAATTTTTTGGATGGTTATAAAAATATAGCCGAAGGACCCTATTATGGCGGAGCATTCAGTACGATTGCCAAACAGGATCCCAATCCGGTTGAATTGATTAACATCTCCGATCAGGTAAATGCCGGTGTTAACCTGATCACTTTTTTTGGCCACAGTTCACCCGGCACTATTGATATCGATATCGGATATGTTTCGGATCCTACGATGGGGTACAATAATCCGGGTAAGTATCCTGCCTTTCTGATTAACGGGTGCAATGCCGGGAACTTCTTTACGGGATCCACTTCATTTGGTGAAGATTGGATTTTGACGGCTAATAAAGGGGCACGTAATTTTATCGCTCACAGTTCATTCGGGTTTACCAATTCCTTGTGGTACTATTCCAACTTATTTTATGAAACAGGGTTTGCCGATTCCTTGTATATCAATAAAGGAATAGGAGAGGTGCAACAGGAAGTGGCACGCTTATACATGTCCGTAGCCCCGGAAAATATGGCCAACATCACGCAAGTGCAACAAATGATGCTGTTGGGCGACCCTGCGGTGAAATTATTCAACTTTGGTAAACCCGATTATGAAATCACTGCGGCTTCACTTTCGCTGGTTTCTTTCGATGATAAACCGGTAACGGCACTGAGCGATTCTTTTGCCGTGCAAGTGATTATCAAAAATCGAGCGCTGGCAGATCCCCGTCCCGTTAAAATCCGCACGATTAGAATGTTACCGGATGGCACGGAATTAACCTACGACTCGCTGGTCGCTGCGATTGCCAATACCGATACGGTTCGCATAACCTTGCCGCGTGTAAGCGGTGCTGGCGGCAGCAATCAATTTACGGTAACGGTAGATTTTGAAAATGCGATTGAAGAATTGAATGAGTCAAACAATGCAGCTGTAATGGCCACCGTTATTCCGTCAAATGCCACGCTCAATCTGTTTCCGGTTAACTATGCGATTGTTAACAACGCCAACCCGCGATTAACCTGGCAGGCAACCGATTTACTTTCCGCTTCACGAGTCTTCGAGGTAGAAGTGGATACCACCACGCTATTCAACAGTCCCTTTCTTATCCAACAAGAAATAACCGGCCGAGTCATGGCCTCACTTGAAATCACAGTACTGAATTCTGATACTACGGTGTACTATTGGCGCACCCGGTTCAAACAACCCCAGTCCGGTGAAAGTGCAGAGTGGGCAACCTCCTCCTTTGTTTATATTCTCAATGGAGCCGAGGGTTGGGCGCAGGTAGAACCCGAACAAATCATGCAAAACAAATTCACGGATTTAAAACTAACCACCGATCATACGTTTGAATTTGAGGCCACTCAAACCGCAGTTGCGATTGAAACTTTTGGCAGCGCCAGTTCCTTACCCTATACCGAAGTATCGGTCAAGATTGATGGCTCGGAGTATAACCTGGCTACCCAAGGTCAGCCATGCCGTAACAACACACTCAACCTGTTGGCCTTTACTAAAACTTCTGCGGTACCCTATGCACCTTTGCCGTTAAGTTTTCAAGATCCACGAACGTGTGGACGTGAGCCCCAGGTGATCAATAGTTTCCTTGCTTCTGAACTAGAGTCTGGACAAGATGATCTGGCAGCCTGGATTAATGCGGCCGGAGTAAGTGATTCGGTGGTTTTGTTTTCTATAGGCAATGCGGGTTATTCCACTTGGTCGTCTACCGTGAAAACCAAATTGGGCGAGTTAGGGATTGCCACCGCAGACCTTGAGTCACTGGTTGATGGCGAGCCGGTGATCATTTTTGGAAAGAAAGGAGCCGCAGCGGGTAGTGCCCGGATCATTCGCTCCCAGGTAACGCCAGCACCGGAACAAATTATTACAGCTAACGAAACTATTACCGGTCGTACTACTTCCGGGAGTATGAAATCGGTTACAATTGGTCCCGCTGCGGCCTGGAAACAGTTCATCGCTACAACGTTGAAGCAAGAATCCGAAGATGATGATGCCTTTACCCTCTCAGGAACAACGTTATCGGGTGAGGATACCCTGATTGCCGAAGGAGTGTTGGATTCCTTTGATCTCACTTCGATTTCTGCGTCTCACTATCCTTATCTGAAAGTGGAATGGATCACAACCGATGATGTTAATCTGACACCCGCTCAATGGCGAAATTGGTTTGTTTTGTATGAGGCGCCTGCCGAAGGGATATTGGTGAAGTCTGGAACGGAAGCCAGTATCACGGTACAAGAAGGAGCAGAATGGGAAACGCGGTTTGGGTTTACCAACATTTCGGATAAACCATTTGTGGATTCACTACGGGTGGAATTGGAATTTTTAACGCAAGTCAATCAACAGCGAGAACAACAAGCCTTCAGGATTCCATCACCGCTTCCGGGTGACACAACTTTTTTTAGGGTAAGCACACCTACGGTAGGTAAAGTTGGACTAAATGATATCCGGGTACAGGTGAACAGGCGAATCCTGCCGGAACCGTATTACGATAACAATATTATTTCCCTTCCCGGATTTTTGCAGGTGCTGCCTGATATAACTCCACCACTACTCGAGGTTACCGTGGATGGTCGGTTGCTCCGCAATGGTGATTTCGTATCGCCCCATCCCACCATCCTATTCACCTTACGTGATGAGAATCCCTTCTTGTTGAAATCAGACACTGCAGGTGTTGATTTGTTTTTGAGTTATCCATGCGCGGTCGCCCCATGTGCGTTCAAACGTATTTCGCTGAAGGGCGATGAGATTTCTATATCTCCGGCAACAACCAGTTCAGATTTTCAAATCACGTTTACACCCCAGCTGCAACCAGGCGACTACGTTCTGCGCGCTGAACTTCAGGATGTCAGTGGCAACTCGGCACCTTCCCCGTATGAGATTTCATTTCATGTTGATGCCGATCAAAGCGTTCAATTTAAGGGCGCCTATCCGAATCCATCCAGTCAGTATTTCTACTTTCAGTTTGTATTAACCGGATCTGATTTACCCCAGGAATTTTCATTGTCGATTTATTCGCTTACCGGAAGTTTAATTCGAAGCTTTACGGAGGAGGATTTGTCCGGGTTTACGATCGGCACCAATGAGCTTGTATGGGAAGCTCAAGAGGCCACCGGAACTGAACTACCATCCGGAGTTTATACGTACCGAATGTATCTGCGAACAGCCAGCTACCAACAACAGGTTACTGGTAAACTCGTGTTGATCAGGTAAGCCAGGAATTACGACCCCATTAATGAAGGAGATCATCTTTAATGAAACAGGCCCACCCATCAACATGGGCAGGCCTGATTTCGTGGGTTACTCCTAAATTTTTAATGATGATGGCCGCCCGGACCGTGTACGTGACCGTGCGCGATTTCTTCTTCTGTGGCTTCGCGGATTTCCATCACCTCCACTGCGAAGTTCAATTCAACTCCGGCCAGCGGATGGTTAGCATCAATGGTAATCTGATCTAATCCTACGTTGGTGACCGTTACCACCTGGCCCTGGTTGGTTTGAAACTGCATGCCTACTTCTACGGCCTGATTGCCAAATGCTGAACGGGGTACCTGTTGGGTGAGGGCTGAATTCTTTTCTCCATAGCCTTTGGCGGGGCTTACTTTTAAATTGAATTTATCGCCTTTTGCCTTTCCTTCCAGGCCTTCTTCCATGCCGGGGATCAGATTGCCAATGCCATGGATATAATGGAGGGGCTCACGGCCCGAGCTTGAATCGAGCACATTGCCCTGATTATCGGTTAGTGTATAATGAATGGCGGCTACCTTGTTTTTGGTGATTTGCATGATGAATGTATAATGTTGGAGTTGTAAATATCCGGAATCCTAGGATCAATCTGAATGATTTACAATCTTATTTGTACCAAAATGAGTTCCAAACGATTAAAAAAATAACGGTCAAAAACTCCAGAAATATGAATAAAGAGCCCCTACTCAAATTTCGACAACTCTTTCTTCTGATTTTACGTTCGTAAGCCCATCAACATGAGAACTTAAATTATCGCGATGCTTAAAAGCTTCTTCAAAACAGCAGGCCGTAATATTATCAAATACAAGGCCTACTCCGCCATCAATTTCATTGGGCTTACTTGCGGCTTTACCCTTGCCCTACTCATCATCGCCTACGTACGCAACGAAGTAAGTTATGATCGTTTCCAGACACAAGCCGACCGGTTATACCGTTTGTCCTATGCAACTCCCAATGGACTAAACCTGGCCAGCACCCCGCCACCCATTGCACCCGCGCTGAAAGAATTTTTTCCTGAAATTGAAGAAGCGGCCCGCCTCTATGTTCGCAACGTGAGTATCAGCAAACCGGAATCCAACGAAGCTTTTGAAGAAACCGGTGTGGTGTTTGCCGACTCCGCCATCATGAACATGATGACCTTTGAATTTGTGAAGGGTTCACCTAGCCGCGCCCTGGTCGATAAGTATACGATTGTTTTGAATGAGGAGATGGCCACGAAATATTTTGGCACCAGTGACCCCATAGGTAAAACCTTATTGCTTTCCGGCAATCGTTCATTTAAAGTTACGGGCGTGGTGAAGAATTTTCCTGAAAACTCTCACATCCGGTTCAATATGCTGGTCCCGTATGACGATATGTATGAACTCGAGGATGCACAAACCGAAGAAGTACTCCGGGCTAACCTCGCCCGCAACTTTGTGATCAGCCACTCTTACACCTATGCGTTGCTGAAAACGGGTGCTACAATTGAACCGGTTAATTATCGCATGGGCGACTTTCTAAAAAGGTATGCTGACCCGCGTGTGCAGGTGGGGCAGGTGTTTTCCTTTATGCCCGTATTGGATATACATTTGAAAAGTACCCTGCTCGCGGAACCTTCGGCCACCAATTCCTGGAGTACGATTTCCATTTTCATCGGGGTGGGCCTGCTTACGCTCATCATCGCTAGTATTAATTATATCAACTTGAGTACAGCCCAATCCCTTTCACGCATAAAGGAAATCGGCATCCGCAAAGTGTTGGGCTCACTCCGGAGCCAGTTGATTATACAATTTTTGACAGAAAGCTTTCTCTTCACGTTGGTTTCCATGATGCTGGCTTACGTGCTGTTTAATCTTACGTTGCCGGCCTTAAACCTGGTCACCAATAAGAACCTAACGTTTAATGGGGTTGTGGATGTGTCTTTACTGGTGAGTTCGCTCGCCATGATTTTATTGATCACCCTGCTGGCCGGTGGCTATCCGGCATACTTCGTATCGCAGTTTGAATCCATTTCGGCAATCAAGGGCGAAGGAGCGGGTTTCGGCAACCGCCAACTTTTGCGCAAATCGCTGGTGGTGGTTCAACTTACAATTGCCAGTTTGCTGTTGTCAGGATCGTTGATCATCGTGAAGCAACTGAATTTTTTGGAAACCCGGCCGTTGGGCTTTCAAAAAGATCAGATCATAACCATACCCTTATTTAGTCAAAACCTAAATGGCTTTTTTCGCCAGGGTGACTCTACCTTTCAATCCCGACTGCAAACCTTTAGAAACCGCGTGGAACGGGAAAGTGGTGTTCAGTCCACCGCCCTGTCCTCAGCCACACCGGGGTTAGGTGCAGTCTATCGTGGCACCATTCCGGAAGGATTCACCCGCGAAGACAATATGTTTGTCGCCAACATGGCCATCGACTATGATTTTCTAAACGTCTACGATGTTAACCTGGTGGCCGGCCGCAGCTTCAGTCGCGATAATCAGGCTGACCCAACCTCTTCGTTTCTGGTGAATGAAACAGCTGTACGAGAATTTAAGTGGGGAACTCCTGAAGAAGCGCTCGGTAAAACCATTGATCGCGAAGGCAAGAACGGCACTGTGGTGGGGGTTATCAGTGATTTCAACTTCACGGCCCTGACAACTCCGGTATCGGCATTGGTCATGGACTATAGTCCGGCCCAGTTTACTGCCCTTTCCATCCGGTTTGATAACAGCGATATGCAGGCCACCCTCGATAAATTGCAATCCCAATGGAATCAACTTTTTCCGGAGAAGGCATTCGAGTTTAATTTCCTGGATGAACAACTGGACCAACAATATGCCAACTTCAAGAATTTCGGCTACATCATCCAGGTGTTTACCGCCATTGCCATGCTGATTGCCTGCCTCGGTGTTTACGGACTGGTGTTATTTACGGTGAAGCGCAAAGTGAAGGAAATAGGGGTACGCAAAGTACTGGGTGCTAAAGTGGAAAGTATTGTAATGTTGATCTTGAAAGATTTTGCCCTGTTGATCGTGATCGGGTTTGCGTTGGCCATACCGGCCTCGTACTATTTGTCGAACCAGTGGCTCGAGAATTTCATCTACCGAACCCAAATCGACTGGATGACCTATGCCATCAGTCTTGTTATCGTGCTCGTCATTGTTACCGTAACCATTAGCTACCAGGCTTTACAGGCCGCACAGGCTAACCCGGTAAAGTCGCTGCGCAGCGAGTAACCGTCTGATTGACTTTCTATTATCCTCGGTTTGTAATTCCAGGCTACTGAAGCAGTGGGTTAAGCAGCTTCTTTAGGCTGCAATTTAGAACCCATCAAAATTAACCTACTGATTGTTTGGTATGGCTTTCAGGAGTAATTTTGATCAGTTCATATCCACCTATTACTATGAAATGGTTCCTTGATCTCTTCTCAAGTACGTTGGGAAGAAAAGTTCTGATGGCATTAACCGGCCTGTTTCTGATCCTCTTTTTGGCGGTGCACCTGGCTGGAAACCTGCAACTTCTGAAATCCGATGGGGGCGAAGCGTTTAATATCTACGCCCGGTTCATGACTACGAACCCGCTTATTAAAACCATCTCGTATGTGAATTATGCCTTCATCCTGCTTCACGCGTTGATGGCTGGCTACCTGACCCGCAAGAACCGATCCGCCCGTGGCGATCAGGGTTATGCCATCACTGGCAAATCTTCTGGTTGGGCATCGCGCAATATGGGCATCCTTGGCTTTTTACTTTTGGTTTTCATTGTCATTCATATGAAAGACTTCTGGGCGCAGATGCACTGGGGTGGTATTCCCACGGCAACCTATCATGGCGAGGAAGTGAAGGACTTATATTCCATTGTATCGCTGGCCTTTTCACAAGCGTGGTACGTTATCTTATATGTTCTATGCATGATTGGGTTGGCTTTTCACCTGTGGCATGGCTTTACCAGCGCTTTTCAAACCTTGGGCCTTAACCATATGAAGTATAATCCTGTTATCAACTTTGTCGGCAGGGCATTTGCGATTGTGGTACCCGCAGCGTTTGCCTTGATTCCGATCTGGATGTTTTTTGTTTAATCTTTTTCGATGTTGTTCCAAAATCTTTAATCATAGATCATGAAGCTCGATTCAAAAATTCCGGAAGGCCCGATTGCCGAGAAGTGGACGAAGCACAAGTTCAATCTGAAGCTGGTGAATCCAGCCAATAAAAGAAAGTATGATATTATTATCGTGGGTACCGGTTTGGCGGGTGCATCCGCTGCAGCCTCGTTAGGCGAATTAGGCTATAACGTGAAAGCCTTCACCTATCACGATAGTCCGCGCAGGGCACACAGCATTGCCGCACAAGGAGGTATTAATGCCGCCAAGAATTATCAAAATGATGGTGACAGCGTGTATCGTCTGTTTTATGATACCATTAAAGGTGGCGATTACCGGGCCCGTGAAGGGAACGTTCACCGCCTGGCTGAGGTCAGCGTCAATATCATTGATCAGTGCGTAGCACAGGGCGTTCCGTTTGCCCGCGAATATGGCGGACTGTTGGCCAATCGTTCTTTTGGTGGTGCGCAGGTGTCTCGCACCTTCTATGCCCGCGGTCAAACCGGACAGCAATTATTGCTGGGTGCATATAGTGCCCTGAACCGTCAGATTGCCAACGGCAAAGTAAAGATGTACACCCGTACCGAAATGTTGGATGTAATTGTGGTGGATGGTAAGGCCCGTGGTATTATCACACGCGATCTGGTAACCGGAAAAATTGAAGCCCATAGCGCTCATGCCGTATTGCTGTGCACCGGTGGATACTCAAATGTATTTTATCTGTCAACCAGTGCCAAGGCTTGTAATGCTTCTGCTGTATGGCGGGCCCACAAGAAGGGGGCCTTCTTTGGTAATCCATGTTTTACGCAGATTCACCCCACCTGTATTCCGGTATCGGGCGATCACCAATCCAAGCTTACGCTGATGTCAGAATCGCTGCGTAATGATGGTCGCGTGTGGGTTCCGAAAACCGCGGTGAAGGGATTGAAAGCGTCCGATGCGGCCAAGATCAAAGAGGAAGATCGCGACTACTTCCTGGAAAGACGCTATCCTTCGTTTGGTAACCTCGTGCCCCGGGATGTAGCCTCGCGTAATGCCAAGTATGTGTGTGATGAAGGTCGCGGTGTAGGGTCAACTGGCCTGGCCGTATTTATGGACTTTTCCGATGCCATCAAGCGCGATGGTCGTCAAGTGATCGAGCAAAAATATGGCAACCTGTTCGACATGTATAAGCAGATTACCGGTGATAATCCCTATGAAGTTCCGATGATGATTTTCCCGGCTGTGCACTATACCATGGGTGGACTGTGGGTGGATTACAACCTGATGACAACCGTTCCGGGATTGTACTCATTGGGCGAAGCTAACTTTTCCGACCACGGAGCCAATCGGTTGGGGGCCAGTGCCCTCATGCAAGGGTTGGCCGATGGCTATTTTGTAATCCCTTACACCATTGGCGATTACCTCGCTACCATTGGCTGGAATGATAAGGTGAGCACGGATCACCCGGCCTTTAAAGAAGGCATGGACAAAGTCAAAGCCGGAGTTGATCGGCTGCTCAATATTAAGGGTAAGAAAACCGTGGATGAATTCCACCGGCAACTGGGTTTGATCATGTGGGAATATTGTGGCATGTCGCGCAGTGAGGCCGGACTGAAAAAGGCAAAGAAAATGATTCAGGATTTGCGGGCCGAGTTTTGGACGAACGTGGCCGTGTTGGGCAGTGATACCGAGTTGAACCAGGAACTGGAAAAGGCCGGCCGCGTAGCCGACTTCCTGGAACTGGGCGAATTGATGGTGGACGATGCCCTTAACCGCAGCGAATCATGTGGTGGCCATTTCCGTGAGGAATCGGCCACGGAAGATGGCGAAGCCAAACGCAACGATGATGAGTTTGCCTATGTGGCCGCCTGGGAATTCAAAGGTGAGAATCAGCCGGAAGTTCTGCACAAGGAAGAACTTCGTTTTGAGAATGTGAAGTTAACGCAACGTAGCTACAAGTAATTATGAAAATAACACTGAAAATCTGGAGACAGAAAAACGGTAAGACCAAGGGTGAGTTCAAGACCTATCAGTTAGGTCATGTCTCTCCGGATATGTCGTTTCTGGAGATGCTCGATGTACTGAACCAGGACCTGATTAAGAAAGGTGAAGAGCCGGTAACCTTTGACCACGATTGCCGCGAAGGGATTTGTGGTGTTTGCAGTTTGTACATCAATGGCCGTCCGCATGGGCCGTTGCAAACCACCACCTGTCAGTTGCATATGCGTACCTTCAAGGATGGAGAAACCATTACCATTGAGCCGTGGCGGGCCAAGGCATTTCCGGTGATCAAGGATTTAATGGTAGACCGATCGGCCTTTGATCGCATTCAACGGGCCGGTGGATTTATTAGCGTGAATACCGGTGGTGCTCCTGATGCCAATGAGATACCCATCCCCAAAAAGATTGCTGACGAAGCGATGGATGCAGCCCAGTGCATAGGATGTGGTGCTTGTGTAGCGGCTTGCAAGAATGCTTCCGCGATGTTGTTCGTCAGTGCCAAAGTATCGCAACTGGCCTTATTGCCGCAAGGACAACCCGAGCGTAAGGAACGGGTGGAAAAGATGGTGGCACAAATGGATGCCGAAGGATTTGGTGCCTGTACCAATACCTATGCCTGCGAGGCCGAGTGCCCGAAAGGAATTAAGATCAGCCACATAGCCCGCATGAACCGCGAATACTTTACCGCTATGTTAAGTTCTTACCAGATCGAAGCTAAGGCAGGTGGAGATTAAAGATTATTGATTTTTGAATAGGAAGCCGGATGCTGAAAAGGATCCGGTTTTTTTATTCGCTTTTGCAAACACCCACACCGGTGCGTCCCGACTTCAACGCTTTGGTTACGGATTCCCCAATATTGCCACCGGCCAGGATAACATCCCGTTCCGGACCTACATCCGACAGGTGGACTTTAATGCAGGCTTCCAGCGTGATTAACTCTGAATAGGTGATCGGGGATTCATCGGCTAATTGTTGGAGATCGGTTTCACTTTTCCCGGTAGCGGAATTGACTGGGGAGAGGAGGGCCGCAACATCAGCCCCAGGGGTAGCAATGTCGCCCAGGTGTAAGTGAACGGGTAAATTGGCTTTACCACTGGTACCGGTTAAGGCCACCACCACCGTTGAAAAGCCATCTTTCCTTTCTTTAATAACAACAGTACCAGAAACATCGTATTCCGAACCGGCTTGCAAATAGTAGGTAACTTCATTTCCGGTGAAATCAGTGGTGGTCTCTGAATCCTGACAAGCCCACACGAGCATGACTAATACAACAGCTGCTAACGGTCTCATATCCGACTTATTAGACTTTAAAAATATTCAAAAATTCCATGACAAACCCTGATCCCATGCTAAATGGACGTAATTCCTCGATTTGGCACAGATATGGTTATATTCGTGACAACGAAACCAAGTTGCTTTTAATTCTGTGAAACGGCTTTTATTTCTTTTGATAATTCTGGTGGGCTGTAGCCCCTCGGTTACCAATTCTTCATTAAAGTCTGACCTGCAAAATACACGGCCCGAATGGCTTACGGCCAAGCCCGTGCAGCCAAGTTATTATATCGGTATTGGTCATGGCGTTAAAGACGGCTCCAATAACTACATCCAGGCAGCTAAGAAAAGCGCCCTGGAAGACCTGGTGTCAGAGATCAAGGTCAACATCTCCTCCACCTCCGTATTGAGTCAGATTGATATTAATCGGGAGTTTCAGGAGAAATACGAACAGATCATTCAAACCACGGTGGCGGATGAACTGCAGGAATTTGAACAAGTAGATGCCTGGGAAGATGACCGGAACTATTGGGTATATTATCGTCTTTCCAAGCAACGCTATAAGGAAATCAAAGACCAACAAAAGCGAGATGCAGTCTCCCTCGGTCTCGACTTTTTCACCAAAGCGAAGGAATCCGAACGCAGAGGCGAAACCGTATTGGCACTGGGATTTTATTATCAGGGTTTCCGCGCCATCGAAAAATATCTGGATGAACCCATTCGCCTCGATTTTGAAGGCAAAGAGATTCTGTTAACCAATGAAATCATTGCCAACATGCAACTGCTGTTGGATAAAATGGAGCTTACAGTTGATCCGGCTCAGATCATGCTGAATCGCAGGGTGGCTCAGAGTGATTTGGTGGTCTTGGCAAAAGTCCTGGATAAAGCCTCACGCAAGCCGGTAACTGATTTACCGCTGGCCGCGGCTTTTGATAAAGGAGCAGGTGACGTATTTCCGACCTACAAAACTGATGGTGCCGGCCAGGCCCGCATACTGTTGACCAAGATCAGCTCTCGCGATATTGAACAAACTGTAGGTGTGAAAGTCGATATGATGAGTTTTTCGGGAAATGGTTCCGATATCTATTCCATGGTGGCTCAGAAGATGGTGGTGCCGAAGGCAACCATCTTAATGAAGGTGCAGCGGCCCTTGGTCTATATGACTGCTACTGAAAGGAGTCTTGGGGTGGAAAAAGCTAACCAACAGATTGCCAACCGGATTAAGAATTACCTGGCCAACTCGGGATTTGAATTTACGGACGATCCCAGCAAAGCCGAGTTGGCCCTGGACGTCAACTCCAATTCTGAAAAGGGCTCGGTTTCGGGCAGTATTTATATCACGTATGTTACTGCGCTGATCCGAGTTTCAACCGCCAAAGACAATAAAGAAATCTATGCTACCACACTGGACCGGATAAAGGGATTTAGCCTGGATTACGAGCGCTCCAGCCAGGAAGCATATAATAAGTCGTTGGAAGTACTTGAAAAGGAGAAACTTCCGGAGCTCTTGAATGCGATCCTGCAATAAAATGCAGGTTTTTTTTGCTGGAAATAGGGGTTTTTATGGGTTAAATTGTCTTTATTTTAAAGTGGCCTGTTAATTGCATTATTGTAACTTGCATAACCAAATTCCAATTGATATGAAAAAGTTAAACTATGTTTCTCTGCTTGTTCTGGTAGCTGCTGCGTTGATTGCAGGCTGTAAAGGCAAAGAGAAAATTCCTGCCGGTGAGAAAGAAGTAGTAGTACCCTGTTCAGGTCCGGATTATTTTACTACGGCTAAATTCTTCCGTTCGAACTCTATCGGAGAGAGCCAGGACCAGGTGACCTCAAAAAAGAAAGCCTTGACCAATGCCCGTAATGAACTGGCTCAGGCAATCAACACCACGGTTAAAACCGTAACCGACAATTATGTGAACTCCCGCGAAATGAATAACCGCGAAGAAGTGGAGGAGCGTTTCGAAAGCCTGAACCGCGAAGTGGTGGATCAGAGTTTGTCCGGTATCCGTACGTTGTGTGAGAAATTGGTGAAAACGGATCAGGGCACGTATAAGACCTACGTGGCCATCGAACTTTCTGCGGATGAGCTTGTGTCCAAGTACAACGAGCGCCTGTCCAAGGATGAGCGCCTCAAAATCGATTACGATTATGAGAAGTTCAAAGAAACCTTCGAAAAGGAAATGGCAAAAATGGGAAACAACTAATCGCCCGATTTCAGAAAGCAAAATCCCGATCAAACCGATCGGGATTTTTTTTTGAATTAATGTTCATGGCGGGCTACTCCAATACTCCTTTACTAAAAAAGCTGGGGATCCAATCCGGCCTGACACTGACTGTGATTAACGAGCCAGCGCAGTATTGGAATTGGTTAAGTCCATTGCCTGCAGGCGTGAGGGTGGTGGCTAATCAGCCCAATACGGACTTGATTCACCTCTTTGTTACCGGGCAAAAGGAATTTGAACAGGAATTTCTAAAGGTGAAGAGACATCTCAGTAAACAGGGTGCTCTATGGGTTTCATGGCCGAAGAAATCATCCAAGCGACCAACAGACCTGGATGAAAACAAAATTCGAAATTTTGGTCTTGGAGTGGGTTTAGTGGATGTTAAAGTATGTGCTGTTGATGAAACCTGGTCGGGCCTCAAGTTTGTATATCGCTTGAAGGATCGTTAGAACGATTCTGCGAAATCCATCACACAATTATCTCCATATCCCTGATGGGGTTCAAGCGCAATTCCTACCCACTTGTATTTCGGTTCCAGAATGTTTTTTCGATGTCCCAGCGAAGGAATCCCGTCATCGATCAGCAGGCTCATGACAATATCCAATGCCTGATTATACCCATACGAGCAATTTTCGGCAATCATGCCTTTTGCCTTTGAATAGTTTCGTACCCGAATAGCAAAGGGCGTTCCATCGGAACTATCATGACCGGTAAGTCCTTTTCTGCCCATGTCCTGCGCATGCAATCGTGCTACTTCGGTTAATGCCCGTGCCATCTGTAAACCACCCATGGCTTTGGTCGCTTTCAACTCTTTCACCAATGACCGGGCAAAGGAATTCCGGGTCAGGTTCTTTTCTGCCAGGTAGGATTCAACTCGGGTTTTCAGAAACTTTTGTGGATCGGTGCGCACTTCATTGAGCAGGACCAACACCTCTTGTTCTGGCGTTTGAGCCGGACTAAAGTGTGCGCTGAGAACCAGGATCAGGAATAAGAGTCTCATGTGACCATTAACGATCGGTAGGCAGAAGGCCGTCTATTGGATACCCAGTTTCTTTTGAATGTCTTCCAGCGACACGCCTTTGGTTTCAGGGAAGGAGGTAAGTATCCAGATCAGTTCCAGCACCATCATGCCGGCAAAAAAAGCAAAGATGATCCAGGGGGCGTCTTTTACCACCCCTTGTTCGGCATCTAAAAACACGGGCATTAATAATGTAATCAGCGCTGCAAATACCCAATGCACGCTGGCCCCGAACGATTGACCCAAGGCCCTCGACTTGTTCGGGAAAATTTCAGCGATAAATACCCAGATAACCGCACCCTGCCCGACTGCATGGGCTGCAATAAATAACAATAGGAAGGACATGAGAAAGAAAGCTCCCGATCCGGCATAGAAGGCATAGGCCACCATCGACAGACTGATGATATACCCAATGACTCCGACCAATAACAGATTTTTACGCCCCGATCGGTCAATCAAGTATAATCCTACAAACGTGAACAGAAGATTGATACCCCCGATGGCAATGGAATTGAACAGCGAGTCGCGGGTGGCCAGACCGGCCCGCTCCAGAATTTCGGGTGCATAATACAGGATAAAATTGATGCCCGAAAGTTGATTGAAGAAGGCGATGAAGAAGGCCAATAATAGGGGTTTCAATAATTTACGGCTAAAAAACTGACCTAAAGAGTCACCCTGCGTGGCATGACGGTTCGCTTCCTGAATCACCTGAATTTCCTTTTCCGGATCCGGATCCCCCAGATCGGAAAGAATTTTTTTGGCACCCACAAGGTCATTTTTCCGGGAGATCAACCAACGCGGACTTTCCGGGATTCTTAGAACCAATACCGTATAAATCAGAGCGGGCAAGGCTTCAACACCCAACATCCACCGCCAATCATTTGAACCTCCAAACCCGATTAAAAAGTAATTTGATAGGTAGGCTACCAGGATACCAAAGACCACATTAAATTGATACATGGCCACCAACCGCCCGCGAATATAGGTAGTTGAAATTTCTGCGATATAGGTAGGTGCAGCTACAGATGAAACGCCTACGCCAATTCCCCCGATAAAACGGAAGAAGGAAAATGAGAACGGATCGGGTGCCAGCCCCGAACCTACGGCACTGACCAGGTACAAAACCCCAATCCAGAAGAGTACTTTCTTACGCCCCCACCTTTCAGTGGGTGCTCCGCCAAACAAGGCTCCCAGCACTGTGCCCCACAAGGCCATCGACATGATAAAGAATCCATGAAACCAGGGCGATAGATTCCACAATTGTTTAATCGGCAGGTTGGCACCGGAGATCACAACGGTATCGAACCCAAACAGGAAGCCAGCCATGGCAGCCACCGTGGAATTCAAAAAGGTATACTGACGGGAAGTCATGAGGGTGAGGGTTGATTTTATTTCCAGTTGGCCGGATCTAACCGCCAGGATTTAACATAAATCAGCTGATCGTCATCAACAAAATTTTGGGTTCGGGCAACATCCAGCAAATGATTGAAATCGCTCAGGCATACCAAGGGGATTTTAGCCGCTGAAAAATTATGGGCAGCGGTATCAAACCCGTAGGTAAAGATGGCCACCATGCCAATGACCTGACAACCCGCATCCATCATCGATTGGGCCGCTTTTAGGGAACTTCCACCAGTAGAAATCAGATCTTCAACCAACACCACACGACTGCCTTTTTCTACCCGGCCTTCAATCAGGTTGCCCATGCCGTGTTCCTTGGGCTTGGGGCGAACGTACACAAAGGGTAATCCCAACGAATCGGCCACCAGGGCCCCTTGCGGGATGCCGGCAGTCGCTACTCCGGCAATGGATTCCGCTTTTGGAAAATGAGCCTTTATGGCTTCGGCCAGTTTATCCTTAATGAAGGTTCGGATGGCCGGGTAGGAAAGGGTTAATCGATTATCGCAATAGATGGGTGATTTCCATCCGGAACTCCAGGTAAAGGGTTGCTTATGATTTAGTTTTATAGCACCGATTTCCAAAAGGCGGGAAGCAACGGGGCTTGCGGTTTCTTCCACGATTGTCACATAACTCATACTGCAATTTATCAGGAATGGCCTGCCGCGCCAATAACACCAACTGAATAATGCTGGAAAAATGGCTCTATTTTAAAAGGATTCCTGCACTTTCGGGTTACCGGGGTTGATTGATTGCCGGGAATTTATGTTTTTGCAGGTATGATTATACCCGGTTGACATGAATCTATTCGTAAACGACATCCCGATCCGGATTTTACACACTGACGAGATGCCGCCACGCGGGCATGTTAACTTTGAAATTGATGCTTCGGCTGAACCCATCACCAAGGCCAGGCTCTTTCACCATGTGTGGATACACCAGGTGAGCATTCAGGATATGGACCTGATCCTGGACCTGATCAATTCAAAAGTGCCGACCAATCTCTTTTCACTTTATGTTTCCGTGAAAGATTATGATGCGTTGAAGGTTTTCCTGATGGGGAAGTTTAAAGTGATAAAAGCAGCGGGTGGATTGGTGAAGAAAAAAGATAAATTTCTGATGATTTACCGGATGAAGAAGTGGGACTTACCCAAGGGTAAAAAAGAATCCGGTGAACGATACAAGGACACGGCCTTGCGCGAAGTAGAAGAAGAATGCAACATCAAAGTGCGGTTGGGTAAGAAAATCTGCACCACCTGGCACACCTATACCATGAATAAGAACAGCATGTTAAAGAAGACACGCTGGTATGAAATGGAGGTAGTGGATGATTCACGAAGCCGACCCAGCCTGGAAGAAGATATTGAAGAATTGCGGTGGATGACTCAAAAGGAAGTTTACCATGCGTTGGAAAATTCCTATAAGTCAATCCGGTTTGTGTTTGAAGAGTATTATAACCGGAAAGAGAAAATTTCCTGATCAGAGTTTATAGGGGATCATGGAAGACACGTCACCGTTGTACCGGTGTACCTCGCGGATGATCGATGAACTGATGGAAGCGAAGGAGGGCGAGGTAATCAAAAAGACTGATTCCAGTTCAGGGTTCAGGTTCCGGTTTACCTGGGCAATGCTGTTTTCATATTCAAAGTCGGTCGTATTGCGCAACCCACGGAGCAAATAGCGGGCATTATTCCGCTTGGCGAATTCGGCCGTCAGTTCAGAAAAGGTTTGTACTGTAATGCGGGGTTGGTTCCGAAACGTTTCTTTGATTTTCTCCACCATGAAGTCGATGGGGAAATACCGTTGACTTTTTCCACTATTATAGCCAATGGCGATGATGATTTCATCAAACAGAGCTAACCCACGCAACACAATGTCTTCATGCCCTTTGGTAAAGGGATCAAATGAGCCCGGAAAAATGGCGATTCGTTTCATGGCGCTACGGGAGTAAATGGATGGAGTAAAGATCCAGGAAATGGTGTTCCTGTACCTCATCAAACAGATATCCGAATTTCAGAAACGTAGGCCGTCCTCCAAACCTCACATTCCGTACATACTTAATGAACTCCTGATAGTGTGGTGAATTTTTGCCGATATAGCCCCATAAAACTACTTCACTGGTGTTTTGATCCATCGCCAGGCTCTTTAATACCAGCATGATGTATTTGACATAGTCGGAAAATTGCTTAATCAGAAACTGGTTGTAATAAACCACGGAGCCCTGATCGACCGATAGGATGTGGAGCTTAAAACGGTCTACATAAATATAAAGCGCGTTTCGGGGTGTCGCTTTGGCAAATGGCATCACGCCTTCAATCAAGGCAGCGGATTGATGAACGATTTGTAAGGACGTGTTTTTGTACAGGTTCTGCAGCCAGGCATGCAAATCCTTTTGCACGGCAAATACGGTGACGATGGGTACGGTTGCGTTTTTGCAGATCAACACAGTTTCCTTGTCGGAATCTACCTGGGCATTAAACTGAAGGTATTCGGCTGCGGCTGCCTCCAGAAATAAAGCTTCAGGAACCTGAACGAATTTTGTGTTCTTGATCGAAATCTTGACATCCTTCCAAAAGCCGGCCGGGAGCACGGCATGTGAATCAAACAGGATTTTTAATTGGGCCAGTAGTTCTTCATGTGAGTTTAAATCTCCCAACACATAATCCTCAAAGAAGAGGATCCTGTTTTCACCTGACTCAACCACGGCTACCTGAAAATCCCTGACCCCTAACTGTACGAGGAGATGATACTGATGAAGATTTTCCTCATCGAAACGATCATCTTTGATCTTTTTGATCAGTTTATAACCTTGTGCAGTGGCTTGCAAAGCAAGTTGTTATTCCCAATTTCCTGAGGTGGATACGTCAATGCGAGAACCAAAGTGCAGCGGTTTTCTGTTTTTGGCCTCGTTGCTCTCCTTGCGGATCGGGTTGATCGGTTTCGGGTCTCTGACTTCGATTACCTGTACCTTCAACCCGGCTTTGTCAACCAGGCCTACGTATACTTCAAACTTAAGTCCAGGCTGGTTGGGCACATCACCCAAAGTAGACAAATCAATGTTGGGGTTGAAAACATAGTCGGTCATGGTAAACAGCGTCTGACCCTTTTTTATTTCAGATCCTACCGGAATGTTTTCCAGCTTGGTAATGGTTCCCTGATCCGACATAGGCGGCTGTTTTATCTCCTCGCCAACCTTGAAGGAGTAGGGTTTCTGGTTCTTGATAATCCGGTCACCTTCTTTCACTTTAAAACCCATGAAAACTCCGTTATCGGGGGCATTTACAGTATAGGTCTTTTTAAAGATGCGGTCTTTGGCAGGAATGAAACCCAAGGTGTCAATGAACACCTTAACTTCTTCTACACCGTATGATTTCTGGGTAATTTCTTCTCTGCGCTGAATGATGGGAACCTGGCCGTTTTGGATGAAATCGGCTAACGAATCCCAATTGGCCGTATATCTCCTGTTTACGCTTTGAAATACGATTTCTGCCTCGCGGATCAACTTCAGTTTTTCAATAATGGCAGCTTCAGTCGTGGTGATCAGTTCACGTTCCTCGATGGTTCCCTGCACACTGCGGTAAAGTTTATAGGCCAGAAAAATACTGGCTAGCAGAAGAACACCGGTAAGGATTTTAGTCAGGTTCATTTGGGTAACAGGTTTAGCCTGCAAGTATAAAGATTTTATGCTGTTTAAAGCAACCAATCATAACTTAAAATAGCCCCTTAAATCGAGTATTTCAGCCGGATTTGACGGTATTCTGAAGATCCCGTGCAGTTGCGTTTTGGGTAAGGCGTTTATTTGATTCCAATCGAAAAATTGAACCGCCTGAATAATCTGAGTATCACCCAATTCAGGGTCAATTCCTGTCCTTAATGCTCCCCCTGTCATTTCAACTCGCCAAAATAGTTCGATTGCATGCAAGGGCGCTTGAATAAACTCACAAACGAATAAAAAGTCACGCACCTGGATCCTCAGCCCGGTTTCTTCCTCGAATTCGCGTTGTAAGGCTGCTTCCAGTGCCTCGCTGAAACGGACCCCGCCACCCGGTGGAGCCCAAAAATCGCCTGGTGCCAGGTGGCTGTGGTTAACCAACAGTAGTTGGTTATTCTGCACACATAAACCACAGGCTCTGATCCGAACCTGATTTCCAAAAATTTCATGAACAGGATGGTTCATTGGCTTGGATTTAGAGCAAGTACGAAAAAAATAATCTGCAATCCTGAGAATTTTTGTCAGCGGGGCTCCGTTAAATTTGATAAGACAAAGTAATTGAAAGTAGTATGAGAGGGTTGATTTTCGGGATGCTGGTGGGTATGGCCATTAGAGCCTGGGCACAAGAGACACCCGGACCGGTGATTCAATGGGAAAAGACAAGCCATGATTTCGGGGATATTGTACAGGGTGAAAAAGTAGAGTATACGTTCAAATTCAAGAATGCAGGTACCGAACCCTTAGTGATCACGAATGTGGAGGTTACCTGCGGCTGTACTACCCCCAAGGGTTGGCCACGCGATCCCATCATGCCTGATGGTAAAGGTGAATTAACGGTAGCTTTTAACAGTACGGGTAAGGTGGGGCGTCAACACAAGGTGATCACGGTAACCTCCAATTCCATAGGAAGTACGAATCAGGTGCTGATCACTGTGAATGTGCTGGAGAAGAAACTTTAACTCTTCTTTTGGTTCAGTACTGCGAAAGCAATAGCCAGCCACCCGAAAATCATCAACACCCCGCCCACTGGGGTTATCATCGCCACGGCAGTTTGGTTGGTTAAGGAGAGCCAATACAAACTTCCGCTAAAAAGAATCGTACCGGTAACCAGTAATCCGATGGCCCAGGAAAGTAAACGTGATTGCACATGAACCCGGATGAGGCCTAATCCGAGCAACGCTAACGTGTGATAAAAATGATATCGATTGGCGAGTTCAAAGGTATCAACGCGATTATTCTCAACCAGTATCGCCTTTAGGGCATGGGCTCCAAATGCCCCAAGGGCAACTGCCAACGCTCCTAAACCGGCAGCTAAAATCAAGGTAGACTTCACGTGTGAATTCATGGGTTAGCGGGATAGATTCGTTCACCAAAAATGGCGGTACCTACCCGGATTAAGGTGCTTCCTTGTTCCAGGGCAATCTGATAATCCGAGCTCATCCCCATCGACAATTCTGCCATCTCCATGTTCGAGGGGAGTTGCCGTGATTTCAATTCATTAAACAATGCCCGCAAGGTCCCGAATTCCTGGCGGATTTGTTCCTGATTCTCTGTTAAGGAGGCCATTCCCATTAAGCCCTTGATTTGAATAAAGGGGAATTGTTCAGGGAGGGGTTGGTTGACAAGTTGCCGCACTTCTTCCTCGTCAAATCCAAACTTGGATTCCTCGCGGGCAATGTAAACCTGTAGAAGGCAGGGGATTATCCGGTTCGCCTTTTGCCCCTGTCGGTTGATTTCCTCTAATAAGCGAGTGGAATCGACCGAATGGATTAAGGCCACGAATGGGGCAATGTATTTGACCTTGTTCGTTTGTAAATGACCGATCATATGCCACTCAATGTCCGTGGGCAGCACTTCGTATTTTTGCTTCATTTCCTGGGCTTTGTTTTCACCAAATAGTCGTTGCCCAGCATCATAGGCTTCCTGAATTTTATCAACAGGTTGAGTCTTGCTAACCGCAATCAACCGGCACGACTTACCCCTTAATTCCGCTGCCAGCCCTTCTATAGTATTTTTAATTCCCATTTTGATAATTTCGCGCGTTCTTACCTTATCTTTTCGATAACTGCAAAGTTATGGCCATACTTGGAACCTTACTCAAAAAGGGAATTAAACTTCGTGAAAACCTGGAGCAGGAGTACACGGCTCCATTAGAGTTACAAAAGCGTGAGCTAAAGGAATTGTTAATCACGGCCAGCCAAACCGAATTTGGTAAGTACTATAACTTCCACGATATCCTGGGCCGCTTTAGAAAAGGGCACTACGATTTTTACCAGGCATTTAAAAGCACGGTTCCCATTCACGACTATAACAAGATTTACAAGGAGTGGTGGCAATTGGCATTGAAGGGGGCCAAGAACATTTGCTGGCCGGGAAGAATCAAGTATTTCGCATTAAGCTCCGGCACGTCAGAAGCGGCCTCCAAACATATTCCGGTAACCAAGGAAATGACGAAGGCTATTCAGCGCACCAGTATTCGTCAGATTATTAGCCTATCGAAATACGATTTACCCCCCGAAGTATTTGAAGCGGGTATTCTGATGATTGGCGGCAGCACCCACCTCAATAAAAAGGGCAGTTACTTCGAAGGTGATTTGAGTGGTATTCAGGCAGCGCGATTACCATTCTGGTTTCAACATTTTTACAAACCGGGTAAGAAGATTGCGTCCAATCGTAATTGGGACTCCAAACTGAATGAAATTGTGCGGAAGGCAAAGGATTGGGACATTGGCATAGTGGTAGGGGTGCCCGCCTGGATTCAGATCCTACTCGAAAAAATCATAGAATACTACCGGGTAGAAAACATCCATGAAATCTGGCCTAACCTGCTGATTTATGTCCATGGTGGTGTATCTATGGATCCTTACCGAAAAGGATTTGAGCGCCTGTTAGGCAGGCCGATTTATTACATTGAAACCTACCTGGCTTCCGAGGGCTTTATCGCGTACCAGGCGTTGCCCAAACGGAAGTCGATGCGGCTGGTTTTAAACAACGGGATCTTCTATGAGTTTGTACCGTTTGATGAAAAGAACTTTTTACCCAGCGGTGAAATAAAACCGGATGCCGAGACTTTGCTGATTGACGAAGTGGAGGAAGGAAAGGAATATGCGCTGTTATTATCTACCTGTGCAGGCGCCTGGCGCTATTTAATCGGTGATGTGATCAAATTTGTTTCGCTGGAAGAATCGGAGATTGTGATTACGGGCCGTACGAAGCACTTCCTGAGCTTGTGTGGTGAACACTTATCCGTTGACAACATGAATAAGGCCATTGAGCTGGTCTCCAATGAAATGAATGTGACCATCCCTGAGTTTACGGTGGCGGGTATCCCGCATGGGTCCTTGTTTGCCCATCATTGGTTTATTGGTACGGATGATCCGGTCAATGCCACACAATTGCGAGATCGGATTGATCACCATCTGAAAGTGTTAAACGATGATTATGCCGTGGAACGGAGCGCGGCCTTGCGCGAAGTGTTGGTAGAGGTGCTGCCCCTTCATAAATTTTATGATTGGATGGAATCGAAGGGTAAAGTAGGCGGCCAAAATAAATTTCCGCGCGTCATGAAGAACACGCAGCTGGAAGAATGGATTAAGTTCATTTCTTAGGCATGGAGATTATCTGGCATGGGCTCAAGCTGGGGATTGTCCTGGCCTTCTTAGTGGGCCCTGTTTTTTTTACCATTATTCAAACGAGCGTTGAGCGCGGCTTTTGGAAAGGGGTAATGGTATCGCTTGGTGTTTCGATCAGCGACATCTTGTATGTCACCCTCTGTTACTTTGGGTTGGTGCAATTTATCCATGATTCCACATTTCGGTTCTATCTGTCCTTTGTGGGTGGAGGTATTCTGATTGTTTTTGGTATTTACTATCTCTTTATCAAGAGTCGAAAAAATGTACATCCTTCAATGGATGTTGCACAGGAGAGAAAAGCCTACCGGTACATCATAAAGGGATTTTTAATCAATGGGTTTAGTCCGATGGTTTTGATTTTCTGGATTGGTACCATCAGTGTGGCTTCGATTGATTTTGGATATACCCGCGGGCATGAATTTCTTTTATTTTTCGCGGTCGTGTTGGCTACGGTGCTCGCCACCGATATTGCCAAGGCCTTTCTGGCTGATAAACTTCGCACGTTGATCACACACCGGTTTATCGTGATCATGAATGCCGGGGTAGGCATTTGTTTAATTCTGTTCGGAGTTCGGTTAATTCTTCAGGCGCAAGGGATTGGGTAAGTTCAATCCTGCAAAATGTTGGATAGGAAAGTGGATTTTAGCAGTAGCCAAAGAACAAAGAACGCCAACGCCCAATGTAAATAGATGTAGTAGTAATCGGCTGTATCTTTAAATCGGGTTTCTTTGATCTCCGCTTTTTCATATTGATCAATCCGGATAAATACATTTCGGAGGGCTTCATTGTCAGTGGCTCGGAAAAATTCGCCTGAGCCGATGGATGCAATTTTCCGCATGGTGGTTTCATCAATCGTATTTTCAACCATATTGGGCCGGCCGAAATAATCTTTACCAAAGGGTACCATTCCTTCCTGCCCCACGATAATGGTATAAATTCTGATATCAAACGCTGCGGCCAGTTCGGCTGATGTAATCGGATCGATATTCCCGGCTGTGTTATCACCATCACTTAACAAGATGCACACTTTTGATTTCGACTCAGATTCGCGCATCCGGTTAGTGACCACCGCCAAGGCAGATCCAATCGCTGTACCACGCGATTCAATCATGTCGAACGAGATATCGTCCAGATAGGTGTTCAATAAATCGTAGTCGGTTGTGAGTGGAGCTAAGGAAAAAGCATCGCCTGAGAAGACCACGATCCCGATGCGGTCTTGAAGCCGACCTTTGATGAAATCGCGCGCAACATTTTTAGCAGCTTCCAACCGGTTGGGAGTAAAGTCCTCAATTTGCATGGATTGCGAAATGTCGATGGCCAACATGATGTCAATTCCTTCGGTCCATTGTTCTACTTTCTCGTTGGTTCGTTGCGGTCGAGCCAGGGCCGTTAGGATGAGTACCACGAATAACATCAGCACCAATTCGGGCAGCAGGCGAATCCAGGTGAGGGGTGAACGTTGCAAATCACTTTTAACCAGGGCAACCGGAAGCTTTTGATTGAAATAATGGCGAAGCATCCATCGCACGATCACCAATAAGGGGATGAGGAACAGACCGTAAAGAAACGCAGGATTCTCCCAGGTAAAACTTTTCAAGGTACCCGGATTAAACCAACTCAAAGAATACCAGGGATCCGTTATCTCATCCATTCTTCACGTCCTCCATTTTTTGAGTAAACCGATGTTGTGTAAATTCTTTCAGGTCAACAAACGAGTCCAACGTGCTGGGTGTGATTCGGCCATAAATCATCCGGTCGATCGATGCCAGCGCAGATTTTATATGGGTGCCCTCTTTTTCCAGAATTTCGCGGGTGGTATATTTTGTGTAGGGGACAGCAGAGAGTTCTTCCATGTAGCGTTTCCAGATGGTAATGGATGCCTCCGCTTGTTCGGGTGAGAATTTCTTCTTCAGGTTATCGAGGGAGTGTTCGAATTGCATCATAAAAGCCTGATGGCTGCGTACCAATCGCTTTACGGTGAAATATTTCCGGATTCGTTTCCCGAAAACAAGCCAAATGATTAGCGCTACCATCAGCAGACTGCCCACCAGGATTGAGATCAAGGGATAGTTCAATAACCACTGCACAGGATTATAGCTCGTATTCACTTTCAGCGGTAATTGATTGGCGGCCAAAGTATCGGGCAAGGGACCAACCAACTCTTTGAAAAATACGGTATCCGCAATTGGACGGTATGTTAAGCAGTCGCGTTTCTGTACCTGAAATACAGGTAAGCTTAAGAATTGTACGGAATCAATCTCGAAAGTGGCGAGCGTGTAGATGGCACTGTCATAACTAATCCCATGGGTTGTGCGGGTTGCCAGGAATTTCTTCTTAACAAATTCAAACGGAGTGAAGGCAAACGTAGAATCGGGAAATAACACCTGGTATTGCTTGGGGTAGGAGGCAGTCAGGTAGTACTCAATCGGTTCACCCAGTTTAACCGAGTCGCGTTCAAATCGTCCGTGCACAACAAGCTCCTGGCCGAGTACTGACAGGCTTCCCGTAACCAACCCAAAAATGAGCAACGATTTGTTAAGCACTCTTCACAGATTTATTTCTCACTTTAAACAATCGTAACAATTTAGGCACGTAGTCCTCGTCCGTAGAAATACTCAGAAAATTAATTTGATGCTTACGACTAAAATCAATCAGTTCCTTTTGCCGGGCAAAGTGATGGGAAAGGATTGTATCGCGGAAATTGCCAAAGGATGAATTTACCCAAAGCGTTTTCTTTGACTCCTTATCCAGCACCGGGATAATCCCCAACTTAGGTAATTGAGTTTCCCGTTTATCACTGATCTGAATCAGCACCAGGTCATGTTTGCGGGCCAGCGATTTCATATGGTGTAAATAACCCTCATCAATAAAATCCGAAATCATGATGATTACACTTCTTCGCTTGATGGAGTTCAGGGCAAACGTAATCGCTTTATTGAGATTGGTGCGTTGTGATCGGGGTTGAAGGTTTTCCAAATGGTGGATGATCTCGTAGGCCTGCGCCATTCCCTTTTTAGGTTTCAGGAATTTTTCGCGTTCATCGGAATAGCAAATCAGGCCGACTTGACTTGATTCCTTGGTTCCCGAAAGGGCCAATACACCACAAATCTCTTTGGCAATGTCAAATTTGGTTTTACCCGGGGTGCCAATGAATTGCGAGGCGCTGATGTCGAGAATAAAGTAAATCGTCTGTTCCTTTTCTTCCCGAAAGGTTTTTACAAAGGTGCCGTGTCCTTTCGCTGAAACATTCCAGTCAATGGTGCGAATGTCATCACCATATTGATAGGGGCGAACATCATCAAACTCCAGTCCTGTTCCCTTGAAGATGGAATGAAAGTCACCCTGCATTTGGCTGTTGATTGCCTTGCGGATCTGAATCTCGTACTTCTTCAACTTTTTCAGCAGCTCTTTCACTCTGGCATTCTTTTTGGCGGCCTAAAAATAAGAAATATGAGTAATTTCGCAGTCGTATGAAATTTCATGGTTCGTTTAACGCAGTAGGGATCAAGCCGGGTTTATGGATTTTGATAGCCAGTATTTTGATTACCGCCTGCCAACAGGAAACAAAGCCTACCGGAGTGCTACCACCTGAGGAAATGGCAAAAGTGATGGTGGATCTTTACCTGGCGGAGGCACGACTTGGCGATCGAATGTTGGTAAAAGATTCTGCCCGGAAATTGTTCATGCCGTTTGAACAACAGCTGTTGGACAAATATAATCTCCCGGATTCTACAGTCTTGAAGTCTTACCAATATTATTTGGACCATCCCGATGAGTTTGAGCGGATTTATGATTCCGTCATTGATACACTCAGTTTGCTCGAACAAAAGCTTCGAACGAGCGAAGTCAAAAAGTAATCATGATTTACCCTGCTGAATTCGAGCAAAAAATTGGCTTCGACCAGATTCGGCAGCGAATCCGAACAGGTTGTCTTAGTCCCTTGGGAATCAAGCATACCGATGCTATTCAGTTCACGTCTGATTTCCCCACGGTTCAAAAATTACTCAAGCAGAATTTTGAGTTTAAGCAAATTTTGGAACGAGCGGAAGAATTCCCGGTTACTCATTACCTCGATCCCGAAGCCTATCTTCAAATCGCTTCGGTAGAAGATAGTTTTCTGGAGGAGGATGCATTTCGTGATCTGATTCTATCGATGCAGACCCTGTTGGCATGCCGACAATTTTTTACCTCACGCGAAGAAGAATACCCGGAATTATTTTTGATTGCCTCTCGCATGGCTATTCCGCCTGTCTTGGTTTCAAAGCTTGCGTCAAAATTTGACGACCAGGGTCAGGTACGCGATCATGCCAGTGATGAGCTTTCCCAAATCCGAAAGCGTCTCAAGGAAGAGCAAAATCGGGTCAGGCGGATGATCAATCATGCTTTTCAGCTGGCAGTGGAACGAGGCTGGGTTCCGGAAGGGGCTTCGGCTACCATTCGCGAAGGTCGGCTCGCCATACCGGTTAAGGCAGAACACAAGCGGAAGGTATCGGGTTACATGATGGATGAATCCGCCACGGGGCAAACGGTGTATATTGAACCAGCTGAGGTGCTTGAGGTCAATAATGAGATTCGGGATCTGATTTTTGCCGAACGCAGAGAAGTGGTTAAGATTCTAAAGGCGCTGACTAGTATGATCCGCGAAAATCTTCCCGTCTTAATTCCGGCCTATGAGGCGTTGGGTTGGATTGACTTTACACGCGCCAAGGCTCGTCTTTCGGTCGACTTACAGGCTGAATTACCGATGCTTAAGCCCTATCCGTATTTGAATTGGCTCCATGCCCGGCACCCCTTATTGTATTTGAGTTTGAAAGGGAAGCGCGAGGTGGTTCCGTTAACCATCGACCTGCCAGAAGAACAGCCTTTTTTGTTGATCTCCGGACCCAATGCCGGTGGTAAATCCGTGTGTTTGAAAACGGTTGGCCTGATTCAGTATATGGTGCAATGCGGTTTGTTGGTTCCTTTACATGATCGGTCAACGGTTGGCATGTTTCGAAAGATTTTTCTGGACATTGGAGATCAACAATCGATCGAAAACGATTTGAGTACGTATAGCTCCCATCTCAAAAACCTGGGTTATTTCTTGCAGCACGCCAATGCCCAAACGCTGGTGTTATTGGATGAACTCGGTGCCGGAACCGATCCTAATTTTGGTGGAGGAATTGCACAAGCCGTGTTGGCTGAATTGTTGCAACGGGAAGTTTGGGGGGTAGCCACCACCCATTATTATAATTTGAAATTATTTGCCGGAAATCATCCCCGCATTCGTAATGGGGCTATGCGTTTCGACACCCAGAAACTGGAACCTCTATTTCAACTGGAGATTGGAAAACCGGGTAGTTCCTTTGCCCTGGAAATTGCGCGCAAGACCGGGTTGCCCGAAGGTACGATTGAGCATGCCGAGCAATTGGTTGGAAAAGAACTTACCGGACTCGAGATTTTGGCGAAAACAGTAGCGGAAGAAAAGCAAATCCTGGAGCGAAGGATTCGTGAGTTGGAGACCCAGGAGCGAAAGTTAAATGAGGAACTTGCCCGCTACGAAAAATTAAATACTGAGTTAACCGGCCGAAAGAAAGAGATCCTGGAGAAGGCCAAATGGGAGGCGGCTCAGCTCCTGAAAGAAACCAATCGTGAAATTGAAAAGACGATACGGCACATCCGTGAAAATAAAGCCGAAAAGAAGGAAACCCGTAAAGTACGGGCGGGATTGCAAGGTCTGGCTCAGAAGGTAACTCCGATTAAAAAGGAGTCTATGGCGAGTCCTGATAAAATCGAGATTGGAGACAGTGTACGGTTGATTGGACAGGAGGTTAGTGGCACCGTGATTTCAATTAAGGATGAAACTGCCCTGGTTCAATTCGGTCACTTGCGTTCGCAGGTTAAGCTCACTCAGTTGGTTAGAAGTGATCAGGCCCCGGTAAGTTCTTCATTCCAACGTACCCGACAGCTCGGATTGAACGTCATGGAGAAGCAATCAACTTTTGTGAATACCCTGGACATCCGGGGCAAGCGGGTTGAAGAAGTGACCTCGTTAATTGATCAATTTTTAGACGATGCAATGTTGTTAGGCCAGGCGGAGGTGAAGATCCTGCACGGGAAAGGTGAAGGGGTATTGCGTAAAGTGGTACGGGATCAATTAAAAAAGATTAAAGGGGTTGCTTCCTTTGCTGATGAACATGTGGATCGGGGTGGTGATGGAATAACCGTGGTCGTGTTAAAATAAAAATGCCCATCAAGTTAATGGGCATTTTCTTGATTAGTCTAATGTTGGGTTATAGACCAAACGTATAAATCCAGGCACCTTTTACAACACCGGTACGGGCGGTGTATCCGGTTCCATTAAAGGTGAATGAAATGGTTAAGGTTGATTCGGTTACCGCATACGTGATGGGTAATTCATCAGCAGTTCCTTTGTCTCGGATAATCGAGGTTTCCGGAGCGGTTCCAAAGTCCCAGTTGCCACTGGCTTTCCACGGGCTTAAACTCGGCCGCCCAGTTGTCGAATAACTGAATGGGGGTGAACCTTTGGTTCCGGAAAGGACAAGTTGGAATCCGGTATAATCGGAAGTTTTATCAACGCCATCCAGGGTTACAGTAGTTATTTTCCACGTCTTAGCCAGTTTGTCAAACTGAACATCTTCAACGGGTGGTGCTGGAGGCGGATCATCCCCACAATTTGAAAAGGTTGCCAATACAGCCGCCAGGGCCAATACGGTTAAAATGCGAATTGATTTTATCATACTGCTTCTAAAAAACCTGTTAAACTTAGCCATTTGAGGGTTCTAAAAAAAGTGAAATAGACAGCGCTGGGTATTAATATGCTGTGATTTTTAATTAGTAACCCTTCTTATACCTCAAAATGTCGAGTTTTTCGGCATTTGCCGGATATTCCTGCTCCTGATTGGAGGCGATGACCACCAGAACATCTTGCGGTAATTTATCCCGTTGTATGAGGTACCAATCCACCGACTTTTTATCCAGGTTGGTTGTAGGTTCATCCAGAAACACAGCCGAGGTATCGCTGTAAAATGCCAAACCCAGTTTAAGGCGTTGACGCATTCCAGACGAGAAGTTTGAAATCAGTTTGTTACGGGCATGACTTAGCTCAAAAATCTCCAGGAGTTCGCCAGCATTAAGGTTGTTCCGGCTGCGCTTGAATTGGAAATGGAAGTTGATCATTTCCTGCGTGGTGAATTCCTCAATCAACTCCATATATGGAGTTGCGATGGAAATGTGTTGAAAAACGTGTTCCTGAGGAATGACCTGATTATTGACGGAGTAGGTGAGGGTGCCGGAACTGGGTAACAGCTGGCCCCATAAAATCTGGAGTAAGGTTGATTTGCCCGAGCCATTCGGACCTACGATTGCATAAGGTTTGGAGGCGGCAAATTGAAATGATACGTCTTTAAAAATCCACTCGCGATTGTATCGCTTACTGAGATTTTCAACGTGAATGGTCATTCAAAGGCAGCTGTGTTGGCAGAAAACCCTTTCATCACACCGCGTTCGCTGCTGCGAATAAACTGGACGATGTAATCCCGTTCCTGACTCGGGGCTAATTCCTGTTCCACCAGATCCAGGGCTTTGGAATTGTTTAGGCCTTTTAGAAAGATATACCGGTACACTTCCTGAATTTCACTGATCTTCTCGGCTGAGAATCCACGTCTGCGCAAACCTACGGTGTTAACACCCGCATAGGAGAGTGGCTCACGGGCAGCTTTGGTATAGGGTGGCACATCTTTACGTACCAGGGACCCTCCGGAGATCATGACATGCGCTCCCACCTTCACGAATTGATGCAGGGCACTGGCACCTCCAATGATCGCCCAATCTTCGATAGTCACATGCCCGGCCACTTGTACCGTGTTCACCAGAATGCAATGATTACCGATCAGGCAATCATGCGCCACATGCACATAGGCCATAAGCAAACAGTTTTTCCCGATCACCGTTTTAAACTTGTCGTTCGTACCCCGGCTTATCGTTACGCATTCCCGAATGACTGTGTTATCGCCAATAAAGGTTTCTGTTTTTTCTCCGGCAAATTTCAGGTCTTGTGGAATGGAGGATACGGATGCGCCCGGATAAACTTTTACCCCGTTGCCGAGGCGAGTGCCTTCCCAAATGACTGCATTAGGTCCAATCCAACAGTTGTCCCCAATCACCACATCCGATTTGATGGTGGCAAACGGCTCGATGATCACATTGTTGCCAATCTTCGCCTCTGGGTGAACATTAGCCAGTGGATGATAACTCATGAATCCTTTCGAACTATACTTGCCGTCATGGAACCTTCACATACCAAACTGTTGCCCACGTAAGCGCGACCATACATTTTCGCAATGCCGCGTTTGATAGGAGCGATCAGATCACATTGAATCACCAGAGTATCACCCGGTAATACCATCTTCCTAAATCGGAAGTTTTCAATTCCTAAAAAGTACGTCCAATAATTTTCCGGATCGGGAACCGTGTTCAATACTAAAATACCCCCGGTCTGTACCATGGCTTCCACCTGTAATACACCGGGCATGACCGGATTGCCGGGGAAGTGACCTTGAAAGAACGGCTCATTGTAGGTTACGTTTTTTACGCAAGCCACGGTTTCGCTATCAAGATAAATTACTTTATCGATCAGGAGAAAAGGATATCGGTGCGGCAGGGTACTGGTTATTTTATTGATATCCATCACCGGAGGCAAGCTGGGATTGTACTTGGGTCTTCCCTTCTTGTCGTCTTCCTGCATAGCTTTTTTAAGCTTGCGGGCAAAGGCAACATTAGCAGCATGACCAGGCCGTGCGGCCAGAATCTGTGCCTTGAGCGGCCTGCCTGCCAATGCAAGATCACCGATAATATCCAGCAACTTATGGCGGGCCGGTTCATTGTTATACCGTAATTCGATGTTGTTGAGGATACCCTCTTTCTTGACCTCAACTTTGGGTTTGCCCAACATCTTGGCAATGTTTTCCAACTCGTGTGTTTCTACCACACGGTCAACAATGACAATGGCGTTATTCAAATCTCCACCTTTAATGAGGTTGTTTTTATACAACATCTCCAACTCATGCAAAAAACAAAATGTGCGGCAGGAGGCAATTTCCTTTTCGAATTGCCGGATGTTGGTGATGGAGGCGTGTTGACTTCCCAATACCGGTGAGTTATAGTCAATCATAACCGTTACCCGATAATCATCAAGCGGCAAGGCAGCGATTTCAACATTTCGGGCGGCTTCCCGGTAAAAGATACTATCCTGAACCTCGAAGAAATCGCGCAGGGCATTTTGTTCTTCTGCTTCTGCCTCTTTTAAGATGTTAACAAACTGGATTGAACTACCATCCATAATGGGGGCCTCGGGGCCATCCAACTGGATGAGAACATTATCAATTTCAAGTCCTACCAAGGCAGCTAGCGTATGCTCAATGGTACTTACGCGTGCACCGCTTTGTTCAATGGTGGTACCCCGCGAAACATCTACCACGCGGTCGCAGTCGGCATCAATGATAGGAGATCCCGGGAGGTCAATTCGTTGAAATCTAATACCATGATTGGGCTTGGCCGGCAGGAAAGTCATATTGGTTTGAACACCGGTATGCAATCCCACCCCGGAAAGGGTCACCGACTTCTTGATGGTTTGTTGCTTGTGATTGAGCCTCATAGGTAAAAAGTGGGCAAATTTAACCGGTTATGGCCCCATTACCAAACCGAACTCGACTCCTATTGCCCGTTCCCGTTTCCGGCATCAACCGCCTGCAAGGCGGTTATCTTCTTTTCCAGCTCGCGGAGCCGGTCATTTAGTTCCGGCAATCGTTTGAAAACAGCGTAAGAGCGGAAATATTCCTTAATATCAAACGCAGGTGAGCCCAGAATTTGCAGTCCTTCCTCCTTAATCGTTTTCGAAATTCCTGCTTGGGCTGCAATTTGGGTCCGATTGGCAATCACCAGGTGCCCCGCAATCCCAACTTGTCCGCCAATCATCACATTTTCGCCCACTTTTGCAGATCCGGAGATACCCGCCTGGGCTGCAATAACCGTATTCTTCCCTACTTCAACGTTGTGTGCGATCTGAATTAGATTATCAAGTTTAACTCCTTGCCGAATGATGGTGGAATCGCCATACAAGGTAGCGCAGTCAATCACTGTGTTAGCGCCAATCGTGACGTTATCTTCAATTAATACATTTCCGAGTTGTGGAATGGTTTTGTAGCTCCCATCTTCCTGCGGGGCAAAGCCAAATCCATCGCTTCCGATTACGGTACCGGCATGAATCACACAATTATTCCCAATCCGGGTATCGGCATAGACTTTTACGTTGGGATGAAGTATCGTATTGTTACCAATGATGGAATTATCTCCAATGAATACATGTGGATAAATTTTCACATTGTCACCGATTTTCACCTGGTTGCCGATATACGAGAAAGCTCCCCGGTAAATGTTGGTTCCGGTAGTAGCACTTGTGCTGATGTAGGAAGGTTCTTCGATGCCTGCTTTCTGGTAGGAAATCATCTTGTGGTATTCCTCTAGCAAGGCCGTAAAACTGGAATACGGATCATCAACCAGAATAAGGGTTGCCGTTACTTCCTTACGGGGTTGGAAGTCTTTTTTGACAATGACAGCACTGGCCTGCGTGGTGTAGATGAAGTGCTCGTATTTGGGATTTGACAAGAAGGCAATCTGGCCTTTTTTGGCATCCTGGATTTTAGCCAGCATGTTGATTTTATCAGCGCCATTGCCCTTTACCTCCCCGCCCAACATGGCCGCAATCTGAGCAATGCTAAACTCCATACCAGTTTATTTCCTTAAACAAATTTGAGATCGGGTGCCTTGAATTGAGGTATTTACAAAGATACATTTTTAGGCCAGCATAAATAGTTTTTTTCCACGATTTTGCTGATCGCCTTTATGCTAGGAAGGTCCGATGCGTGGGCGATATCCACCACGTCTCCTTTTTTAGTCAAAATGTTGATCGACTTTCCGCCCGATACATAAGCTTCATTGCTTACCGTTCCCCACGAGTACAGGTAGTGGGTGTCCTTGCGTAAAATTCCATACACCTGGTGTATTTCCTGCCGCACCTTTTCTACGGCCTGTTTGCGGATAGGATCAGTAGAAAGCACAATCTGGAAAAGTTCGCGTTGCAACAGCCGGTTGCACAAACCTGATAAAATCGTATCAGGATGATTGCGCCATGTTTTAATGGCACCCCAAATGTCGTTGTCATCCATTTGCCCATAGAGATCCAGTAACTCGGGGTTTTCATTAAAGTGGCTTAGCTGGTAATCATGCTTCAAGAAATGTTTTAACGACTCGGTAGCAGGCAAATCTTCCTGCGCCTGGATTACATATTGGGCCCTGCGGATAATATTCACCAGCATACGCTCGGCACTTAATGCGGTTTTGTGTAAGTACACTTGCCAGTACATTAATCTGCGGGCATGTAAGAAGCTTTCAATACTATAAATACCTTTTTCTTCTACCACCAATTGATCGCGATGCACGGTAAGCATGGCGATGATGCGGTCCACCCCAATGGTGCCTTCCATTACTCCGGTAAAAAAGCTATCGCGGGTCAGATAATCTAACCGATCAATATCCAGTTGACTGCTGATGAGCTGGTGGAAAAACTTTCTTGAGTAACTGTTGCGGAAAAATTGAATGGCAAGTGACAAGGCCCCATTGAACTGCTTATTCAGGGTTTTCATGAACAAGTAAGAAAGGCTTTCATGCTTTACATCATTCAAAAGCGATTCCTCCAGGGCGTGCGAGAGAGGCCCATGTCCAATATCATGCAGTAGGATGGCAACTTGAGCGGCTTCCGCCTCTTGTTCAGAAATTTCGACCCCTTTCAATTGCAGATTTTTGATCACGCGGCTCATCAGATGCAAGGCTCCCAGGGCATGATGAAACCGGGTATGCATGGCACCCGGATAAACCAGATCACTAAGACCCAATTGCTTGATGTATCGTAATCGCTGAAAGTAAGGATGCTGAATCAGATCATAGATCAATTCACTTTGGATGGAAATAAATCCGTAAACGGGGTCGTTAATTATTTTCTTTTTGTTCAAGTGAAGTAACGAGATTGAGTAGGATGGTGTAAATTAGAAAGAATTTTTACCTGGAAGTACATGCAAAGATACAGCATTTTGTGGGCGGATGACGAGATTGATTTGCTGAAACCTCACATTTTATTTCTTCAACAACGAGGGTATGATATAACCCCGGTTAACAACGGTGCCGAGGCCGTTGAACTCAGTGAATCGCGTCATTTTGATATTGTTTTTTTAGACGAACACATGCCGGGTATGTCTGGGTTAGAGGCGTTGAACCAGATAAAAAACCACAAGCCAACGCTTCCGGTTGTCATGATCACCAAAAATGAAGAAGAACAAATCATGGAAGAGGCCATTGGCGCCAAGATCGATGACTACCTGATTAAACCCATTAACCCCAGCCAGATTTTGTTGTCCGTTAAAAAGATCCTGGAAAACAAACGACTGGTCATTGAAAAGACCAACCTCAGTTATCAGCAGGAATTCCGGAAAATCAGCATGGCATTTCTGGATGACTTGAATCATGAACAATGGACCGAGTTGTATAAAAAGCTGGTGTATTGGGAGCTTCAAATGGAGGAATCCGGAAATCGCGATATGGCCGAAGTGCTGGAGATGCAAAAGGTAGAAGCGAATGTCAACTTCTGCCGCTTCATGAAACGGCATTATGAGAATTGGCTTAACAACCCATCCGGTGAAAAGCCCTTGATGTCGCACCAATTGATGAAAAAGAAAGTTTTCCCGGAAATAAAAACCGGCACCTCTACCTTTTTCATTTTAATTGACAACCTGCGGTTCGATCAATGGAAGACCATTGAGCCCGTGCTGGCCGAATATTTTAATGTGGATCGTGAAGAGACGTATTATTCGATTTTGCCGACTACAACAGCCTATGCACGAAATGCGATTTTTTCAGGGATGATGCCTTCCGAAATGGCCAAAGTGCATCCTGACCTGTGGGTGGGTGAAGATGAAGATGAATCCAAGAACAACTATGAAGATGATTTTCTGGCCAAGCAAATCCGCAAGAATAATCTGAACTTTAAGTTTTCCTACAATAAGATAAAAAAACTGGAAGAAGGACGTGACCTGGCCGACTCAGTTAATAATCTATTTCATAATGAATTAAATGTGATTGTCTACAATTTTGTAGATATGCTTTCGCATGCGCGCACCGATATGGCTATGGTGCGCGAACTGGCTCCCGATGAGGCCGCCTATCGATCCATCACCAAATCCTGGTTTATTCATTCGCCCTTGCTGGAAGTATTGCGCAAGATTTCAGAAAAGAAAGCTCGTGTGATTATTACAACCGATCATGGAACGATTCGGGTGAAAAAGCCTTTTAAAATTGTAGGCGATCGCAGTGTTAATACCAACTTACGGTACAAGCAAGGTAAGAATCTCGGATTTGAAGGCGACAAGGTTTTTGAGGCTCCCAGGCCGGAACGTTTTTTCCTTCCGAAGCCCCATGTTTCTAGCGCTTATGTCTTTGCCACAGAAGATCAGTTCTTTGCTTACCCCAACAATTACAATTACTATGTGAACCTTTACAAGGACACGTTTCAGCATGGTGGGGTAAGCCTGGAGGAGGTCATCATTCCTTTTATTTTACTATCTTCGAAAAATGCCTGAGGCGTGGAAAACAGCCGGTGGTGGACCGGTAACTCTGGACCAGCTTCCGAAGGTTGCCCTGGAGTTGATAAAGGCAGGTAAGGGATTAGTCATTTGGTTGTTTTATGGCGAAATGGGCAGCGGTAAAACGACTTTGATCCGGCATGTGGTGAACGCTATGGGAGTTGTCGGCCCGGTGGCCAGTCCTACGTTTTCCATGGTTAATGTATATGGTAAGTCAGAGGCAAATCCCATCTATCATTTTGATCTGTATCGGTTAAAGAACGAAATGGAGGCCCTTGATTTTGGATTTGATGAATATCTGACTTCCGGAAATAGGTGTTTAATTGAATGGCCCGAAAAGGTTAACGGATTACTTCCGGCTGAGGTGTTTGAAGTAAAGCTTCTGCATCGGGATACCGCCAGCCGGGAGATTTATTACAGAAGGCATGAGTGAAAAGAAGAAAACGGGTTTTGAAACCCTGGCCAAAAGCGGCCTGTATCCGCAAGAGGAATTATTAAAAGTGAAAAAGAGTAATCACTCTTTTTTCATTGGGTTGCCCCGCGAAATTTCATTACAGGAAAATCGGATAAGTCTTACCCCCGATGCCGTAGCACTTTTAGTGAAGAACGGCCACGAAGTTTGGGTTGAAACGATGGCGGGTGAGGGATCCAAATTTTCGGATAAGCAATACAGCGATGCCGGTGCCAAGATTGTGTATTCGGTGGAAGAGGTTTACAAGGCCAACATCATTCTGAAAATTGAACCGCCCACCCTGGAAGAGCTGGAGTATTTCCGACCCGGACATACCCTCATCTCCGCGCTGCAGATGGGAAACTTAAAACAGGAATGTATACAGGCATTACTCAAGAAGCGGGTAACAGCACTGGCCTATGAATTTATTGAAGATAAAGTGGGCGGCATGCCTATTGTACGAGCCATGAGCGAAATTGCCGGCAGCACCGTAATGTTGATTGCTGCTGAATATCTGAGTACGGTCAATAAAGGAAAGGGAATTATTCTGGGCGGAATAACCGGAGTGCCCCCGACCAAGGTGGTGATCATTGGTGCTGGAACGGTGGCCGAATATGCGGCCCGAGCAGCCCTAAGCTTAGGTGCCGAGATTCAGGTTTTTGATAATCATCTCTATAAATTGAGGCGTATTAAACATACCCTCGGGCATCAGTTTTACACCTCCACCATTGATACCTATACACTAAGTGAAAGCCTGAAGCATGCTGATGTTGTAATTGGGGCGCTGCGTGCCGAAAAAGGTAAAGTGCGCCATGTCGTTTCAGAAGAGATGGTGAAGCAAATGAAACCCGATTCTTTGATTATTGATTTGAGTATTGACCAGGGGGGTTGCATTGCCACCTCCGAAACCACAAGCCTGAACCGACCCGTGTTCCGGAAGCATGATATTATTCACTATTGCGTGCCCAATGTGGCTTCACGGGTAGCCACCACCGCCACCACGGCCCTCAGCAATATTTTTACGCCTACCATTTTACGGGCGGCAGAAGAGGGGGGCGTAGAGGAAATGATTTTTTCTCACAAGTGGTTTATGAAAGGCGTGTATACCTATAAGGGATCGCTCACCAACGAATCGGTAGCCCGTAAGTTTGATATGAAATTTAAAAACATCGAATTGCTCTTAGCGATTCGGGTGTAATCACTTCAAACCTTCCAGTGCCAGTTCATAGGAGCGTATTTTCGCTTCGGCATCAGCTTTCTTTTTCCGCTCCATCTCGATCACTTGTGGAGGAGCACTGTTCACAAACTTTTCATTCGAAAGCTTTTTTTCAACAGAGGCCAGGAAGCCCCGTTGGTAATCCAGATCTTTCTGCAGACTCTCGCGTTCTTTTTCAAGATCCAATTTCCCCTGCATGGGTATAATAAACTCAATGGTATCCACCAGAAAGGAAGCGCCCATCGGTTTTGTCGATCCGATCTCAACTGTGTTTATATTACCCAGTTTAATCAACACCGGCAGAAATTGTGCAGGGATGTTATTCTTCTCCAAGGTGAATAGGGTAACCGGTTCTTTGGGTGAAATTCCCTTGGCATTGCGGGTGTTTCGTATTTGTGAAACAATACCAAACGCGAACTCAGCCTCCTTTAAAAGGGTTTGCTGAATAGTACCTGGGGTAGGCCAATTGGCTATCAGAATGCAATCCTTTTCTTTCCGCTCATTCAGTTCGTGCCACAATTCTTCTGTAATAAATGGCATGAAAGGATGTAGCATCTTTAAACTGGACTCAAACAACGAAACTGTTTTTTGATACGTGGCCACATCAATGGGTTTACCAAATTCTGGCTTAATAATTTCGAGATACCACGAGCAGAAATCATCCCAGATCAACTTGTACACCGTCATGAGGGCATCCGACATCCGGAACTTGGTGAAATGATCCTGAAGCTCAGTTAGGGATTGATTCAACGTTGACTCAAACCAGTGAATGGCAACCTTGTTCTCCTCGGGTTGCGATAGCGAGTGGTCAACCTGCCACCCCTTAACGAGGCGGAAGGCGTTCCAGATTTTATTGGCAAAATTTCGCCCTTGTTCAACCAGTTTTTCATCGTAAAGCAAATCGTTTCCTGCGGGAGAACTGAATAACATACCTGTTCGCACCGCATCGGCACCATAGTTGGCCATCAGTTCAAGCGGATCGGGTGAATTGCCTAATGATTTGGACATCTTGCGACCTTGTTTATCGCGAACAATTCCAGTCAGGTACACATCGTCAAACGGCTTCTTATCCAGGTATTCATAGCCGGCAATGATCATGCGGGCTACCCAAAAGAATAAGATTTCAGGAGCCGTAACCAGGACCTGGGTAGGATAGAAGTAATCGAGGTCGGGATTGAGACCCGATTTTATTTTTCCAGTGGATTTATCGAAGTACTCATCTTTAAATCCTTTAAATACTTCAATCGGCCACAGCCAGGACGAGGCCCAGGTGTCCAGCACGTCCGGATCCTGTTGTAGATCCTGTGCCGTAAGTTTTCTACCACATTTAGCTGACCCGAGGCGGATTGCTTCTTCCAAAGTTTCGGCCACCACAAAATCATGTTCGCCCGGTCCGTAATAATAAGCCGGTATCCGATGCCCCCACCATAACTGTCGTGAAATACACCAATCCCGTACATTCTCCATCCAATGGCGATAGGTGTTTTTAAACTTGGCCGGATGTAATCGGATTTCATCTTCTTCCACAGCCCGGTAGGCTTTGCGTGAAATCTCCTTCATTTTCACGAACCACTGTAGCGATAACTTAGGTTCAACCACCGAGTTCGTGCGTTCTGATCGGCCAATGCGGGTAATAAATTCTTCTTCTTTCACCAGCAGGCCGGCCTCGCGCAGGTCTTTCACAATTTCTTTTCTAACAGCAAAACGATCTTTGCCGTAGAATTTGGGAATCTCACACTTTTCATTCAGCGTTCCATCGTCATTCAGCGTGTCAATAACCGGGAGACGGTGACGTAAACCAATTTCATAGTCATTGACATCGTGGGCCGGTGTAACCTTTAAGCAGCCGGTACCAAACGATTTGTCGACATAGTCATCTGCAATGACCGGAATTTCCCGGTTGATGAAGGGTACCAGTATCTTTTTTCCAATCAGGTTGGTATATCGTTCATCGGTAGGATTTACGGCAATGGCCACATCGCCCATGATGGTTTCAGGGCGCTGGGTAGCAATCACAATCCAGTCATCAACAGAGTCTTTAATTTTATAGCGTACTGAATACAAAACTGATTTTTCACCTTCCTCTTTGTAAAGCACCTCTTCGTTGGAAAGCGCAGTCTTTGCTTCACAATCCCAGTTGATCATGCGCAGGCCCCGATAGATATAGCCTTTGTTGTAAAGGTCAACAAACACCCGGATCACCGCTTTGTAGTAGTCGGGGTCCATGGTGAATGAAGTACGACTCCAGTCGCAGGATGCACCTAGTTTCTTTAATTGTTCCAGAATAATACCGCCATATTTTTCTTTCCATTCCCAGGCATATTTCAAAAACTCATCGCGTGAAAGGCTGGATTTTTTTATTCCTTTTTCCCGCAACATGGCCACTACCCGAGCCTCGGTGGCAATCGATGCATGGTCGGTGCCGGGAACCCAACAAGCCTCTTTACCTTCCATCCGGGCTTTCCGAATCAGTACGTCCTGAATCGTATTGTTGAGCATATGGCCCATATGTAGTACCCCGGTTACATTAGGGGGGGGAATTACGATACAGTAGGGCTGTTTTTTGGAGTTTGGGTGAGCCTGGAAAAACCCGTTCCGGGTCCAGTGTTCATACCATTTGGTTTCAACTTCAGAAGGATTGTATTTTGTGGAAAGAGACATAAATTCTGATCAAATACCCTGATAAGACGGCAAAAATAGGAAAAGCCAAGCGATTATGAGGCCTTAACTTTTGTGGGGTTCATGCGGTTTTAAATGAAAGAATTTTAAGTTAATTATGCAGGAATGGAAAAAGCTCAAACGTTAGAAGGTGTTAGAACCGATCAAATTGAATGGAAGCAACTCTGGAGCCTGGCTGCACTTTATGGCTCCATCGTGATCGGTTGGATTGCCTACCACAACTATCAACCCAAATTATTGGTGCAGTTTGATTATACCCAATACACAGGTTGGTTGATTATTGTACAAGGAATAATCCTCACCATAACCCCGCCCATTGCCGGAAAATTTGGTGACCGCTTCCGATTCCGTCAGGGCCACCGGATTCCCATCATTTCATCGGGAATCAGTTTTGCCGCTATGGTGTTCATGGCCTTGGCCTTTACCCTATTATCTAACCCTACTGACTTGCTGCGCTGGATCTTACCCTTGCTCATTGTACTGTGGTTGGTGGCGATGAGCATTTTTACCAGCCCCGCCTTATCCACGCTGGAACTTTTTACCCCTATTGAACAATTGCCACGAGCCATGGCTGTTCTTACCATTGTGGCAAACCTGATTTATTCATTGGAGCCCGTAATCGTGGATCTGATCGATTACCTGGGCGCTCCTATCACGTTTATTTTTGGCGGACTGGCTGTATTTATTTCCGGATATGCATTGAAAAAGAACTCGCTGAGTTTATTTAGCTCAGGATCAAAGCCAAGCACTGAATTTCGGTTTGACACCCAGCGTTCCAATTACCCCTACATTTTTCTGTTGGGGGTTGGTTTAGGCGTATCGACTACCGTCTTGTTTAACTATTTTCCATCGGTACTTTCTACTAATCTGTCGTCCCTGGTTGAGTGGGATGGTAAGTGGTGGCTAGTGGTTGTGTTGTTTTTTACGGCAGTTCTTTCCTTACCGATGAGTACCTATATTTATGGATGGGGAACACGGGCATCGTTCTGGTTGAGTTTGGCTGTTAATCTGTTTTCCATCCTGATATTATTAGTGACGGGATCTACCGTGATCACGATCTTAAGTATTGCTGTTTTTACCGTTTCGTTTTCGGTACTTTCAATAAGTTCACTACCGTTGGCCATTGAGCGAGCCAACTATTTTGAGAAGGTGTTTTGTGTTGGAATCTTTTTCAGCGGAGTCGCCTTGCCGGATGGTATCCTGGAATCGCTTCAAGCATTGGGATATTGAATTATCCAGCCATTCGAATTCGCCAGTTGACCGGGTATAGATTATTGATTCGGTTTCCCAGCCGGTTTATCCAACCGATCGGTGTGTTTTGAAACGTAACTGCTGCAAATCCCCGATCTGAACTAGGAATCGATAGTGATTCTCTTCTCAGGTAAGCCAGGGCCTCTGCTTCCGAGAGCTCGATTGTAGTTATTGCTTGCTTGTTTAAATGAATGGAAAGTGCCAGTGCATGTTCTGGAATCAACTTATCGTGTTTTATCTCGGCCAACGCAGTGCCTTTACTCACCACATGCAGGTTTCCAGATAGAAATTCCATGGCTTCGAACTGCAGAGTTGGAATGGCAATCAGCAAATCGTGCTGCCGGATCATGTCAAAACGTTCGGGTGACTGAACCCATTTCCCGGCTTCCGCTTTAATTCTTGAAGTGGCAGTCGTAAAGTTTTTGCCACTCCTAATTTTAAGTTCAGGCTGAACTTCAGTTTTCCGGATAGCGGAAATAAAAAATCCTTCTCCGGTAACCCGATGGGGAAAGAACTGATATCCTTTAATATCCGAAGTAATTTCTTTGATATTCCAGGCAGGCTCGGTTTTGATTTTCAGAAATTCAATTTTGTGCTGTTGCGCGAGCCACTGCAGGTTATGTTCATTTTCATCTGAATTGTAGGTACAGGTGCTGTAGACTAAGATTCCATTTTCTTTCAAGGCCGGCCAAATGTCTTTCAGAATTCTTTGCTGCCGTTGCGAACAGAGGGTTGCGTGTTCGGGTGACCACTCCTGCATCGATTGGGGATCTTTTCGAAACAAACCTTCGCCTGAACACGGGGCATCCACCACCACTACATCGAAAAAGCCTGGTAGTCGCTGAAAGTTCTCGGGATCATTTTGGGTGACCATCACATTGGCACAACCCCACTTCACGATGTTTTCGGCAAGGATCTGTGCACGTGAACGAATGACTTCGTTGCTGATCAGCAGCGAATGGGCAGGTAATAAACTGAGCAGATGGGTAGACTTGCCACCTGGGGCAGCGCAAAGGTCCAGCACCCGTAGTGGGGTTGAGCTATCCACGTGTTGCGTAAAGACCTGCTCCAGAAACATGGAGCTTGCCTCTTGAACATAATATGTACCTGCGTGAAATAATGGATCTCGCGTAAAGTTGGGCCGCTCTGGTAAGTAATATCCTTGCGTTGTCCACGGAATTCTTTTTTCTTTCGGCTGGCTAATTTTATAAGGATTAAGGCGGATGCTGACGGGAGCCGGGTGGGTATGGACCGAGGCAAAATCAGACCACTCAGTACCCAGTTGTTGTTGCATGCGGGTTTCGAAGGGAAGCGGAAAAGAAAAGCTCATGTCGACCGAAACTTGAAATCGAAAGAAAAGAAATACCTTGTGAAGGTAATGTGGTAATATGATAAAGGCTAATGATCCGGCTTTGTTAAGTTGGGTTGACGTTCCAAAGCATTCTGATTTCCCGATTCAAAATTTGCCTTTTGGAATTTTTAAAACCAAGTATCTTTCTCCGGTAGCCGGAGTCGCCATTGGCCATTATGTATTAGATCTGGTTTATTTGTACGAAAACGGTTTTTTCGATGGCCTGGGGCTGCCTCCAGGTGTCTTCAATCAAAAGTATTTGAATGACTTCATGGCGCTGGGTAGAAAGAAAACCCGTGAAGTGCGGGAAAGAATTTCAGAGTTACTCCGCCATGACCATGACGAACTTCGCGACAATGTTGGGGCCCGTGAATTGGCGCTGATCCCCATGGATGAAATTCAGATGTTGCTCCCGGTGCGGGTTCCCAACTATACTGATTTTTATAGCAGTGAAGAGCACGCCTTTAATGTAGGCTCCATGTTTCGCGATCCGAAGAACGCGTTACTGCCCAATTGGAAACATTTACCGGTAGGATATCATGGTCGGGCTTCGTCTATCGTGGTTTCGGGTACCCACTTGCACCGTCCGAAAGGGCAGATCAAACTGGCTGATTCCGAGATTCCGGTTTTTTGCCCTAGCCAAAAGCTCGATTTTGAATTGGAGGTTGCGTTTCTTACCTGCCGTGAGACGAAGCTTGGTGCTTCGGTAACAACACAGGATGCGGAAGAAAATATTTTTGGGTTGGTATTATTTAACGATTGGTCGGCACGGGACATCCAGCAATGGGAATATGTACCACTGGGCCCGTTCTTGGGAAAAAATTTTGGATCGACCATGTCACCCTGGATTGTTACCCTGGATGCGCTCGAACCATTTCGGGTAAAGGGTCCGGAACAATTTCCGCAGGTATTGCCTTATCTGGTAACCGAGGGTAACCGGAATTTTGATATTCAATTGGAGGTATTTCTTCAACCGGAAAAAGGCGAGGAGACCAACATTAGCAGGTCAAATACCAAGTATCTGTATTGGAATGTGAATCAACAGCTGGCTCACCATACCGTTAATGGGTGCAATATTCAGGTAGGCGATGTTTATGCATCAGGTACCATCAGCGGACCTTCACCCGGATCATTTGGTTCATTATTGGAGTTATCCTGGAATGGTCAACGGCCGCTGCATTTAATCGATGGATCGGAACGGAGATTTATCGAAGATGGCGACACAATTATTTTCCGGGCTCATGCCGAACGGCAAGGAGTACGAATTGGTTTCGGTGAGTGCCGTGGTAAAATTTTACCAGCTTTGTAAGGATGATTATTGATCCAAAAGATTTACCCGTTCCGAAATTGCAAGGCTACCTGCAAGGAGCCGTTGCGCCTCGCCCCATAGCCTTTGTAAGTTCTATTGATCAAGCCGGCCGAGTTAATCTGAGCCCCTTTAGTTTCTTCAATATGTTCAGTATGAACCCGCCAATTCTCATATTTTCTCCATCCAGGCGAGTTCGTGATAATTCGACCAAGCATACGCTGCAAAATGTTCAGGAGGTTCCGGAAGTCGTTATCAATATCGTTTCGTATGCCATGGTTGAACAGGCATCACTGGCCAGCTGTGAATTCCCGAAAGGAGTGAATGAGTTTGTGAAATCCGGATTCACGGAGGTGTCATCTCAAAAAGTGAAACCGCCCCGGGTAGCCGAATCGCCCGTTTCATTTGAGTGTCAGGTAAAGGAGGTAATCCCGTTGGGAACTGAGGGTGGGGCAGGCAACCTGGTCATATGTGAAGTAGTGCTGATGCATATCCAGGATTCCGTATTGGATGCCCAAGGTAAAATTGATCCTCAAAAGCTGGATGCCGTGGCCCGGATGGGTCAGGATTATTATTGTCGTGCACATGGCGATCATGTATTTGTTGTTCCTAAACCGAATGAGAAAGTGGGGATCGGGTTTGATCAGATTCCACCGACCATTCGCAATAGTACAATCCTAACTGGCAATGACCTGGGTAGATTGGGCAATATTGAGGTGTTGCCGGATCAGCAACAGGTTGAAGAGTACCATAAAAGTAAGGAATGGCAAGAAGCCGCCCGGCAAGGGATAGATGAAGTGCACAAACTGGCCCAGCGATTACTTAGAGTCGGCCAGGTACATGAGGCCTGGAAAGTTCTTTTATAAAATGAGGCTACTTCAACAGGTAATACCCGCTTTCAGTTTTCGGTGCCCAAAATCAATTGCGATACAAAACAGCTTTTACCGCCTTGACAGTTCGGTCCACATTAGGAAGTATAGCCTCGATTAAAGTAGGGGCATAGGGTAACGGAACATCCAAACTGTTAATGCGGTGAACCGGAGCATCCAGGTAATCAAAAGCATATTTCTGGATGTGGTAGGTGATTTCTGAAGCAATGGAAGACAATGGCCAAGCTTCTTCTACAATGACCAACCGATTGGTTTTCTTGACGGATTCAACGACTGCGGCATAGTCAATAGGTCGTACAGAACGCAAGTCAATTACTTCAGCAGAGATTCCTTCCTTTTCCAATTCCTGGGCGGCCGCCAGCGCCACCTTCATAATTTTTCCAAACGAAACAATTGTGACATCACTTCCTGCGCGTTTCACATCGGCAACGCCAATGGGAATGATGTATTCTTCAGTGGGTACTTCGCCCTTATCACCATACATCAATTCCGATTCCATGAAAATCACCGGGTCGTTATCACGAATGGAGGTCTTCAAAAGTCCTTTGGCATCGTATGGATTGGAAGGAACCACCACCTTTAGTCCGGGGGTATTGGCAAACCAGTTCTCAAAATTTTGAGAATGCTGAGCTCCTAATTGTCCGGCATTTCCGGTAGGGCCTCGGAAAACGATCGGCACATTAAATTGCCCTCCCGACATGGAAAGCATTTTAGCGGCTGAGTTGATCACCTGATCAATGGCAACCAACGAAAAGTTGAAGGTCATGAATTCCACAATCGGGCGAATGCCATTCATGGCGGCACCTACGCCAATACCGGCAAAGCCTAATTCGGAGATTGGAGTATCCAGGACGCGATCGGGTCCAAATTCATCCAGCATCCCCTGGCTCACCTTGTAGGCACCATTGTATTCGGCTACCTCTTCGCCCATGAGCAAAACCTTGGGATCACGTCTCATCTCTTCGCTCATAGCCTCGCGCAAGGCTTCTCGGAATTGGATTTCTCTCATAGCTGCCGTTAGTTTGGAAAGCCCGTAAAAATAGGTATCCCAAGCATACCATTAAAGGGAACCCTTGATTTTTTGCGGATTCAGATACCTGCTAAAAACAAAAAACCCCGGCTTGGCCGGGGTTTTTTGATGGAACCAAAATCCTTATTTCAGGGCGTTACGGAATGCTTCCGTGGTCGCGAACTTGGTAAACTCAAGATCGGTCAACGCCTTTTCTTTCAAAGAGGAATCAATTTTTACGGCATTGGTCAGGTTGCTAACTACAGCATCGCCATTGCCTGAACGGGCAGCTGCTACAGCGGCACCATAATAGGCCACGGCATAGTTGCTGTTCTTGCGGGTAGCTTCTGCAAATGAGGAGGCCGCATTGCTGTAATCCTTGTTGAGCAATTGAGCCAATCCTTTGTTGAAGAGGTTAACGTCAGTATCCAAAGCAGATGAGGTGGAGCTAACAGCCGCGCTATAATTAGCCATATAAATTTCAGAAGCACCTTTCACACCATTTACGCCACGAGTTACCTCGTTGCTGGCACCGCGAAGGGCTTTGGTAGCATGGCTATAGGCTTTGTACGGGTTTCCTTTCCACAAAGCAACGGTAGCCAGGTTGGCATGAACTTCAGACGTTTCGCGAAGTTTGGCAGCAATCTCCAATTGTGCAGCGGCCTTGTCAGCATATTCTGCAGCGCGAGAAGGATTTTCCATGGCCATCTTGATGTAAGCAGCGCCTAAGTTATTGTGGGCATTCCAGTTGCTGCCTTTTTTGGTAGCTGCCTCGAAAATGGCAGCCTTCTCTTCCGTGGAAGGAGTAAGGGTTGCAGAATACATCAATTCTTCAAAGCTTAATGCATCAGCATTAGCTTGGCCGGTGGTGATTTGCTTAGCCAATACGGAGATCTCGGCATCTGTTTTCTTATCCTTCACAGTCAGGATCTCAGTCTTAGCGGTACGCAAGCCCGGATAAACATCCTTGAAAACCTTGTTGTAAGATTTCAATTTCTTCATTTGCTTTTCCTGATCTTCGAAAGAACCACCGCCATTGATGATGTCCAGATAAGCAGTTTTTTCTTCGCTGGAAATACCTTGATAATTAGCCAATGCGGTCTTGAATTCGGTCCAATCATCTACAATCGGCTTCAGGATAAACTTGATTTCATCGGCCTGACCTTTATAATCGTACTTTTTCATTTGAGCACGGTAGTATTTTTCAATTGCTTGGGCGCGCTCTTGAGATAATTTGCTGTTGATGCGCTCAGCACCTTCGGGTGAGTGAGTACCGGTGATGGTAACTGTGCGGGTTACGTTTTTGGCCGCTATGAAGGCATCCAATTGTTTACCCTTTGCGGCTTTGATTTCCGAGGTACGGAGAACTGACTTTCCTCTTTCGAAAATGAAATCCGGAATAATAACGGGAATCAACTCTTCCTGATTGTTGTAACCGTGATCAGCAAAAGCTGCATAGTATGAATTTTGAACCAGTTTAGAGGTAGTAATTAAACCGGTAGCCAACGGAAGACGAGGAGTAGTCTTCGACTTGGTACCTTTGGAAGCAACACCCTGTACTTCTACGGTACCTACTTTATAAGCTTCCTGGTACGGGAAGGTGAAGGCCTTAGAAACCTTAATTTCTTCTACGCTGCTGTTCGGATAATCCTCAGCTTTGAACGGTGCAGGATCCAGCGCCAGCTCGTTTTCCCCATACTTGTAGAATGTGTTTAACGTGTAAACAGTACCCTTTTTCAACATTTTTACGGGCAGGTTACCGGATAAATCGAAATTCACAGTGTCTTTGTGAACTTCCAATGGGTTTGGAGCAACTTCTAATTTTTGTTCTTTGGCAGCTTTGATCATTTGCGGGAGTGTACAGCTCGAAAAGGTGAGCGCCCCAACGATCAGGAATGCGTAAAATAATTTTCTCATGGATGTAGATTTATGGTTTCCTTAAACGAGGTGCAAATTTAACTTTATACCCCTTTTTTTGCAATTATAGTCAAAAAAATAACAAGGGTGCCGTCTGTATTGGCTATGCTACCGCTTATATTTGCGAGGTGGTAAAATAGTCGGTAAAAAGACTTTTAACCCGGGTAAAAGGAAGATTTGAGGAGATTTTTAAGCTTATCGATTATGGCAGGGCTGATTAAGGAAATTCAACTTTTTTTTGAACATCAGGCTTTTGGTGTTTGCACTGCGTTAGGCGAAAAGATGGGCATCGCTACATCGTCAATCCGCTTGTTCTTCATTTATGCATCATTTCTAACGTTTGGGTCGCCACTCATCATTTACCTTTCCCTGGCTTTTATCCTGGACCTGCGTAGGCATTTACGCAGAAGAAGTACTATTTGGGATTACTAAAGTCCCAGATTGCGAAAGGATTTATTACCCAAAACGAAATAATCAAACGGTAGTAAGCCTAGGTATTGCATTCCTACACTGAAACCCATTTTTGTTTTCAGCGCATTTCGCTTCTTTAAGGTCGATGAAAAGGTCTGAAGAAAATTGACATGGGCTTTAAAAACGGCCATGCAATCGGATGCTGAACCTGAACTCAGAAATTTTAATCCAGCCAACCAATCCAACATGACCCGAAGGGGTAAGGCCCACATCAGTTTTAAACCGGGTGTATGTTTCACCAACAGGGTTAATCCATTTCGGAAATTTAGAAAAGTCTTGCGAGGATTAGAGGCTGACAACGTTCCACCACCAACGTGGTAAACGGTGCTCGTGCCTACATAAAACACCCGTAATCCTTTGCGCTGCAATTGCCAGCAAAGGTCAATCTCTTCCATATGGGCAAAAAAATCTTCATCCAGGCCACCACAATCAACATAAGCTTTTGACCGAATGAATAAACAAGCTCCGGTCGCCCAAAATACCGGTCGAGTGTCGTTATACTGCCCGTGGTCTTGTTCCCGGGTTGTAAAAAGCCGGCCCCGACAGAAAGGATACCCTAGCAGATCAATAAACCCGCCAGCCGCTCCGGCATATTCAAACCAATTTTTATCCTGATAGGAAAGAATCTTGGGTTGAGCTGCTGCGATGGTGAGATCATTTTTCATGAGCCCGATCACGGGCTCGATCCAGCCAGGTGTTACTTCCACATCAGAATTCAGCAAAACAAAGATTTCGGCATCCACTTGTTTTAGGGCGGCATTATACCCCCCGCAAAAGCCGAGGTTATCGCTGAGCCGGATAACCGTTACCGTATGTTGGAAGTCGTTTTCAAGCACGGCAAGAGAATCATCGGTGGAGCCATTGTCAGCCACCACAATTTTTGCACCCGGACTGTGGGCAATTACAGAGGGAAGAAATTGTTTGAGAAAGTTTCTCCCGTTATAGTTCAGGATGACAACCGCAACCTGGGTCATCCCATTAAACTACTTAAATCCATACCTGGAATGGAAGGCAATAATCCCTCAGTGGCTTTTTTTAATTCTTCTTTCGCGCGTACCTCAGCTTCGTCTGAAGCTTTATTCACCGCGGCAACCACCAGGTCCTGAACTAGAATTTTATCATCCGCTTTTAAGATGGCCGGATCGATGTCAATGGCGACCACTTGTTTTTTTCCGTTTACAATGGCTTTCACCATTCCGCCTCCCGATTCTCCATGGGCTTTTACGTTTACCAGATTGTCCTGGGCTTCCTTGATGCGCGCCTGCACTTCTTTCATCTTGCCCATCATTTTCATCATGTCAAACATAGCGTGATTACATTTGAGGGTAAAGGTAGGACAAAAAATCCGGGGCTTATCCCTTTTTCTTAAGGATGACTACGGTGCTGCCGAAACTCAGGGAGCGTCCAGCCAAATCACTTACTTGAACCTGCCAAACATAGGTGCCTTCGGGTAAGGCCTTGCCATTATGGGTGCCATTCCAGGGTTCATTTTTATCATTGTAATAGACCAGGGTACCCCATCGATCGAAAATTTTTAATTCCAATTTGACAATGTATTGACCGCGAACTGTAAAAGTTTCATTCTCGGCAGGGCCGGTGCCATCAGGAGTAAATGCAGTAGGATAAAACAGGTTAACTTCTTTGGTCACGGCCAACCGGTTGGAAAGGGAATTGACCAGCCCGGCTTCATTGGGTACCGCGACCACTTCGTATTGTACCACCTGATTATTGGGATCCGGTTGATCATCCAGATACACGGTATCCGTACCCATATTGATGGTTTGCATTAAGCCCCCACTTTTATCATACCTGCGCAGCAAGTACCGGTTAACCCCGGTTTTCCAACCCTTCAGCCGGGTCCAGGTAACGGTAATTCCATTTTGATCATCCAGTGCGGCCGACAAGCGTATCGGACATACAAGCGCTCCGGCCTGACTGGCATTTCCACATAAGTCCCCATAATTGATCCGATAACAATAAGCTCCCTCCGTTGAATAGGTGATATCAGAAAATTCGGGAATGGTGGCCTTGCCGATCAAGGCAAAGTCAGAGTTGCCCTGATTGCGCAATACTGCATATTCCTCAACCGCCACGTTGGGTAAGGTGTTCCATAACAGTTGAACACCGTTAGTGCCAACAACCGAGGATATATTTTCAATTGCTGGTGGGTTGACGGTAGTGAATGCCTCACCACATTTTTCCAGAGAAAAGCTACGTGCCCCACCGGGATAGATGTTAATGACCTGATAGCAGTAGTTGGTTTTACAGGTAACGTCAACATCATTGAGGGAAGAGGGAGACCCGGGAATGGTGGTGTATGAACTAGCGTTCCGAATAATTTCTGTCAGGGCAACCCCTGTTGAAGAAGTTGACCACGTTAATCGGTTAGAACCGTTTAATATGGCAAGATCAAAATTATGACTGCAAATTGGAGCTGAATACGTATTCGTATTGGTACACGGATCGAATGCGCCAAGCCGGAAGCAATAGTAATTGTCGTCAGTCTTTAAATTGGGAATGGTTACGGTATTAACTCCGTACAATGTTTGGAACTGCTGAAAGGTAGATGAGTTATTAACCGCAATCTCCAATTTATATTGAATGTTTTGTTGTGGGGTGAAATCCAATTTAAGAGAGGTGCCATCCAATGCGGTAAGGGCGGTTATCTGCGGGGCCGGCAAGGTAAGTCGCGAAGTGAATGGGAGTGTTAGTGCATTGCAATTATTGGCCGCGTTAATGTCTTTGCCCCGTACGCTAATGGTAAAATTACCGGCCACACCATAGGTGTGACTGGCAATTTGATTGTTGCTGTTCGGAATAATGGTTTCCAATACCCCGTCATTATTAAAGTCGATCTGATATTGGTCGTAATTCTTATCGGTAATTTTTATAGAGGTACCTAATCCGGAACACGTGTATACTTCAAAATTGGGTTGAATATTTTGATCAACCGTTATGGTGATATCGTCCGCGCCAATACTCTGATACAGTACTGACAACGTAAAGGTGCCCGGCTGCGGGTAGGTGATGACAAATTGGTTTTGTTGTTGGGGGGTTCCATTGCCCGCACTCATTAAACACGGTTTGCCAGCCGTGCATTCACCGGTGGTAATCAGGTTGGCATCCAGAATGGTAACGGTAAAGGGCGCGCAACCCTTTACTTCATCAACCTGAAACCGGCCCAGACGACTCACATACTGCGCGTGGGCGCTGCTCAGGGCGAAGGTTATCAGTATCGTTACAATCCAACCTGGCTTCACACGTTTTTTATTTCATCCTAAACAGGAAATTCTAAAGCATATTTTTTCAGGAACTTTTCCGCGGCTACCATATCGGTATGCAACTCACGGTCCACCTCAATAAACGGTACAACCTGCCGGAAAGTATTGACAAAATCTTCCAACTCGGATGATGTTTTCAATGGCCTGCGGAACTGGAGGGCCTGTGCGGCTGTAATCAATTCAATGGCCAGGATCGAATAGACATTATTGACGATCCGATATAATTTAGTGGCTCCATTGGCTCCCATACTCACGTGGTCTTCCTGCCCGTTGGAGGAAACAATGGAATCCACAGAGGCGGGCGTACTCAGTTGTTTGTTCTGGCTCACCAGCGAGGCGGCTGTATATTGCGGAATCATAAGTCCGGAGTTAATACCCGGATTAGCCACTAAGTAATTGGGTAAATCGCGGGCTCCCGAAATTAATTGATAGGTTCTCCGTTCAGAGATATTGCCCAGCTCGGCCAGCGCAATTCCCAGAAAGTCCAACGGTAAGGCCAGGGGTTGGCCATGAAAATTACCCGCAGAAATAATTTTGTCAGCCTCGGCAAAAATGTTGGGATTATCACTTACGGAATTGATCTCCGTCAGAAAACTTTGGTTTGCAAATTGAATGGCATCAAGACTGGCACCATGCACTTGCGGCATGCACCGGAATGAATATGGATCCTGAATATGTTTTTTGTGTTGTGAAGCCAGCATACTGCCTCGCAAATGACCTCGAATGGCGGCAGCCACAGCCACCTGGCCAGGATGTGGCCTGATTGCATGCACGGCTTCATCAAATGGTTCAAGTCGGCCGTCAAAGGCATCCAACGAAAGCGCCCCGATCAGGTTGGAGAGTTTCAACAACCGATGGGCATGCAACAAACTCCAGATGCCATAAGCACTCATAAACTGGGTTCCATTCAGCAGAGCCAGTCCTTCTTTGGCTTTGAAATGAATTTTTTCCCAACCTAAAAGTTTCAGAATCTCTTCGCCTGAATAAATCTTGCCCAGGTAATGGGCCTCACCAGAACCAATCAGGGTTAATGATAAGTGGGCCAACGGAGCAAGGTCTCCGGAAGCACCTAATGAGCCCATCTCATAAATACGAGGTAATACGCGTTCATTGAACATGTCAATGAGCCGTTCCACAGTTTCAACCTGCACACCGGAATACCCATAGGCGAGCGACTGGACTTTAAGAAACAACATCAACAAAACGATATCGCGGGGTACTTCAGGTCCTGTACCGCAGGCATGAGATTTCACCAGGTTTTCCTGTAACGTTTCGAGCTGATCTTTCGGGATGTTCTTATTGTACAGCGATCCAAATCCGGTGTTGATGCCGTAGATCGGGTGAATAGAAGTGGCCAACTTCTGATCCAGGTAATCGCGGCACTTGATAATTTGCTGACGCGAACTTTCTGATAATGCCAATTTGGAATGGCCATGCAGAATATGATCCAGTTCTTTGAGGGAAAGCGGTTTGGCCGATATGAAGTGAGTAGGTTCCAAAACGGTTTCGTTAGGCGATCAGGGTCAGTATCTTATCCAACGTAATTTTTTGTTGGTCGCCTGTCTTCATGTTTTTAAAAGCCAGTGCACCACTTTTCATTTCATCCGATCCGATAACGATTGTATAAGGGATCATTTTTTTGTTGGCATACTCGAGCTGCTTCTGAATTTTCACAGAGTCAGGATAGATTTCGGATGCGATACCCGCTGCGCGTAATTTTTGAAGTACTCCCAATCCAAACTTTTTGCTGTCGGCATCAAAATGGACTATTAACACCTTGCTTGAAATCTGGGCTTCCTGCGGAAAAAGTTGGAGTTCTTCCAGGGCATCATATAGGCGATCCACTCCAAATGAGAAGCCAACACCAGATACTCCAGGCATTCCGAATACTCCCGTCAGGTTATCATAGCGGCCGCCACCACTTACGCTACCAATCGCCACATTGTTGATCTTGACTTCAAATATACAGCCGGTGTAATAGCTCAGACCGCGGGCCAAGGCAATGTCGAACTCGACATGCGCATCGGTTGTGTTCAGGTCATTCAATAATTCCAAAACCTGAGTCAAATTCAGGATTCCATTTTTGCCGGCCTCACTGGTTGAAAATTGTTGAGTCGCCAACTGGATTTTCTGAGCGGTGGTACCGGTAAAATTCAGAATACTAAACAACGTACTGAGATGCTCCTCGGTAAATCCGCGGCCCCGTAATTCTTCCTTCACTTTTACTTCACCGATTTTATCCAGCTTGTCGATGGCAACAAACAACGCGTTTTCGTTTCCTTTAGCCAGGCAGATTTCGGCAAGGCCGGATAAAATGGCCCGGTGGTTAATCTTGATGGTGTAGTCGGTGATACCTAATGCCTGAAATACTTCTTTAATCATCAAAATGATTTCGGCCTCACAGATCAGCGAATCCGTACCCACTACATCGGCATCGCATTGGTAGAACTCGCGGTATCGGCCTTTTTGCGGGCGATCAGCCCGCCATACGGGTTGTATCTGATAGCGTTTGAAGGGAAACGTAATTTCATGGCGGTTCATCACTACATAGCGTGCAAACGGAACGGTGAGATCGTAACGAAGACCCTTCTCCGAGATATCCCCAGTCACCAGTTTCCAGTTACCCGATGCCAGATTTTCTTTATTGACATCTTTTAGAAAGTCACCTGAGTTGAGAATCCTAAACAACAACTGGTCGCCCTCTTCACCATACTTCCCCGTAAGGGTACTCAGGTTTTCCATGGCCGGGGTTTCCAGCGGCTGGAAGCCGTACTTCTGAAACACCTTCCGGATATTGTCCAGGATAAACTGCCGTTTGGCCATTTGGGTTGGGCCAAAGTCGCGGGTACCTTTCGGCAAAGTGGGTTTTTCCATCATAAAACGGGGCAATTTAAACTATTTCAAGGTGTTTATTGAGGTTGTTCCCTTGCGGGATTGCAAGGATTGGAACCTGACATTTTTCTGAATTAATGGCACGTCCGTGCCTTGAAAATCCCGAAACCTGTTTATTTTTGCGCCCTATTAAAAACAAAGTCATGTCAGTTACCCGCTTAAAAAGAAAGAACCGCAAGGATAAGTCTAAGGCAGCCCGTAGAAGAACCGACCTGAAAAATCAGAACTTCAAGCCTGTTGCCAAGACAGTTGATGTTGAAAAGATTAAAGAAGAATTCAAGGCCAAGAAGGCTAAATAAGTATTTTTCCCAACCGGGATCAAAGCCAATGGATTTCCATTGGCTTTTTGTTTTGAAGTAAAATTCAGTTGAATTAGCTCAGCGAACCACGCTTCCCCAATTCAATGACTTCCAGTTTTTCGATCAGCTTGTTATTGATCTCGAACCGTAACAGGGTTCGCATCGGGTGAAAACCCTGATGGCCGGCTGCCCCCGGATTCAGGTACAAAAGGTTGTATGTAGGATCTTTCTTTACCCGCAAGATGTGGGAGTGCCCGCAAATGAATACGGCTGGTATTTTTTCTTTTAACATTTTTTTGATGCGGGGATTGTAGTTGGGCGGTGCACCTCCAATGTGAGTCATCCAAATTTCCAATCCTTCACAACTAAACCAGGCATCTTCGGGAAATCTCAGTTGTAGGTCTCGGTCATCAATGTTACCATAAACCGCACGCAAGGGTTTAAAGGCTTCTAACTGATCGGCTATCACGGCATCGCCAAGATCACCGGCATGCCAGATTTCATCACAGTCTTTAAAGTGAATGAAAATATTCGGATCGAGATAACTGTGCGTATCACTCAGCAAACCAATTTTCATGGCTGAAAATTAATCAAAGAGAAGTTTGTCACCGAGGGACCAGTGCTTCACCAGCAGCCACCTCATCGAATCAGGCTAATAATTTTTCTCAACCGGCAGGCTGAGCCAATCACGACTAGGCTTGCGCGATGGGGGATTCGAATGGTTTTTTTTGTGTGCCGGTGCGAATGGTTTCTTTCTAAAGTCTTTACGCTGATTTTGTTGATGGGGATGGGTAGACTTAGCGGCAGGCGTAGTCGGTACCCCTGATGCATTCATCGGATACGGATTTTCGGAAGCAACGGGAATTGATTTACCAATTAGCTTCTGAATATCTTTCAGGTATGCTTTTTCTTCGGCATCGCAGAAGGAGATGGAACTACCACTGGCACCGGCTCTTCCGGTACGACCAATGCGGTGAACATACGTTTCGGGTACGTTGGGTATTTCAAAATTGATGACGTGCGAAAGTTCATCAATATCAATACCCCGGGCCGCGATGTCGGTTGCGACCAACACCCTGATTTTTTGTTCTTTAAAGTTGGTGAGCGCCCGCTGTCTGGCGTTTTGTGATTTATTGCCGTGAATAGCCTCGGCCATAATCCCAGCTTTTGTCAGATCTTTTGCCACGCGGTCGGCCCCGTGCTTGGTGCGAGTAAACACCAGGGCAGTGGTGATGCCGGAGGTTTTCAGCACATGCAAGAGGAGGTGACGTTTATTACCCTTATCGACAAAATAGACTTCCTGCTTAATGGTATTAGCCGTAGACGAAACGGGTGTTACCTCAACCCGAACTGGGTGAGTTAAAATCGTATCCGCCAGCTTGGCAATTTCGGGAGGCATGGTAGCCGAGAAGAAGATGGTTTGTCTTTTAGCGGGAATGCGCGCGATGATTTTCTTAACATCGTGAATAAAGCCCATGTCCAACATGCGGTCAGCCTCATCCAGTACGAACATTTTTAACCGATCGAGTTTGATGTAGCGCTGATCCATCAGGTCGAGCAGGCGCCCCGGGGTTGCCACCAGAATATCTACACCCGTGCGCAAGGCATCGGTTTGAGCTTTTTGCGGCACACCACCAAAAATTACGGTGTGTTTAATGCGAAGTAATTTGCCATAGGCCTGAATGCTTTCGCCTATCTGGATGGCAAGCTCGCGCGTAGGGGTTAATATAAGGGCTTTAATGCCGGCTGGTTCCTTCTTATAAAGTTCATCTTCGTGCAATAACTGCAGAATGGGTAATGAAAATGCTGCGGTTTTTCCGGTGCCGGTTTGGGCGCATCCCAGTAAGTCTTTGCGTTGCAACAAAACGGGTATGGCTTGTTCCTGAATGGGGGTTGGTTTTTCATAACCTTCCGCTTTCAGGGCTTTCAGAATAGGATCAATAAGATTTAATTTTTCGAACATGTTTTTGAGAATAAGAACACAGATTTACTGTGTGTGAAAAAATAATTTAGATGATAGTTGTAACGCCTCGTAATTCTTTTCCGCCAGAGCGGCTACAAAAAATGGGTTTCTGCGCGATTTTGGAGGTGTGATGTGCAAAGGTACAAAATAATTACTCCCTTTTTAGGGTATAGGCGCTATGAAACGCCTTTCGGCCTTCTTCGATAATCTCGTTGGCCCGGTAGAATTCAAAAACACCACACGCATGGCGTGAAATCTCTACGACCAAATCGGGCTTGTACACGTCAATCATCAGGTGGGTAAGCCGATCTTGTGTCATATCATAGGACTTATTTAATAAGTCAAACAATCCCAGGTTATCGGCTGTTTTTTCGGATTCAAATTTTGGAAACGTAGCGAGAATGGTATCCAGCATTTTACCAAAGGCGTCACGTTCTTTATTTTCTTCCAGTGTTTCCTGTGCCGGAGTAGTCGCCAGGTTGGCATTGAGGTTGACGGCAACTACCCATTCATCCGGTTGTTTGTTCACCAGATTTACCGGTAAGGGGTTAAGGACTCCGCCATCCACCAGCTTTACTTTACCTTGGCTCACCGGTGTAAGTATGGTGGGAATAGCAATAGAGGCCCTGAGGGCTTCAAACAAACTGCCCGATCGATAGTGGATTTCCTTTTCATGGGTGATATCAGCCGCTACAGCCGTAAAGGGGATCCGGAAATTTTCAATCTGATGATCGCCAATGAATTCGGCTATGGCCTTGAAAACGCGTTCACCCTTTACAAACCCTTGTGCCGACAATGTAAAGTCGAGCAGCCGAAACACATCCAACCGGGTAAGCCTGATTAACCAATGTTTGTATTCCGCCAGGTAACCGGCACAATAAATGCCACCCACCACAGCACCCATCGAACAACCCACTACTTCAACAATTTCAAAGCCAGCGCGTTCAAGTTCTTCGATTACTCCAATATGAGCCATTCCACGCGCGCCACCGCTTCCGAGCACAAGCCGCACCTTTTTCATCGGTGATTACAAAATGAGTTACGCCAAGATAAAAAGTGAAATCCGAATTGAAAATCCACTACCGACATTAGAAGTCGGTACCGGTTTTCTCCTGGTCAGGTGGATTTTGAAAGACCACTAAGGGAATGTCGGTATACAAGGATAGCTTCTTGGAAAGGCTAGGGTTATAAAATTTCTCGAAGAAATTGCGCTTGTGCGTGGATAGGGCCACCATGTCGATCTGATTTTCCTGAATGATGGCATCTAATCCCATGCTTACATTATGATCCTCTACTATTTTATAGTCAAAGTTACCATACTGACTTTTTCGCTCCGCTTCTTTGATAAAGTTTTGCATTGAGTTTTCGAGCCCTTCGTCCTCATCGGAAGTTACCGATGTATCTACGTGCCCCACAATAATCCGCGACTTAAAGGCACGGGCCAGCCGGCTTAGCTTCACAATACCTTCGGTATCATCATAGGAAAAGTTGGTTGCAAAAAGAATGCGTTCAGGTTTTTTGAACGAACAACGCGCGGGCACACACAGTACCGGACAAGATGATTTTTCAACCACTGCAGCGGTATTACTCCCAAAAAGACTTTTCGTCAGGTTGCTGGCACCCAAGGTTCCCATCACAATAAGATCTATCGAAGCTACGGTTGCTTGCCGTAAAATTTCGGTTACAGGTTCACCAACGGTCACCTCCGGATTGCACGTGATTCCTGTAAATTCACTTTCCAAGGTAGTTTTTATGATCGTCAGCTTCTCCATGGCATTCTTGCGCGCATCCGCCACTTCGTCTGTAAGCAGGGCTCCAACGGCATTGATCCGGGAAACCATGGGTGTATATACATGCAATAACACGATGGATGCCTGGTACGTGTCGGCAATTTTCGCGGCATATTCCAAGGCATTATTGGCATTCTCAGAAAAATCAGTAGGAACCAGGATCGTATTCATGATCGAAATAGTTAGTGTGGGTAAATTGCATCCTTAACCCGGTAAATCAAATGACGGCCGTCATTTTTTGGCAGCCGGATGCCGTTAAAATATTTTTTTACTAAAATTTTTTATTGCTTTGCGCGTTCAACAGAATAAAACGAATAAAATAGTGCGGAATGAGAGGTTTAAAACGGGTCTTGTTTATTGTCAGCTTGGTAGTGGTGGTAACCTCTTGTTTAAATACTGAGCCGTCCAATACCATCACGTTTGAAGAGCAATGGATCAAGGATACGACAGCCATTGGCGAGTATCTCAGAAAGGAAAATATTCCGGCATTAAAGGATGTGAGCGGTGTGCGTTTCATCATTGATTCTTTAGGGAGCGGGTTCCCGCCAAAAATCGCAAGTTCAATCAAGTTCAAGTATGTTGGCAAATTGTTTTCAGGTAAGGTTTTTGAGCAAAATACGGTTACTGCAAGTTTGCAGAACATGATTACTGGTATGAAGATTGGATTAGCTCTTATGCCGGAAGGCACGAAAGGCAGAATATTCATTCCTTCGGGATATGCCTATGGACAAGACGTAGTGAACGAAATTCCTGAAAATTCAAATCTGATTTTTGAGGTTCAGGTGTTGGATGTGGTATTTACCGAAGTTGAGAAACAACAACTTAAAGCGGATACGGTGGCCATCGATGAATACCTGATTAACAATTCACTGCCGTTTACAAAGGACCCATCAGGCTTGCGCTACCACATCACCGAAATGGGTTCCGGACCTACACCTACTCTATACAATAAGGTAAGGATTAAGTATACTGGAAAAATCCTCTCTAATGCGGCTGCTTTCTTCTCAGGTACAAACGGACCTACGGATATATTCGATAGCCGGGTGATCAACTACATTTACGGATTTCAAGTCGGCCTTCCCAAATTGCCGGTGGGAAGTAAGGCCATTTTTTATGTGCCATCTGGTTTAGGATTTGGAGACCAGGCGGTTCAGGGATCCGGAGTTACGGTACCGGCAAACTCCAATCTGGTCTATGAGATGGAGTTGTTAGAAATTGTAGAATAGACTTTAACCTGCTAGACGTCCATCCATCCTGTATTCCAGACGATTAATAGAATCTCCATCGGTAAGATGAGTTTTTAGAGTTAGGTTTCAGATCTAACTGAATAATCTATGAGAATTGTCATCCTCCTCCTCTGCCTGGCAGGTCCCATGTTGGCTAAGGCCCAAATGGCAGCCAAAGCTATCGAAACCAACGATTTGAATCTGCAAGCCCGGTATGAGGTCATGAAAACCAATTCCCAAACCTACGAGGATTACAAAGTAATTAAAGAATATATTTTGGAGGCCTTTTGGAAGATTACGACTGATTCGGTAAAGGATCAAAAGCACCAGTTAGCACTGGCAAAATCAAAAATTGACTCCCTGAACATAGCGCTTGCAAATTCCAAAGCGGAGTTATCGGGTCACCTCGCTTCCGTTGAGGACCTTACCTATTCCAGCAAACATATTTCAGTGTTGGGAGTGCCTTTTGGCAAAGGAACCTTTCTGGTACTGGTGGGTGTGGTAGTGGCAGGTTTTATTGCCTTGGTGGTGATGCTGGTGGGACGGATGAAAATTGTCAATGCCGAGATGAAAGAAAAGATGCTGGTGGCTCATACCCTAACCCTTGAATTTGAGGATTACAAACGCAAGGCGTTGGATAAGCAGACCAAACTATCGCGGGAACTTCAAAATGAACGGAATAAATTAATGGAACTCCGCGGCCAAAAGCTCTTATAAAAAAGCTAAATGCGGACAGCCTGTCGGGATACTAATTTCCACTGATTGTTCAGCTTAACATACACTTCGGTGTAGAGTAAGTGGATATTAAATTCGGATCCATCCGGCATCAGCCCTTTGAACATGCCTTTGCCGGTTATTACGGCCGCAGAGGAATAGAACGAAACCTCAGCGAATTCTATGGTGACGCTGTTATAATTCAGTTTGCCGGACTTCAAATCTTCAATCACTTCTTTTTTTGATTGAATCCAGCCATTGGAATGAATATACTTCACACGTTCATCCAACACCCAATTCAGCGAGTCGTAGTTTTTTTGAATTAACCACGTGAACTTCTTGCGATGGAGTTCATCCAAATGTCTCGCTTCCGGGCTTTGTCCGGCCGCGACACCCGTGATCAGAATCAGGAAGAATAAAAGATACCGCATTGCGTTCATTGATAAACCCGCACATAATCAATTTCCATTCGCTGGGGCCAAATCGAATCATCAATTCCCTCTTTGCCACCCCAATTACCACCTACGGCAATATTCATAATCAGATGAAAGGCCTGATCAAATGGCCACCCGTTGAAGTCATCTTTCGGATCTCGGTTTACCGTATAATAGAGTTGATCATCAACAAAGAAATCAATTTTATTTTCAGACCAGTCAATGGCATACACATGAAATGTTTCCATACAATCGGCCAGGGTAATCGTACCTTCTTTTTGGGTGCCCTTGATGTGGTTATACGCCTCGGTGTGAATGGTTCCATGAATCACACCCGGGTCGTACCCCACATGTTCCATGATATCGATTTCACCACTGGCTGGCCAACCTCCGTATTTCCAGTCAGTCGATAGCATCCAGATAGCGGGCCAGGTTCCTTTTCCTTTCGGAAGTTTTGCTTTTACTTCGATCCGGCCATAAAGCCAATCGCCTTTATGTTTGCTCACCAGCCGGGTGGAGGTATAGGCTTTACCTCCTAAAGAATCGTGGTGTGCTTCAATGATTAACAGACCGTTCTCTACCCGAACATTCTTCAGATCCTGGGTGTAATACTGAGCCTCGTTGTTTCCCCAGCCGCAGACATGGGGACATCCATCGCCCAAATCATAATTCCATTTGGTGGTATCCGGACTACCGGCATACTCAAACTCGTCTGACCACACCGGCTTTTCAGCACAACCGGTCACAATCAAGAATAATACAAATAGGGCGGAAATTAGACGCATCTTCTTTTGAATAAAAATAGCAAAAACCTGTAACCAATTTAAGTACCTTCAGTTTTCCTGCACAGAACTGCTGATCATTTGGAAGCTATTTCCGATAACGCTTTGATGCTGAAGGTGAAAGACGGTGACCTGGATAAACTGGGGCTACTGTTTGAACGCTATAAAAGGCCGTTGTATGGCTTTTTCTATGGACTTAACCGAGAGTCAGAGCTAAGTGAAGACCTGGTTCAAAATACCTTCATGCGGATCTTGAAATACCGGCATCTGTTTCGGGGTGAGGGTGATTTCCGGGCCTGGATGTTTCACATCGCGCGCAATGTGAACCACGACCATTACCGAAAGCACCGCGTAACCACCACAGGCAATCTGGATGATTGGCAGGAGCACCTGGGACACCACGAGAACCGGGCTGTTGAGTTGCAACAACAGGAGGAACATGGTTTGCTGTCAAAAGCCCTCGACCGGTTGCCAGCCGATAAGCGGGAGATCCTTTTACTCAGCAAGTTTGAGGAAAAAAAGTACAGCGAGATCGGAATGGTTTTGGGTTGTAGTGAAGGTGCGGTAAAAGTAAAGGTGTTTCGGGCCTTGCAGGAGCTAAAGGCCATTTATCAACAGTTGGAACGAATCCATTAAATATTATGGAAAAGAAGCAGGTTGAAGAATTGGTTGCCAAATACAATGAAGGTGTGGCTGATCCTGCAGAAGTAAAACTTCTGGAGCAGCTGATTGAATCTGGTGCCGTAGATTTAACCGAGCTGCACCCGTTGCATTCGTTGGATGAGCAGATTCATAAACTGAGTTCTCCTGCTCCATCCCTCCGGCTTGATGATCAATTCTATGCCGCTTTGGCTCGGGAAAAGAAAGCCAACCGTTCATTTTCACTACCGGCCTGGAATTTTCCCCTTCCACGACTCGCCCTGGCTGCAGGATTTATTTTGGTTGGCTTTGTCGTAGGCTATTGGCTGCAATCACCTTTTCAGCGGAGTGAAGTCAGTGACCTAACTGAACAGGTGGGTGAACTTAAGGAGATGATGATGCTTTCTCTTCTTGAAAAGGAATCAGCAACCCAACGGTTACGGGCCGTTAGCTTAACCTCAGATATGACTCAGGTAAGCACCAAAGTTACCGATGCGTTGATGACAACGCTGAACCAGGATGAACATGTAAACGTACGGCTGGCTGCATTGGAAGCACTGAAACCTTATGTGAACGACAGCAAGGTGCGTACCCAATTGATAGAGTCGATAGCGATTCAGGATTCACCTCTGGTGCAAGTGGCTTTGGCTGAACTGATGGTGGCGATCCAGGAGAAGAAATCGGTGGACGCACTGAAAAAACTATTGGACAAGGAAAGCACTCCCCAGGAAGTTAAAAACAAGATTACCGAGAGCATCCAGGTTCTGATTTAAAATTACTGTTATCAAAATTGAAATGAAAACAACAAGTTTAACGAGTGTGTTGGTGATCATCCACATACTCGCATTCGGACAAACATTCAGCGAGAAGATCAACAAGGAATTTGTATTCGAAAAGCCGGGAAGCCCCAACACCCTGGTCATTGCCAACGTGAATGGCTCAATTAGCGTTACCGGCTATGCTGGCAATTCGATACTCGTGGAGGTTACCCGCTCAATAAAAGGTAAGACTTCCGAACGCCTGGAAAAGGGGAAAGCTCAAATCAGGTTAGGAATCTTAGATCGGGCGGATACCCTCATTCTTTATACCGAAGGCATATGCAGTCGGTTTGGAAAGAACACCGATAAAAGAGGAGATTGGCAGCAGGGTTGGGGCTACCGGTGGGACAATAAGGATGATGATTGCCAGGAGTTGGTTGACTATTCATTCGACTATGTGGTTAAGCTGCCGCAAACTGTCAATCTTTCTGTGAGTACAGTGAACCAGGGCGATATAACGATTGAACAAGTAGGGGGTGCGATTGTTGCGAATAATGTGAATGGCAGCATATCCTTAACCAATATAGCGCGTGAAGCCACAGCCCAAACCATCAATGGTGATGTGGATGTTAGTTACGTGAAAAATCCGGTTAATCGGTGCAGGTTCTATACGCTCAATGGCGATATCAACGCCTGGTTCCAAAAGGGATTGAAAGCCGAATTAAGTTTTGAGAGTTTCAATGGTGATTTATTTACCAACATAAGTCAATTGGAGTCACTTCCCGTAGTCGTTGAGAAAGAGACCACACAAAAGGGAATTAAGTATAAAGTGAATGGAAATCGTTATCGGATTGGGGCCGGTGGTGTTGCGCTCGATTTCGAAACGTTTAATGGAAATGTGTATTTGAAAGAAAAAATTTAGAAACATGAAAAAATTAATTGTAATTCTATTGATAAGTATGACGACTGCGTTATGGGCTCAAAACTCAGGTGAATTCTCAGTACCCTTAACCGATCCAGCCAAGCGCGGAAAGTTGAAAGTGGATATTCACTATGGATCAGTATTTGTAAAAGGCACCCCCCGCAAAGATGTGTTGGTCCGTTATTCCAATGCTGATGATTCAAAACGTAAAAGCCAGGTGGCAGAACGCGATGGTTTGAAACGAATCAGTGGTGGAACACTTGATCTCGAAGTTTCAGAAAAGGCAAATCAGGTGGTGGTGGAGTCAAGTTCGTGGAATAACAAGACCAACGTTGAGGTTGAGATTCCGATTGGATTTGATGTCAAAGCGAGTTCCTACAATGATGGCGACATTGTTGTGAATTCAGTACAAGGTGAAGTAGAGATTACTTCGTATAATGGTGAAATTACCGCTGAAAACATTTCAGGCTCAGTAGTGGCAACTACCTACAATGGAGAGGTGAAGGTTACCTTTGATAAAGTGACAGACGGAGTGCCTATGTCGTTCTCTACCTATAATGGCGATGTCGACATTACATTTCCGGCAACGTTAAAAGCTACTTTTAAAATGAAGACGCAACAGGGGGAAATCCTGAGTGGATTTGATATGAACCTGATCAAATCAGGCCCGATTCAAAAGAAGGATGCTGGCACGGGTACCTATAAAGTGACCATCGATGAGTGGGTGAAAGGCGAAGTGAATGGGGGTGGAGCCGAAATTTCGATGCGAAACTATAATGGTGATATTATTATCCGAAAGAAGTAAAGGAACGCGTGTAATTCAGGGAGGCTGTCTCTTGGTTGGTTGATCGACAATTAGGAGGCAGCTTTTTTATTCGTATAGTCCAACACCTCGCGACATAAGTCCCGCCAGTAAAGGAATAATAAACAAGAGGAGGATTTCCAGGCGCACCATCACGAAAACAAGTTTGGGCACCTCAACCAATTCGGCTACATCACCTTTGCGGTTTTTCAGAAAAAAAACGGTTGGATAAATGGAGAGCAGACCAATAAGAATAAAGAGTGCCAATTTGGTATGAAAAATCCAGTTCTTGCTATATACAACCGCTGGTTTCCCAAATTCCCCCAGCCACAGGGTAAGTCCTGCCCCCAACAAGGTTATGGCAGCAAGTCCATATAGGCCATCAAGGCGGGCCACTTTGCTTATCGCTGCCCGGGTCATTTGCTTTTGCAGCAGCATGTGTTCCGATACAAGCGTACCCACAATCGTGAATATGCTGATGAAGTGAACGTAACGAAGTAGAATTTCAGCGCTCATCTTTTGGCGATTAATAGATTCCTCGAAAGTTAAGTTTATTTCACTTGACCATGGCGAAATAGATGGGCAACCCAATAGTAATATTCATCGGAAAGGTTACCGCCAATGCCATGGGTAAAAACAAACCCGGGTTCGCATTGGGCACAGCAATTTTCATGGCGGCAGGAACGGCAATATAAGACGCGCTAGCCGCCAGCACAGCAAAAATAAACCGGTTACCGATATCATCACTAACCAGGCCACTGACCAGTGCCACCACACAGCCGTTGATAAGGGGTATCAGCAAAGCAAACACGGCTGCAAATTTTCCACTGTTCAGGAAGTCATTCAGTCTTCGCCCACTTACAATTCCCATATCCAGTAAAAAGATGGCCAGAAATCCTTTGTAGATATCGGTCGTAAAGGGTTTGATTCCTTGTGCTTGTTGTTCATTGGCCAGAAATCCGATGATTAAGCTGCCTACGATTAAAAACACACTACCGTTGGTGAACGAGTGTTTCACAATGGTTCGTACACGCATATTAACGGAATTTTTGTCGCCATAGAACCTAATCAGCATAACACCAATAATAATAGCAGGAGCTTCCATGAGTGCCATGATGGCTACCATGTGACCATCGAAGGTGAGTGCCTGAATTTCTAAAAAGGATACCGCGGTAACAAAGGTAACCGCACTGACTGAGCCATAGGCGGCCGCTATTGCCCCGGCATTGTCAACACTGAACTTTCGTTTTAGAATAAAGAAGGTATAGATGGGAATAATGCTGGCTACGGCCAACCCAAACAAGACCGACCATACAATCTCCATGGAGAAGTGGCTATGGGCAAGTTCTTGTCCGCCTTTAAACCCAATCGAGAAAAGCAGGTAAAGCGAGATAAATTTTGAGGTGTTGGCGGGAATTTCGAGGTCGCTTTTTAAACGAACGGCCAATATTCCGAGTACAAAAAAGAGCAGGGCAGGATTAGTCAGGTTATCAATTAATAAATCAAAATTCATAGGTTAGGATTAAGGATTACAAACATCACAGAATTGAGCGTCTTCAAACTCTCCACGAGGGTGCCAGACAACTTTTTCATATCCACACATCTGGCACAGTTTGGTTAGCGAGATAACAGTGCGTGTTGGTGAACCGCACTCACGGCAGGGAAGTCCGGGGCTGATTTTATTTTCTGAAAAGCCGGGCATCTTACATTGCGGGCATTCCGAATCAATCAGATCAATGAGCTTATCCAGAGCTCGTGCAATCACCTTCCTGCGAGTAGGATTATTCATAGCTCGCAAATCAGTTTCCAGGTACGCGCTTCCGTATTCCAGCATCATCTGGTTGAAGACCTCACTCAAATAGGGCCAGGTGTGGATATCTTTTACAATGTCATGGGGAGCATCCTGATAAGGTCTCATGATCAACGCATGTGAAGGAAAACCCGAGCGCATAGCAAAATCATAGGCCTGACTAAGTGAAGCTACAGGTGCGCCATTGAAATTGGTTTCGGTACTGAGCTCGATGGCGACTAATTCAAGTTGATTTTTTGTATCTAGCAACAAGATCAACTCTTCATCAGCCTGGCAAAAAGGGACAGCCGGGTGTGCACCAAAGGAACCTTCATTAGCAATGGCCAGGTCACAGTGAAGTTGTTGCATAGCCCGGATGCACTTTTCACGAGCGGCATCACGGGGTGAAAGAGAGCGAACGACTTCACCCGTAAAGGTGCCGAGGGCATCGGTATTGAATTCATCGGGCACAACACATGTTACACCTAATTGACGTTCGAGTTTATGGGCTATTATCTGTTCTTTTTTGTGTTGCGAGGCAATAGCCATTACTCTACCGGCAAACAGGGCATGCATGAGGGCAGCTTCTTATTCCAGGAATGTAATTTCTACCGTGCCCTTCACCTTCAGCTCGAGGCCTTTACTATCAGCCTGGTGGAGTACCTTTTTCAAGGTCTCAGCTGATTTTTTGAGTTGTTCAATCCGCTTTTCAGACTTTGACTTATTTCCCTCATTATGTTCCTCCATCATGTAGATTTCCCGGGAGTGAAAGTTGATTTTATTTTGAATCAATTCCATCAGAATTTTACGGGTATCACTGGGTGAGAATTTTCCGTCAATTAGTTTAAGCGTATGTGGTTTTTTCATGGTGAATGTAGTTATCGTGATTATTGACCTTGACCTAAAGAAAAGGCCGGCTTGTCATTGAAGGCGTAAAGATTTTCAGTCTTGATGGTATCGATTTTTATTTCTTCTGCCTTACTTAACAAGCGAATAATTTCTTGTTTGCTCATGTCGTTTCCGTTAACCGGTTTGAAGCGACACCGCCAATGGTCAGTACAAAAGGTTTCCTGAAATCCATCGGGCCATACTTTAATACCCCGGTTGGTGATCATGGATAGTTGCACTTCCGTATTGCCGAGTTGGTTCATCTTGCCGGCCAACTCATCCGGATTGGTGCCGCTCCAGTGAACAAACAGATCAACCCCAACCAGGCTTTTCTTGGCAGCAGGCTTACGGGTGTACTTCGGAAGTTTTAGTGCGGTTCCCTTTGCATAGGAGACCGACTTTAGTGTGGTAGGTCGGTTACCAAGGTTGGCAATTACCGCAGCAGCAAATTCCCGTGTACCTACTTTCTCTTTGCTTGTCCCTTCCTTGAAAATGTCATAGGTATGAATTCCATCCTCTATTGTTTTAAGCCAGGCATTTTGAATTTTTTCAGCCACGTCTGTCTGGCCGATGTGATTTAACAGTAAGATGGCACCTTGCAATAAACCCGAAGGGTTGGCCATATTTTGACCGGCCCTGCGCGGAGCCGAACCGTGTATGGCCTCGAACATGGCACACTCCTCGCCAATATTGGCAGAACCGGCCAGCCCTACCGAGCCAGCAATCTGGGCGGCTACATCAGAAAGGACATCACCATATAAGTTAGGCATCACAATAACATCAAAGGCTTCCGGGGTATCAGCCATTTTAGCGGCTCCGATATCAATAATCCAATGTTCCTTTTCCAATTCCGGATATTCAGTTCCGATTTCATCAAACACCTGATGGAATAAACCATCGGTTTGCTTCATGATGTTGTCTTTCGTGAAACAGGTCACTTTCTTGCGGCCATATTGACGGGCATATTCAAAGGCATACCGAACAATTTTTTCGCAGCCCGGTCGGCTTATCAGTTTAAGGCATTGCACCACTTCATCGGTTTGTTGGTGCTCGATTCCGGCATACAAATCCTCCTCGTTTTCCCGAATGATGACGATATCCATTTGCGGATGCTTGGTTTTCACAAAGGGATGAAAGCTTACACACGGGCGTACGTTTGCGTACAAGCCTAAGAACTTCCGTGTGGTTACATTGAGACTTTTATACCCGCCACCTTGAGGTGTGGTAATGGGTGCCTTCAGAAAAACTTTGTTCCTGCGGATTACATCCCAGGATTCCTTGGCGATACCAGACGTATTACCTGCCAGGTACACTTTTTCGCCAACTTCTATTTCTTCGATTTCAATTCGGGCGCCAGCAGCTTTCATAATGTTCAGCGTGGCCTCCATAATTTCCGGGCCGATTCCATCTCCTTTTGCTACAGTAATTTTTGTCATGGGCATGTAGATTGATTTCGGACGCGAAAATGAGGGATTACATTCATCAATTATTATTTATTTTTATGATGAATATCATAAACATAATTTATGAATTACACACTCCACCAACTTCAGGTATTTCTGAAAGTAACTGAGGTTCAAAGTATTACCAAGGCGGCTGACGAATTGCACCTAACCCAACCGGCTGTTTCCATTCAATTAAAAAATTTCCAGGATCAGTTTAATATTCCCCTTACCGAAGTGGTGGGGCGTAAACTATACATTACTGATTTTGGAAGGGAGATAGCCCGCTCGGCAGAAAAGATTTTAAATGAAGTCCACGCTATTAACTATAATACTTCAGCTTTTAAAGGCCAGTTGACCGGCCGACTCAAGATTTCCTCGGTATCAACTGGTAAATATGTTATCCCTTATTTTTTATCGGGTTTTTTGCAGGAACATGCCGATGTAGAACTCTTGTTGGATGTGACAAACAAATCGAAAGTAATTGAAAGCCTGGGTAACAATGAGGTTGACTTTGCCTTGGTTTCGGTTCTACCAGACTTGTTAAAAATTGATAAGGTGGATTTGATGCAAAACAAACTCTACCTGGTGAATAACACGTCAGTTTCCTTTAAGAAGTCGCCCTACGATAAGAAGATTGTTGAACGGTTGCCTGTGATTTTCCGGGAGGCGGGTTCAGGTACACGGCATACCATGGAGAAGTTTCTGAATCAACATCATATTCAGGTACGAAAGAAAATGGAGTTAACATCAAATGAAGCGGTGAAGCAAGCGGTATTAGCTGGACTCGGTTGTTCCATTATGCCACTCATTGGAATTCGGTCAGAACTGACCCACGGTGAACTTCAAATAATTCCCGTGAAGGGCTTACCGATAAAATCAACCTGGCAGTTGATTTGGCTTAAGAACAAGAATTTTTCTCCCGTAGCGGCTGCATTTCTGGAATACATCAAACGCGAAAAGGCGTCCATCATTGAACGTAAATTCAAATGGACGGAGGAATATTAGCCTTTAACCAGTAGTTATTTCTTGATTAGTTGTCTTGTAACTTTATACGAGGATTGGGTGATCACCAGCCAATAGGTACCGCTGGCCAGGTGTCCAAGATCAAAAATTTCTCGTCCATTCCGGACAGAATGACGTTCCACTATTCTTCCTAAGGGGTCAACCAACGAGACTTCAATAGGACCTGATTGAAATCCTGAAAAATCTACTTCCAACCGATCTTCGATCGGGTTCGGGCGCAGTTCAATAGCAACCCCGGTACTCTGAATATCACCCACAATAATGATCGCAGCCGGATCAGATGCCACGCTCTCGCAGGTTTCAACTACAACTTTAACCGTGTAGGCACCGGGTTGACTGGCTATAAACGTTGAGTTGGTTGCGCCCGGGATCAGGACACCATCTTTATACCATTGGTTGCCCACTAACGAACTACTGGTTAAGGTAGCCGAGGGGCTGTTGTTATTCGATACCGTGATGGTAGGTTTTGACGGATTCACACAGAAAGACTGCGACACAGGCTCGGCAGCATTATACAGATCATTTCCGGGTTGTGTGGCGCGAATCGTGGCGACCCCTGCATTTAATAGAGTCACTTGACTGCCCGTAACGGTGGCAGTGCCCGGAGTAACACTCGAATAGGAAACCGGTAATCCCGAACTGGCCGTTGCGGTAAGATCAAAAGGCGGGCTCCCCTGTACTCTTGATTCCAAGGCACTGAAGGTGATGGTTTGGTTGCCTTTCGTTACCGTTAAGTCCTGATCTACATCTGGGGCGGGTTCATACATCTCGTTACCGGATTGACTTGCCGTAATGGTGGTAGTCCCAACACCCACTATTGTCACGGTAGAACCGGTAATGGTAGCCACCAGTGTATTGCTGCTGGTGTACGTGATCGGTAACGCTGAGCTGGCTGTGGCCGTCAGTTCAAAAGGGACATCGCCATAGGCTTTGGTGGAAATCGATTCAAAGGTAATCGTCTGATATTTCTTGTCGTTGATGAACACTTCCTGCAAAACATCTTCTGCAGGATTGTAGTTATTGTCTCCAGCCTGGGAGGCAGTAAGCGTCACGGTTCCACTACCATTAATGGTTGCCGTGGTTCCGCTAAACGAAATAATAGCTGGATTGCTGCTGGCAAATGATACAGGCAACCCCGAAGTAGCCGTGGCTACCGGTGTGAATGGAGGGTCATATTTTGTTTTGCCAACTATGTTCGCGAAGTCAATTTCCTGATCCGCTTTAATAATGGTGAGCGTTCCATCGTTTAATCCTGTAATGGCATAATTGTTATCAGAGCCTTCACTGGCGAAGTAAATCGTATACGTATTGACCGGACTAAGAAGTGTGGCATTAGTTTCCAACAGAGGTTGAACATCAATATCAGTGGCATCATCTGATCCTTTAAATCCTGAATAGGTAATGGTAAATTCAGGATCCGCTTCACGATAAGCTCTTGTTTTGTCGTCTGCCGTAGCCGATAACGATGCTTTGGTAATGGTCAGAATTCCATCAAGTTGGGAAATTATGGTATAGTTGTCATCTTCCCCATTACTGATAAAGGAAATGGCGTAGGAATCAACTGAACTGTATTGCGTTACTTCTGTTGAAATCACAGGCGGAATATCGATGACCGAGGCATTATCGGTTCCTTTAAGGCCGGTGTAAGTAATCGTAAGGGCTGGATTCGGATCACCGTAAATTTTGGTTTTGTTATCGGCTGTTGCTGTCAAAGTTGCCTTTAGAATGGTGAGCATTCCATCGGTGAGTGTAATCGTATAATTGTTATCCACACCACCGGTCATGAAGGATATGGGATAGGAATCCACCGGACTAAATTGGGTGGCTTCGGTGGCTACGGTAGGAGGCGTATCAATGACCATTGCATTGTCAGTTCCTTTGAATCCGGTATAGGTGATGGTAAATGCGGGATTGGGGTCACCATAAATTTTTGATTGATTGTCAGCCACGGCAGAAAGATTGGCTTTGTTTACAGTTAATAGCTGCACCACATCGGGTGCCGGGTCATAGGTTTCATCACCGGACTGGCTGGCAATAATGTTGGCAGTTCCGGCACCTACAATAGTCAACGTATTTCCCGATATCGTGGCTACGGCCAGGTTATCGCTTTCAAAAGTCACGGGTAATCCCGAACTGGCGGTTGCCGATAAGGTGATGGGGGGATCTCCGTAGGTGGCAATGGGTAAGGGATTAAAGGTGATGGTTTGTCCTTCTTCCTGATTTTGAGCTACAATTAGTGGGCTTAAGTTGTTATGGGAAAAGAAAGTGGAACCAGAGAAACTTTCACCCGGTGTTTCGGAAATAGGATTCACCAATCCGGTGGAAAAGTAGTGGGTTGGATTAAGATCAGGGGCAAGACGACCATATCCCAAAAGCAGGATACTTATCCATAAAACGGCCACAATCTGCTTTACTTCCTGGTTGACTTGCCGCTTACTACCATACCGACTTACTACAATTACCGAACTCATAGACCTTCTTTGATATAAAAATAAGAAAAGCTATAAGTAATTCTTGAAACTCCGAAAAGGTAAGCGAGTGGTGATTAAATGCTATGATCAATAGGAATTTTGGTATCGATCCCCGAATGCTGACGCTTCGGTCAGCATCCTGAATGGCGTTTCGTCAACGTCAGGACCTGCGACTTTTACATGCCAGAGCGGGAAACGGGCTCGAATGCTGATTCTTCGGTCAGCATCCTGACTGGCGTTTCGCCAACGTCAGGACCCGCGACTATTAC
>ERZ1066115.11-NODE-11-length-94603-cov-14.693574_pt1 | contig 94603 bp, 79 predicted proteins | sample MGYA00382762_ERZ1066115 | MGnify/ENA primary metagenome ERZ1066115 (study PRJEB33369, sample SAMEA5778345) | biofilm metagenome | biome: Industrial cooling water; feature: Water cooling tower basin; material: Biofilm | place: United Arab Emirates | collected... | reverse complement strand
CGAGCGCGAGGCCGAGCCGCCTGGCCTCGGGCCCGTTCGGCGCGCGGAACCAGGCGGCCTTGGCCTTTGGGAACCTGGCCTTGAGCATGGGCAGCTGAACCTCGACGGTATTATCGATCTCGCGATCGGGCCGGGCGGCGAGCTCGCCCCTGATGAAGGCGTCGAGCTCCATATCCAGCTCGAGCTCGCCTAGGGGCGTCTCGACGCGGGGCGCGGGGGCGCACAGGAACTCGGCGCCCGCGGGCAAGTGTCCGCCTATCACGATCGCCAAATCCGCCTCGCGCGCCGCGCGCCACGCCGCCCATGCCAGAGCCCCGGAAAAATCCCAGCCGGCGTGGGGCGCGATAGCCGCCACGGCAACCCGGGCCCCGCGGCCGGCCGCGTCGGCCCCGTCGGCCGCGTCCCGGCGGTAGACGCCCGTCTCGAAACCCGATAAAGCCGCCCGGACCGCCGCTTCGTCGTCCGGATACCAGCCGCCCCGCAAGAGCCTACGCCTAATTTCCATACCCGTCTCCCCCGCAGGAGAATCCTACGTTTACGGTTCCATTCGACCTAAAGCTATAGTATACTCGCCCATTATGAAGCGTGGAGCAAGCGTAGCCTTGATTTTAGGCCTTTCGGCCCTTATCGGCGTCGGCGTATGGACCGGCGTACGGATCGTCGACGCGGCGGAGCGCGGCCGGGCGGAGGCCAAGTCCGCGTTCGAGGACCTCAGGCGCGTGGCGGTCAATACGGTGTTCTCGCCGGAGGCGCTCGCCGCCCCCGAGTGGGCCATGACCGCGCGCGCGGCGTGGGAAGGCAGCGGCCGCATCCTGGCCTTGGTGGTACGCGACGAACTTGGCGACGTACTCTACGCCCTACCGGCGAGCTCCCCTTACTATAGGCCGGCCGGCTCGGCCCGCGGCCTGCCCGGCGACCGGCTCTTCGAGCTGCCCTCCTTCGGCGCCGCCTATTTCGGGGGGCCGGTCTCGGCCGGCATGCGCGTCGACGCGGCCATGACGACCCTCACTCAAGGCGAGTTGTTCGCGGCCCTGCGCGACGCCCTCATAGCCTACGGCGCCGTTTTGGCGCTCGGCTTGGCGGCTATCGCGGCCCTGAGCGTCCGGCGCGCTCCCGCCGCCCCGTCTATCGCCGCGCAGGCCGTCGTCGGCCCCTCCGCCGCCGTTCAGGCGGAGCCGGACGAAGCTGACGACCCCTGGTTCGCCGACGACGCGTCCTCCTTCGAAGCGCCTTCCGAGCGCGACTCGGCCGGTTCGCCGGAATCGCCTCGAAGTCCTTCCCTGGCCGACGACTTCTCTATCCCGGACTACGTACCCGAAATCGATGATTTCTCCGACTTGGAGGCTTCGTTCGACGCGGGCCACGCGCGAACGGTCGACGCCGAGGCCGACGATGGGTCGGAGGCCGGATCGGCGCCCGATGACGGCGGCGCACCTAAACCCCTATCGGCCAGCCTACCCGAACCGGAGCTGGCCGGGCATGGGCTCGACGGCCCACGGGGCCTCTTCGATCCCGACACCGGCCTGTGTTGGGAGAGCTACCTCCGCGAACGGCTCGACGCCGAGCTTAAGCGCTCGGCCTCGTTCGAACAGGACCTGTCGCTCCTCATAGCCAACTTCGACCGATGCGAGCGCGGCGGCGAGGAGTACAACCTTTTCGCCAAGACCACCCAGGAGTTCTTCAGCTTTAAAGACCTGTCATTCCAGTTCGGCGCGTCGGGCGTCTCGGTGATATTGCCGAACATGGACGTCGACCACGCCATCCGCATGAGCGAGGAGCTCTTAAAGAAGCTGACCTTCCTCTTGCAAGGGCGCCAAGACGGCCTATCTTACCTGGATTTGTTCATAGGCCTGAGCTCCCGCTCGGGGCGCCTCGTCGAGGCCGACCGCATGGTGGGCGAGGCCATGGCCGCGCTCCGCAAGGCCAGGGAGGAGCGCGACACGCGTATCATGGCCTTCCGGCCGGACCCGGAGAAATTCCGGGCCTTCCTGGCCGGGCGTTAGGGCGCAAGCCCGTCCAAGGGCTTAAATACGTCCAGGACCGCCCCGGCGGCGAGCGCGAAGGGCCGGGCCCGCGCGCTCGAGGCGGCGCGATAGCGGCCGTCTTGGAGCCGTTCGGCCAGGCTGAGCGTCAGGGAGCGGCCGTCCCCGAGCGAGAAGACGAGCTTGGCCTTGGCCTCTAGGCCTCCGTCGGCGGGCGGCTCGTAGCCGAGCGCCCTGAGCCCGAGCGCGCTACGCAGCATGGCCTCGACCTTCAAGCCGTCCGGCGCCGGAGACGCGTTCGCCGATACCCAGGAGCCGCCCTCCCGCCGTAGCGCGTAGCCCAGGGTCGCCTTAGCGCCGGCTTCGAGCTCGACGTAGCCCTCGGCCCTGAACTCCTGTACGTCTTGGACGGAGATCCCCGCCGGCAGTACGCGCAGGTCCTGCCAGCTCGAGCGCGACGCGTAAACGTAGGCGGCCGCGGCGGCAGGCAGGGCCCAGGCCTCGTCCGCGCCCGCCAGGCGGGCGTAGGCGAATTCTGAGCTCGGGCCGTAGCCGCCCACGAAGAACTCGACGACGGTCCGGTCGGAGAAATCGGCCAGGCGGACGCGCAGCGCGTCTTCGCCTAAGCCGAGCGCCGGGAAGGCCGCGGCCGAGCGGGCCATGCGCTCGGCCCGGCGCACGCCGCCCAGGGAAGCGAGGAAGGCCTCGACGCGCGGCGTATCCGCCGGCAGCTCCCCGTATTCGTCCTTGAGCGACCAGGTTCCCTCCCGCTTAAGGAGCTCGACCCGCCCGTCGCGGCCGTCTATGCTTAGGGAACGTACGGCCGCGGGCTCCGGCAGGAGCTCGAGCGAAAGCAGGGGAACGGCGCCGCGCCCGGCGTCGACGAGCCAGCCTAGGGCTACGATGAGCGCGAGCGCCGCGTTCAGGGCGATCAGGCGGATGAGCCTCGTCTTATAGGGCGCGGGCATCAGGCGGCTCCTTCGGCACGCGCCGCGGCCTCCCGCCTACGCCGGGCCGCGGCCCGTAGGAGGCCGAGGCCGGCGACGAGGGCCGGCAGCGCGATGAGATTGAGGGCGTAGCTTAAGCCGATGACGAAATCGCGCAGGCCTTCGTCCTGGATCCGGTTCAAGCGCAGGTCGGCCTGGCCGCGCGTACGTATGGCGGCTAAGTCGGGATCGGCCGAGAGCCAGTCGGCGGCCGTCAGGGCGAAGGATAGGTTAAAACCCGAGCCGCTCATGCGCAGGAGCTCGGTCAGGAAGTCGGCCGACGACACGACGACCAGCCGGGCGTCGGCGGCCGCGCTTCGCGGCGGCGGGCCCAGGGCCGGCTCGCCGTCGCGGGCGGGCAGGTCGCCGGCGGCGAAGGCGCTCGGGATAGGCCCGGACAGGGCGGCGGCTACGATGCGCTGCCCGCCGGTAGCCGCCCGCTCGTCCTCGTAGCGGTACTCGTCCTCGGGCGCCGCGGCGAAGTCCTTGGTCTGCCTCCAGGCTCGGGGGCTCGTCCGGACAAGGGCCGTAGCCGTCACGCCGGACGGCGGCCGCAGCTCGATGGGGCTGGGCCAAAACAGGTCCAGGCCGGCGAAGCCCGCGCCGATGGGATGGCCGGCGTCCACGTTGCGCGCGTCGACGGAGATCCAATGAGGATAGCGAACGTAGCGCAGGCTCAGGGCGCCGCCGGCCCCTTGCGTTTGGAACGGCACGGTCAGGTTAAGCTGATCCAGGACCAGCTCGCGGCGTATATCGACCCCGTACGCGGCGAGCGCCGCCAGGAAACCGCCCGGCGGAAGGGCCTCGGCCAGGAGGCCGTAGTCGGGGTTCACGTTCACGCCCTTCAAGGCCATGAAGGCGGCGCCGCCGCGCATGAGGAACTCGTCGACGAAGTAGGCGTCGTAGCGGTCCAGAGCCGCGTTGCCCAGCACGAAGAGCAGGTCGACCTCGGGGTCTATCGGGCGCCCCGGCTCCTGCGGCCGGGGCAGGTAGCCGGCCCGTTCCAGGGCCGCCATGAGGCTGGGATAGTCGTTCTCCAGGGTCTTGTCGGCGTCGCCCACGAGCAGGGCCGCCGTGGGCCGCTTGGCGCCGGCCAGGGCCCGCGCGAGGCGGACGATATCGTACTCCAAGGTGGCCGTATCGATGAGCGCGGGGATCGTCTCGTACTCGCCCAGGTACTCGAGCACGATGCCCGAGTAGACCACGGCCACGCGCTGCTCCGAGCGCTCCACCACCTGGAGCTGCTGCGGCGCCACGCCGAAGCGCTCGGCCTCCGACGGGTCCCCGGCGGGATCGACGACGCGGACCCGTATGAGCCCGCGCGAGCGCGATTCGAGCTCGCGCAGGAGGTCCTCCACGGCCGCCGGCCCCGGATGCCTGTCCTTAAGCTGCCTGGATAGGTAATAAGTGACGCGGAGCCCCTCGGGCAGGCGTTTATACAGCTCGCGCGCCGGGGCCGACAGGGTGGAGGCCCGGTCGCGGCTTAAGTCGAGCTTAAAATACCATCGCGAGCCCGCCATGGCGGCGAGGGCCAGGGCCGCGAGCCCGAGCGCGAGGAGGAGGCGCTCGCGCCGGCGGGCGTCGCCCGGGCGCGAGCCGGCCTCGCGTCGGCCGGGCTCGTTCTCGCCTCGTCCGGGCTCGGCGTCTATGTCGCTCTTCTTCATAGGCTTAGCTCCACGCGCTGAAATAGAGGCGCTTGGCGGTCAGATAGAGGGCCGCGGCGCTCACCAGGCCGAAATAGACGATGTCGCGGCTATCGATGACGCCCCTTGAGAATGATATAAAACGATAACCCAGCGATAGCCAGTTGACCGCCCCCGCCAGCCAGGGCGGCAGGTCCAGCCATACGGCCAGCTGATAGACCAGGCCCAGGGCCAGGAGCGCCGCCGCTCCGGCCATGAAGGCGCTCATCTGGTTGCGCGTCAGCGAGGACAGGTATTGCCCCACGGCCGCGTAGGCCGAGCCCAGGAGCAGGGCCCCCAGGTACTCGGCCGCCACCACGCCCCAATCCAGCCGCCCGAGGAGCCCGACCATGAGGGGCACCGGCAGGGTGGCGACGAGCGCGATCGCGATGACCGACCAGGCGGCCAGATGCTTGCCGATCGCCAACGCGGCCTCCGTGAACGGGAGGGTCATGAGCAGCTCGTAGCTGCCCTGCCTACGCTCCTCGGCCCAGAGCTTCATGGTCAGGGCCGGGACCAGGACGGCGAGCAGGACGGGGAAGAGCGCGAAATAAGAGCGCATGCCGGCGCGGTTCGCGGCGTAGAATCCGCCCAGGAAATAAAAGAAGATAGCCGAGCTCAGGAGGAGGCTCGCGATAAAGACGTAGGCCAGGGGCGAGTTGAAGTACGAACGCAGCTCGCGCCGCGCTATGACCAGGGCGGCTTTCATCGTTTCTGCTCCTCGGAGGTCAGCCGTACGAATATCTCCTCCAGCGAGATGCGCTCCCGCCTGAGCTCCAGGAGCTTGGCCCCCGAGGCCGCCGCCCAATCGAAGAGGCGCTCGGCGGCCTCGTCGCCGCGGCCGGCCGGCGCGCGGTAGGAGAGCTCGCTCCTGTCCCCGCCCAGCGGCTTAGCCGCGGCCTCGGGCCAGCCCAGGGCCGCCGCGGCCTTCGCCGCCGCGCTCCCCTCGCCCGCGTCGCCGGCGTCGCCCGCCCCGCCCCCGCGGCCTAGGATGACCGCCGTGATGAGCTCGCCGCCCTGCATGGCCTCGGACAGCTCCCGGGCCGAGCCCTGCGCCGCGATGCGCCCCTCGTTCAGGATGAGCACCTCGGAGCAGAGGGCCTCGACCTCCTGCATGATATGCGTGGAGAGGATGACGGTCTTGTCGCCGCCGAGCGAGCGTATGAGCGCGCGGATCTCCAGGATTTGCTTGGGGTCGAGGCCCGTGGTCGGCTCGTCCAAGATGAGCACCGGCGGGTCGTGCAGTATGGCCTGGGCCAGGCCTACCCGCTGCCGGAAGCCCTTGGACAGATGCTCGATGCGTACCGGCCCCATGCCGGCCAGGCCGCAGGCCTCCATGGCCTTCGCGGCGGCCGGCGCGCGCTCGGCCTTCGCGATCCCGCGCGCCTCGGCGATGAAGGAGAGGCATTCCTCCACCGTCATGTCGGCGTAGAGCGGCACGCCCTCGGGCAGGTAGCCCACGAGGCGCTTGACGGCCAAGGGATCCTCGGCGGCGTCGATGCCGCCCACGACGGCGCGCCCCGAGCTCGGCCGGTGGTAGCCGGTCAGGACCTTCATGATGGTCGTCTTGCCCGCGCCGTTGGGGCCGAGCAGGCCGATGACCCGCCCGTCGCCGACGGTGAAGCTCACGTCCTTGACGGCCTCGAAGCCGCCGTACGATTTAGACAGCCCGCTCACTTCGATCATGGCAGCCTCGTCAGTCTACGTATTCTATGGGAAAGCACATCCTATCCTTAGATAAGACCGTATCGGGAAAGACCTCCCGCGCCTCGGCCAGGAGGCGCTTGAGCTCATGGTCGGTATAGCGCGGGCTGAAATGGATAAGGCCGAGCTTCTTTACGCCGCCGGCCTCGCGCGCGATCATGGCCGCCTGGTCGGCGGTCATATGCTTCTTCTCTACGGCGCTCGATAGCAGGGCCTTCTCGAACATGCCCTCGCAGATGAGCAGGTCCGAGCCGGCCACCTCGGGGGCGATGCCGGGGAAGTACAGCGAATCGGTCACGTAGCTCACCTTGCGGCCGCTGCGGGTCGGGCCGAGCACCTCGCCGGGGCCCACCGTACGGCCGTCGGCGGCCTGCACGGCCTCGCCGGCCTGCAGCCGCGACCAGAGCGGCCCCTTGGGCACGCCGAGGGCCTCCGCCCGATCCGGATGGAAGGCGCCCGGTCGGGGGTCCTCCTCCAGCGCGTAGCCCACGCAGGTCTTGGTATGCCGCAGGGGGAAGGCCCTGATGCGATAGCCTTCCCCTTCGTAGCAGACGGCGGGCGCCTCGATCTCCTTCACCACGATCTCGTAGTTGATATACATGTCGAGCACGCGCCGCGAGCTCTCCACGTATTCGGCGATCTTAGGCGGGCCGTAGATATAGAGCGGCTCGTCGCGATCCACCTGGCTCGAGAGCATAAGGAGGCCAGGCAGGCCGGTAACGTGGTCGGCGTGGGTATGGGATATAAAGATGGCCGTGATCTTCTTCCAGCGAAGGTTGAGCCGCCTGAGCGACACCTGGGTTCCCTCGCCGGCGTCGAACAGGAAGAGCTCCCCTTCGCGCCGCAGGAGCATGCTGGTTAAATGCCTGTGGGGGAGCGGCATCATGCCGCCCGAGCCGAGTATGAACGCTTCTAAATTCATCGATGCTACTATACGGAAAAATCGCCCCCGTGGACAAGCTTAGGCGCCCCCTCCGCCGCGCCCCCTCCGCCGCCGCGACGCGTAGCCGCGCGGCGGGAAGGCTCGGCTGGCCGAAGCGCGAAAGGCCGTATATACTATCGCCATGATAACCGACGAAATGATCCGGCGGGCGCCCAAGGTCGAGCTGCACGACCATCTGGACGGCGGGCTGCGTCCGGCGACGGTGCTCGAACTGGCCAAGGAATACGGACGGGAGCTCCCCGTGGGCGACGCCGCGGGCCTGGCCGACTGGCTCCATCGCGGGGCGAACCGCAAGAGCCTCTCCCTGTACCTGGAGGGCTTCGCGCTCACTTGCGGGGTGATGCGGACGCCCGAGGCCATCGAGCGCGTCGCGCGCGAGGCGATCGAGGACCTGGCGGCCGACGGCGTGGTCTACGCCGAGCTGCGCTTCGCCCCCATCCTGCACCAGGGCGACGAGCTCAGCCTAGAGGCCATCGTCGAGGCGGCCCTCCGCGGGCTCGAAGCGGGCAAGGCGGCGACCGGCTGCTCCTACGGGCTCATACTCTGCGCCATGCGCAACATGGCGCCTTCGTATTCGCTGGAGACCGCCGAGCTGGCCGTGGCCTACCGCGACCGCGGCGTCGTGGGCTTCGACATAGCCGGCGACGAGGCGGGCCACCCGCCCAAGCGCCACCTGGAGGCCTTCCAGTACATCCGGGATAAGAACTTCAACATCACTATACACGCCGGCGAGGCCTTCGGCCCCGAGTCGATATGGCAGGCCCTGCAGGCCTGCGGCGCCCACCGCATCGGCCACGGCACGCGCCTGGTGGAGGACATGGCCTATACCGGCGCCAAGATCGACAAGATGGGCAGCCTGGCCAGCTACCTGCGCGACCGCCGCGTCCCCATCGAATGTTGCCTCTCGTCCAACGTCCAGACCGGGGCGGCCGTCGACTACGCGTCCCACCCCTTTAACGTCTTCTACCGCAACGACTTCCGCGTCTGCCTCTGTACCGATAACCGCCTGATGAGCGACACGAGCCTCAGCCGCGAATACGCCCTGGCGGCCGAACATTTCGGCCTGGGGCTACGCGACCTGGAGCGCATCGCGATCAACGCCATGAAGAGCGCCTTCGTCCACTACGGCGAGCGCGTCCGCATTATTTACGATATAATAAAGCCGCGGTACGCGCGCCTGCGCGACGAGACGAACCCGCACGAATAGCGGTCGGCGAGGAGCCCCTTATGCGCCATAGAAAAAAGTCAGCGTTCTTAGCCGCGCTCTGCGCGCTCGCCGCCCTGCCCTGCGCCGCCCAGGCGCCGCTGCGCGCCGGCCAGATAAAGGCCTCGGGCGGCGCCCTGGACCTTTCGGCCGCGGATTTCGGCGCCGCCGACATCAGGCTCCTGGACGGCGAGTGGCAATTTTGGTGGGGTTCGCTCGTCGATCCCGACTCCATAGCGCGCGGTGACGCCCCGACGCCGACCGGCCTGGCCGAGATGCCCCGCTACTGGACGAAATTCCCGACCGACGGCGCGCCCCTACCCGCCAAGGGCGTCGCCACCTATAGGCTGGTCGTCCGGCTGCCCGACGACGGGGTATACGGGCTCTTCCTACACCAGATGGTCAGCTCCTACGAGCTCTACGTCAACGGCAAGCTCGTCGGCGGGAACGGCCGCGTCTCCTCCGATCCCGCCCTCGTGCGGCCCGAGTTCAGGCCGCAGGCCCTGCACTTCAGCCCCCGGGACGGCGTCGCCGACCTCGTGCTCCGCATCGCCAACCAAGACTATCGCCACGGCGGCCAATGGCAGTCCATACGCATAGGCTCGAGCGACGCGATAACGGCCCACGCCAACCGCATCCTCATCACCGACCTCTTCCTCTTCGGCGCCATCGTCATGATCGGCCTCTACAACATCGCCCTCTTCCTCTTCAGGACCAAGGACAGCTCGCCGCTCTGGTTCGGCCTGTTCTGCATGGTGGTAGCCGCCCGGCTCCTGACGACCGGGCATATCGCCCTGGCCACGATCATACGGGGCTTCCCCTGGGAGCTCCAGATCAAGATGGAGCTGGCGGCTTTCTACCTCGGCTCGCTCTTCTTCGCCATGTTCTTCAGGCAGCTCTATCCCAAGGAGCTGACCAAGGCGACGCTCGCCCCGTTCATCGTCATCTTCCTGGGCTTCAGCGCCCTGGCCGTGCTTACGCCCGGATCGTTCTTCAACACCCTCGTCATCCCCATGGAGCTCGCTACCGTGGCGGGCCTGCTGTACGTCATCGTATGCCTGGTCATCGCGTGGATACGCAAGCGCGAGCACGCGCCCTTCATCCTGGCCGGCTTCGCCTTCTTCAGCGCCACGGCGGTCAACGACATATTGTACAGCCAAGGCGTCATACGGACCGCTTACCTGGTGCCCTTCGGCCTCTTCGGCTTCATCTTCAGCCAGGCCGTCGCCCTGGCCCGCATCTTCTCCCGATCCTTCACCCAGGTCGAGCAACTTTCCGAACGCTTGGCCCACATGAACGTCTCGCTCGAGCGTTTCGTGCCGCACGAATTCCTCTCCTTCCTGGATAAGGCGAGCATCGTCGACGTGCAGCTCGGCGACCAGTCGCTGAAGGACCTGACCATACTCTTCAGCGATATACGCTCGTTCACCACGCTCTCGGAGAGCATGACGCCGCAGGAGAATTTCAACTTCTTAAACTCGTACCTGGAGCGCGTAGGGCCCATCATCCGCGACCACGGCGGCTTTATCGACAAATACATAGGCGACGCGATCATGGCGCTGTTCCCGCGCCGGCCGGAGGACGCCCTGGACGCGTCCATCGCGATACAAGAGACCGTCCGGCGCTACAACGAGGAGCGCGTAGGCTGGGGCCACGAGCCGATCCAGGTAGGCATAGGCCTGCACGGCGGCCCGGCCATGCTCGGCATCATCGGCGAGCGAATGAGGCTTGAGAGCACGGTCATCTCCGATACCGTAAACCTCGCGAGCCGCATCGAAAGCCTGACGAAGGTGTATAGGACGGATATCCTCATCTCCGGCGAGCTCGTTAAGCGTCTCGGGCCCGACGCGGCCTACGATTTCAGGCTCATCGACCGGGTTACGGTCAAGGGCAAGACCGCCGCCAGCGAGCTCTACGAGCTCATCTCCGCCCATGCGGAGGCGCAGCGGGCCCTGCTCCTGGAGTCCCGTCCGGCCTTCCACGAGGCGGTCGCGGCGTATAAGCGCCGTGCGTACCGCGAGGCGGCCGCGGCCTTCGAGCGCATCATCGCCGCGAATCCCGCGGACCACGCCGCCAGGGTCTATTTAAGCCGCTGCCTAAAGGCCGCCGAACCGGGCGCCGCGCCCCAGGCGGCCTTGGAGCTCAGCCTTGATTAGCGCGGGCCTTGTACCCGGGCCGCATTCTATGCGAAAATAAGCTAATGCACGCATTTACTTCAATCGGATTGCGCGACGATATCGCGGGCGCCATGGCCGCCCTCGGCTTCTCGGAGCCGACGGAGATCCAGGCCAAGGCCGCCGGCCCCATACTCGCCGGCTCGTCCCTCTTCCTAAGCTCGGCTACCGGCACGGGCAAGACCTTCGCCTACATGGCCCCCGTCTTTTCGACCATAGATACGACCTCAACCGAGCTCGCGGCCGTCTTCGTGGCGCCCACGCACGACCTGGCGGCCCAGCTGTTCCGGGAAGCCGAGCGCCTGGCGGCGGCCGCCGGCTCGGGCCTGCGCGTGGCCCAGGCCTTGGGCTCCATGCCCCTCAAGCGCCAGCTCGAGCGCCTGGCCGATAAGCCCCAGGTGGTGGTCGGCTCGGCCGGCAGGATCCGCGACCTCATAGCCCAGCGCGAGCTGGACGCGCGGTCCCTGCGCTATATCGTGCTGGACGAGGGCGACCGGCTTTTCGAGAAGGAAGCCATCGACATCACCGCCAAGCTGCTCGACTCCCTGCCCGACGCCTGCGCTAGGCTGATCGTCTCGGCGACTATAGCCGAGCGCACCGTCGAGCGCTCCAAGCGTTGGTTCGCGGGCGCCGAGCGCCTCGCGCTCGACAGCGCCGAGGCCCTCCGCGACTCGATCGAGCACTGGTGCTTCCACGCCAGCCCCCGCGACAAGACCGACTTCGTTCGTCGCTTCGAGGCGGCCGTCCGACCTTCGCGCTGCCTGATTTTCGCCTCGTCCAACGCGGCGCTCTTCAACCTGGCTCGCAAGATGGAGCACTACGGCATCGATTTCGAGCTCTTAAAGTCGGACAAATCGGGCAACGAGCGGCGCGACGCCGTGGGGCGCTTCGCCTCCGGCCAGGTCCGCTGGCTCCTGACCACCGACCTGGGCGCGCGCGGCCTGGACATAGCGGACGTCAGCCACGTCATGAGCTTCGACCTGCCCGAGGAGCCCTCTATATACGTGCACCGCGCCGGCCGCACCGGACGCGCCGGCAAGACCGGCGTCTCCATCGCCGTCGCCGACCTCGTCGAGCTCAAGCGCGCGTCTAAGATCGCGGTCCGCTACGGCTTCCCCTTCATGTGCAAGATTTTAGAGGCGGGACGCGCCCACGACATCGAACCGGAGAACTTCTTCGCCATAGCGGAGGAGGAAGAGGCCGCGCGCACGAACGTCAAGCTCGAGGCGCCCAAGGCCGGCGCGCAACGGCGCGCCTCGCGGGTCGCAGGCGCGCCGCGCCCGACGGAGCGGCCTCGCGCGCGCCCCGCGGACGCGGCGGACTTTCGCGATCGCGGTCGCGGCGGCGCCAAGGCGGACGGCCGCGGGCCGCGCCGCTACGCCGACAAGCCGCTTCAAGGCGCGCCCGAAGGACAGGGCGGCGAGCCGAGGGACAAAGGCCAAGAATCGCCCGCGAAACGCCGCGCCGGCCCGGCGCAGCGCCGCGCCGCGGTCAAGCCGTCGGGCTCCGCCGATAACGGCCCCGGCCCGGGCAAGCCCGGCGCGCCGAGCCGGCGCCGCGGCCGCGCCCATAAAGGCCGCGGCGGCGATCCCAAGCCCGGCGCTTCGTCCCAGACGACGCCGGAGGGCGGGGCTTAAAGCTCCCCGAGGCCTTCCTCGAGCCGCTTAACGCTTCGCACGTTCGTCTCGCCTACCGCGCGCACTTCTACGAAGGCCGCCTCGATGGAGCCGTAGCTCTCCGCCAGAGACCGCAGCTTGGACGATAGTTCGCCGACGCGCTCGGTGATCTCGTCGAGCTTGGCCGCCCCGGCGGATAGCCTGTCGGCGGCGCCGCGCAGGCCCTCGCCCGTATCCCGGGCCATGTCGTTCATGGCCGCGCTGGCCTCCATAAGCTCGGAGGCGCCTTTGGCCGCCTCGCCTAAGCCGCCTAGGATCTCCTCCATAGCCATGAAGCCGGCCCTGACCGAGGCGCCGAGCGAGCGCATCGAGCTCGCGTAGGCCTTGACGGTGCGCGAAGCCTGCTCGACGGCCGACTCGTTCTGTCCTAAGGCGCCTTGGATCGCCCCGGTGGAACGCTGGGCCTCCTCCGAAAGCTTGCGTATCTCCTGGGCTATGACCGCGAAGCCCTTGCCGGCGCTCCCCGCGTGGGCCGCCTCGATAGAGGCGTTCATGGCGAGCATATTGGTCTTCTCGGAGACGTCCATGATGCCGACGGCCACGCCGGCGGCCTGCTTAGACGAGCCGCGTATGCGCTCGAAGCCCTGTAGTACGGACTCGAGCTCGCGCTCCTGGGCCTTGACCTCGCCTAAGACCTTGGCTAGCTCGGCGCGCTTACCCTCGGCCACGGCCGCCATCGATTGGATATTGGCCATGATCTGGGTGACGGCGCTCCCGGTCTCCTCGAGGACGGCGCCCTGCCCGTCCACGGCCAGCTTAAGCCCCTCCACGTACTCGTTGACGCCCCCGTTGGCGCGCCTAGCCGAATCGGAAGCGTCGCTCAAGCGCGCGGCCTGGTGGACTACGGCGTCCAGGGCGACGCGTAGCGCCGCGCCGGCCCGGTCGCCGCGCTCGGAGGCGGCGAGCAGCGCGTCCCCGGCCGCGAGCCCTTCCTTGGCGCGCTCGACCAGCCGGCTCAAGCCCTCCGAACGGGCCTGGTTCCTATGCGCCTCGTCCTCCGCCGTCGCGATCAGCTCGCGGTTCAGGCGATCGAGCAGGTGGATAGAGAGATTGCTGGCCGCGAGCAGCAAGGCCTGGTTCATGAAGATGGAGGCGGTCGCGCCCGATAGGCCGCCGATGAGCGGGGCGTATACGAAGAAGGTGACCAGGGCGAATAAAATCGCGCTCGCAGCCGTGTAATAAGTGATTTGCCTGCGGTCCATCGATACGAGACTATTGGCTATCCCCGAAGCGAGTAGATAGACCGTGAAGCGATACAGCTCGTTGATGCTCTCGGTCGGGAGGAGGAAGCCTATCCATGCCGTATTCAGGAGCATGCCGACCGTGGACAGGAGCGAGGCCCACGCGTATCGCCGGGCGCGGATCAGGGCCAAGCTGGCGGCGAAGAGCGCGGTCGTCGCCACGACCGCATAGAAGAAGGCGGCCGAGCTTTCGGGAAAGGCCCGATACCTGGTGACGGCCGCGAGCAGGAAGAACAGGAACAGGATGAAGTTCATGCTCACGAGCACGGGCACCCGCTTGCGATCCGCCACTTTCAGCCCGGCGCGATCGGACTCGGGGAAGAATAAACGGATCATAGTTCCCTCCGGATAGTACGTTTTTGGGCGAGTTCGCGTAGCTCGCGTAACCCCGCGGCGAAGCTCGCGGGGTACGGACCGTCCGCGAGCGCCGTCAATATATCAAGATAGCGATAGAATTCCTTTTGGTAACGCGGATGGGCCAACTTGCGCAGATGGCGCAGCGCCTCCCTCGTATACCTGCCCCGGCCGCGCCGGAGCGTGCCCTCCCCCGCGTCGCGGAGCAGGGCGATAAGGGAATCGAGCTCCTCGCCCGCGCTACGGCAACGGGCGGCGTCCAAGGCCGCGGATATTTCCGCCCAGGCCTCGCGCTCCATGGCGCGTAGGACGCCGACGGCTTCGGGCGCCAGGCGCCGCTCGTCGCGCAGCGGGATCGGCGCCGGCTCGGCGGCCGCGCCGCGGAAGCGAAGGCTATCGGCCCCCACGTCGAAGCTCCTGCGTAGCCGCTCAGGATCGTACGATGAGCTGAGCGCACGGTTCATGGCGCTCGTTCGCCTTAAATTCTCTAGGGCGGCCTCCGCCCCCGAAGGCGGCTCGTCGCAACGGACGATGAAGACGAACTCGTTGTTCGGGTTCACCCGCGCCGCGCTCTGACGCCCGCCTCGGTACTGCACGTAGCTCAAGGCCCGGGCCTCGACGGCGCCGCGGCCGGCGAGGAGGGCGACGAGCTCCTCGTCCGAGAGGAAGCCCTCGCCGTTCCAGCTGAGCACGATGGCCCGCGCGTCGGCGGCGTCCAAGGCCGATCGAAGCGCCTCCTTGGCCGCGGGCCGGCTGCAGAAGGGCGAGCTCCTCGCGCGCCAAGCTTCGGGGATGCCGGCTTTACGCGCCAAGCTACCGTCCGGGCCGAGCTCCAGCGGCATGGGCTGCCGGTCCCACAGGCAGATCGTATTCAGCAGGTGATAGTTCGAGCCGTATTGGTGCTGGTTATAGGGCGGGTCGAGATAGGCGATATCGGCGCCCCGCCCGGCCAGGAAGGCCGCCGCGTCGCTCGACTCGAGCTCGACCCGCGGTCCGGGGATCAGTATCGGCGGCTCGAGGGCCATGCGCGCCATGATCCGGCCGAGCGCGTCCTTGCCATGGCCGCCGAAGCCGCGATGATAGGCCTTGAACACCCCGGAAGTATTGCTATGGACCGCCGCCTCCAGGAGTATCGCCCCGAGCAGGGCGGCCCGCGCATGGTAGCCGGGGCTACCCGGCTCGGAAACCGGATACTCAAGGTCTAGGCGGTTTCGGGCCGAATCGATGAAGCGCGCGTTCTCGGCCGTATAAAAAAGCCGCTCCAGGCCCAGCTTCGGGGACTCGGTGCGTTCGGGGGCATACCAACGGGCAAGGTACGGCTCGCCGAAGGTCTCGCCGAGATGCTCGGCATGCCCCGGATGCATCCGGTTCCAAGCCTCGAACGTCGCCTCGGCGCCTTCCGGGAAGGCCGCCTCCAAATCCTCGGGCTCCATGGCCAGCCAACATGCGTTGATGGCCCCGCTGTACGGCTCCCAATCGTTAGCCGCTACCTTGAAGCCCAGCCGCTTGGCGAGCCTGGACACCGAGCCGCTCCCGGCGAACGCATCCAAGAAACGGCGGGGCCCCGCCCTCGCCGGGCCGAAATCCTCGGCCAGCTCGCCGAACGCCCGCGAAAGATGCGGCAGCAGGGCTCGTTTATTGCCCAGATACGGAATGAGCTGGGCGCTCAGGTACGGATCTACCCGTTCGGGCGGATTAGGGCTCATACCGAGCCATGCTGGTCGCGGTCTCGAACACCTCGACGGCGGTTAAGGGCAGCCCCGGCTCCCTAGCAAGCATGGCATGGAATATGTATCGGGCGATACGTTCCGCGGAGGGCGAATCCTCGAGCTCGGGCAGCGCGTTCAGGTCGCTATGGTCGAGCCCCTCGAGCACCGTGCGCAGGCAGCCTTTCAGAAGGCCGAAATCGACCAACATGCCGGCCTTGTCCAGCTCGGTCCCGGCCGCGTAAGCCCGAACCTTATAGTTATGGCCGTGCAGCCGCTCGCATTTGCCATAAAACTCGGTTAGGTGATGGGCGGCCGAAAAATCGGCCTCGACGCGTACCGTGAACATCGCTGGCCTCCGCCCTCCCATACTATCAAAGCGGCGCGGGCTCATCAAGAATCATCGCATCCGACGCCCCGCGCCTCCGCCTAAGCCTGCGCGCGGCTTCGGAATGCGCTACACTTAGCCTTAAGTTAGACAAGGAGGCTCGCCATGAAAAAGGTAGCCATAGCGCTGGTAGCGCTCTTAATCCTCGCTACGCCAGCGGCTTTCGCGCAATTTAGGGTGGACGTCGGCTTCAACGCCCCTATGTACGTCGGCATCAGCGGCATCGACGGCATCAGCGACGAACCGCTTAAGGTTCCGTCCTTCATACCGCTCCCCTTCGCCCAGATAAGCTTCAACCCTACGATCGGCCCCGTCAGCGTCGGGGTCGGGCTCAAGGCCTACACGCTCCTCGTGCTTAACCTAGCCTGGCCCACGGTCTACGCCGAGATAGACCTGCATCCCCTAGTGCTCCAGGCATCGGTCGGCGGAGGCTTCCTCTTCTACTTCGGGGCCATCGCCAACGGGACCCTCGACACCCGCTTGGTCATGCCCGAGCTCGCGGCCTTCTTAAAGCTCGGCAAGTCGGGCCGGCTCGGACTAGGGGCCATGACCTTCGTCGGCTCGGAAACCCAGGAGGCCTTCCCCTACCTGATCTACGGCAGCCTGCAGTTCGCCTTCCCGCTGTAGCCGGATAAAAAACGATCGGCTCCGCGCTTATTCGCGCCCCGGGCGACGCGCGGAGCCGCCGCCCGATCTAGGCCGTTCGGCCCGGCGGCCGGCCGCCATAGCCTTAATTTCGCCATAAGCCCGCCCTTGCGTAAGCCCCATATGCGGCACTACCATGTCCGTATGAATCCTTCGTTAAAAGCCATCGCGGCTCGGATCGAGGCGCTCGAGACCCGCGGCGAGCTCGGCCGCGACATCGCCGGCCTGGCCTACGATACCCGGGAAACCAAGCCCGGTTACCTATTCTTCGCGCTGCCCGGCCTGCACGTCGACGGCCACGACTTCGTCGAGAAGGCCTTGGACGCCGGCGCCGTCGCGGTCGTGCACCAGCGGGAGCTCGCCGCCTATCGGCCGGGCGTCGCCTACCTCAGGGTAAGCGACAGCCGCCGCGCCATGTCGCCGGCCGCCGACGCGTTCTACGGCTCGCCGAGCCGGCGCCTGGCCGTGGTCGGCGTGACCGGCACCGAGGGCAAGAGCACCGTCACCTGGCTGATCTACCGCCTGCTCGACTTGGCTGGCGAGAAGGCCGGCTTCGTGTCGACGGTGGAGTACCGCGACGCCGGGCGCGTCTTGCCTAATCCCAAGCACCAGACCACGCCGGAGGCCACGACCGTGCACGAGCGCCTCGCGGCCATGGCCGCCAACGGCCTCGAGTACGCCGTGGTCGAGTCGTCGTCCCACGGCCTGTCGCCGCGCACCAACCGCCTAGGCGACGTGCTCTTCGACGCCGCCGTCATGACGAACGTCCGCCACGAGCACCTGGAGTTCCACGGCACTTGGGAGCGCTATCGCGACGACAAGGCGAATCTCTTCCGCGCCCTGGACCTGCACGGGCACGAGAAGGCCCTGGGCGGCCGCGAGCCGGTCGCCCTGCCCTCCTTCGGCCTCTGCTGCGTAGACGACGAGAGCGCCGACTACTTCCGGGCGGCGACGCGGCGCCCCGTCTATACCTACAGCATGAAGAGCCCCGGCGCCGCCGATATCTGGGCGGAGGGCATAGCCCTCGACGAACTCGGCGCCGACTTCGACGCCGTCCTGGCCGACGGAAGCCGCTACCCGGCCCGCGTTAACCTGCCGGGCGCCTTCAACGTGGAGAACGCCCTGGCGGCCCTGTACTGCGTCCACAAGCTCGCCGGGATAGCGATAGGCGAGCTCGTCCCCCTGTTGCCGCGCCTGGAGCCCGTCCGCGGCCGCATGACCCGGGTGGACCGCGGCCAGGCCTTCGAGGTCTTGGTCGACTACGCCCACACGCCGTCCAGCTTCATGACCATACTGCCGCCGCTCAAGGAGCGCGTCGCGGGCAAGCTGATAGCCGTCTTCGGCTCGGGCGGCGAGCGCGACGTGAAGAAGCGCCCGGAGCAGGGCCGCATAGCCGCCGAGCACTGCGGCGTCGTGATCCTGTCCGACGAGGACCCGCGCGGCGAGGACCCCATGGCCCTGCTCGAGGATATCGCCGCCGGCTGCGCGGGCCTTAAGCGCGGCGAGGGGCTCTTCCTGATACCCGATCGGGCCGCGGCCATTCGCAAGGCCCTGTCGTTGGCGGGGCCCGGCGACGCGGTCCTGCTCTTGGGGAAGGGCCACGAGAGCACCATAGACTACGCCTCGGGGTCCGTCCCCTGGGATGAGATAGCGGAAGCCGAGCGCGCCTTGGCCGAGCTGGGCTACGAAGGGAGCGTTCGATGAAGGTCGCGTTGATTTACGGGGGCAAATCCGGCGAGCACGAGGTGTCGCTGCGCTCGGCGGCGAGCGTGGCCGCCAAGATGTCGCCTGAGCATAAGATCATACCCGTGGGCATCACCCAGGCCGGCGCCTGGATACTGCAGCCCGACTCCGTGATAGAGGACGTACGCGCCGGCGCGGCGTCCATGGCGCTGCGGGAGCAAGGCCCGGAGCTGCTCATCGCCCCGGGCCGCGGCCTTCGGGCCTACGGTAGCCACGGCGCGTCCCAGTTGGCCGTCGACCTGGCCTTCCCCGTCCTGCACGGCAGCTTCGGCGAGGACGGCACGGTGCAGGGCCTCCTCGAATGCGCGGGCCTAGCCTACGTCGGGGCCGACGTGCTGGGCAGCGCCCTGGGCATGGATAAAGAATTCGCCAAGCTGCTCTGGATGCAGCGCGGCCTGCCCGTGGTCCCCTTCATGACGATCCATGCGGCGGATAAGCCCCGGCTCGCGGCCCTCCGCGACGAGGCCGCCGCGCGATTCGGCTGGCCGCTCTTCGTGAAGCCCGCCCGAACCGGCTCCAGCGTCGGCGCGGCCAAGATCTCCGGGCCGGCCCAATGGGACGCCCTCGTGGCCGACGCGCTCCGCTACGACACGAAGGCGCTCGTAGAGCCCTTCATGCGCGCGCGCGAGATCGAATGCTCGGTCATAGGCAACGCGGTCCCCCGCGCCTTCGAGCCGGGGGAGATCGCGCCCAGCCATGAGTTCTACGACTACGACGCCAAGTACGTCGATCCCGACGGCGCCAAGCTGTTCATACCGGCCCCGGTCGAACGGGTGCTTCTAGACCGCGTCAAGTCCGTCGCCGCCGAGGCCTACGCGGCCTTGGGCCTCGTAGGCATGGCGCGCGTCGACTTCTTCATGGACGTAAACGACGGCGAGCTCTATCTAAACGAGGTCAATACCATTCCGGGCTTCACGAGCATCTCGATGTTCCCCAAGATGTGCGAGGCGGGCGGCCTGGGCTACGCGGCCCTGCTCGACGAGCTTATGCGCCTGGCGATCGAGCGCCACGCCGAGCGCGAGGCCATACTATACCGGCGAGCCTAAGCCCTTCCGCCCGGCTCTAAGGCCGGGCGCCCGGCTTTAAAGCCGGGCGGGCCTTAGGCGCGCCGGCCTTCGCATAATTATACCGAGCCAACGCATAATTATTTACTATAAAGCAAATTATGCCTGCATTTACTGTTTTTTCGGCTAGTCAAATTCTAAAGGCCGGGTGTATACTCCGTACAAACGATAGTTCGGCCGCCGCGCCATACGCTACGGGCGGCCGCCCCATAGCCATCAAGGAGGCTACCCATGAAAAGCAACGACTTTATAGAGATGGACGAGAAATACGGCGCCCACAACTACCACCCCCTGCCCGTCGTCATCTCCTGGGCCGAGGGCTGCAAGGTTCGCGACCCCGAAGGCAAGGAATACTTCGACTTCCTCTCGGCCTATTCCGCCGTGAACCAGGGGCACCGCCATCCGAAGATCATCAAGGCCCTGAAGGATCAGGCCGACATCTGCACCCTGACCAGCCGCGCCTTCCATAACGACCGCATGGGCCTCTTCCTGAAGAAGCTCTGCGAGTTCACCGGCTACGAGCACGCCCTGCCCATGAACACGGGCGCGGAGGCCGTGGAGACCGCCTTGAAGGCCGCGCGCCGCTGGGGCGTCGAGGTTAAGGGCGTTAAGAACGGCGACCAGGAGATCATCTGCGTAGCGGAGAACTTCCACGGCCGGACCCTGGCGGCCATATCCATGTCCAACGACCCCGACTCCTACGTCAACTACGGCCCCTATGTCCCCGGCTTCAAGCGCGTGCCCTACGCCGACATCAAGGCCATGGCCGACGCCATTACCCCGAATACCGTCGCCGTCATCCTCGAACCTATCCAGGGCGAGGCTGGCGTCTTCGTCCCCTATGAAGGCTACCTGAAGGACGTGCGCGCGCTCTGCGACAAGAACAAGGTCCTGTTCATCTGCGACGAGGTGCAGACCGGGTTTAGCCGCACCGGCAAGCGCTTCGCCTGGATGCACGAAGGCGCCCGCCCCGACATCATGTGCCTAGGCAAGGCCCTGGGCGGCGGCGTCATGCCCGTGTCCGCCATCGTCGCCGACCACGAGGTCATGAAGGTCTTTACCCCCGGCACCCACGGCTCCACCTTCGGCGGCAACCCCCTGTCCAGCGCCGTCGCGGTCGCCGCCATCGAGGTGCTGGAGGAGGAGAAGCTGGACGAACGCGCGGAGCGGCTGGGCAAGATCTTCCGAGAGGAAGTCGCCAAGATCGCCTGCAAGAACATGGTGCTGGTCCGCGGCAAGGGCCTCTTGAACGCGGTCGTCTTTACCGACGGCTTCCAGGCCTGGGACGTTTGCCTGGCCCTGCGCGACGCCGGCCTCCTGGCCAAGCAGACCCACGGCAACATCATCCGCTTCGCTCCCCCGCTCGTGATCAGCGAGGCCGAGCTCCGCGAGGCGATCGGCATCGTCGCCAAGGTCTTCGCCAAGTACTAACGGGGCTTCGCCGGCCGCCGAATCGCCTCCGGGCATTTGGCGATCCGGCGGAACGGCGTTACATTCTTACTAGGTATCCTACCTATCCGTTCATGAGGCCGCCCCCGTCGGGGGCGGCTTCTTTATTCGGCGGCCCTGAGCGCGAGCGTGAAGACGGACCCGCCCCCCGGCCTCGGCGCGTAGCTTAGTTCGCCGCCCCAGGCGCGCGCATGCTTGCGCGCCAAGGCCAGGCCCAGCCCCGTGCCCCGCTCCTTGGTGGTAAAGAACGGCTCGAACAGGCGATCCCGGAATTCCGGAGGGACGCCGGGGCCGCGGTCGACGAGCTCGACGGCCCAGGTTCTTTTCTGCCTCCGGAGACGGAGGCGAGGGGCCTCGACGCTACCGGAGCGCGCGCCGGCCTCCAAGGCGTTCGCGATGAGATTGTCGAGGAGGGCCCGGAGCCCCTCTTCCTCCGCCAAGGCCTTCGCCTCGCCGGGAGCCGGCGACTCGTCCAGCTCCAGCGCCGGCCCGTAGCGCTCGGCGACGCCGCGGAGGAAGCCGCCTAAGTCCATGGGCGCGGGAGCGGGGCCAGTCGCCCGCAGGAACTCGCGGACGCGCTCGGCCATGCGGTCTACGCGGGCGATCTCGTCCTCGAGTATGTCCACCCCCTTGGTCGCCTCGGCGGCGAGCGAACGGCGGAGCACCGCGCATTGGATGCGCATGACGCCGAGCGGATTCTTGATCTCGTGCGCGATGACCCGCGCCGCCTCGCCCAGCTCCACGAGCTCCCGGTTGCGCGCCTCTTCGTCCCTATAGCGCGCGTAGCGCAGGTAAAGGGCCCGAATGAAGCCCCAAAGCCCGGCGAGGAGGGCCGTAGCCGCGGCCGCCGTCGCGAGTATGGCCGCGCGGGCGCGGCTCAGGCTCGCCCGGTCGTATTCTATGTACGCGTAGCTGGGTATGGGATCGCCCTGAGCCGGGCGGCGCATGCGGGGCATGGGAATCGGGACGGCCTCCATGCCCGGCGCAGCCATCATGCCGCCGCGGCGCATGCCGACCGGGACGCCCAAGGCGCGCACGAGTACGATGCTCCGCGGGTTCAAGCGGACCCCGGCGCGGAAGCCCGCCTCGTCGGCGTAGCGCAGCGGGACGAAGCGCTCGGGCGCGCTGCCGTACGCGAAGAGCCGTCCTCCGTCCTCCGCGTAGAGCCCGAAGCCCAGTACGTAGCGCAGCGACTCGTCGCTCGTCTCCCCCTCGCGGACCAGCTCGGTCAGCGCGGTCAAGGCGCGATGGGCCTCGAACTCCAGGAGGGTACGGCGTAGGTTGAGCTCCCGCAGGGCCAAGGCCCAGACCATGAGCATGAGGGCGGCCACCAGGGCGGCCCCGACGAGCGGCATTACGATGCGTTCAATGCGCCTAGGCTTGGGCATACGGCTATCATAAGCCGGCCGGCGGCGCTTGCCCAGTGGCCCGGCCTCGTATACAGTCTAGGCATGGCTAAGCCCTCGTATCGGAACTTGCTCGAGAAGGCCCTGGAGGCGGGGGCGGCCCGTCGCTACGACGAGGCCGAGGAGCTCCTTACCCGCATAACGGCCGAATGCGAGGCGTTGCCGGAGGCCTGGCTGTACCTGGGCAGGGCCCTGCACGCCCGCGGCGAGCCGGGGCGCGCGGTGGCGGCCATCCGGGCCTATCTCGAGCGTCGGCCGGAGGCCGCCGCCGGCTGGTTCTACCTCGGCCGTAGCCTAGCCTCGCTCGCCCTGTATCGCGATGCGCTCAAGGCCTTCGCCCGCGCCCAGGCCGCCGGCTACGCGCGCGCCGAGCTCTTGACCTTGTCCGGGCTGTGCCAGCTACGGCTCAAGCGCTCGGACAAGGCCGTCGAGACGCTCGAACGCGCCGTCGCGGCCGCGCCCGACGACGGGCGCGTCTTTAACGCCTACCTGAACGCCCTCTTCATCCACGCGGTACGGATCCTGCGCGGCGGCGACGCCGATATGGCCGGTCAGATGCTGAGCTTCGCCATCGAGCGCGGCCTGGACGGGCCGGCGGCCCGGCTCTATCGCTCCCGCGCGTACCGCGGCCTCGGGCGCCTGGACGAGGCCATCGCCGACCTGGACGAGGCGCTGCGCGCCGCCCCCGACGACCGCCAGCTGGCCATCCAAGCGGCGGCCCTGCGCCTGGCGGCCGGCCGAAGCGCGGAGGCGATCGGGCTGCTCCGCGCCTCCGGGGAGGCCTTGCCCGGCCCCGAGGGCGCGCCTTGGACCGAGGAGCAGCTAGAACGATGGCGCGCCGCGGAGTCCCTGGCCGCCGGCGACGCGCGCGCCGCGCTCGAGGCCGCCATGGCCAGGCTGCGCAAGGGCGACGCGGATCCGGCCATGCGGGCCATAGCCGCCCAGGCCAACTACGAGCTCGGGCGCTACGGGCGCTCGGCCAACTTCTGGCGCCTAGCCGCCGAGGGCGACCCCGGCTCCGCGGACTTCAGGCTCGGCCTCGCCCTGGCCCTCTGGGAGCTAGGCGACCACAACGGCGCGCGCGCGGCCGCCAAGGCCGCCGCCGCCCGCGGCGCCTCGCCCGAGGAGACGGAGTACCTGACCCTCCTCTGCGACGCCAAGGCCGGCGCGCGGCCGGAGGCCCTGCTCCCCAAGGCGCAGGCCCTGCTCCGCGTCCGCGGCGCCGATCCCAAGCTCATGTTCATCCTCGCCGAGTGCCAGTATAAGCTCGGCATGCCGGAGCTGGCCGAAGGCTGGCTCGCCCGCGTGCTGGCCGCCGAACCCGGGCACGAGCTGGCCCTGCTGTACTTCATATCGGCGGCCGAGTCGCGGGGGCATGGGGACGAGGCCTTAACCCGCTACGCCCGCTACTTGGAGTTATATCCCGATAACGGAGCCATACGTCGCGACTATGCGAACGCGCTCATGGCTAAACGGCGCTGGGACGAGGCGGCGAAGGCGATCGAGGAGGGTTTCGCCTACGGCCAGGCCGGATCGGGCGCCGAGGCGGCCCTGGCGCTCTGCCTGCGCAACGCCGGCCGCTTCAGGGAGGCCGCCGCCCGCTACCGCCTGCTCCTGAAGGCCGAGCCCAAGGACGCCGAGCTGCTCCTGGGCCTGGCCTACTCGCTCCATCGATCCGGCGCCAAGGCCATGGCGGCGGAGCTCCTGGAGCGCGGGGCCGCGTATATCCGGGATGATCCCGAGCCGTACCTCGCGCTGGGCGCCCTGCGATACCGCGAGAAGTCGATCGAGAAGGCGGTAGAGGCCTTCTCGAAGGCGGCGGAGCTGGCCCCCGCGGATCCCAGGCCGCTCAGGAACCTGGCCCGCGTCTACGAGAGGAGCGGCGTCAAGGAGTTGGCGGCCAAGTACCGCGACCTGGCGGCCAGGTTAAGCCGGCGCTAGGCGGCGAGTTTCGCTTGTTAAGCCGGCGAGAATATCGTATCCTTAGCCCACTCACCGCGAGGAGGTATTTTTAATGCCGGTCAAAGCAATGGACCTGTATGACGCTTATAACAAGAACGCCCTGCCTACCGAGAACGGCTACCTCGTATCGTCGTTTTTCTCGCACGCATCGGCCTATTCGCGCTACGACATCGTCTCGTACAACAACGTTAAATCCATCTACCCGGTCGAAGAAGGCCTAACCTTCCAAACCGACGGCAAGAAGCTCCATATCCTCGTCGAGCCGATGGATTATCCGAAGAAATCCGAGGAGCCCTATGTCCGCTCCAAGAGCGAGCAGATCCCCCATCGATTCAACGAGCTGAACCTGCATACCTGCAAGAACCAGACGAAGATCTACTACGCCAAGAAGCCCATCATGACCTATACCTCGTTCACCGTCATGAAGCCCACCGGCATCAACTTCGCCTTCGTCTTCTTCCCCTTGCCGGATATCTATGAGAGCCTGGCGCTCTTCTTCGAGAAGACCTTCAACAAAGAGGCGGCCGTCCCCCTCGCCGACGCCAAGAAGGTGGCCAAGGCCATAGCCGCGGCCGTCGAGGAGAGCATGGTCTGGGAGTTCACGAGCTAAAGCCACGGCGTCGCCCCGCTCGCTGAAGCGGGCCCCGACGGCCGCTAAAACCGCCGACGGGCTCTCAGTCTACCGGGCACCTAGTCCGCCTGCGGGCGCTCAGGCCGCCGAACGCCTAACCAGCGCGCCGGCCTTAGCCGTCCCTTCTATAATAACGAAGGCCCCGAGCGTCTCGCCCGGGGCCTCGGTTTCTTAGTAGGGCTTCGCTTCGCGGCCGGGCCGTCGCCCGGCCGCAGGGCGCCTAGCTCCCCGCCTTCTCAAGCTCAATCTGCGCCACCGCCAGGCAAGCGATGGGTACCGAGTACGGCGAGCAGGAGACGTAGTCGAGCCCCGCCTCCATGCAGAAGCGTACGTTGTCGGGATTGGCCCCGTGCTCGCCGCAGAGGCCCAGCTCCAGGCCCGGCCTGGTCATGCGCCCCCGCCGCGCGGCGGTTGCGACGAGCTCCTTGACCGGCGTAGCCAGGGTCGAGAAGGGGTTGCCCTCGATCAGGTCGAAGGTCGAATAGTCCGGCATGAACGAGTTGAAGTCGTCGCGGCTGATGCCCAGGGTCGTCTGCGTAAGGTCGTTGGTGCCGAAGCTGAAGAACTCGCCGTACTTGGCGATCTCCCCGGCCTGCAACGCCGCCGCCGGCAGCTCGATCATGGTGCCTACGCGGTAGTCGATCGCCTTGGCGCCGAGGGACTTGCGGACCTCCTCCTCGATCTCCACGATGCCGCGGTAGGCCTTGCCCTCGATCTTCTTACCGTAGACGATGAGCTTGAGCTCGGCCGCGTTCATCACGATCGGGATCATGATCTCGGGGCGAACGTCGACCTTCTCCGCCTGCAGCTTGTACGCGGCCTCGAAGACCGCCCTGGTCTGCATTGCGTAGATCTCCGGGTAGCTGACGGCGATGCGGCAACCCCGATGCCCGAGCATGGGATTGAATTCCGACAGCGCGTCCATCCTGGCGCGGACCTCGGCCTTGGAGAGCGCCTTGGCGCCCTTCTTGCCGCCCTTGCCGCCGCCCAGATACTGCATGAAGGCCTCGAACTCCTGCTCGTTGTGCGGCAGGAACTCGTGCAGGGGCGCGTCCAGGAGGCGTATGGTGACGTCCTTGCCGGCCATCACCTTAAAGAGGCCGTAGAAGTCGTCGCGCTGCATCACCTGGAGCTTAGCCAGGGCCTTCTCGCGCTCCTCGGCCGTATCGGCCAAGATCATCTCGCGGAAGACATTGATGCGCTTCTCGTTAAAGAACATGTGCTCCGTGCGGCACAGGCCTATGCCGTCGGCGCCGAAGGACAGGGCCAGGGTCGCGTCGCGCGGGCTGTCGGCGTTGGTCCTGACGTGGAAGCCTTTCATATGGCGCTTGACGATGGCGATGAACTCGAACAGCCCCGATTCGGCGGGGTTCGGCTCGATGAGCTCGGCCTTGCCCAGCCACACCTGGGGATCGCCGTAATACGGCACGTTGACCGTGATGAAGTCGCCCTCGGCCACGGCCAGCTCGCCGATCGTGGCCTTCTTGCCGCGGATGCGCATCTCGGGCTTCACCAACGAGACCTTGCCGTACTGGCGGGCGACGACGGAGGCGTGGGCCGAATAGCCGCCCTCGCAGGATAGGACGCCGGTGGCGACCTCGATCGCCTTGACGTCCTCGGCGAAGGTTGCGGGCATGCAGAGTATCATCCGCTTGTCCTCGCCCTTCTGCTGGGCCACGCGGTAGGCGTCCAGGAGCGCCTCGGTGCTGAAGAATACGCGGCCTATGGCCGCGCCGGGCGCGCCGGCTATGCCGCCGGAGACGCCCTTGAGCTTCTTAACCGACGCCAGGTTGACCACCGGATGCAGGATCTCGTTCAAGCGCCCCGGCTGGATGGCGTTGATGACGAAGGCGTCGTCGACGACCTTGCGCTTGTTCAGGTCCAGGAGCAGCTGCAGGTCGGCCTGGGTGCTCTTGGCCATGACCTGGCGCTGCTCGATGAGCCACAGCCGGTCCTTCTCGATCGTGAAGCGTATCTGGCGGATCTCGCGCTGCCGATCCTCCAGGGTGCGCGCTATGCGCTCCAGCTCCTTCAGGTGCTTGGGGGCGATCTTGTTGATGTCGTTGCCGGTGGCGCCTATCTCGTCGAAGCGCTCTACGAAATACTCGCCCTGCAGCTTCTTCTCGCCGTCCACGACGTTGCGCGTATAGAAGGCGCCGGAGGCAGAGCTCTTGCCGTAGTTGCCGTACACCATGGGCTGTATAAGGATGGCCGTGTCCGCGTCGTTCTGGTCGTCCAGGGCCAGCATCGTGGAGATGCGCTTCAGGGCCAGCTCGAGCTGCTTCCATGCGTCGTCGAAGAAGCCCTTGGGCAGGAGGTCCTCGTACCGGGCCATCATGGCCTCGGCCTTGGAGCCGGGCGCGGCGCCGTCAGGCGCGGCGGCCAGGGCGATGCGCTCGCGGATGGCGGCTAGGTCCTTTTCGCGGCCCTCGAGCTCCGCTATCCGCTCCTCGATCTTGAGCATGCCGCGGGCCAGGAAGCTGATCTCGTGGGCGGCGAAATTCTCGCCGACGAACTTGGTAAAGCCGCCGACCGTATCCACGGTCAGGCCGAAGTTATGCAGTGCCGGATAGTTGGAGATGGCCAGGTTCGGCGAGATGACGACCTTCAGGAGCATGGGCTCGGCGGCGTCGCCGTAGGCCTTCTCCACTATCGCGTCGATCTTGCGGATATACGGCTTGAGCGCGGCGATCACGTCCTCTTGGGCCAGCTTATCGGACGCGACCGAGTCGATGATGAAGCCCGGCAGGATGGGGAAGCCCAGCTCGGCGAACTCGTTCGCCTGCCTGCCGCGCTGTCCGAGCGTATCGAGGTCCACGCCCTTCTTGATGCTATCTTTCTGGCTAAAATAATGCACGTTGGCTTTCATGTTCGGCTCCTCTTAGAAAAGCGGTAAGACGCTGTTGACGGGGCCGCGGAGGAAGGCCTCGAACATCTTGCTGGCGCCCTGCGCCAGGTAGCGCTGGAGCTTGGCCACGTCGGAGATGTCCTCGCCCGCCACCGCGAACTGGATCACGCTGCCGTGCTTTACCTTGCCCCATTTGAAGAGCGCGTTCAGGTTGGTTATGCGCTCGCCGTCGTAATAGACGAGCACTTCGAGCTCGGGATGCTTAGTCTTGTAGCTCTCGATGATGCGCTTCCAGGCCTCGACGTTGCCGTTGTGGAAGAGCTCGTTCGTGACGGGGACGGCGTACATGGGCGTCATGCGCGCGCCGGGCTTGGGGCCCGAAGGCGGCGGGGCCTTGGCGGCGGCGATGGGCGCGGGCGCCTCGGCGCCGGCCTTGGCCTTGCGCCCGGGGGCCTTCTTGGCGGCCTTGGGCGCCTTGGCGGGCTTAGGCTCGGCCGGCTCCGCCTTGGCGGCCTTCTTGGGCGCCTTGTACCGGCAGGATCCCTTAAGGAAGGCCGGTTCCGCCTTGGCCTTCGATCCCTCGAACAAGGCGACGACGGCTTGGCAAATTTTCTTCGCTAGCGCCGGGTCGGCGGGCTTGTCGAAACAGCCGGCGTACACCGTTAGGAGCTCATATTTATTCAGGCGGTCGATCTTAGCGAGCTGCGCCGAATCTTTCGGGTTGATGACGAGGACGCCCACGTCGGGATGGTGATAGACCACCACGAGGTCGACGGCGTCCCAGGCGCGTACCGTCTCCCCTATGGGCGCGAGCTCGGCGGCCACCCCCATGAGGTTCTTAGACGCGCTGTAGTAGGAGAATTTGCTGACCAGCAGCATGTGGACGAAGGCAGGCACCTGCTCGGGAGCGACGAGCTTGGCCTCGAGCAGTTCGTCCAGGGCGTCGGCGGCGTTCTGGCCGCCGGCGATGCGCTCGGCGAGGCCGACCGTGGCCTTTACGTGGCGAACCGACGCGTTGAAGCTATCCTTGGTACCGAGGGCTTCGAATTGGCTCTGTGCGCTAACCATCTCTGTATCCTTCCGTAATTGAAAAAAAGCGCCCCCCGGGGCGGGGGGCGCTAATCGCTGGGATTAGAGCTCGCGGATGCCGCCCTCGTCCCGCTTGCGGGGCTTGGGACCGGGCTTGCGGCCGGCTCGCTTGCCGCTGTCCACGACGCCCTTGGACGCCGGCTTCCGGCCCCTGGTCGCGGGGGCCTTCTCGGCCGTGGCCTCGGGCAGGGCCGGGGCGCTCGGCTCGGCGTTCAGCATGGCCAGGTAGCCGGACGCGGCCGACTCGGGCTGCTCCTCCATGCCGGGAGGCGCGAAGGACTGCGCGATATCCTCGCGCACCGTCGAGCGGCGGCGGCTGAAGGACGCGAAGGCGGCGTCCTGGAAGCCCTTGGACACGCCGTGCAGGAACTCGTTCAGCACGTTGGCCATGCCGTCTAGGGTGGCCTTCTTGCGCTTGATGGAGGTGATGTCCACGTCCAACAGGAGGCCCGGCTGGATGTGATAGGGATTGATCATATAGTCGAAGCGCTGGAACTCCTTCTCTAGGAAGGACAGGCGCTCCTCCACTACCCGGCGCTGGATCGGGTACTGGTAGGCGTACATGTTCTTGAGCTTCTCGCGCATCAGGATGAGGCGGTTCTTCACCTTGTCCTTCTCGTAGAGATAGGTGCGGTTCAGGCTCTCGACGTCGGTCTCGGCGGGCTTGACGAAGGCGATCTCGTCCCAGACCTTGGCGATGTCCTCGTAGAGCGGATCGCCGCTCTTCTCCTTGATCCGGCGGCGGATCTTGTTCTTCATGATCTTGGCCAGGTCTTCGAAGTCGGTGATGCGCTTCAGGAACTTGGAGTCCTCGTACATCATCTCCAGCACGTCCCAGAGGTGCTGGACCTCGGTCTCGAAGCTGGTGATCTGCACGTCGTAGGCCTTGCGCTCCTCGATGAGCTGGGCGTTATCGTAGTACTGCAGGCGGATCTGGTAGCGCTCGTCGGGCAACACCGCGCGGTCGGTATCTTCGTACTCGCGGATGATGAGCAGGCGGGCGTTCTTCAGGTTCTCGATGTACTGATACCCCATCTTGGAGGTATCCAGGATGGAGGTCAGGCTGTTCACCGCGGTATTGTAGCCGCGGTTGCGGATGTTCTCGATGTCGATGATCTTCTTCAGGTTCTCGCGGATGTTGAGCTGGTCGAAGGTCGACGGCTCGATCTCGGCGCGGAGGTTGTTGATCCGGTCCATCAGGTCCTTGGCTATGATGGTATAGCGCTTGGACTTGGGGTTCTCCACGTCGTCGTCGGTGTAGTCCTTTACCTTCTTCATCTTCTCGAAGATGATCTCGGTGTCGTTCAGCTCTTCCTTGCCCTCGTCGATCAGCTGATCCTTGAGGCGCTCGATTTCCTTATCGATGGTATCGATGATGTGCTTGGCGATCAGGTCCTTGATCAGGTACTCGACCGTGACCTGATAGTGGAAAATCGGGCTGATGAGCTCGGAATCCAGGATGTTGACCGAAAGCTTGACGTCCGCCACGGTCTTGGGCTTCCAGGCGTTGTCCTTGAAGGCGCACTTGACCACGGAATAGGCGTTCTCGCCGCGGATGAAGGCGCCGACGTCGGTCTTCTGGCGGAGCAGGCTGTTGGTCAGGTTCTCCAGCTCGTTCACGCCGCGCTGGATGTGACCCTGCAGATGGCCGAACATGTTGACCATCGACTTCTCGATCTCGCCGGTGTTGAACTTATCGGCGCCGCCGACTTCGTCCAAGAGGGCCGCTATCTCCTTCGGGGTGTAGCGGGCCAGGCTCTTCATCTCTTCCTTGTCGATGAAGTTCCGGACCTTCTTCACCATCTCGTCCTCGGTCGTGACGATATAGCGGTTGAACATGTTCTGGTAGTTCTGGTTGAAGTAGTTGTACACCTTCTCCTTGAGGCCGCCCATCACGTCGAGGCGCTCGAGCACCTCCTTGGGCAGCTTGGAGTTGAGGTGATGGAGGACTTTATTGGTCTCCTCGTGCAGGAGCTGGTCGACCTCTTTCTGCTGGTCGCGATTCTCCTGGGCGAGCGAGTTGCGAGAACCGACCGCGCTCGGCTTCTCCGGATGGAATACGTTAGGACTTCTGGGAAGGTCTATGGCACCCATGATCTCTCCTTATATAGCGACGATTTCGCACGTACCGTATAGTAACCTAGGAACGAAAAAAGTAAAGAGCGTCCCCAAAAAAAGCGAAGCTAAAATCGACATATATATCGTAGAAACTAAGCGAATTCTCCCGCGCAAGCGGCGCCGCCGCCGGCTAAACCGGGCAAACCCCGTTCCGGCCAGAAATTGCTTGCCAAAGCCGGTAAAATACATGATGCTAAGTCGTACTCGATTATTCTAATGGAAGGTTCGATGAAACGCAACCTGATTATTTTTATAATGTTTTCCGCCGTCTTCTCCGGGTTTGCTTTCGCAGAACGCTACGAGCCGATCGACTTCTACGTACTTATCGACACCTCCCTCTCGATGGCCGACGCCATGCCGGAAGCCCGCGAGCAGGTCGCCGCCGAGCTGATCGGCCGGATCGCCGTCCCCGGCGACTGGCTCTGCGTCATCGGGTTCTACGGCGCCCAGGATATACTCTGGGAAGGCGAGCTACGCGATGAAGCCTCCTTAGCGACCTTGGTTCGATCCTTGCGGGCCCTTACGGCGACCGGCCGCTTCACTGACATCGGCGCGGCCCTGGACTTCCTAGAGGCCAAGCTACGCGCGCGGGGCCTGCCCGAGAGGCCGAAATATATGCTGATGATCACGGACGAGCGGCAAGAAGCGCCATTCGGGACCCGCTACTACTCGGCCGATTACTCCATCGAGCATCCCATGCTCGAGTTCGTCAAGAAAGAAGACCATGGGCCCTATCGGGTGATCACGATAGGCTACGGCCTGTCCGATAGGATCAGGGGGGCGAGCGAGCTTCTCATGCGTACGCTCAGCGAGGCGCCGTCGAGGCCTTCGCCGCCGCTCCCGGGCGCCCAGCCGGGCGACGCCGAGCGAGCCGCGGGCGCCGAGTCAGGTACCGGGGCGGCGGGCATGAATGCCGGCGCGGCGGGTACGGCCGGCTCCGAGCTCAAACCCGAAGCGAGCGCGCAGGCCGACGACGTAGCCGGTTCGGGCGCCGGGGCGGCGGGCACGGAAGCCGCCGGGAGCGAAGCGGGCCAAGGGAGCGCGTCGGGCTCAGCCGCCGAGCGGAAGGGGTCCACGGGCAACTCCTCCAATCTGCTCCTCATAGCCGCGGCCCTAGCGGCCTTCGCGGTATTAGCGCTAGTCGCCGTAAGGCGCGGGAATCTAAAGCGCGCTGAGAAGCCCAAGGATGCGGGGCGCTATGACCATAGCTGAGACGGCGCGCTTCTTGAGCCGAACCGAGCGTTTGATCCTCAGCTCGCATGAATCGCCCGACGCCGACGGCCTAGGCGCCGAATACGCCCTGACCAAATGCTTACGGGCCATGGGCAAGAGCGTCCGCGCGGTAAACGCCGGCCCGACCCCGGCGAAATATGCCTTCATCGACGAGGAAGGCCTGATAGAGTCCATGGACGAGGCTGCCCTGGACGAAGACGAGCTGCGCTCCAGCGTGGCGGTCCTGATCGATACCAACGACATTCAGTATACGGGCGCCTTGGCCGACGCCGTGCTCGACAAGGCGTCCGGCATCTTCGTCTTCGACCATCACGAAAGCAAGGGCCTACGCCTCGGATCGGCCTGCTCCATCCCCGAGGCCTCCAGCACCTGCGAGATGGCCTTCCTGCTCCTCAAGGAGCTCGGCTGCCCGCTCTCGCCCGACGTCGCGTCCGCCCTCTTCGCCGGCATAGTCTACGATACCGGCTCCTTCGCCTACGCGAAGACTTCCGCCCAAACCTTCTCGGCGGCCCTCGAGCTCGTGCGCGCCGGCGCCCGCCCGTCGTGGATCCACGGCCAGCTCTACGAGTCGTCGAACGCCGGCGTCCTGCTCCTGCGCAAGGCGGTGCTCTCGACGCTTGAGCTGTATGACGATGACGCGATAGCCGTGCAGATACTCACCAAAGAGATGCTCGACGATTGCGGGGCGGACTACGAGGACGCCGAAGAGCTCATCAACGTCCCGCTCCAAGGCAAGTCGGTGCAGGTATCGATCTTCTTCAAGAGCAACGCCTCGGGCGTCCTCCGCTGCTCCCTCCGATCCAAGGGCTCGGTCAACGTAGCCCACATCGCCCAGGGCTTCGGCGGCGGCGGGCATAAGACGGCCGCCGGCTTCAAGTGCCCCCATCCCCTTGATACCATGCGCGCCCGGGTGCTAGAACGTGTACGTCAGGCGCTTACGGAACGCCCCTGAGGCCCGACCGAAGATCCCCATGAGGACGGCTTGACCGACCATGAAACGCATCCCCCAGACGCTCTTCTACCTAGCGGCCGCGCTCAGCGCCGCCGCGACGGCGTATTTCTACTTCTCGAGCCGGTCGCCGAGGCGGGAGCTCGCCGACGAACCGGTTAAATATAGGAGCTTCGATCTCGCCGCCGCCGACGAGCCGGTCGCCGCGAACGGCGGCCAAGGTCGGCTGACCGCCGCGATAGAGCTGGGGGCCGACGAGACCCTCCTGGACATCTATCTTATGAACCTTGATTTCGACGAGGACGACGAGCAGATCCTGATCGTACGCCGGGCGAACGATCCCCGCGGCGTGATTAGGATAGTCGTCGCCGACTACGCGCAGGGCTCGCGCCGCTGGGCGCGCGTATGGGAAGGCGAGACGCTGGCGACGAAGGTCCGAACCTTCCAGGTAAGCGCGGACGACCTCGTGGGCGACCACAACGTCGCCATCGTCTGCTTCGGCTTGAACGACGCCAGCCAGCAGACCATGACGGTGTTCTGGCGCGAGCCGGAGGCGGGGCGCCTCTCCTTCGTCAAGGTCTTCGAGACCGCCGCCGACGTCGTCAGCGTGGAGACCGTAGCCAGGCCGGACAGCTATAAGCTCGGCCAGACGAACGCCGAGAGCTGGCCGATCTCCGTCTGGCGCCAGGACGAGCTCGGCGGCTCGGGCATGGATCAGATACGGGAAACCTGGCGCTGGAGCTTCCAGGACCGCAGCTACGTCAAGGCCGCGCAGGAGCGTATTCCGGGGTCGAGCATCGCCAAGCGGCTCGCCGACTCGGTATTGGACGGCGATCCGTCCACCTTCGAGGGCTGGCTGGACGGGATTTGGTATAAGGAATCGACCGACCCGCTCTCGCCCCAGGCCTTATTCCTGACCTTCCAGCCTCGTGACGGCTCCCTGCTCTTCTCGGGACAGGGCGTCGTGGAGATCTACCAGTGGGAGGCGTCCAACGCCACGCGCTTCGGCATCTACGTCTCGGCCAGGAACCAAGTCGTCAGGAACGTCCGCCGCCTCCTGGACATCGAGCTGGCGGCCGCCGACCTCATTCACGTGCGGGTGTTCCAGGACCTAAAGGTAAAGGCCGATATATCCGGCCGCTGGGACGGCCGCTATCGGCGCATGAGCGCCGACACCGCCAAGGCCTTCAGGCGGCCGCCTTCGGCCGCCGCTTCCGCCGCCCTGGACCTGGACGGCCTCTACGTGGCGGCCGACGGATCGACGCTGACCCTAGCCGGCTCGTCCTATAGCTGGACGCGCGCGGACGGCCTTGAGCAGGGCGGATTTAGCTCGTTCAAGCTCCAAGGCGTAGACGTCCTGGACTTCAGGGCGCTGAGCGCCGACGGCCAACCCTCGTCGGCCAGGACGAGTTGGATCGTGCGCTTGGATAGCCGCAGCGAAGACGGCGGGGCCCCGATTAAGGTACTGCGACTCCAGCCCGCCCGCGTACGCATAGACGGCGTGGGGCGGGAGGACGGCCCGGAGCTGGTCTTGGAGAAGCGCGACGAGTAAGGCGCCGACCCGCCGCGAAGCTCCAGCTTAAAACAGGGGCCAGGCCTCTAAGCCGGCGTCCTTGATCCGCAGGAGCGTAGCGCCCGGATCCTTCCCCGCCGGGACGAGGACGGTAAATACCGCGCCTTTATCGTCGCTCCGCGAGCGCAGGCTCGCGTCGAAGCCTTTCCCGCCCAGCTTATCGACCAGGGCCTGGGCGTTCGCCCGTTCCCTGAACGCGCCGACTTGAAAATAGGTCGGGCCGGCCGTCGCTTCGGCGGCGGCCGAGGACGAGCCCTGGGCCCCGCCGGCCGGCACGGTCGGCGGCGCGGTCAGCGGCGCGGCCGGCGCAGCCTGAGGCTCAGCGTCGTTCGGCGTCGGCGCGGCATCCTCGCTAAGCGCCCAGCCCGAGTCGGCCGAGACGCCGAGCAAGGCCAAGAACGCCTGGGAGCCGCCGCCTACGCCGCCGAAATCGGCCTTGATGCGCCGTTCGTACTCGGCCTTCTCCGGTCCCTCGGCCAGGGACGCCGCCAGCTCCAGGGCGGCGAGCCTGAGCGTCGGGTTAGCGCCGTCGATCAAGGCGCGCGCCGCTTTCAGGGCGACCTCCCGTTCGCCCGAGGCCGCGCGCGCGCGCGCGGCCACCAAGGCGGCTAAGGAGCGTATATCGCGATCTTGAGCCGATAGACCGGCGGCTTCGGCTAGCAGAAGCGCGCGCTCGCCCTCCCCGGCGTATAGGAGGCAGAGGGCCGAGGCGACGAGCTCGGCTTGGGCGCCGCGCTCGGAGGGCAGCCTAGCCAACTCTTGCCAGGTTTCCGCGGCCTGAGCCCAGCGCCCGGCCGCCTGCAAAAGGATCGCGCGCTCCCGTAGGAGCGGGGCTCGCCGTCCTTCGGACGCGAGCGGCGCCAGCGCCTCGAGCGCCTCCAGGGCCTCGGCCAGCGATCGTCGGGAGCGAACGAAGCTCAGGGTCAGCTCCGCGAATCCAGCCTCCGAGGAGCGGCGGGATAGTTCGGCCAGCAGGGCGGAGAAGTCAGCCGGGGCGTCCTGGACGCTCGGGACTCCCGAGCCGCCCGCAGCGGAGGGCGCGGCGACGGCCTGCGCCGACGCCCGCGGAACGGCGAGCGAGATGAGCGCCGCCGCGAGGAGCGGCGCGACTGCGAGTCGCGGCGCGACTACGAGGAGCGGCGCGACTACGAGTCGCGGCGCGACCGCGAATCGCCCGCCTAGGGCTTGGCTAGCGAAGACCTTAGGGCTGCCCATGGCTCCGTCTTAGGCGTCCCCGTCGACGCCGTCTTCGGGCTCGGCGGCCTTGGGCTTACGCCGGCCGCCGTTCGCCTTCGGCGCGTCGGGCTTATAGGGAGCGGCCGCCTGGGCGCCGCTAACGCGGCCGGCCGGGCGCTTAGCCCCGAGCTTGCCGCCGAGCGAGGCCAAGAACGCCACGAGGAGCCCCAGGAGGAAGGAGCTCAATATCGTGACCACGATGGGCACCTGCCTGAGCGTCACGAAGGCGAGCGATATATCGCAACGGTTATCCAAGTTGAAGCCGATGAACACGAGGGCGAGCGTCGATATCGCGATGTACGCGAGTAGCTTGAACGGCATCCTACACCTCCTGGCCGCGGAACGTGGCCCCCCTGAGCGATTCGAGCCTGACCCGCGCGAAACTCCCGATCAGGGAGGCGTCGCCGGGGAACACGACCATCATATCCTGATCGGTCCTAGCCAGGAGTTCGCCCTCCTTCTTCTTGGAGCGATCCTCGACGAGGACCTCGGCGGTCTTCCCGAGGTATGACTTCATGAGGTCCCGGGTGATCTCCTTCTGGAGCGCTATCACGCGGGCGAGACGTTCCTTCTTTACAGCATCGGGCAAGGCGCCCGGAAGCTTAACCGCCGCCGTGCCTTCGCGGGGGTTAAAGAAGTACATATAGGCATAGGCGAAGCGCACCCGTCGCATGAGCTCGAAGGTCGCCTCTAGGTCCTCCTCGGTCTCGCCTGGGAAGCCCACGAGTATGTCGGTGGATAAGCTGAGCTCGGGGATGCGCGCCTTCATGCGCTCGACCAGGGCCAGGTAGTCGGCGGCCGTATATCGGCGGTTCATGGCCGCGAGCACGCGGTCGGAGCCGTGCTGGACGCATAGATGGACGTGGCGGGCCAGGACCGGCTCCCGGGCGATGACGTCGATGGTCTCGTCCGACAAGTCCTTGGGATGGCTCGACACGAAGCGGATGCGGCCGATGCCGAGGGCCTTGGCCTCGGCGGCCGCGAGCCTTAAGAGGCCGGGAAAGCGGAGGGCGGTCGACGAGCCGGACGCGGCGTCGCCGGACGCGGCGGCGCCGGACGCGGGAACGGCCTCGGCGGCCCCGGCGGCGCCGACGTAATGGTACGAGTTGACGTTTTGGCCGAGCAGCGTGACCTCGCGGACGCCCCGCTCGGCCATGGTCCTAAGCTCGTTCAGTATGGAGCGCGGATCGCGGGACACTTCCCGCCCGCGCACGTACGGGACGATGCAATAGGAGCAGTAATTATCGCAGCCGTGCATGATGGGCAGGAAGGCCCGGAAGGCGCCCGGCTCTAGGTGGGAAGGCGCGAAGGCGAAGGCGGGGCTCTCCTCGACGGACGGAAGGACGCGGCCCTGGGCGGCGGCGTCTAGCACGAGGCCGAAGGCCTGCTTCTGGAAATTCCCTAGGACGTAGTCGATGGCCGGCTGGCGCTTCTTCATCTCCTCTTTCAAGCGCTCGGCCATGCAGCCGGTGATCGCTAAGACGAAGCGCCGCTCCCGCTTCTTGGCGGCGTAGTGGCTTATGCGCCCCCAGGCGCGGTTCTCGGCGCTGATGCGGACGCTACAGGTGTTGATGACGACGAGCTCGGCTTCGTCGGGCGCCTCCGCGGGCTCCCATCCGCGCTCGCGGCATTGGGCCTCGAGCGCGGTCGATTCGGCCTTGTTCATCTGGCAGCCGTAGGTCTCGATAAAGTAGCGCATGGCGTCTCGCATAGAAAGAAAATACCCTCCGCCATGCGGAGGGTTCGATGGGGCGTCGTTTAACCGTCGGCGAACGGCCTTAGGTCCGCGACTTTAAACCCTTGACGAATTTAAAGAGGCTGAACGCGCCGAATCCCAGGAGGGCCACGCCGCCGGTCCCGAGGAGGAAGCCGGTCAGGCCCTTCAAGAAGATCGACGCCAGGCCCAAGGCGCCGGCGCCCATCATGACGGTACCGGTCATCTTGTCCGAGCTATTCTTGCCGGCCAGGCCCATCACGCCGAGGGCGATAAGGCCGCCGCTCAGTATCCAACCCAGCACGGGAATGTGCAGCAACGAATTAAACAGCAGCAGGCCCACGCCGGCTCCGGTCGAAAGCACGCCCCTCATGCCGTTCTTACGAACCTCGGCGGCGTCTACGGGATAATAATCGCCCATGGTTTCCTCCATGACTCTGATGTCTCGGCCGAGCCCCCCGCTCGCGAGGCGGCCCGCCGCGCCCGAACGGCGCTTACCGCTACTATAGCGAAAAACGGCCCGATCGTCCACATCGCCGCGGTAGATCGCCGCGGCGACTAGCCGTGCCGGAAGCAGCGTTGGCCGGTGAACTTCATGGCGGCGCCGTACTCGTTACAGGCCTCGATGGCGTCCTTGTCGCGCATGGCGCCGCCGGGCTGCAGCACGGCCGTCGCGCCCTCGGCCAGGCCGACTTCTATGCCGTCGCGGAAGGGGAAGAACGCGTCGGAGACCATGACCGAGCCGGGCAGGCCAGCCTTGGCGGTCCGGACCTCGTCCGCGATGGCCGCCTTGGCCGCCGGGTCGCCGCACTCGTTCCAGGCGACGCCGTGCCGCTCCCAGCACAGCCGGTCTTCGAGCTTGCGGTAGGCCTTATCACGCGCCAGGATGGCCACGCCTACCCTATCCTGCTCGCCCGAGCCTATGCCTAAGGTCCTACCGTCCTTGACGAAGATGATCGAGTTGGACATGGTGCCGCACTCGACCGCCCAACCGAAGAGCATGTCCTTAAGCTCCCGATCGCTCGGTTCGCGGCGCACCGCGTAGCGCGCGCCCTTGGACTCGGCTTCGGCCGGCAGCAGGTCGGCGGCGCCCCGGACGCGGCTGGCGAAGGAGGCTTGGACGACGCAGGCGCCGTCGAGCAGGGTCTTGAGGTCCAGGACCCGGGCGGGGGCATAGCGGGCGAGCTCGGCTATGCCGGGGATGCGCATGACGCGCAGGTTCTTCTTGGCGGCCAGGATATCGAAGGCGCCCGGGCCGTACTCGGGCGCCGCGACCACCTCGCAGTACGACTCGGCGACGGCCCGCGCCGCCCGGGCGTCCAGCTCGCGGTTAAAGACGACGGCGCCGCCGAAGGCCGCCACCCGATCGGCCAGGTAGGCCTCGCGGTAGGCCTCGTCAGGCGAGCGGCCGAGCGCGACGCCGGAGGGGTTGTTGTGCTTCATGATGGCGCAGGCCGGCTCGTCCATGAGGTAGCGCAGGATGGCCAGGGCGCTGTCCACGTCGGTCAGGTTGGTCTTGCCCGGGTGCTTGCCGAACTGCAGGAGCTCGGCCGCGCTCACCAGGCGCCCGTCGGGCGCCGCGAGCTCCGCGCCCGCTATGGAGAGATTGCCGCCGATCGGCCGGTACAGGGCGGCGCCCTGGTCGGGATTCTCGCCGTAGCGCAGGCCGCGGGTCTCGCCATCCACGGTCCACTCGACCTTGGAAAAGAAAAGGGACGTCGCCTTGCCGGCGGCGTCCCTGAACGTGATCTCCATCGAGGGCGGGAATCCGTCCCAGGCGAAGTCGCGGTACATGGCGGATAGCTTCTTCGGTTCCATGGCCGGCAGGATAGCCTTATGAGTACGAAGTCTTCAAGAGCGTCTCGGCCGACGAGGCGATATAGGCGGCCACCGCGGCGTCGTACTCCGCTTGCCGGCGGAAGACCTCGGCGGCCAAGCGCGCCCGCGCGTCCAGGCGCAGGGCTCCCCCGCCGCGCCTGAGCTCGGCTAGGAATTCGCCGTAGAGCTCAGGCGAAGGCAGCGGCGCCACGCGGATGAAGTTCTTGGCCGCCGCCCGGAGCATGGAGGGCCCGCCGATGTCGATATGCTGGCGGGCCTCCTCGAAACGCTTAGCCGACGCGGCGGCCGCCTTGAAGGGATAGAGGTTCCCGACCACGAGGTCGAAGGCCACGGCGCCGTGGGCGGCTAGGTCGGCCTCGTGGTCGGCGTCGTAGGGCTCGGCTAAGAGCCCCAAGTAGATCTTCCAGTCCAGGCTTTTTACGAGGCCGCCCTTCATCTCCGGCTGGCCGGTGTAGTCGGAAAGGGCGACGAGACGCCCCTCGTTCCCGCCCGAGAGCCGCCCGCGGAGGAAGGCGTAGCTGCCGCCGGTGGCGTAGAAGCGAATCCCCGGGCAACTGTCTAGAAGCCCGTCGACGAGCTCGCCCAGGCCCGTCTTGTCGTAGACCGACACGATGGCGTTGCGGATGGAAACGGCGTCGTCGATCCTAGTCACGTCGTTAAAACCCATGCCTTACTCCTTCGCGCCAGCGGCGAGGCCGTCGCTCGCGCGGTCGTATTCCACGCAGGCGTAGGCCGAATGATTGTGTATGCTCTCGAAGTTCTCCGCCTGAACCCTGAAGCGCGGGAAGGCGCCCTTCTCAAGGAGGCCGGCGTAGACCTCGCGCACCAGGTCCTCGACGAAGCGCGGGTTGTCATAGGCCTTCTCGGTGACGAATTTCTCGTCTTCCCGCTTTAGAAGCGCATACACGTCGCAGGAGGCCGAGCGTTCGACGACGGCGACTAGGTCCTCTATCCAGAAGAAAGGGCCTAGCTGGACCGAGACGGTGACGACGCCGCGCTGGTTGTGGGCGCCGTAGTCGCTGATGGCCTTGGAGCAGGGGCAGACGGTCTGCACCGGCACCTCGACGCTCACCCAGAACTCGCGCTCGCCCTCGCTCACGCGGCCCTCGTAAGAGCACTCGTAGCTCATCATGCCCTTCTGCCCCGAGACCGGCGCCGCCTTCTCGATGAAGTAGGTAAAATGCAGGTCGGAATAGGCCGTCTGCGCGTCCAGGGCGTAGCGCAGCTCGTCCAGCATGGACAAGAAGCGCGGCATGGACAGGTCCTTGCGGTGCTCGTTGAAGACCTCGATGAAGCGGCTCATGTGCGTGCCCTTGAAGTCGTGGGGCAGGTCCGCGTAGAGGTTGACCGTCGCCGTGGTATGCTGCAGCGCGTTCGCCCGGTCGAGTACGGTGATCGGGTAACGCAGGCCCTTGACCCCGACCTTCTTGATGGGTATGCGCCGCTCGTCGCGCTCGCTCTGTATGTCGACCATGTTCCTGTCCGTAGGGCTTTCTAGCGGCTCGCCGCCGCCCGCTCCGCCGATTCGACCGTGTTATAGAGGAGCATCGTAATGGTCATGGGGCCGACGCCGCCGGGCACCGGCGTGATCGAGTCGGCTACCCCGCTGACGCCCGCGAAATCCACGTCGCCGCAGAGCCGCCAGCCCTTGGCCTTGCTCGGGTCGTCCACCCGGTTGACGCCTACGTCGATGACGCAGGCGCCGGGCTTGACCATATCGGCCTTGATGAGCTCGGGGACGCCGGCGCAGGCGATGAGGATGTCGGCCTGTCGGGTATGGTAGGCCATGTCCTTAGTACCCGTATGAACGACCGTGACCGTGGCGTTATATTCCTTCCTGATAAGGAGATTGGCCAGGGGCTTACCGACGATGTTGGATCGGCCGACCACCACCGCGTGCGCGCCCTTGACGCTCACGCCAGCCCGCTCGATGAGCTTTAAGACGCCGTGCGGCGTGCAGGGCAGGAAGCAGGGATCGCCGAGGAGCATCTTCCCCACGTTGATCGGGGTAAAGCCGTCGACGTCCTTGTCCGAGCGTATGGTTTCGATGACGCGTTTCTCGCTGATATGCTTAGGCAGGGGCAGCTGCACTAGGATGCCGTGCACCGCGGGGTCGTCGTTGAAGGCGCGGACCAAGGCGATGAGCTCGTCCTCGGACGCCTCGGCCGGCAGGCGCCGCTCGAAGCTCTTCATGCCCGCCTCGTCGCAGGCCTTCTCCTTGGCGCTCACGTAGGAGACGCTCGCCGGATCCTCGCCGACGAGTATGACCGCCAAGCCCGGCACGACGCCGCGTTCCTTCAGGGCCGCGACCCGGCCGGCGAGCGCCGTTCGTATATCCTCGGCCAAGGCCTTCCCGTCTATGATCGTCGCGGCCATATCGTCCCCTTTCGCGGTCGGCGCCGGAGTCGAACCGGCGGCGGCCGAACTAATCCTTAGCTGATAGTAAAGCAAAGCCTCCGGACGAGGCAAGCGACGAGGCCCGCTTGCCTAAACCGCCGCTCAGCCATATAGTCTAGTAAACCGGTTTATTCACCAAGGAGACGATGATGAGCCAATGGACCAAAGCTGAACTGAAAGCGCAGTCGATCTATCAGATATTCCCACGGAATTTTACCCAGGCAGGCACGCTAGACGCGGCGGCCGAGGAGCTCGGGCGCGTTAAGGCCATGGGCTTCGACATCGTCTACCTGACCCCGGTGCACCCGATAGGCCAGCTGGCGCGCAAAGGCGCGCTCGGCAGCCCCTACGCCATCCGAGACTACCGAGCCGTCGACCCCGCGCTCGGCGGGGAGGAAGCCCTCGTCCGCTTTATCAAGGCGGCGCACGGACTCGGCCTCAAGCTCATCATCGACGTGGTCTACAACCATACGGCCCCCGACGCGGTCCTCGTACGCGAACGGCCCGAGTGGTTTATCAAGGGGCCGGACGGCAAGCCCGGCCGGAAGGTCGACGAGTGGTCCGACGTGGTCGACCTGGATTTCTCCGCCCCGGGGCTCCGTGAATATCTCATAGAGACCCTGGAGAAATGGTTGCGCCTCGGCGTAGACGGCTTCCGCTGCGACGTGGCCAGCCTCGTACCGGCGGATTTCTGGGTCGAGGCGCGGCGCCGGGCCGAGGCGATCAAGCCGACGATCTGGCTGGCCGAGAGCGTGCACAAGGAATTCGTGAGCCATATGCGCTCCCGGGGCCATTACGCCGCCTGCGACGCCGAGCTCTACGCGGCCTTCGACTTGCTCTACGACTACGACGGCCGCGAGTACTTCGACCGAGCCATCCGCGGCCAGGCGCGCGTCGGCGACTATCTGCATTTCCTTACCTTGCAGGATTCCATGCTGCCGGCCGGCGCGCTAAAGGCGCGCAACCTAGAAAACCATGACCAGGAACGGGCCGCGGCCCTCATCCCGCACGTCGATCGCCTTCGGTCATGGACCGCCTTCGAGATGCTCCTGCCGGGGACCTTCTTCGCCTATATGGGCCAAGAATGGGCGCTCGCTAAGCGTCCGAGCCTCTTTGAAAAGGACGTCATCGACCGCTCGCTGGCGGACCGCGGCTTCGAGGCCTTCTTCGTCGCCGCCCAGCCCAAGCTTAAGGCGATCAGGGGACGGACGCGCTCGTTCAAGGCCGAGGAGATCGGCGTGGGCCTGGTCCGGGTCGATATCGCGGATCGGGATGGAAGGCGTTACCTAGGACTGTTCAACCTAGACGGGCGGCGCGGCCGGCTGAACGCGCGCGAGCTGGGCCTGGCGGGCCTAAGCGGGGCGGAGCTGCTCTCGGGCGCGCGAGTCGCCATAGGCGAGACGCTCGAGCTATCGGGGGAGCCTCTCGTCATGGAACTCGCTTAGTCGGGATATCTTCGGGAGAAGCCGGCCGGCCGCGGCTAGTCCCGGCCGGCCGCGACGACTGAAGCAGGCCGGCCCCGGCAAGTCCTGGCCGCGCGGGGCGACTCAGGCCGGCCATGGCGACTCCCGGTCCGCCGGCGACCATCAGGCCATCAGGCCATCAGGCCAGGAGCCCATCCAGGTAGCGCTTGAGCCCGTCCATCCCCCGCGCGAAATCATCGGGCGGCAGGATCAGGCTCAAGGCCAGGTACCCTTCGCGCTCGAAATCGTAGAGGTAGCCCGGGTGCAGGGCCAGGCCCTCGGCCTCGAGGAGGCCGAGGGCCAGTTCCTCGTCGGTACCCACGCGCGGGCATTCAAGGAGCGCCGTCCAGCCGCCTTCGCAGCGCAGGACGCGGTACGGGGACTCGGGGCCTTCGAAGGCGGCCCGCATGGCCGCCAGATTGGCCCGTAGACGCGCCCGCACCGACGCGACGAAGGCATCGGCCCGCGGCAGCAGGGCCGGCAGGGCGTTCATGGCGGGCGCGCCGGCCGACAGATAGGTGTCCGCTATCACTTCGAGCCTCGAAGCCGCCTCGCGCGCGGCTTCCGCCGGCCCCGAGACGCGTATCCAGCCCAGCTTGAGCTGCGGCAGGCAGAGTAGCTTGGATAGCCCGTCGAGGGTAAAGCACAGGCAGGCGTCCTCGCCGCCGAGGCTTCGGCCTTCTCCTTCTAGGGCGTAGGGCAAGAAGACTTCGTCCGAGATCAGGGCGATGCCGCGTGACGCGGCGAAGTCGACGAGCGCGCGACGCTCGGCCTCTCCCAGATAGGAGCCGGTGGGATTATTCGGGTTGATCACGACGATGGCGCGCGCGCCTTGCTCGTCGGCGGCTTTCATAAGCGCGTCTATATCGATGGCCCAGCCGCCCGGATGCCGGTATTCCAGCCGGTACGGCAAGGCTCGCAGCCCTTCCAAGCCCGCGAGGTAATCGAATAGCGGATAGCCGGGCTTGGGCACGAGTACGGCCTGGCCCGGATCGCACAGGAGCTTAAAGAGCCAGGCGTAGGCCTCCGAGGTGCTGGCCGCCAGGAACAGCCTGTCCTCCGCGCAGCCCAGGCGCGCGGCCAGCGCGCGCCGCGCCACGAGGAGGCCGCGCGGATCCGGGGCGTAGCGCAGGTTCTCGGGGGCGGCCAAGGCCTCGAGGACGCCCGCCGGCGATAGGCCGCAACGGCTCGGGTTGCTCTCGGCCAGGTTCAGTATGGGCAGGCCGCTCGCGCGGCGGGCGGCCGCGGCTTGGGCCAGGCGATTGTCATGCGCGGCGGCGGCGATCCGCCCCGAAAAAATATAGCGCCTCATAGGCGCACTATATCCCGGAGCCCGGCCTTTGATCGAGGGCGGCTCCTGCGGCGCCGCCGCGGGCGCGGCCTTATGGGTTCACTAAAAACTCGAAGCGCTATATACTGCTACCCTTACCATGCAATGGCCGATCGCGCATGCGCGCGGCGGCCCGTAAGGCTAGCCAGTGAGACGTTCTTCGGTCGCCCGCCGCCTCTTCATCACCCTCACCCTCCTGTTCGCCTTGGTCGTGGGCCTCGTAGCCCTGTCGATGTACCTGACCGTAGCCGGCTCGGTAGAATCGGCGGTCCTAGGCAACATCACCCGCGACATGGCCCTGGTAGCCCGCGACTTTGAAATTTGGCTATCCGGCAAGACCGGCACCCTAGAGACCCTCAGGCACGCGGTCCTGCGGTTTTACGACAGCCCCGACCTGCTCCTTAAGCTCCTGCAAGACGCCACGAACGCGGATCACGACATAGCGTGGATCTACTTCGGCTCCGCCGCCAGGGACGCTTCGGCCTTCGAATCCCCGGAGGCCGGCTTCGTCAGGTCGAGCGGCGGCTATTACCTGGACGGTTCGGGATGGACGCCCGACCGGAACTACGATTGGACCAAGCGCCCTTGGTTCATCCGCTCCTCCAGCTACCCCGACGCCATCGTGAGCGAACCCTATGTGGATTCCGGCTCGGGGGATACGGTCGTCTCCATCAGCCTGGGCTGCAAGCGGCCCGACGGCACCCTCGTTGGCGTCTTGGCGGCCGACGTCCGGCTATCGCGGCTGACCACCATCGTCTCCATGCGCCGCTTCACGCAGAACTCGCGCACCTACCTAGTCAACCGCGAAGGCGCCCTCGTCACCTTCGAAGAGCGCTTGAACGAAGAGCCCCTGGTGCCGGGCATGAACGTCTTCGCCCCCGGCTCCCCCATAGCCGGCATGCGCGCGCTCATGAATTCCGTCGAGCGAAGCTCCGGCCTCCTCCTGCGCCAGGGCATCTATTACGCGTCGTCCAAGGTGCCTAAGACGGCCTGGCTCATCATCAGCCTCGGCCCCGTCGGCGACGTGGCCGGCGTCGTGTTCAGGTTCTACCGGACGCTCTTCGGCATCTCGATCCTGGGCATGGTCGCGGCCGTCGCGCTGGGCATCCTGGAGTCGCGGGCGATCTCCAAGCCGGTCGCCGCCCTGAAGGAAGGCGCCCTGGCCCTGGCGGCCGGCGACTTGGGCTACCGCGTGCGCATCGACACGAAGGACGAGTTCGGGGAGCTGGCCGACTTCTTCAACCACGTCGCCATCAACTTGAAGAGCGACATGGACCGCATGGAGGAGCAGCGCGCCGAGATCGAGCGCTATTCCCAGACCCTTGAGCGTAAGGTGGCCGAGCGCACCAAGAAGCTGGATGAGGCCAACGCCCTGCTCAGGCTACGCAACGACCAGATGGAGGAGGAAGTCCAGATGGCCGCGGCGGTGCAGCGCAAGATCGTGCCGAACGAGGCCGAGCTGCCCGTAACGCCGGCGCTCAGCTTCGGCGCGCGCTATCAGGCCATGGCCGACGTCGGCGGCGACCTCTACGACGCGGCGGAGCTCGGCGGGGGCCGCTACGCCTTCGTCGTGGGCGACGTCTCGGGCCACGGCATACCGGCGGCCCTCATCGCCGCCATGGCCAAGGTGAGCTTCCGGGCGCACGCCCTGCGCGGCTGGGAGCCCGACGCCATACTCTTCGAGGTCAACCGCGAGCTCTGCGAACTTATAGGCGGCGAGACCTATTTCGTATCGGCCTTCGTGGTCATCGTCGACGTGACCGACGGGAACCTGAGCTTCGCCAACGCCGGCCATCCGCCGGCCCTCCTGCGCCGCTCCGACGGTACGGTGGAGGAGCTCGACGTAGAGGGCGGCCAGCTCCTGGGCATCAGCGACGATTTCCCCCTCGTCCAAGGCTCGGCCGCCATGGCCCCGGGCGATCGGCTAGCGCTCTATACCGACGGCATCATCGAGGCGCGCTCCGTGGGCCGCGGGCTCTACGAGCTCGAACGGCTCAAGGCCTGCTTCTCGGCGCACGGCGGCGGCGATCCCTCCGGCTTCGTGGGCTTCCTCCTGGAGGAGGTAGCGCGCTTCGCCGAGGGCATGCGCCAATCGGACGACCGCGCCGCGCTCATCGTCGGCTTCGAGCGCTACGTGGACGACTGTCCCGGCCGCTGCCGCGACGCCGGCGACCAGATACGGAGCGCCGAGCTGATGAGCCAAACGGGCTCGGTGAAGGAGGCCGCCGCGGTCCTGGAGGACCTGCGCCGCCGCCGCCCGGAGGATCCGCGCGTCATGGCCGCGCTCGCGGAGCTCCGCTTAAAGCTCGGCGACGCCGCGGGCGCCGAGCGCCTCCTGCGCACCGCCGAGCGCCTGGCGCCGCACGACGGTCGCTTCGACGAGCTCCTGCGGCGCGTTGCGAGCGCGAAGGAAAGCTAAGCCCGCGCCGGTCCGCCGCCCCGAGCCGACCGCGACGAGCTCGTTTTCTCAAGTATTTCTCCCTATAGAGGCGGCGAATCGACGCCGGACGCGCGCCGGACGGTGCTATACTTCCTCGCAAGCCGAGCCGGCCCGTCCGAGGGCCGCGGCGCCATGAGGAGGCAGCATGATCGAAACGGAAACCCTGGCCCGCGGGCTCGTCGACCGGGTACGGAGCGCGGTCTTGGACGCGGACGAGACCGTGGAGCTCCTGGTCGCCTGTTTCATAGCCGGCGGGCACGCCCTTATCGAGGACCGACCCGGCGTGGGCAAGACCACCTTGGCCAAGGCGCTCGCGGCCGCCTCGGGCCTCGGTTTCGCGCGGCTGCAGTGCACGCCCGACATCATGCCCTCGGACGTGACGGGCAATCTCGTCTTGGAGGACGGCAGGCTACGCTTTAGGCCCGGTCCGGTCTTCTGCCAGCTCCTCCTGGCCGACGAGATCAACCGCGCGTCGCCGCGCACCCAATCCAGCCTCCTCGAGGCCATGGAGGAGCGCCAGGTGACCGTGGACGACGAAAGCCGGCCCCTGCCCAAGCCTTTCATGGTCGTGGCCACCCAGAATCCCGTCGAATACCAAGGGACCTTCCCCTTGCCCGAGGCGCAGCTGGACCGCTTCATGATGCGCCTGCGCCTGGGCTATCCCGGGCCGGACGCCGAGCGCGTCGTGGCGACCGGCGGCGCGGCCGCCCCCGGCTCGCTGTCGCCGGTCTGCGACGCCGAAGCCGCCCTGGCGCTGCAGTCGGCGGCCGAAGCCGTCGTCGTGGCCAAGGAGATCGCCGACTATGCGGTGGCGCTCTGCTCGGCTACCCGCGCCGACTCGCGGCTGCTCCTCGGCGCCAGCCCGCGGGCCACCCGCGACCTGATCAGGGCCTCGAAGGCCTTGGCCCTGGCCCGGGGACGCCGCTACGTGGCGCCGGATGACCTAAAAGCCTTAGCCGCGCCGGTAATCGCCCATCGCCTGGTCCGCGGCTCGGAGGCCCGCATAGCCGGCCTTTCGGCCGAAGCCATCGTAGCGGAGATCGTCGACGACGCCTATGTCCCGGCTATCGGCAGCGTCGTCGCGTAGGCTCCGCTACGGCTTAGCCGCCGCGGCCTTCGTCGTCGCGGCGGCCCTGAGCGGCGGACGGGCGCTTTGGTACATAGCCTACTCCTTCGCCTTCGCCGCGGCCCTGAGCCTGGCCCACGCTTACCTGGGCCTGCGTAGGGTCAAGGCCAAGGTCAGCGCGCCGCCGGCCACCCTCCTCGCCGGCGACGAAATCCTCATGAGCTATGAGCTGGAGAACGCCGGCCGCTTCGCCCTGCCGGGCCTCCATATCGCCGAATGCTCGTTCGCTGGCCCCGGCCGCGGGGCCGGCTCGCCGGGAGGCCGCGCCGCCGCCTTAAAACCCGTCCCGCTGGAGCCGGGAAAGCTCGTACGCTGGGAGAGCCGCGTCCGCCTAAGCCGCCGCGGCCTCTACGAACGGGGCGACGCATGGCTGGCCATGCGCGACCTCTACGGCCTCTTCGAGCTCAAACGACGCATCGCCTCCCCCCTGTCCATCGTCGTACGGCCCCGCCTGAGCTACCTGGCGGGCCTGGCGCCCGAAGGCCTCAGGCAACCGGGCGAGCTACAAGTGCGCGACCCCTATGTGCGCGACCCGGCCGAACTCGCCGAGCTCAGGGAGTATAGGCCAGGCGATCCTTTGAGGCTGATCCACTGGCGCCTGTCGGCGAAAACCGGGCGCACGGTGGTTAAACGCTTCGAACGCCGCGGCGACGCGATCGTGGAGCTGGCATTGGACCCCGAGGCGGCCCGCTATCCCGACGGCGCCGGGCTCGACGACCTCGGGGCCGAAGTCGCCGCCTCGTTGGCGGCGTACTTCCTGGGGCGGGGAGCCCGCTTAGGCTTAGGTCTCGAGGCCGGCGCGGCCCGCTTGGGGGGCGACGACGAACGGGCGCTGCCGCCCGTCCTGGACGCCTTGGCGCGCTTCACGCCCAAGGCGCGACCGGGCAGCTTCTCCGCGCTCATCAGGGAGACGGCCGCCGCCGCGAGGACCGGAGCCGCCGTGGTAGCCATCGGCCCGAGCCTCGGCCGCGCAGAGGCCTTGGCCCTCATCGAGGCGAAGCTGGCGGGCCTACGGCCGGCCTTCGTATGGCTCGCCGGGCCCGGCGGCGCGGCGGGCGCCGCGGATTTACGTCGCGCCGAGGCGGAACCCCATCGCGAGCCGGCGGACTTCGCCGACGCGTTGGCCGCCGAGGACATCAGCCGCATCGTCGTACGCGACGCCAAGGAGCTCGGGCATGCGCTCGCCGAACTCAGGGTCTAAGCCGGCGGGCCCCGGATACGACGCCTATATCACGGCCGTCGTCCTTGCCTTCGGGGCGAGCCAAACGATGTCGTCGGCCTTGCTCACCGAGCTTAACCCGCTCGCCATCCTCTCCTTAGCGGTCGCGGCCGTCCTGATATGGCGGGCCTCGCGCTCTTCGCGCTTCGCGGCGCCCGCCTTTGCGCTCATCCTGGCGTTCGGCTTAGGCCTGGCGGCCTACCTTAAGCCTGAGCTAGCCAAGGCGGCCCGCCTCTGGCTCGAGGCCATGGCCGCCAACCTCATTGAATACGCGAGCGGTATCGCGGCGCTCGAGCGGCGCTTCTTGCGGCCCCTGTGGGCGATCTCCAGCCTCGGCTTCATCGCCTTCTCCATCAGGCGTTGCCTGGCCAAGCCGAATTTGGCGGCGGCCTCGCTCCTGGCGGCGGTCCCCTTGGCGTACGCGCTCGGCGGTATTTCGATAGGCTTGCCCATGCTCGCCGCGCAGGGCGTCGCGCTCTGGTACCGCTACGGCGCCGACGCCGACCTAGTCGCCGCCCCCGAACGGGGCGCCGACCCGATGAGGCGGAAGTTAGCCCTACGCCTGGCCCTGATCGTGAGCGCGCTGGCGCTCGTAGCGCCCGTTCCTTCGCGGGTCGAGCTCCGCTGGCCGCTCGGGCCCGGCGGCGCGGGCGGAGGCGAAGGCGCCGGCGTCGAGGGCGCGGACGGGCGCGCGCCGGCGGGCCGGGCGGGCCGCGACCGGACCTTTTCGTTGGCCGAAAGCGGTTTTCAGCCGGATCCCGAGCGGCTGGGAGGTCCGGTCAAGCCGTCCGACGAGGCGGTCCTCATCGTAGAAGGCTACGCCCCGCTCTACCTACGCGGCGCGGTGATGGATCGTTATACGGGGGCGCGCTGGGAGCGCTCCGAACGGCCCGCGGCCGCCGACGGGTCGCGCTTCTTCGCGTCGGCCCCGGGGCGGGAGCTCCGCATAAAGGTCAGGCCGCTCGGCGAGGCGTATCGTAGCGTGTTCGCCCCCTGGCAGCCGATATCGGCGGTCGGTCCCGGCATGGAGCGCGCCGTCTTCCAGGACGACGGCCTCATCCTCCTGCCCGAGGCGCCTCGCCCTGGCGCGTCCTACGAGTTGCTCGCGTCCATACCCGACGGCGATCCGGGCGCCGAGCCCCTGGGCGCGGAGGAGCGCGCGCGCTACCTGCAGCTCCCCGAGGGCATGAGCCCGCGCGTACGGGAGCTCTCCGCGTCGCTCGCTCTCGGCCGAAGCCAGGCGCAGGCCGCCCGGACCATGGCCGCCTACCTCCGCAGCGCCTATGAGTACGGCCTCGACGCCGAAGCGCCCCCGGAAGGGACGGAATTCGTCGATTTTTTCCTTTACGAAACGCGCGTCGGCTACTGCAGCTATTTCGCGACCGCGCTCGCCGTGCTACTGCGGGCGGCCGACATACCGAGCCGCTACGTCGAGGGCTATTATCTTGCCGACCTGGACGACGAGGGCGAAGGCCTGGTCCGTAAGAGCGACGCCCATGCCTGGGTCGAGGCCTACCTAGACGGGTTAGGCTGGACGACCTTAGAGGCGACGCCCCCCTTCCCCGCCCAACCCTACGCCACGCTCGCGCGCGAGGCGGCGGGCGGCTCGCCGGGCCGCGGCCCGGGCTCGGCCCGTACGGCCGCGGGACTCGCGGAGCGGCTACCGGCCCTGGGTCGGGCCGCGGGGCTCTCCTCGGCGGCGCTCGCCTTCCTCGCGCTCTTCGTAGCCCTGCCGATCCGCGTGGCCCTGGTCGCGACCGGGCGGAGACGCGGCCGCGCCGCGCTGGCGGCCGCCCCTGGCCGTACGCGCTTCGAGGCCCTCTTCCTCTTCTCGCTTAGGCTACTCGGCCGGCTCGGTTTCGGCCCGCGGCGGGGCGAAACCGTCCGGGAATTCGCCGATCGTCAATACGCGCGGCTCTATAACAAGGACGCCCCGCTTCCGGAGCTCTGCAAGGCCTTCGAAGCGGCGCGCTACGGCGGTATCGACCCCGGCGAGGACGACGAGACGGCCATGGCGGCCTTCGCCGAACAGGCCGAGCTCATGTTGAAGGCCAGGCTGGGCCTCCCGCGCTGGGCTTGGCATCGCTATGTGCTCGGCTATGATAGGGAGCTCTATGCAGATTTCGAACGGCCATAGGCCCGAGCTTCGGCTCCTACGCGTCGCGCCGCAGGTCTTCGCCTCGACGCCCGACGACGCCGTCGACAGGCCGGTCCTGGGCTTGATACGCGGCTCCGAGCGTAGCCTCATGATCGACGCCGGCGCCTCCCCCGAGCACGCCCGCGCGTTCCTCGGCGCCTGCGCGGCGGAGCTCGGCCCGGCGGCGGCCCGTATGCCCGACGCGGCGGCGCTGACGCATTGGCATTGGGACCACAGCTTCGGCCTCTCGGCCATAGCGGCCCCCTGCTACGCCCACGAGGCCTGCGCCGCCCGCCTACGCGGGCTCCGGGGGCTCTCGTGGAGCGACGAGGCGCTACGCGATCGGGTGGCCCGCGGGCTAGAGATCCAGTTCTGCGCCGATATGATCGCGCTCGAGTACGGGGAGCGCCGCGACATCCAAGTCCGCGTACCCGAACGGACCTTTACCCAGGCGCAGACGCTCGAGCTCGGCGACGAGACGGTCGAGCTCCTGCCCATAGAAAGCGACCATAGCGACGACTGCGTCGTAGCCCTCGCGCGCCGCGCCCGCGTCGCCTTCCTAGGCGACATCTGCGGGGCCGCCTACTACGAGAGGCCGGTGGCCTACCGGGCCGGCCGCGTCCTCGCGCTCTTCGAGCGGCTTTGGGCCCTCGGGGCGGATATCTTCATCGAGGGGCACGACGAGCCGCGGCGGCGCGACGAGTTCTTTTACGGGTACGCCGACCTCATCGCGGCGGCCCGGGCGCTGCAGGCCGGCGAGAGCGACCGCCGCGCGCTGATCGCCATAGGCCTAGACGCCAAGCCGGAGGCCGATCTCCCCGAGCTGCATCGCACGGTAGCCTTCCTCCTGTCCGGAGAGGCCGGGCCTACTCGAACTCGACGGTGAAGCCGGGAAACTCCTTCAGGAGCTCCTCGCTTAAGAGTCGCTCTATCGTGGACAGGACGTGACCGTTCATGGCGGCGCAGGCCGGGCACTCGTGGCCCCGCGCCGAACCGGCCAGGCTAACGGCCAAGGCCTTGCCCTTGGCCGAGTAGCGTATCTTGGATACGAGGTTCAGCTCCGAGAGCGAGAGCTCGCTCACCGGATCCTTGACGCGGGCCAGGACGGCGTCGAATTTAACTCGGGTCGCGGGGTCCAGTTCCATGCTCAGTCCTCCTTCTTGACGTCCAGGAATTTCGGCGCGGCATGCAGGACCGCCCGCAGATCCTCGGCGGCGTCGCCGCCCTTGGGTACGGTATATAAAAAGAAGGTCTTGTTATCGGGGTACGAGCAGAAATGCCGCAGGCGCCTCGGGTCGGGGAAAGCCTGAAGGAGCGCCTCGAGCTCGCCCGACAGATCCGGCCCGCGCCAGAGCATGACGAAGCGCCGCCCGCCCGCCTCGATCTCCCGGCGGGACATGAGGTCGAGGCCCTCTATCTTGGTCCGACGCAGCGTCGCCGCGGCTATGAGATGGGCCTCGCCCTTGATCTTCTTCTTGGTAAACAGGTTGATGAAGAACCTATCCGAGAAACCCAAGAGCCGCGAGATGGGCAAATACAGCATGGAATGCCGCGGGCTCATGGTCATCGTCCCCTTGGCGCTGATCCAGGGCCCCGTCGACAGGGTGTAGACGAAGTTGTAGCCGATCGAGCCGCCGATGTTCACGTAGTTCGTATGGTTCGGCTTTAAAAGCTCCTCGAGGCCGCGGGAGATCGACGCGGCGATGCCCTTGTTGCGGCGGCGGCCGAAGAAGAATTGGGCGCTCGCCGCGACGCCGAGGATCACGAGGCCCGTCAAGAGGAAGGGGTTCAAGGTCATGCTCGTCCTTTCGGGCCCGCGGCCATGAAGTCGGCCACGAGCTCTTCGGTCTCGATCGTACGGAGATCCCCGCGTTCGTGCAAGCCGTCGGCGCGGAATCCGAAATCGAAGGTCTTAATCTTGCGTAGGCGCTTATCCAGGCTCCAGTCCGCCTTGGAGACGCCGCGCTTATTTACGCAGATGCCCGAGAGGGGGATGCGTATCTTCTCAAGCTCGTCCTGGATGCGTATCGCCTCCGAGACCGATAGCTGGTCCGGGTTGATGACCACGGCCACGTAGCTTTCGTGGGAGAAGAGGTTTTGCAGCGCCGCCAGGCGCTTCCGGATGGCGCCCAGGCGCCCGTACACCTTATCGTCGTCCTTGTCGACGCAGGAGGAGGCCACGGCCGACTCGGGATTCACGCGGGTTATGGAGGTCCGGCGCTCCAGGATACGCTCGCGCAGCTTGGTGAGCTCCGCCACCCATAAGTTGGAGATGGCCGGCATGGCCAGGAAACGCAGCGACAGGGCCGTCGGCGGCGTATCGAACACCACGACGTCGTAGTCGGCCGCGAGCTCGCAGTGGATATGCTCGATGGCCCAGAGCACCGCGTATTCCTCGGTGCCCGGCGAATACTTCATGATATCGAAGAAGGAGTCCAAGTTCATGGTGCCTGCGTAGGAGTAGGTGGTCTTAAGCTCCCGCCGGCTCTCGTCCAAGTACTTCTCCACCCAGGCGGACAGGTCGACCTCCATCGCGTCGAGGCCCGCCTCCACGGGGGTCGGCGCGTCGCCCAGGGCCGTACCGTAGACGTCACCCAGGTTATGCGCCGGGTCCAACGAGGCGACCAGGACCTTCTTGCCGGAGCGGGCCAGGGATAGGCCGAAGGCCGCCGAGAGCGTCGTCTTACCGACGCCGCCTTTGCCTAGGAAAAACGCGTTAGCATGCATACGCGGACCTCGCTTCTTAATCGACTTCGAGCACGCCCATCAGCGCGCCGATGGGGTCCTGGGCCAAGTCCGAGCGGCTGAGCATGACCGCGATCTCGCGCTCCAGGAGCGGCAGCAACTCTATGGCTATGGGCGCGGGGGGCGAGGGCATGCCGACGAAGCCGCCTAACAGGAGCAGGGTAAAGATGTTCTCGAGCTCCTTGAGCTCGAACTCGAGCATGCCCACGGCGCGCTCGCGATGCACCTGCGCGACGATCCGCCAGGCCGATCGCAGTTTACGAAGGAATACGTTCACGATGGTCTCTCCGATGGTCCCGCGCCCCTCCGGGAGGGGGCCGCGCTTAAAAAAACGGGGTGCCCGCGGCCCGTAGCCTCTCGAGCACCCCGTCGCCTAGGGACGCGCGGTCTAAGCCCGCCGGCGGGCGAAGCTCGCGCCCGCCGCCGGCATGGTAGACTTTATGCGGCCTTGGCCTTCCAGTTCTTTAAGAAGCCGCCGATCATCACGAAGTTCAGGATCAACATGACCACGGTCATGCCGCCGACGATGCCGCCGGTGAGCACTTTCTGGGTCTGGGCCATGTCGACGAAGAAGGTCGGGATCACGAAGCCTATGTACCAGACCAAGGCGCAGGTCACCGTCACCCACAGGAAGATGGCGGGGATGAGCACGGCCAGGGTGTACTGGGGATTCAGCTTCTTCTTAACCCAGACGGCCACGGTCAGCATGACGATGGACGCCAGGAGCTGGTTGGCGCCGGAGAAGGCGGGCCAGAGGAAGCTATAGCCGCCCGAGCGGGCCAGGAAGATACCCACGAAGGCGATGATCAGGGACGCTATCCACTTATTGGACAGCACTTTATACACGCCGGAGGCCTTTTCCTTCAGGGGCAGGGCCATCTCTTGTATGATGTAGCGGCCCAGGCGGTTGGTCGTGTCCAGGGTGGTCAGGGCGAAGGTGGAGACCCAGACCGCCGCGAAGAGCGTCATGAAGCTCATCGGCAGGAAGGGCAGCTGGGTGCTGACCATCTTGGCGAAGGACTGGACGAAGCGCGGGATGGCCGGGGTGGACAGGAGCTTGTCGCCCAGGGCGGCGCCGCCGAAGGAGGCGATGGAGATGACGACGAGGGTCGACAGGAAGCCCTCGGTGAGCATGGCGCCGTAGCCGACGAACAGGGCGTCCTTCTCCTTGGCCAGCTGCTTGGAGCTGGTACCGGCGGCCACCAAGGCGTGGAATCCGGAGAGGGCGCCGCAGGCGATCACGAGCGGCACGGTCGGCCAGAAGGGCGAGGGCACGCCGCTTATGACCTTGGCGTTGAGGCTGATGACCGGCGCCAGGGCATCCAGGGGCTTGAAGGCGGTAAGGGCCGCGAAGCCGCCCACGGCCAGGCCGAAGTACAGGAAGAATGACGACAGGTAATCGCGCGGCTGCAGGAGGAAGTTCACCGGCAGCGTGGAGGCCAGCACGATATAGACGAAGATGATCAGGAAGTAGACGTCCTTGCTCCACTTGACCTGCATCATACCGCCGAGCCAGAAGGCGAGGACGATCAGGACGAGGCCGATGACCGAGCCGCCGGGCAGGCCGAGCTTGGTCTTATAGATAAAGAAGCCGGTGATGATCGCCCCGATGCAGAAGAACACGAAGGCGAAGAAGACGCGGCCGTCCCCGGCGAACTGGCCGGCGACGATGTCGCCGAAGGCCGCCACCACCAGGATGCAGAGGAAGAGGATGAACCAGCCGAAAGTCTTGCCGGCGTTCTTCCCGATCAGGTCCTGGGAGACGAACTGCATGGAGCGGCCGTCGTAGCGGACGGAGGCCGTCAAGGAGAGGTAGTCATGGATGGCGCCGAGGAAGACGTTGCCGATCCAGATCCACAGCAGGCCGGGGAGCCAGCCCCAGGCCACCGCTATGGCGGGACCGGTGATGGGGCCCGCGCCGGCGATGGACGCGAAGTGGTGGCCGAACAGGACGAACTTGTTCGTCGGGATGTAGTCGACGCCGTCGGATAGGCGCTCGGAAGGGGCCTTGGGGGCTTTGTCGCTCTGGAGGAGCTTATCCCGCAGGGTCTTGCCGAAGGTGAAGTAGAAGACTAGGTAAATTCCCAGCGCAACTACCGCGATGATGGTGGTCATGGTACCCTCCTAATAGAGATCGTGGAGTTTATCCGTTCGTTGGATATCCTATGCTAGGCAATCTTAACCGTCAAGAACTTTTGCACGATAAGTGTCATTTTATGAAATGCGCATATGCCCTTATCATTTTCCCTTGTGCCGGCGGCGAGGGTTTGGTATCCTTGCGCGCAAAAGGGAGGCTTTATTATGGATAGGAGGCTGAACGTACGTTCGGAGACCGGGCGTCTTCGTCGCGTCATCGTGCACACCCCGGGCCCCGAGGTCGAGGCCATGCGCCCTAGCAGCGCGGAAGAAGATCTATACAACGACATCATCCCGATGGACATCGTCCAGACGGAGCACGCCGAGCTGAAAGGCTTCCTATCCAAGGTAGCCGTCGTACATGAGCTAAGGGACATACTAGCCGAGGCCTTGGCCGAGCCCGAGGCGCGCCGCGAACTGGCGTCCGCGCTCTGCGCGCTCAACGATTCGGCGCATAGGCGCGACGAGCTGGCCGCCATGTCGCCGGCCGAGCTGGCCCGCGTCGCCGTAGAGGGCCTGCCGGCGCGGCACACCAGGATGGAGCACTATCTCCGCGGCCGGGAATACGACCTGCCGCCGCTGCCGAATATGTACTTCATGCGCGACGCGGCCATGGTCTATCGCGACCGATCCATCGCCTCGGCCATGCGCTTTAAGGTGAGGACGGCCGAGGCGCTGATCCATCGCCTGATCTTCGCGCGGCACCCCGACTTTAAGGGCTCGGGCAGGCTCTTCGACGGCCCCGCGCTGGCCGCCGAGGGACTCTCCCTAGAGGGCGGAGACTTCCAGGCCATAGGCCCGAACGTGGTCGCCATCGGCGTGTCCGAGCGCACGAGCGCCCGGGCCATAGACCAGATCGCGCGCGGCATGGCCGACGCGTTCGGCGAGCCCTTCAGCGTCATCGCGGTGGAGCTGCCGGTAGCCAGGGCGACGATACACCTGGACATGGCGTTTACGGTCATCGACCGCGACGCCTGCCTGGTATTCGAACCGGTCATCCTGGGCCCGCGGCGCGCCCGCGTCGCCCGTATCGACGTGGCGCCGGGCAAGGAGCCGAGGCTGCGCGAGGAGGATTCGCTCCTGGGCGCGCTCAAGGGGGTCGGATTCGATTTTAAGCCCATCCTGACCGGCGGCAAGGATCCCATACGCCAGGAGCGCGAGCAATGGATGTCCGGCGCCAACTCCTTCGCCTTCGGGCCGGGTAAGATCGTGGTCTATCAGGTGAACGTGCGGACGGTCGAGGCCCTCTCGGCCGCCGGCTTCGAGTACCGGAGCGCGCGCGACATCATCGCGGGCAAGGCCGATCCCCTGGCTTTTAAGCGCTTGGTGGTCGGCTTCGACGGGGTCGAGCTGGCCCGCGGCGGCGGCGGCGCGCGCTGCATGACCTGCCCGGTGGAGCGCGAAGACGAGTAACGATACGCTAGCGCCGCCGGCGCCCGCCGCCTTGAGGGCGGAGCTCGCGCTATCGCCGGCGGCTACGCGCGCCGCGGCCGCCGGTCGGGCGGCTGTAGCCGCGTCGCTCGCCGGCGCCGACCCGCGGCCCCTGGTCATCGTCGGCCCCTGCTCGGTACACGACGCGGCGGAGACCCTGGACTACGGCCGCCGCCTAGCCGCGGCGGCCGCGTCCCATGCGGCGGAGCTCCTCATCGTCATGCGCTGCTACGTGGAGAAGTCGCGGAGCGGCGAGGGTTGGCGCGGGCTGGCGCGCGACCCGGCCTTGGACGGTAGCGGCCGGGCGGCCGAGGGCGTAAAGGCGGCCCGCGCCATCCTCGTCGAGCTCTTAGAGCGGACGGGCCTGCCCTTGGCCATGGAGCTCGCCGGACCCTTCCTATGGCCTTACTTCATAGACGCCTTATCATGGGCCTCGGTCGGGGCGCGGGGCGTGGAGTCCCCGGCGCTGCGCGAGCTCGCGGCCGCCCTGCCCTGCCCCTGCGGCTTTAAGAACGGCCGCGACGGCCGTTTGGAAACCGCCGTCGCGGCCGTTTCGGTGGCCTCCAAGCCGGGTACGGCGCTCGCCGTCGGCGACGACGGGCGCCTTACCGAGCTCCGCGCCGCGGGCAACCCCCTACCCCATATCATCTTGCGCGGCTCCGACGATAGGCCGAACTGGCGGCGGGCGCCGCAGGCCCTGCGCCGGCTCAGGGCCGCGGGGCTGCCCCCGGCGCTTATCATCGACGCGTCGCACGGCAACTCGGGCAAGGACCCGCGGAAGCAGGCGTCGGCGGCCTTAGGGGCCCTCAGGCTGCGGCGCAGGGCGCCGGGCATACGCGGCGTCATGATCGAATCGTATCTGGAAACGGGCTGCCAACGCTCGGGGCCGCGAGCCGGCCTGAAGCCCGGCCTCTCGATAACCGACCCCTGCCTGGGCTGGGACGAGACCGAGGAGCTGCTCGCCGCGTTAGCCGCGGCGGCGCGGGCTACGCGCTAAGAAGGCCGAGGGCGCGGCCAAAAAAAACAGCCCCCTATTCGGGGGCTTCTGTTCCGCGCGCTCTAGGGCTTAGCCCTGGATGATGGCTTCGGTCGGGCAGACGGGAGCGCAGGAACCGCAGTCGGTGCACTTATCGGGATCGATCCAGCGGAGGCCGTTCTTCTCGCTGATGGCCTCGACCGGGCACTCGGGCTCGCAGGCGCCGCAATTCACGCAGGCATCGGTCACTTTGTATGCCATGGCAGAATCTCCTTAGGGCAGGTAGTATGGATCCATACTAGCATAGGCGGCAGGGCTGTGCAAGCAGCAGGTTTTTATCGATTGCCCCGACGCGGGGCTTTCATTATCCTATGAAGCGAGATGCACCAGACGATCATCGGCCTTTTTAACGACGGCTACCTGCCGATCATGGACGGCGTGACGCTCACCGTACGCAATTACGCCTATTGGCTGAGTAAATCGCTCGGCCCCAGCTACGTCATCACGCCCTGGGCGCCGCTCCATAAAGACCATGAACCCTTTCCCGTCATCCGCTATCTCTCCATACCGACCATCGTGCGGCCCCCGTACCGCATCGGCCTACCGGAGCTGGACCCGGTAGCCCAGCAAGCCCTCCGCAACCGCGACTTCAGCCTGGTGCACGCCCACTCGCCCTTCAGCGCCGGACGCATGGCGCTCCGGATCGCCAAGAAGAAGCGCATTCCCATCGTAGCGACCTTCCATTCAAAATATCGCGACGACTTGTTTCGCGCCCTCCCCGTAAAGCCCTTGGTGGACGAGGAGATCAAGCGCATCGTGGATTTCTACCACGACGTGGACGAGGTGTGGGTGCCGCAGGCGGGCGTCGCCAAGACCCTGCGCGAGTACGGCTACCGCGGCCCCTATCGCGTCATGGAGAACGGCGTGGACCTGGAGGCGCCGGCCGACTTGGCGCCGCTCCGCAGGGCGGCCGAGCGTAGACTGGGCTTCGGGCACGAGACCTCCATGGGCCTGTTCGTCGGGCAGCACATCCTGGAGAAGAACCTGGAATTCCTCATGCGATCCCTGCCGGCGGTCTGCGCCGCCGAACCCCGTTTCCGCATGGTCTTCGTTGGCGAAGGCTACGCCAAGCCGCGGCTCAGGGCCCTGGCCAAGGAGCTCGGGATAGCCGATAAGGTAATCTTCCACGACGTGGTGTACGAGCGCGAGATCATGAAAGAATTCTACGCCCGGGCCGAGCTCTTCCTATTCCCGTCCCAGTACGACAATGCGCCCCTGGTGATGCGCGAGGCCGCCGCCTTCAAGACCCCGGCGGTGGCGCTGCGCGGTTCGACCGCGGCCGAGGTGATACGCGACGGCGTGAACGGCTTCCTGTCGGACGACGACCCGGAGGCCTACGCCGCCGCGGTCGTCGCGGCGCTGGGCGACGAGAAGGCCCGGGCGGCCGCGGGCCTGGACGCGTCGCGCAGCATCTACCGGAGTTGGGAGTCGGTCGTCGTGGAGGTCAAGCGCCGCTACCTGGAGATCCTATCGCAGTGGGCCTAGGCGCTCCGCTCGATCCGGAAGACCGCCGAGCCGCGGGCCGGCATCGGACCGAGCTCGACGGAGGCGCCGTCCGCGCCGTAGCGCCGGCCCCTCCCGATCTCGACCAAGGCGGACAGGCGCGGCTCCAGGTCCAAGAGCCGCGATAGATCGAAGCGCTTGGCGCGGCAGGCGCGCCCCCAGTTGAAGAGCCCGAGGTAGCCCGCGTCGTTGTAGAGCTGCTCGGGCAGCTCCCGCTCCATGACGTCCAGGGCGATCGCGCGGCCGCCGCGGCAGGCGTCGGCCAAGGCGGCTAGCCCGCGCAGCTCGTCGATCTCGTCGTGCCCGAGTAGGCTTAGCTCGTCGCTCAGGGTGATGAAGCCGCCCGTAAGCGCGGCCACGTGGAATTGAGAGCGCCGCTCGGCGGCCGAAAGCCGGGTGCCGCGCGCGCGGGCCATGACGCAATCGGGGTCGTTCGTCCATAACGCGCCGTGCATGGGCGCGCGCACCAGGCTGGCCCGGAGCGAGTTCCTGAGGCCCACCATCGCGCCGGTACGCAGGATGGCCGACTCGGGGCGTATCCAAAAATGCCCCGTATCCGGGCCGATGCGCGTCGCGTCGACCAAGCCGACCCCGGCCGAGAGCGGCATCCCGCAGCCGAGCATGCCCGCGTCGGGACCGGCCGCCGATCGGATGACCCGCAGGCCCTCCTTGAGGAGCTCGGCCCTGGAGCGGCCGATCTCGTGATGGTTGGCGCCGCGGAGGCAACCCGCGAAAAGGAAATCGCATTTGAGGTACGAGAAGCCCCAGTCATGGACGATGGTTTTAACGACCTCCTCGAGGTACTCGCGGCAAGCCGGATAGCTCGCGTCCAAGCCGTAGTAGAAGCCCTTCCATATCGGGTTATAGCCGGCCAAGAGCGGCCGGCCGAACGAGTCGCGCAGGAGGTACTCGGGGTGTTCCTTAAACAGCCGCGAGCGCTTGGACGCCGCGAAAGGCGCCCACCAGAGCCCCGGGGCGAAACCGGCCGCCTTGATGGCCGCGGCCAGCTCGGCCATGCGCCCCTTGAACGCCGGCCGCGGGCTGAGCCAATCGCCCACGGCCGCCTGCCAGCCGTCGTCGATCTGGAAGAAATCCGCCGGTAGGCCGCTCGCCTTCAGGAGCCCGAGATTGCGATAGAGGAGCTCCGGGTCGATGCGGTCGTAGTATTGATACCAGGAGCACCAGCCGAATCGCCGCCGGAACGGCCGGCGGGGCGGCAGCTCCTCCTTAAGAAGCTCGAAATAGCGGGCCTGCAGGCGATGGGCCGGGCCGGCCATGAAGAAGAGCTCGTCTAAGACGAGCTCCTGCCCCGGGCCGAGCAGGGCGCGGCCGAAATCATAGACTAGCTCGAAGTAGCTCCGCCCGGCATGCCCGGGGAAGACGTTCAAGAACAGGTACAGGAACTGATTGAACGGCTTACCTTGGCCGATGAGGATGGACTGGTCGGTATCCAGGTTCGTAAGCAGCGTATAGAGCTCGGACGAAAGCCGTCCGGGCGTATTCGACGGCAGGTTGGCCAGGTTGCTCGTAGCCAAGGAGACGAGCTTTAGGCGCGGCAGGAGGGGCTTCTCGCTCATGCGGTAGCTTCGGGCCGTAGACCAGGACTGGTGGCCGTTACGCAGGAAGGCCAGGCGCTCGGGGGGGCAATCGGCCAGGAGCTCGTCCAGGCCGCGCCAGCCGGGGAAGCGCAGGCGCGCCAGCTGTACGCTATGCGGTTGCAGGTTCCGAAGGACCAGGGTATAGCGGCTGGCGCCTTCGAGGGCGGTCCTACGGATCGTGAGCCTCACGAGCTCGTTGACGTAGCCGCTCTCGCCGGCTGCACCCGCCGCCTCGGCGGACGGGCCTCCCGCCCCGGCCGAGCTAGCTCGGTCGAGCCCGTCCTGATCCCCCGCCGCCGCGGCGACGCGGTCGCCGGCGACGCGGTCGCCGGCGGACGGGCCTCCCTGCCCCGCCGCCTCGGTCGGGCCGAGCTCGCCGTCGGCATGGCCGAAGGGCGTTAGGGCATGCACCGAGCGGAGCGAGCCCGACGCCAACTCGACGGCGGCGCGGGGGAAAACGCGTACGAAGGGTCGGTAGATGAAGTCCGGGACGGACATACGACGGCCTCCGTATACGAGTATAGTCCCCGGGCCGCCGCGTGCAAGCCGGCCGGTCGGGTTCGAGCCCGCCGATCCGGCTTGCGCCCGCGGCGCCGGGCTTGGGCCGAAGGCAGCGGGCTTGCGCCGGCTCGCCAGGCTTGCGCTCGCGGCGCCGAGCGCGGCATACTTGCCGGGGGAGCCCGCATGAAAGAACAGCTGATCGTCAAGAACCTGCCCTTCATCAAGATCCTGCCGGCTTGGGCCCAGGAGCTTTCGTATAAATATTGCTCGAAGACCGCCAATCTCTACGTGATCCACGGCAATATCCGCGACTTCTTGCCGCACAAGATGAACGAGGGCGAGTTCACCTTCGTGAAGATCCAGGATTACGTCTCCGAGGTGCTCTTCGGCAACCGGGACATCATAGCCTTCTGGGATCGCTCGAGCGGCATAAGCTTCTGCTCGCCGGAGATGCAGAAGGACTATCTCAAGGCCATGCGCGAGCGCTTCCCCGACGCGAGCGAGGAGGAGCTCTTCTCCGGCGATCCGGTCCAGGCCTTCAGGATGCTGGAGCGCTACTTCCTCCTCAACATCCCCCAGAAGAAGCGCATCGTGCTCATCGTCGACTACGCCGAGACCATCGTCCCCGCCTCCGAGGTGGCCAAGCTCGACGAGGCCGACCGCTACTGCTTCGTCACCCTGAACCGCTGGTCGCACGATCCGGTCTTTACCCGCGGCGACGTCTCCGTCATCTTGCTTTCGGAGAACCTGGCCGACTTAAACCCGCGCATCGTCTCCAGCCCCTCGACCATCAAGGTAGAGATCCCCATGCCCGACGAGCCGGTGCGGTCGAGCTTCCTGAACTTCCTCGAGGCCAAGGGAACGCTCCTCCTGGAGAAGGGCCTGAACCCCGAGGCGGTAGGGGCCATCACGAGCGGCCTGAACCTGGTCAACCTTAACCGCCTGGCCGCCGAGAGCTGGCAGGAGGACCGGCCCATCTCGATGGACTACCTCAAGGCCAAGAAGCGCGAGATCATCGAGAACGAGGCCGGCGGGCTCCTGGAATTCCTGGACACCGAGCACGACCTGTCCTTCGTCTCGGGCCACGACTTCGTGCGCAAGCGCTTCAAGCACGCGGCCCGCGCCCTCAAGCAGGGGCGCCTGGACGTACTCCCCATGGGCTACCTGATAGCCGGACCGGTGGGCACGGGCAAGAGCTTCATGGTCAGCGCCTTCGCCGGCGAGATCGGCGTGCCCATGGTTAAGTTCAAGAATTTCCGTTCCAAATGGCAGGGCGTGACCGAGTCGAACCTGGAGCGGGTCCTGGCCATACTCAAGGCCATGAGCCCGGTGGCGGTGATGATCGACGAGGCCGACGCCTTCCTAGGCGACCGCGACCAAGACGGCGACTCGGGCACCTCCAACCGCATCTTCGCCCAGCTGGCCAGCTTCATGGGCAATACCGAGTACCGCGGCAAGATTATCTGGTTCCTGATAACCTGCCGCCCCGACCTCCTGCCCATCGACCTAAAACGGCAGGGCCGGGCCGAGGAGCACCTGGCCCTCTTCTATCCCGAGACCGAGGCCGACAAGCTGGCGCTGTTCGAGGTGCTCGTGCGCAAGCTGGACCTCTCGATCCGGAAGTTCGCGGTGGCCGAGCTCCTGCGCCGCTTCAAGCATGAGTTCTCGGGCGCCGACCTCGAGGCGGTGCTCATCCGGGCCAAGTTCAAGGCGACCATGGACGGCCGCACCTACGTCACCAAGGAAGACCTGGAGGAGACCATGGCGGACTTCGTGCCGCCGGCCTACCCGCACGAGATAGAGCTGCAGAACCTGGTGGCCGTGCTGGAATGCACGAGCAAGGAGATGGTCCCGCGCCGTTTCCAAAACCTAGACCGCACGCGCCTAGTCAAGGATATACAGGAGCTGAAGAGCCTGCTCGGCGAACGCTAGGGGCGCCGAGCCCCCAGCCGAGGCCCCGGCCAGGACCCCGCGTTTGATTCTCGCGGGCGCCCGATCTATACTCGAAATATAAAGTTAGTCCTACGGAGGCCTATGAAGTACCAGGCGCCGCCCATCCATGACCGGGTCATCCTACGCCCCGGCGAGCATAAAGCCGTCTCAGGCGGCCTCGTCCTACAAACCCTGCTCGGCTCCTGCGTGGCCGCCTGCCTCTACGACGCGCGGGCCCGCGTGGCGGGCATGAACCATTTCCTCCTGGCCAATAAGCGCTACGCCAAGGCCATCCCGATCAACGCGACGGATGCCGGCCGCTACGGGATCAACGCCATGGAGATGCTCATCAACGACATGCTCAAGCTCGGCGCCCGCCGCTCGCAGCTCAAGGCCAAGGTCTTCGGCGCCGGCAACATCATCACGACCGTCGCCAGCGACAATTTCCTCTGCATCGGCGAGGTAAACGCCCGCTTCATACGGGAATTCCTGTCGACCGAGGGCATAGAGACCGTGTCCGCCGATCTGGGCGGCGAGCTCGGACGGATCATCCACTTCCATACCGACAGCTTCAAGGTCTACAGGCGCTTCATACCCAAGTCGGAGACCATCGAAATCGAGAAGAAGGAGCGCCGATACTGGAGCGTCGAGATCGACCGCCGCGAGCGCGAGGAAGGCGCCGTGGTGCTCTTCGACCGTTAGGGCCGCCGGTCGCCCCTGCCGGTCGCCGCCGGGGCTCCGGTCGCCGCCGGGAACCGGCGCCGCCGGCCGGGAGTGTGTGGGCCGCCGATCGCCCTCGGCAGCCGCCGACCGGCCGGGGCTCAGGAGACGGCCGCGACGCGGACTTCTCCGCTCCCCTCGTCTATCTCCAGCTCTACCGTCCCCGACGCGCCGCGGGCCGGCCCGTAGCCGTCGATCAGCTCCCGAAGGCTCAAGCGTTGCCCCGGGGCCGCGGGGAAGAGCGAAACCCGCGCGGGGAAGGCTATGCCGTGGGGCATGCCGTCGGAGCCGAAGATAAGGTCGCGCCCCGGACGGAAGCCCGCGCGGTCGATAAGCATGCGGAAGGGATTGTTGGCGGCCAGGTACGCGGCGTCCAGCCGGTCGGCGTAGTCGACGCTGTCGGACGAGAAATTCGGCTGCATGGATAGGACGTAGCCGCGCTCGCGTGCGACGCGGGCCTGCGCCTCGGTGATGAACTGAACGTGCTCCAAGCGAACCAGGGGCAGGCCGCCGCCGGCCGCCTCGACGCGCGCTAGGCAACGCAGCGCCTGTTCGATGGCGAGCTCGCCGATCGCGTGGATCGCGACGGCGAGCCGCCTTTCGGCCGCCTCGGCCAGCGCCCGGCTAAGGCCCTCGTCGTCGTAGCAAAGGAGGCCGTTGCCGGCCTTGACCCAGGGGCCGATGGCGGCGCTCCGCGCGCCTAGGGCCCCGTCCAGGAAGAATTTCAAGCCGGAACACACGGCCTTCGTTTCATCATCCATGGCCGCGTAGGCCAGCGGGCCGGTCCAGTAGGCCATCCTGGCGGCCTCGGGCGAGCGGCGCATCAGACGGGCCGCCGCGGCCGAGGAGACCGCGAGGTCCTCCGCCGAGCCTATGCCTAAGGGCCGGAGGCCGTCCATGAAGGCGATAAGAGCACGCCCATCCAAGCCGGCCAGCTCGCTATACGCCTCGAAGAGCCTCGGCACGTTCTGCTCGCGCCAGTCGGCGTCATGGCGCCGCTCAATCAGGTCGGGCGCCTTGGCCAGCAGGTACGGCAGCCCCGCGTCGCTGATTTCATAGCCGTGCAGGCTGAAATTAATCAAGAGGACGGGCGGGAGCGAGGCCAGCTCGGCGGGGCCGAGCCTGAGTTCATTGGTCCGCCAGCCCCGTACGACGCTCAGGCGATCGGCGGGGAGCGAACGGAGGAAATCGATCGCCGCGCCGGCGTCGAGCGCGGCGATATCATGGCAGGAAGCGAGCGCGGCGTAGAGCGAGATATGGCTATGGTGGTCGTGGATGAGGGGGACGGCCTCGCGTCGGACTCGGCTATTCATAGCCCGCATAGTAAGCCCGCGGAACCGGAGCGGGCAAGTAGCGGCGGGAGCGGGCACGTGGCGGCGGGCACGTGGCGGCGGCCGACGGGCAGCGCTAGCGACCTAAGACGGCGTTGGCGAAGCCTCGACGCCGACGCTATAGTGCCTCTATGCGCCTCAGAAAAACCGCGATCGCCGCGGCGGCCGCGGCGGCCGCGGCCCTTTCCAACTCCTGCTGGTACCTCGCCCAAGGCTCGGCCTTCCTAGGCGAGCGCCTGTCGGCCCGCCCCCTCGCTCGCTTGGCCGCCGCACCCGGCGCCGATCCGCGCCTGGCCGAGTTCGAGGCCTTAATCGAAGACGTCAAAACCTTCGCGCACGAAGAACTGGGGCTTAAGGCCACCGGCCACTACCGACGGCTCGTGCTCACGGACAAAGGCTACGTCGCCGACGTCGTCTCGGCTACGGCGGACGACTCCTTCGAGCGGCATTACTGGCGCTACCCCTTCGTCGGCCCCCTACCCTATAAGGGCTTCTATCGCCGCACCGACGCCGAGCGCGAAGCGAAGCGGCTAAAAGAACGCTCTATGGACGTCATTATACGCCCGGTCGACGCGTTTAGCGCGCTGGGCATCGTCGAAGACCCGCTCTATGCCTTCATGCTCGACTACGCGCCCGACCAGATCGCGGAACTCATCATCCATGAGTCGGTCCACGCCACCCTCTTCCTGCGGGGCGAGGATCAGTTCAACGAGGAGCTGGCCACCTTCCTAAGCCGCCTGGGCGCGGAGCGTTATGTCGGCACGCGCTACGGGACGGATGGCGAGCTCGCCCGCGCCCGCGCCGCCAGGCGGGAGGACGCCGAGCGTTTCCGCGCCTTCCTGGCCGCCACGGGAGCCGAGCTCGAGCGAGCCTACGCCCAGGCGGGCCCCGAGCGCGCCGCGAGGCTCGCGGCCAAGGCGGCCGTCATAGAGGGGCGCGCCCGCCTCTACGCGAGCCGGGAGGCGCCGCTCTTCCACGACCCCGCTTACGCGGACTTCGACATGGCCAAAGTCAACAACGCCTTCATAGACCTCTACCGGCTATATGAAGAGGACCTCTCGATATACGAGCGCTTCCTTAAGGGCCAGGCCGGATCGGACCCTCGGCGCATGATCGAGCTCCTGGTCGAACTCGCGAAGCGAAGGGGCGGCAGGCCCATGAAAGAGCTCCTCGCCAACGCGTCAGCCGGTTCTTAAGGCGTATTGACGCCCGGCCCGGCGACGGGGACAATAGCCCGGTCGAGTCGGATAATTCGAGGAGTCTCCATGCGCGCCCGTTTCGTATTCATAAGCGCCTTCGCAGCCTGCGTCGCCGCCGGCCCCGCCGTAACGCCGTCGGCCGCCCAGCCGGCCCCTTCGTCGCAGGCGCTGGACGCCCGCTTCTCCGTCGAAGGCGCGCTCTACGTCGCCGAGCTAACGGCCTACGGCGACGGCGAGGCCGCCGCCTTGAACGAGGCCATCAGGCTGGCCGTCGGCGTCGTCATGGACGCCCTGGGCAAGGACGCGCTCTATCGCGAGCTCTTCTTCAAGGCGCCGCCGCTAGGCATGACGTGGCGCAAGCTATCGTCGGAGAAGGGCTTGAGCCGCTGGACCGTCAGGATCAGGCTGAGCGTAGACGACGAGTCGCTCCGCATCCTGCAGGACGGCGCCTATTACTCGAGCGTGGTCGGCATCCTGGCCGAGGCCGAGAAGCGGCTGAACGAGGCGGAAGCCCGCTCGCTCGAGGGGCGCGACGCCGAGGCGGCCGCACAGCTGGGCAGGGCCATGGGCCTTTACTGGATAGCGCGCGACGAGGCCGAGGCGGGGCTCCGCCTCCTGGAGCCCATAGGCGACGTGGCCATCTTCTCGGAGGCCGGCAAGCGCAAGGCCCCCGAGCTCAGGGACGTGCTCTCGGCCGTGCGGCAGAGCGCCGTGGCCGGCTACGCGCGCATCGAGGAGGCGGAACGGAGCCTGAGCGGCGATCGGGAGCTCGAATCCGTCTTGGCGGCCGTGACGGCCCTGGAGACCGACGCCCTGGAGGCGGAGGCCTGGGCGGAGGCGGCGGGGGCCAAGGCGGCCGGCATCGAGGGCATGCCCAGGCCCGAGCTCGAGGCCTTCGCCGCCGATATAGCCCTACGCAGGAAAACCTTAGGCGACGCCCGCGCCACGCTCAACCGCCTGGAGCCGCTCGTGCCCCAGGATCGTCAGCTAGCGCGCGCCCGCATAGGGGTGATCAGGCAGCGGATCGACCGCGCGGACCGCTATCTGGCCGAGATCGGGAGCTCGGCGAACCGGGAGCTGCGGACGCCCGCGGTGGTCCGGGCGCGTCGCGCCCAGGCCCTCCGCTGGGCCTTCTTCCATGAGCCGAGCGGCGCCCTGGCGTTCCGCGTCTATACGCCCTTCGGCCTCGACCCCTACGCCGCCGACCCCACCTGGCTCGATACCGGCCGCGCCGAATTCTCGCTCCGTAGCGAGGGCGCCTTCGGCGACCGGGGCGGCTTCTGGATAGCGAACGCCGTGGAGAAGGACGACGCGATCCTGAGCGGCGCGGGCGGCGGGAACGGCGCCCTGAAGAACACCGGCTACTCGCATAGCCTGGACCTGGGCATCTACGGCGACGTGCTCGCGGCCGCCGGACTGCGCTGGGACTGGCTCAGGCGCATGGACGGCGACAACGTGGAGAAGCGCCTGGCCCTGCGCGCGTCCATCGGGGGCATGGCCGCCGACAAGTCATACGCGTCGTGGCTCCTGAGCGCCTCCTGGGAGTTCCCCTACGAGATGGAGCGCTTCGAGGCGGTCAACTACTTCAACGTCGGCCTAGACGGCTTCATCAGGCTCGGCCGCGCGGCCCAGATCGAGGCGGGCGCCTCGTACCGACCGCGCCAAACCCCGACCGGCTACGACGCCATCCTGCGCTATCGCGTCGGCGCCGGCTTCCGCCTGCCCAAGCCCTTCCTCTGGGGCATGGAATTCGCGGGGCACGCCGCGGACGAACTCGGGGGCGCCGCGTCGCTCCAGGCGAGCTATCTCCGCTTCTACCTGGAATACTCGTTGTAAAAAACGCCCCCGTCGCGCCTCGCCGCGATAGGGGCCGAGTTCTTCGGCTTCGCCCGCGCCCCCATTTCAGGGGCCTTCGCCGGGGCGCCCAGGGCCCTTCCCCTTGCAAATCGAGCGGCTTTTCGCCATTATGGCCCGTATAGCGCAGATACCGCAGACCGCGCCCGCTACGGGCCCTCGCTCGTCGATCCACCGCCGGGCGCGACCTCGGCTCGCCGGCGCGGACTCATAAAGGACCATACCGTGATCAATGTTATAGACGTATCGCTCGGTTTCGGCGAGCGCGTGCTGTTCAAGGACGTCAACCTCAAGTTCACCCCGGGCAACTGCTACGGCATCATCGGCGCGAACGGCGCCGGCAAGTCCACCTTCTTAAAGCTCCTCTCGCGGGAGCTCGAGGTCGACCGCGGCGAGATCAGCTACCCCGCCAAGCACCGCATGGCCGTGCTCAAGCAGGACCACTTCGCCCACGAGGACGAGCGCATCCTGGAGGTGGTCATCCGCGGCTACCCCAAGCTCTACGCGGTCATGAAGGAGCGCGAGGCCATCTACGCCAAGGATGACTTCTCCGAGGAGGACGGCATGCGCGTCTCCGAGCTCGAGGGCGAGTTCGCCGAGCTCGGCGGCTGGGAGGCCGAGGCCCAGGCGTCCATCCTGCTCTCGGGCCTGGGCGTCGACGAGGGCGACCACGAGAAGCTCATGCGGGAGGTCCCGGAGTCGGTCAAGGTCCGCGTGCTGCTGGCGCAGGCCATCTTCGGCAACCCCGACATCCTGCTCTTAGACGAGCCGACTAACGGCCTGGACCTTGACAGCATCGCCTGGCTCGAGGACTTCCTCATGGACTTCCCCAACGTGGTCATCGTGGTGTCCCACGACCGCCACTTCCTGAACGCGGTCTGTACCCACGTCTGCGACATCGACTTCGGCCAGATCCGCATGTACCCGGGCAACTACGACTTCTGGTACCGCGTGAGCCGCATGCTGCAGCAACAGATGAAGGACGAGAAGAAGCGGCGCGACGAGAAGGTGAAGGACCTTAAGGAGTTCATCCAACGCTTCGCCAGCAACGCCGCCAAGAGCCGCCAGGCGACGAGCCGCAAGAAGGTGCTGGAGAAGCTGGAGGTCGAGGACCTGCAACCCACCAGCCGCCGCTTCCCCTGGGTGGGCTTCAAGCCCGAGCGCGAGCCGGGCAACAACGTCCTGCGCCTGCAGAAGCTTTCCAAGGCCGCCGAGGGCAAGCCCCTCTTCGCCGGCCTGGACCTGGTTTTCAACAAGGACGACAAGGTGGCCTTCGTCGGCCGCGAGCACCTGGCCAAGAGCGCGCTCTTCGACGTGCTGGCCGGCTTGGACAAAGGCTACGAGGGCGAGTTCTACTGGGGCCAGACCATGAGCGTCTCGTACTTCGCCAAGGAGAACGCCGAGCTCTTCGATTCGGACGATTCCATCGTGGACTGGCTCAAGCGCTACACCAATAGCGACGACGAGACCTATATCCGCTCCTTCCTGGGCCGCATGCTCTTCTCCGGCGACGAGGCCCTGAAGCCCGTGCGCGTGCTCTCCGGCGGCGAGAAGGTCCGTTGCCAGCTGTCGCGCATGATGCTCGAGAGCGCCAATTGCCTGATCTTGGACGAGCCGACCAACCACCTGGACCTGGAGGCCATCACCGCGCTCAATAACGGCCTCATCGAGTTCCCCGGCGTCGTGCTCTTCACCAGCCATGACCACGAATTCGTGAACTCTATCGCCAACCGTATCGTCGAGCTCTGCCCCGGCGGCGTCATCGACCGCATGATGAGCTTCGACGAGTACCTGAAGGACGAGCAGGTCAAGGCGCTGCGCGACGAGTACTACCACGGCCACGTCATAGCGGAGATTTAAGGGCGTCGGCCGGGCGGAGGCCGTCCCGCGGGGCCGCGCCGTTCGCGGCCGCGCCGTTTGCTCCCCCGGCCCGGAGGCGCTATACTAGGCTCCAAGATCGTATAATGATGGAGCCGCCTACGAAGCGCCGCCGGCCGAGCCTGAACCCCTTCGTCTCCATACGGAGCGCCATGCTCTTCGTGGTCATGGCCGCCCTCCTCCCGGCGGCCGTTATCATCTTCGCCACCGGCGCCGAACACGCCGCCGCCATGTCGGCGCTCGCCCGCGCCGAGACCCTTAAGCAGGCCAACGCCTTCGCCGAGATACAGACCCGCGTCACCGAGAGCGCCAGGCAGGTCATGGCCACCTTGGCCGCTATGCCCGCGTTCTACGGCGAGGACCGGCGGCTGATGACGGAGCTGCTCGCCGCCGCCAATAAGAGCAATCCCGATTACTTGAATTTTACGATCAGCGACGCGCGGGGCATAGTCGTCGCCTCCCCCCTGCTCGAGCCGGGGGTAGACCTCTCCGCCCGCCCCCACGTCCGCGCCGCGCTCGACGGCGGGCGCTTCTCGGCGGGCGAATACGTCCTGGGCCTCGTCGACGACACTCCCTCGTTCGCCTATTCGTATCCGCTGTTCTACGAGGACGGCCGTCCGCGGGGCTCGATCAACGCGCTCTATAAGCTCGCCTCCTACGCCGAGCTCTTCGAGGGTTTCGCGCTCCCGGACGATTCGTTCCTAGGCCTCGTCGACCGCAACGGCATCCGCCTCTATTTCTACCCGCCTAAGCCGACGAATCCCGTAGGCTGGCCCATCAAGGCTTCGGTTTGGGAGGGCATAAGTAAGGGCGCCGAGAGCGGCATCATCGGCGACGAGGCCTCGGACGGCTCCAAGCGCTATTTCGGGTATAAAAAGCTCTATCTGGAGCCGGGCGCCGCGCCCTACATGGCCGTGGTATACGCCACCCCCCAGGACGCGCCGGCCGCCCTCAGCCGCCGCATCACCCTGAGGAACCTGCTCCTCTTAGGCGCGGCCGCCGCCGTGGCCCTGATCATCACGGGCGGGCTCTCGGGCGCCCTGGTGAGCGCGCGGCTCGACCGCATCGCGGCCATGGCCGACGAGCTCCGTTCGGGCGAGCTCTCCGCGCGGCTGGGCTTCGGCGACGAACGATCCGACCTAGGGCGGATCGCCGCCGCGCTGGACGCCATGGCCCAATCCATACAGGAGCGCGACAGGCGGCTGATCGAGGACGCCGAGCGGCTCTCGTCCTCGCTGCGCGAGAAGGAAGTCCTCCTACGGGAGGTCCATCACCGGGTAAAGAATAACTTACAGGTTATCCTAAGCCTGATCAGGCTGCAGGATTCGGCCCATCCGGGCTCGGGCCTGGCGCGGCGGGAGCTCGAGGAGCGCATCGCGGCCATGTCGCTGGTCCACGAGATGCTCTACAAGGGCGAGAGCCTGGAATACGTGGAGCTCGGCTCGTACTGCGAGCAGCTGGTCAACCTCATCAAGGCCTTCCGCGGCGATTCGGGCGCTTTAAGGCTGGCGTTCGAAGCCGACTACCTGAGCCTAAGGCTGGAGAAGGCCATACCCTTCGGGCTCCTGGTGAACGAGCTCGTGGGCAACGCCTATAAGCACGCCGCCAAGGACGGCAAGCCGGGCACGGTAGCCCTCAAGCTCAAGCGACTCGGGAACGGCGAGGCCGAGCTCACCGTGCGCGACGACGGGCCGGGCCTGCCCGAAGGCTTCGACCCGGCCGCGACGGGAGGGCTCGGGCTGCAGCTGGCCCAGGCCCTGGCCGACCAGCTGGACGGGCGGCTAAGCTGGCGCAACGACGGCGGGGCCGCGTTCAGCCTCGTCTTCGGGGTCGACGGCTAGGCGCCCGGCCGGCCCGCGCGCCACGCCTCGATCACCGCGTCCATGCGGCGCTCCAAGGCCGGGTCGGCGACGCAACGCTCGGGACGGCCGGCGTACCACATGAGCGACTCCCGCAGCCCGTCGCGTAGGCTTACCCGCTGCCTGAAGCCGGGCACCAAGTCCCGTAGGAGCGTCGTGTCGAAAATCGTGTCGTAGCCCTTGTCGCCCATGAGCCGCTCGGCGAAGCCCGCGTCGCGGGCCGCGATGAAGTCGCGCGGCGCGTAGGCCAGGCGCGGCTCGACGCCCAGGAGCCCGGCGAGCGTGCCGTAGATCTCGTTCCAAGAAGGCGCATCGCTCCCCATGACGTTCACCGCGAGGCCTAGGGCCCGGCGGTTCCCCATGAGGCCCGCGAGCCCCACGGCGAAGTCCTTGGCGTGGGTCAGCGTCCAGCGGGCCTGGCCGTCGTCGTAGACCAGGACGTCCTTGCCGGCCGACATGCGCGCTGCCGTCGTATAGTCGGCCGAGCCGAAGAGCGAGGGAATCCAGGTAGCGCCGTAGGTATGGCTCGGCCGTACGATCGTCACCGGGAAGCCTTCTTGCATAGCCCCGCGGAGGTAGGCTTCCGACGCTATCTTGAGCCTGGAATACTCCCAATAAGGGTTCGATAACGGCGTAGCCTCGCCGATCGGGCCGCCCAAGGGCGGCTTACGATAGCACGAGGCGCTCGAGATGAAGATATATTGACCGGTCCGCCCTTCGAAGACCCGCCTGGCGCGCTCGGTCTGTTCGGGATCGTAGCTGATGAAGTCGACGACCACGTCCCATTCGCCGGAGCCGAGCACCGATTTTAGCAAGGCCTCGTCGCGCGCGTCGGCCCGGAGCGTCCGCGCCCCCGGGACGGCGCGCCCGCCCGCGCCGCGGTTCAAATGCCAGAGCTCCCAGCCCTCCTCCAGGGCGCGCAGCGAGCAATCGTAGGAGAGGTTCCCCGTGCCGCCTATGAAGAGCGCGCGCCCCTTACGGATCATGAGCTCACGACCCTGACGAAGCGCTTCTTGCCGGCCCGCAGGACGAGCTCGCCCTCCGCGTCCAGGAACTCGGGGCCGACCGGGGCCTTCTCGTCGCCCCAGGCCTTATCGACCACGACGGCGCCGCCCTGCTGCACCAAGCGCCGGGCTTCGCTCTTAGAAGAGGCCAGGCCCGCGTCCACGAAGAGGTCTAGCACCGGGTAGCCCGCCTCGAAGCGGGCGCGCGGAAGCTCGGCCGTGGGCATGGCGCTCTTATCGCCGCCGCCGCCGAAGGCCGCCTTGGCGCCGGCCAAGGCCTTGTCCGCCTCGGCCGCGCCGTGGATCAAGGCCGTTATCTCGTAGGCCAGGCGCTCCTTGGCCTCGTTCACGTTCTTACCCGGCGCGACTAAGGCGCGGCACTCTTCGGCGGGCAGGAAGGTGAACATCAGGAGGAAGCGCAGGACGTCCTGATCGGTCACGTTGCGCCAGTACTGGAAGAAATCGTAGGGGCTCGTGATGGCCGGGTCCAGGAAGAGCGCGCCCTTCTCGGTCTTGCCCATCTTCTTGCCGTCGCTCGTGGTCACCAGGGGGAAGGTCAGGCCGAAGGCCTCGGCGCCCTCCACGCGGCGGATGAGCTCCATGCCGGCCACGATGTTGCCCCACTGGTCGTCGCCGCCGATCTGCAGGCGGCAGCCGTGGCGGCGGTATAGCTCAAGGAAGTCGTAGCTCTGCAGGAGCTGGTAGTTGAACTCGATGAACGAGAGGCCGGTCTCCATCCGCATGCGGTAGGCTTCGAAGCTGAGCATGCGGTTGACCGAGAAGTGGCGACCGATATCGCGCAGGAAGTCGATGTAATTGAGGCTCGCCAGCCAGTTCTTGTTGTTGTCGGTCAGGGCGGTCTTCTCGTTGAAGCCCAGGAAGCGGTCGAGCTGGGCGCTTATGCTGTCGGCGTTCCGGTCCAGGTCCTCGTACGACAGCATCTTGCGCATTTCGGTCTTGCCCGAGGGATCGCCGATGCGGGCGGTGCCGCCGCCTATGAGGGCGATGCCGCGATGGCCGTAGGACATGAGGTGGCGGAAGGCGAAGAAGGGGACCATGTGGCCGATGTGCAGGCTATGGAAGGTGGGGTCGCAGCCCACGTAGAACGTGACGGGGCCCTGGTCCATGAGGCCCGAGAGGGCTTCGACGTCGGTGCACTGCTGTAGGAATCCGCGTTCCTTAAGGGTCTCCAAAGCGGGGTTCATGCTGGCTCCTGGGTACGGTCTAGGCGGCGATTATAGCCGCCTATAGCGCGCGCGGGCAAGCGGGCCGTCGGCGGCGCCCGGTCAATCGCCCCGGACGCGGTTGCGGCCGGCGGCCTTGGCGGCGTAGAGGTAGGAGTCGGCGCGCTTCAGGGCGTCGTGGCATTTCTCGCCGGCCTTCAGCACGACGGCCCCCAGGCTGATGGTCACGTGCGGCATGCGCTCCAGGCGCAGGGACTCGACCGCGGCGCGGGCGCGCTCCGCGAAGAGCCTGGCGGCGCGGGGATCCTTGCTGCGCAGCGCTACGGCGAACTCCTCGCCGCCCAGGCGCCCGAAGGCGTCGCCCTCGCGCACCAGGGAGCGTACGGCGCCCGAGACGGCCGCCAAGACCTTGTCCCCGGCGTCGTGGCCGAAGCTGTCGTTGATGCCCTTGAAGCGGTCGATATCGATCATGACCACCCCGACGGCATGGCCCTTGGGATTCGAGGCGATGAAATACGATAGCCGCTCGATGAAGCGGTCGCGCCTAAGGGCGCCGGTCATGGGGTCGAAGGCGGCTTCGACCTCCACCTTGTCGGCGACGATGAACTTGGAGATCACGAATGAAAGCAGGGTCAGGACGACGCCGGTGAGCATGGCGCCTAGGCCCCAGACGAAGAGCCAGCGCTGGGCGTCCAGGCGGGCCCCGGCGACCGCCCGGAGCTCGCCCGAGCGCAGCCAGACCATGTCGCCCAAGGCCAGGACGCCCCTACCCGCCCGCGGGTCGGTGGCCCGGGCCTCCCGAGCCTCCTGGCCGCCGGAGCGGACGCTTTCGAAGAGCGTACCGAAGGCCGAGCGCAGCTCGGCGTACTCGGACTTACGGGCGATGAAATCGAAATTCGCCATGGACCGTAGGGCCGCCTCGGCCTCCGTCAGGAGGGCCTCGCCGTTATTCCCGGACAGCTCGTAGGCCAAGGCCCGCTGGGTCGTGGCGAGGACCGCGCCGGCGGCGTTCAAGGCGGCGGCGCTCGAGGCGGTGCGGTTCAGGGCGAGCGCGGCCAAGCCGGTGCCCGCGGCCGCGAGCAAGCCCGCGGCCGCTATGAGGGGTATGAGGAGCTGGGACGGCTTCTCTATAAGGCGCTGCATGACTTTTATATCGCTCCGTTTCGACGAGCCTTCGCTCGGGCCGTCAAGATAGCCTAATACAGCGCGGGCGGCAATGCAAACGTCCCCGGTCGGAGGATACGGACCCGGCCCGGGCTTATCGCTTCACGCGGCACTTGAGCGCCAAGACCGCCTCCAGGACGCCGCCGGCGACCGCGCGTGCCTTATCCGAGACGCCGAAGCAATAGCTTCGCTCGCCGCGCGGATCGACGTCGCCGACCTTCATGCCCGCCGCCACCGGGCTGCCCGAACGTATGAGCCCGCGGAGCACGCCCGCTATGGGCGCGACGAGCTCGGACTCGCCCGACTCGGACGAGACGACGGCGATAGCCTGGCCGGCCCGCACCTGCGCCCCGATATCGACCAAGGCCCTGAGCCGGCCGTTCGCCGGGGACTTGATGAGCCGCTCCGCCGACCTACCGCCTATCTCGCCGGGCACGCCGCTGTCAGGCGCGGCCGAGCCGGAGAGGATCACGCGGCCTAAGTCGTGGCCGCGCTGCGTCTCCACGACGGCGTCCACGTCGCCGCCGGCCTCGAAGCCGGGGCCCAGGCCGATGACCGCGGGCGCCATGCCGCGCCGCACGCCGGTATTGCGCTTGGCCAGGGTCGCGTCCACCAGGGCGTAGGGGCGGAGAGCGGGCACGAACGAGCAGTCCGGGTCGACGAGCACCGGCACGACGCCGTCGTTCAGCAAGGCCTTGGCCTCCTTTAGGTCGGCGGCGCGCCGGGCCACGACGCCCTCTACGCGGGCCTCGCCGTCATAGACGGCCTCGGAGAAGGCGACCGTACGGCGTATGGCCGTCGGCCGCTCGATCTCGAGCATGACCGGCCGGAAGCCGGCGGCCTTTAGGCGTAGCGCGCAGCCGGTAGCCAGGTCGCCGGCGCCGCGGATGACGACCAGATCGCCCTCCCGCCCGGACAGGGGCGCGGCGTCCCGGCCGGCCAAGGCCGCCATGATCTCGGCCATCACCGACACGGCGATCTCCTCGGGGGTCTCCGCGCCGAGGTCCAGGCCGATAGGCGCGCGCACGCGGGACAGGAGCTCCTCGGGCACGCCCTCGTCGCGGGCCTTGTCCAAGAGCACCCTGACCTTGCGCCGCGAGCCTAGGAAGCCCAGGTACGCCAAGTCCCGCCCCACGAAGGCGCGGAGCGCCCGCTCGTCCGAGGCGTGCGTCGCGATGATGGCGCAGGTCCGCCGGTCGCTCGGGGCGGCGGCCAAGGCGGCTTCCATATCGGGCGTTACGTAGAGCTCCTGCGCCATTGGGAAACGCTCGCTCGTCACGAAGTCGGGCCTATCGTCCACGACGGCGATCCGATAGCCTAAGCTCGACGCCAAGCGCGCGATGGCCAGGCCGACGTGGCCGCCGCCGGCTATCAGGAGCCGCGGCTTGGCGCCGAAGACCTCCACGTAGACGCTCATGCTGCCGCCGCACTCCATGTCCAGGCTACGTTCGCCGGGGCTATGATCCAGGGTATAGTCGAGCATGACGGGCCGGTCGAAGTCGATGGCTTTTTTGGCCTCGTCGATGACGCGCGCCTCGACGATGCCGCCGCCGACGGTGCCGTAGCTCGTTCCGTCGGCTAAGACGATCATCTTGGCCTTGCCCCGCGGCGTCGAGCCGGAGGACGAGACGATGGTAGCTATCGCGAACGGCGTATTGGCCGCGTTCAGCTCGGCGGCTTTTTCAAAAAGATTCATAGTCCGGCTATCCTTTCATACTCACCCGGTTAGTATATATGCCGGGACGGCTCTTGGGTAGCCGCGATCGGGCTTCGTCGGCGTCAGGGCCCGAGCTCGTCGATCGAATCGCTCAGGGCCAGGCTAGCTAAGGCGACGCGCAAGCCCGGGTCCGCCCGCCGTATCGACGCGGCCAGGGTCCGCGCGGCCTTCGCTTCGATAAGCTCGACTTTATTTAGGATCAGGAAACGCCGGGCCGAGGGCGGGCAGCCCTTGAAAGCCCCTTCGGGATGGATGGCGAGCGCCAGCAGGTCCGCCGCCTCGATCGCGCGGCCGAGGGGGCCGCCGCAGATGTCGGCGAGGCGCTCGGCGCGGCATACTTGGGCTTCGCTCAGGGGCCGCCCTATCGCGTCCGAACCCATGAGGGCGACGACGATCGGGCTTGAAGCCGGTATGACGGGCTCGCGCTCGGCGGGAGCCTTGAGCGGCAGCCGCCGGGCGCCGTCGGCCTCGCAAACGACGAGGTCCCAAACCTTAGCCGCCGCGTCGACGACGGAGGGGTGCAGCCCCAAGACTTTGCCGCCGTTCACCCCGGGGCAGGCGTAAGCCAGGAAGCCTGCCGCGCCCGGGGGCGGCGGTAGCGGCGGCCGATCCGCCCCCGCGAGGCCGGACCATGCCGGCTCCTCGAGCCAGGCATCGAGCGGCCGACCCTCGTCGCGCGGATCGAACATGCGGGTAGTCGTACAGGCCAGGACGCGCAGGCCGGCCGCGCGGGCCTGGGCGGCGAGCCGAAAGAGCGCGTTCGTCTTGCCGCCGGCGCCGACGATGGCGACCGGCCCGCGGAAACGCGGGCCGGGGCCCGGCGCTCGGTCAAGGCCGCGGACGGCCGACCGCTCGACCCCGCCGCGCTCGCCGGCCCCGCCGGCCCCGCAGGTGCCGCAGGTGCCGCAGGTGCCGAGGAGCCAGTTGTAGAGCCTCAGCTCGTCTCGCCCTCGTCGGCGACCTGGGCGCCCCAGGCGCGAAGCCTGGATTCGATGAAGTCCAGGCAGGCCTCGTGCTCGGCCTTGCCGCGGCCGACCACCGGCATGGCCTGGCCGAACTCGAGCATGACCGGCCGGTCGCGGCGCACCGGGCCGAAGCCGCGCAATATCTTGGAATTGCCCCAGTAGTCGGTCTTGAGCGCCACGGGCATGACCGGCACGCCGGCGCGCGCCGCCAGCTTGACCCCCAGGCTGTTAAAGGTCGATCGCCTAAATACGTCGGTCCGCGTCCCCTGCGGGAAGATGATGATGGATCGGCCGTTCGCCAGGTGCCGCTGGCCTTCGCTTAAGACCGTCTCCAGGTCCTTGCGCGGGTCGGTCCGCGTTACCGCGATGGGGTCGCGCGAGCGCATGATCGGCCCCCAGATGGGGCCGTGCAGGAGCTTCTCCTTAACGACGTAGGTACAGGCTCGGATCGGCGTGATGAGGCCGGGCAGCAGGGTCGTCTCCAAGGTGCCCATATGGTTGGCCACGAAGACGGCCGGGCCGGTCAGGGCGCGGACCCGGTCCATGCCGCTGATATGGAAGCGCGCCCCGCAGCGCTCCAAGCGCTGCATGACCTCGATGGAGCTGGCGGCCCAGGCGACGTCGTCGTATTCGCCCTTGACGGCCAGGGCCCGGCAACGGAACATGACGCCGAAGAAATTCGTATAGGGGCTCCAGCGGCTCCGGAGCATAAGGTATTCGCGTAAGCAAGGCTTAACGTCATCGGGGCTATGGTAGTCGTCGCCCTTGAGGCTCTCGTACATGGCGTTCTCCTAGGCTCACTATAGCTGAAAGCGGCGCGCAGCTTCCAGACCTAGGCGCGCCTAGGTCTTGCCCACGGGAGCCGTTCGGGCGGATACTTATTCCGATGGATACGAGCCTATGCTGAGCTACCGCCACGCCTTCCATGCGGGGAACCACGCCGACGTCCTTAAGCACTGCGCCCTACTCGGCGCCTTGGAGCGCATGGCGCGTAAGGAGACGCCCTTCCTCTACGTCGATACGCACGCCGGGGCGGGAGCCTATCGCTTAGAGGAGGGCTACGCGGCCCAGAATCGCGAATGGGAGGGCGGCGCGGCGGCGCTGGCCCGGGCGGTCGTCGCCCCGCTTCCGCTTGCCTTGTCGCGCTACCTACACGCGATCGACGGCTTCAGGCGCGGGGAGGGGCGCGGGGACGCGTACCCCGGCTCGCCCTCGCTCGCCATGGCGGCGCTTAGGCCGCAGGACCGCGCGGCCTTCTTCGAGCTACACGGCGCCGACTTCGAGCTCCTTTTAACGCGCTATCGGGACGAGCGGCGCGTCCGCTGCGCGCGGTCGAACGGCTTCGCCTCGCTCAAGGCCCTGCTCCCGCCGCCCTCGCGCCGGGCGCTCATACTGATGGACCCCTCATACGAGCTGGGCACCGACTACGATGCGGTCGTCGCGGCCGTAGACGAAGGCCTAAAGCGGCTGGCGAACGCCGTCATCCTCGTCTGGTATCCGCTCCTCGCCAGGCCCGAGGCCAGGGCCTTGCCCGACGCGCTCGCGGCGACCGCGGCCCGGCGCGACCGTCCTTGGATTGATGCGCGTCTCTCGGTCGAGCCCTTGGTAGACGGAGCCAGGGGTATGTCCGGCTCGGGCGTGTTCATCGCGAATCCGGGCTACGGCTTAGCCGAGGAGCTGGCCGAGGCCCTGCCGGTCCTGGCCGCCGCCTTCGGCCCGAAAGGCGATCATATATTGCGAAGAGGCGGGGACTAGGGACCGGGAGGCTTCGTCTGAGGCTTACTTCGTCTCGCCCTTGGCGAAGCGGTCGATGATCTTCATCGCGACGAGGTAGGCCGCCGGACAGATGAGCGCGTTATGCGCCAGGCGGCCGAGCCCGCGCGCGACGTGGCGCTCGGCGGTATAGGGATAGCTTTCGCAGTCCTTGGGCCTATCGTCGTAGACTTCGCAGGCGTTATCCTGGCCCAGGAACGGGCAAGGCAGGGATTTACAGCGCCAACCTTCCTCCGGGTCCCGCTCGAGGTTCTCCCGCACCCAATCGTTCTTATCGAAGCCGAGGGTCTTGGCCAGGCGCTTCAGGTCGCTTTCGGCGAAGAGGGGGCCGTGAACGCGGCAGCAGTTCCCGCAGGACAGGCAATCGATCTCCTCGAAGGCCTCTTCGTGGTAATCGGCCACGATATGGTCGAAGTTCTTGATGCTGAAGCGGCTTAGATACTTCATCTGCCGCTTTAAAAACTCTTCGCGCTCTTTGGCCTTGTCTAAGATGGCCTGGTATGCGGGGATCATAGCGCTGAGCATAGCAGAGCGGCGCGTCGGCCTGCAAGCGCGCCGACGGCCGCTCCCTAGCCGCGGCGGCTAGCGCTTAAGGGCGAGCGCGTAGAGCTCGGCGACGCGCTTCCAGTTTATCAGCTTAAAGAAAGCCTCCAGGTACTCGGCCCGCCGATTTTGGTACTTAAGGTAGTAGGCGTGCTCCCAAACGTCGACGCCCATGATAGGATAGTGCCCTTCGGATAGCGGGCTATCCTGGTTAGGCGTCGAACTCACGCTGAGCTTGCCGCCCTTGTTGACGATGAGCCAGGCCCAGCCCGAGCCGAATCGTCCGATAGCCGCCTTCGTCAGTTCGTCCTTGAACGCGTCGAAGCCGCCCAGGTCGGCGCCTAGGGCGGCCTTCAGGGCGCCTTCAGGTTCTCCGCCCTTCCCTTCGGGCGCCAGCATGGTCCAGAACAGGCTATGGTTATAATGGCCGCCGCCGTTGTTCCGGACGGGCGTCTGTATGGAAGGCGGAAGCTTGGGGAGCTCCGCCACCAGGCGCTCGACCGGCCACGAGGCGTATTCGGTCCCGGCCAAGGCCTTGTCCAGGTTGGCCGCGTAGGCCGCGTGATGCTTATCATGATGGACGCGCATGGTGGCCTCGTCTATCCAAGGCTCCAGCGCATCGTAGGCGTAAGGAAGATCGGGAACGGAAAAAGCCATACGGGCCTCCTATCGGCGGGGTATCGACGCTTCACGCGTATCGGGCGCGAGTCGTCTTTTCATTATTAATTTAGTAATATTTAAGGACGAAAACAAGGCCCCGTCTCGGGGCCAAGTCGTTCCGAGGCGAAGAGGCCGCCGCGGACCTACTCGAGGAAATCCTCGCGCTGGGGCGAGAATGCGTCGACGACGACGGCCGCCTCTATCACCCGCACCGCATGGGGAACGCCGGGGGCCGCGTAGAAGCTATCGCCCGCGGCCAGTATCCTGCGCTCGCCGCCCATGCTAAGCTCGATGCGTCCGCGCGATACGTAGCTCGCCTGCTCATGGACGTGGGAGTGCTCGGGCACCTCGGCCCCGGCGGAAAAGCTGACCTCGACCATCATGAGCGCGCCGCCGCGCGCGATGACGCGGCGCTCCACGCCGGGAGCAACCGCCGCGGCCCGCGTCTGGTCATGCATGCGTATCATAGCGCCTCCCGCTTGGCCTCGAGCAAGAGCCTATCCTTGCGTTCCGACTCCTCGAGGAGCCGCAGGACGGTCACCCGCTCGCGCTCGACTTCGAGCTCCTCGCGCCGCAGGTCCAGCTCCTTCTCCTTGATCTTGAGGAAGCGGCGCGCGATGCCTGATCCGGTAATGATCAGAGGCAGGCCGATAAAGAGCGAGAGGATGCCCACGAGGGGGATGATAACATAACTATCCATACTGAGCCTCTGACTATGAAGGTTTTCGGGACGGGCATGGCTTCGCCCCGGCGCCATAGACTAACGCGATCGGAACGAAACGGCAAGACGCATCGCCCGCCCAGGCGCCTATGAATCGCCTTTCCCGCAGTCTTGGCCCTCGAGCTTATCAAGTAGTTCGGTAAATAAGCGACGCAGGGCCCAGTACTCCGTCTCGCTATCGACGACGCAGGAGGCTAAGGCCCCCGGGATAGCGCGCGCATGCTCCTGCAAGGCCTTGCCGGCCGGGAGCAGGCTTACGCGGACGGAGCGCTCGTCGTCGCGATCGCGCTCCTTCTTAAGGAACCCGGCCGACTCCATGCGCTTGATCATGGGCGATATCGTCCCCGAATCCGTATGGAGGGCCTCGCAAAGCTCGCCGACGGTGAGCTCGCCGCGCTCCCAGAGCGCCAACATAGCCAGGTACTGCGGGTACGTGAGGCCCAGGCGCTTCAAGAGCGGCTTATAGCGGGCGCCGATAGCGCGTTCGAGCCTGTGCACCAGGAAGCAGAGCTGATTGGACAGAAGCAGCTCCGGGTAGCTCATCCTTCCAGGGCCTTCAGGATGTCGGACTCTAGCGCCTCGGGTTCGACGGTCGGCGCGAAGCGTAGCACCTTGTCGCCGTCCTTCGACACGAGGAATTTGGTGAAGTTCCATTTAATCGAATCGCCGATGGCGCCGGGAGCCTTTTTGCGCAGGAGCTTAAACACCGGGTCGGCGCCGTCGCCGTTCACCTCGACCTTGGCCATGAGCGGAAAACTGACCCCGAAATTCCGTTGGCAGAATTGGGCTATCTCGCCGTCGCTACCCGGTTCTTGGTGGGCGAACTGGTCGCAAGGAAAGCCGATGACGACGAGGCCTTTCTCGGCATATTTCTGGTAGAGGGCTTGGAGGCCCTTGTACTGCGGCGTAAAGCCGCATTTACTGGCGGTGTTCACGACCAGCATCACCTTGCCTTTGAATTGCGATAGGTTAAGCTCGCTGCCGTCATTGGCTTTAGCGCTAAGATCAAAGACAGTTTGGGACATGGCATCTCCTTAGATAGGAATCTTAAGGATAAAATAGCAGGAAATGCTTTGAATTGCCAACTATTTTATTGTGCGCAATATTATTTTTCGCAATATTCTTCCCAGCTTCTCATTTTTAATGAATTCCATATCGATATTTATTGCTTGACAATTGAGGGAACATGAACTACTCTACGCCGGTACGCGCATCTCCCGCGGAGCCTCGCCAGGCTCGCCGCGCGCGCCGTCGGCTCCGCAAGCCTCGTACCCGGTCTTCATGGTATAGTGCGGCTTGGAACCGACCGTTCCGGAAAAGGGGAAACGATGAGTACTAGCATCCATGGCTACTATTTCGAGGAGCTCGAGCCCGGCATGAGCGCCGAGTTCGCCAAGACCGTGACCGAGGCCGACGTGGTCGGCTTCGCCGGCATATCCGGCGACTTTAATCCGGTCCACGTGAATGAAGAATTCGCCCAGACCACCATGTTCAAAGGCCGCATCGCCCACGGCATGCTCTCGCTCGCCTTCATATCCACCGTGCTCGGCACCAAGCTGCCCGGGCCCGGCTGCATCTACGTCAACCAGAGCGCCAAGTTCAAGGCGCCGGTTCGCATCGGCGACACCGTGACGGCGCGCGTCGAGGTCGTCTCAACCCTACCGGAAAAGAAATTCGTCACGCTCAAGACGAGCTGCAGCGTCGCGGGCAAGCTCGTCGTCGACGGCGAGGCCACCCTCATGGTGCCCTCGAAGGCCCAATAAGGAGGCGCGGCATGGATACGGTCATGATCAGGCTTAGGATGAGCTCCGCCGACGCCCACTACGGCGGCAATCTCGTAGACGGCGCCAAGATGCTCCAGCTCTTCGGCGACGTAGCCACGGAGCTCCTTATCCGCCATGACGGCGACGAGGGACTCTTCGCCGGCTACGACAAGGTGGAGTTCTTAGCGCCCGTGTTCGCCGGCGACTACATCGAGGCGGTCGGCCGCATCGAGCAGGTGGGGAACTCGTCGCGCAAGATGAGCTTCGAGGCGCGCAAAGTCGTCGCCCCCCGCCCCGACCTGAACGACTCGGCGGCCGATTTCCTGGCCGAGCCCGTGGTGGTCTGCCGGGCCTCGGGCACCTGCGTCGTCCCCAAGGCTAAGCAGCGCATAGCCCGATAAGAACGGTTCCGTTAAGCGGCTAGGGAGCTGGCCGCTTTCGCCTGCCCGAGAGGTGAATCAGCTCTCAATACGGCACAGCCGATACCGAGGATGGGACGATGGACTTTATGCTGGACAAGGAGCACAGGCTCCTGGCCACGATGTTCCGCGAGTTCGCCGATAACGAGGTGAAGCCCCTGGCGAAGGAAGTGGACGAGGAAGAGCGCTTCCCCGCAGAGACCGTGAAGAAAATGGCCCGCTACGGCTTCATGGGCATCCCCTTCCCCAAGGAATGGGAAGGCTCGGGCGGCGACAACCTGGCCTACGCCATGGCCGTGGAGACGATCAGCTCCGTCTGCGGCACCACCGGCGTCGTGCTCTCGGCGCACAGCTCGCTCTGCGCCGCGCCCATCTACGAATTCGGCAACGACGACCAGAAGCGCCGCTACCTGCCGGACTTGGCCAGCGGCCGCAAGCTCGGCGCCTTCGGCCTGACCGAGCCCAACGCCGGCACCGACGCCGCGGGCCAGCAGACGAGCGCCGAGCTGAAGGGCGATCGCTACCTCCTGAACGGCTCCAAGATCTTCATCACCAACGCCGGCCCCGCCGACACCTACATCGTCTTCGCCATGACCGACCGCTCCAAGGGTACGCGCGGCATCAGCGCCTTCATCCTTGAGAAAGGCATGCCGGGCTTCTCCATCGGCAAGAAAGAGGAGAAGATGGGCATACGCGGCTCGTCCACCTGCGAGCTCATCTTCGAGAACGTCGAGGTGCCGGCGGCCAATCTCCTGGGCAAGGAGGGCGGCGGCTTCGGCGTGGCGATGAAGACCCTGGACGGCGGCCGCATCGGCATCGCGGCCCAGGCCCTGGGCCTGGCGCAGGGCGCCCTTACCGAGACCGTCGCCTACGTGAAGGAACGCAAGCAGTTCGGCAAGGCCATCGCCTCCTTCCAGAACACCCAGTTCCAGCTGGCCGACATGCAGGCCAAGGTCGACGCGGCCAGGCTCCTGGTGTACCGCGCCGCCTGCCTCAAGGACGCCAAGCAGCCCTATAGCGTCGAGGCCGCCACGGCCAAGCTCTTCGCTTCTGAAGTCGCCATGGAGCTGACCACCAAGGCGGTGCAGCTGCACGGCGGCTACGGCTATACGCGCGAATATCCGGTGGAGCGCATGATGCGCGACGCCAAGATCACCGAGATCTACGAGGGCACCTCCGAAGTGCAGCGCATGGTCATAGCGGCGGCCCTCCTTAAATAAGCCCCGGACAGGAGAACACCTACGATGAACATAGTCGTGTGCATAAAGCAGGTCCCCGACACTACCGAGGTCAGGATCGACCCGGCCACCGGCACCCTGATCCGGGACGGCATACCCAGCATCATGAACCCCGACGACAAGGCCGGCCTGGAGGCCGCCCTGGCCCTGAAGGACGCGCTCGGCGCCAAGGTCACGGCGCTCAGCATGGGCCCGCCCCAGGCCGAGCTCGCCCTGCGCGAGGCCCTGGCCATGGGCGCCGACGAGGCCGTGCTCCTATCCGACCGCGCCTTCGGCGGGGCGGACACCTGGGCCACCTCGAGCACCCTGGCGGCCGCGCTCAAGAAGATCCCCCACGAGCTGATCGTCTGCGGCCGCCAGGCCATAGACGGGGACACCGCCCAGGTCGGCCCCCAGATCGCCGAGCACCTGTGCCTGCCGCACGTGAGCTACGTGAGCGAGCTCGCCGTAGCGGGCGGCTACGCGGAGCTGAAGCGCGTCTTCGAGGACGGCTACCAGCGCCTGCGCGTCAAGCTGCCCTGCCTGATCACCGCGCTCAAGGGCATGAACCAGCCGCGCTATATGTCCGTGGGCGGCGTCTACGAAGCCTACCGCAAGGAAATCGCCGTATGGGGATTGGCTGAGCTAGGCCTCGACCCCGAGCGCATAGGCCTCAAGGGCTCGCCCACCCGCGTAAAGTCGTCCTACGCCAAGGGCTCGAAGAGCGCGGGCAAGGTCTACGAGCTGGATCCCAAAGAGGGCGCCAGGCTCGTCGTCGAACAGCTCAAAGAGAAATTCATCATCTAAGGCGGGAGCGTACGCAATGGATATTTCCGGATACAAAGGCGTGATGGTATTCGCCGAGCAGCGGCGCGGCGCGGTTCAGAACGTGGCCTATGAGCTCTTGGGGGCGGGGCGCGCGATAGCCGACGCGCTGGACGAGCCGCTCATCGCCCTCTTGGCCGGCTCGGAGCTCGGCGAGGAGGCGGCGCGCGAGCTGGCCGCCTACGGCGCCGACCTCGTGGTCATAGTCGACCACCCGAGCCTGGCCCGCTATCTCACCGAACCCTACGCCAAGGCCGTCATGGCGGCGGTCGAACGCTATAAGCCGGGCATCGTCTTCTTCGGCGCTACGACCATAGGCCGCGACCTGGCGCCCCGGGTATCCGCCCGGGCGGCCACCGGCCTTACGGCCGACTGCACCGCCTTGGCCGTCGACGACGCCTCGCGGAACCTGCTCATGACGCGGCCGGCCTTCGGCGGCAACATCATGGCTACCATCGTCTGCCCCGAGCACCGGCCGCAGATGTCCACGGTGCGGCCCGGCGTCATGCGCAAGCTCGAGCGCGACGCCTCGCGCCCGCTCCGCGTCGAGCGCGTGGAGCCGGCCTTCGACGGATCGGACGCGGCGGTCGAGATCCTGGAAGAGGTCGTGGAGAAGGCGCAGAAGAAGAAGATCGAGGAGGCCTCCGTCCTCGTAGCCGGCGGGCGCGGCATGGGCGGCCCCGAGAACTTCAAGAGGCTCGACGGCCTGGCCGACGCCTTAGGCGGCCTGGTCGCCGCCTCGCGCGCGGTGGTAGACGCGGGCTGGGTGCCCCAGGATCGCCAGGTGGGCCAGACGGGCAAGACCGTGCGGCCCGACCTCTACCTGGCCTGCGGCATCTCGGGCATGATCCAGCACATAGCCGGCATGGAGGATTCGGGTTTCATCGTGGCGGTGAACAAGAACAAGGACGCGCCGATCTTCGAGTACGCCGACCTAGGCGTCGTGACCGACGTGAATAAGTTCGTACCGGCGCTGGAGGAGGAGCTCAGGGCCGCGCGCGCTGGGGCTTAGGCCGGCCGCGGCCTAGGCTGGCCGGGGCTTGGGCGCGCCCGAGCCCCCGGCCAAGACTATGCCCCCGATGATCAGGGCGAAGGAGACGGCGTGCACGACGGCCAGCGGCTCCCCTAAGAAGACGAAGGCGAGGAGGCCGGAGATGGCCGGCATGCTATAATACACGATGCCGGCCGTCGCCGCGCCGACGAGCTCGATGGCCTTGTTCCATAGCAGGAAGGCCGCCAGGGAGGCGCCGAGGCCCACGTAGAGCACGGCGGCGACCGCTACGGCGTCCAGCTTGAGCGGCGCGCCCGCGGCGCGCTCGTAGACGAAGGCCGGCGCCAGGAAGGCCAGGCCGAAGGCGAAGGTGGAGAACTGAAAGGCCGCGAGGCTCATGCCCGCGGGCCTGGCGCGCACGAGCATGCTGTAGCTACCGAAGAGCAGGGCCGCCGCCAGCATAAGGAGGTCGCCGGCGGCGAAGTCCATGGTCAAGAGGCTCGCGGGACGCCCCTTGGACAGCAGGAAAAGCACGCCGAGTATCACCGCCGCGATGCCGGCGACCCGCCGCGGGGCGATGCGCTCGCCGTAGACGATACGCGAGAGCGCGACGATGACGATAGGGAAGACGATCGAGATGAGCGACATGTTCGCCGCGCTCGTGCTGCGGCCTGCATAGTATATGCAGGTGTTGAAGAGCGTGATCCCCAAGAGGCCCGTCAGGGCCAGGCGTCCGGCGTGCGCCTTGATGAGCGCCCGTTCGGCCCAGGCGGACTTAAGCGCGAAGGGCGCGAAGGCCGCTACGGCCACGGCCCAGCGTAGGAAGGCCAGGGAGACGGGGCTTAAGCTGGCGTTGAACGCCCGCGCTATGACCATGTTGCCGGCCCAAAACGCCGTCGACGCCAGGGCGAAGGCCGCGCCGCGCCATCGATCCGTACCGGTCATCTACCCTCCTCGCTCGCGTGGACATACTACGCGCGGCCCCCGCCGCTTGCAAGCCCGGCTCAACCGTCATACTATAGTCTCAAAGGAATAATACGGGGGCACGAGTGAAAAACAACGGCGCCGCGGCCCTGCTCAAGGGCTTTAAAGGGGCGTTCACGATCTCGACGGCCGAAGGGACGGTCGTAGAGGTCGCGGGCGAGATCGAACGCGTATGCGGCTACCCGGCCGACGCCTTCGCGCCCGGCGGACGTTCCTGGTATTCGCTTATCTGCGAAGGCGAGCCGGAGATCCGGGCCCTGCGCGCGCGTTTGAGCTCCTCGCCCGGCGACGGCTACCTCCGCGAGTACCGCGTCTGCGGGGCGGACGGGCGCGAGCGCTGGGTCTGGGACCAGTCGTGGAGCGAGGACGGCGAGAGCGAGCCCGGCGAGCCCCCCCTGATCCATTCGGTGATCCTGGACATACACGAGCGCAAGATCGTCGAGGAGTCCATCCTGGACGAGCAGCGACGCTTCGAACTGGCCCTGGGCGCCGTAGAGGACGGCATTTGGGATTGGGACGTGGCGACCGGCGAGGCGTATTTCAGCCCGCGCTATTACGAGATGCTCGGCTATCGTTACGGCGACTTCCAGGCCGATTATCGCAGCTGGGAGGCCCTCCTCCATCCGGACGACCTAGAGCGCGCTAAATCCGCGATCAAAGAGCACTTCGATCGCGGCGAGCCCTTCGACCTTGAGTTCAGGCTACGGCATAAGGACGGTAGCTGGCGTTGGGTGCGCGGCCGCGGCCGCGTCATGGCGCGCGACGCCTCGGGCCGGGTGACCCGCATGGTCGGCACCCACGTCGATATACACAAGCGCCGGGAGACGGAGGCGAGGCTCGAGGAGCTCCTACGGAGCAAGGCCGAGCGCGCCGAGGCCCTGGCCGACGAGCGGGCCGCCGAGCTAGCCATGCTGCATACGGCCGTCGAGCAGTCGCCGGTCTCCATCGTCATAACCGACGAGCGCGGCGCGATTCGCTACGTGAACCCCTTCTTCTGCCGCCTGACCGGCTACTCCCAGGACGAGCTTATGGGCGCGAATCCGCGCATCTTGAAATCGGGCGTCCACGAGGCGCCGTTCTATCGCGAGCTCTGGGCGACCCTGCTTTCGGGCCTGAGCTGGCGCGGCGAGATCTGCAACCGCCGCAAGGACGGCAGCCTCTATTGGGAAGAGGCCACCATCAGCCCCGTCATCGGCAGGGACGGCGTCGTAACGAACTATATCGGCGTTAAAGAGGACATAAGCGCGCGCAAGGAGGCGACCCGCCTGCGCGACGAGCTCGACGCCGTGCTACGCCACGACCTGAAGAACCCGCTCAACGTCGTCATAAACATGCCCGAGCTCCTAGCCGCGGAGCCGGGCCTGAACGCCGACCAGCGCGAAAGCCTCGGCCTCATCCGCGACGCCGGGCTCCTCATGCTGAGCGTCATGAACCGCTCGTTCATCGTGCATAAAATCGAGCGCGGCAGCTACCCCTTTAGGCCCGCGGTGATCGAGCTCGGCGCCGCCGTCGTCAAGGCGGCGGACTTCATGCGCCGCCTGCACGCGGACGAAGGCATAGCCATCGAGGCGAGCGCCGAGCCCGGACCGCTCTTTATCCGAGGCGACGAGACGCTCGTCGAGCAGATGATCATAAACCTCCTGGACAACGCCTTGGACTCGAGCGTCAGGCCTTCGTCGATCTCGATACGGGCGTATAGGCGGGCCGAGGGCGCCGTGATCATGTCGGTCAGCCATAGGGCGGCCCTGGGCAAGGCGGCCGCGGCGACCTATCTAGAGAAGCTATCCGAGCAGGGTTCGGCCGCCCATGCCATCGGCCGCTACGGAGCCAGGCTCATGGCCAGGCTGATGGGCGGCGACGCCGTCGCCGCCGAAGAGCTCGATGCGAACGGCGAGGCGTTAACCGTCATAACGGTGAGCCTGCAGGCGGCCAGGCGGAGCCATGGCCAAGCATGACGGGCGCGGACCGCGCCGCCGACGCCATGCGCTCGCCGCCGCGTTTACGGCCTTCGCGGCCTTCGCGGCCTTCGCCTGCGCGGGCGCGCCGGAGGCCCGGGTCGACGCCGCGGTCGACGCCGCGGACGAGCCTAGGGTCGACGCCACGGACGAGCCCTTGAACGAGCCCACGGAAACGTCGGGCCGTGCGCTAGGCCTATCGGATGCGGATGCGGATGCGGCGGCGGAAGCGAGCCCGCAGACCCGACCGACGCGCGAGCAGCTCGAAATCCTCGGACGGCTCGGCGATGCTTGGGTCACGGCCAAGGACGCGGCTCCGGCCAAGGACGGCTCCGCTCCTCCCGGCGACGCCCTGAGCGCGTACGGCGCCTATTTCGGCTTCGGCCCGGGCCTTGCCGCCCGGGGCGTCGACGGCCCCGCGGGCCGGGTCTTCCTAGCCAGGCTCGCGGCCCGGGGCGAACGCAAGGGCATCGCGCTCCTGATCCACGGCTACCGGGCCCACGCCGGCCACTTCGCGCCCTTCGCCGAACTCCTCGCCGGCGCCGGCTGGGACTGCTACCTCGTCGACCTGCCCGGGCACGGGCTCTCGGAGGGTCAGCGCTTCGGCATCGGGGACTTCGGCGACTACGGCAGGGCGACCCAGGCCGCGATCCAGGCGATACGCGAGCTCGAGGCGAAAAGAGGCGACGTCGACTCTTTTACATACGACGGCGACTCTTTAACATACGATGACGACACTTTTTCATACGATGACGACACTTTTTCATACGATGGCGACTCTTTAACATACGATGGCGACTCTTTTTCATACGATGACGACTCTTTAACAGGCGACGGCGACTCTTTAACAGGCGACGGAGCCGCATCGGAGGACAGGCGCGGCCGGACGCCGCTCGTCCTTATAGGCCATAGCACCGGCTGCTCGGCCATCATCGAGGCCTTTCGCCTGAGCCCCGCCGAGGAAGGCCCGCCGCCGGCCGACGGCGTGGTATTCGCGGCGCCGCTCGTGGACATGCCGAATAAACGGATCCGGGGCGCCTTGAACGCCGTAGCCGGGGAACGGCTCTTGGAGCTGCCCGGTTTCGCGGCCAGCCCGGCCTTAATCGGGCCCGGCGTAGCCTGCAATCCCGAGTACCGCGAGTTCATCGCCCGCGGCGATCCCTTGAGCGACTGGGTCTACCACACGAGCTGGCTCAATTCCTATCTAGACTGGTACGACGGCCTGGCCGAAAACCGACCGCTCGTCTTCGCGGGGCCGGCCTTGGTGGTACAGGGCACGGGCGACACGGTGGTTAATTGGCGCGGGAGCCAGGAGCTCCTGGACCGGATGTTCCCCGCGCGCGATACCCGATTCTACGAAGGCTATTCGCATACGATCTTGAACGCGACGCCTGAACGGCTTTCGCGCGTATTCGCCGACGTCGAGGCCTTCCTAGCCGAGCTCGCGCCGCGCTAGGCGCCGCGGTCCGCCCCTGCACCCGCCCCGCGCCGACGGTTGCCGCGGGTCGCCGCGATTCGGGTCGCCGCGCCGCGGTTCGCCCCTGCGCCCGCCCCGCGCCGACGTTGCCGCGGGTCGCCGCGATTCGGGTCGCCGCAGGTCGCTACGGTTCGGGTCGGGGCCTAAGCCCGGCCCTTGTTCACCATTACGTCAAGGATGATGCCGTCCAGCGTGGGCGAGCCCTCGATGCCGAGCCTGGCCAGGTTGCGTATCGTCCGCTCGGGGTCGGCGTCCACGATGCCCTCGATGGGCGGGATGGTGATGCCGCGCGCGGCCATCAGGGCCGCCTGCACGGCCGCCGCGGTGCAGGTGGAGATCTTTAGGGCGCAATCGCCCTTGGCCCCGTCGCAAAGCATGCCCGACACGTTGCCGATCATATTCTGGACGGCCGACTTAACGCCCGCCAAGCCGGCGCCTAAGAGATAGGCGATGCCGCAGGCCGCGCCGGCGCCGGCTATGACCGCGCCGCAGAGGGCGGAGAGCCTACCGAACTGGTACTTTATGTAGACGGTCATGAGATTGCTCAAGGTCACGGCGCGGAGTATGCGTTCCTCCGGGGCGGCGAGGCGCTCGCCCACGGCGAGCACGGGGATGGTGGCCGTGATGCCTTGGTTGCCCGAGCCGGTGTTGGACATGACGGGCATGCTGGAGCCGGCCATGCGGGCGTCGGAGGCGGCGGCCGCCCGCGCCATGGCGTCGTTCAAGAGGTCGTCGGCCAGGAGGCCGAGGTCCATGTTCTCCTTGATCACCTTGCCGACGCGCAGGCCGTAATCGCCGGCGAGCCCCTCGCGGCTGATGTCGCCGTTCAGGCGTATGGCCTCCCGGATAAGGCCTAGGCTCTCAAGCGGCGCCGTCTCGGCGTACTCGTAGACCCCGTCGATGTCCAGGCCGCCCAGGCCCGGCGTCGGGGCGTCGGCCTCGGCCGCGCCGGGCTCACCGTCGCGCGCTTCGTAGCCTGAGAGGGCCGTTCCGTTCAAGGCGAGGAGCGTCACCCGCTCATGCTCGTCCTCTATGCGGGCGACGCCCTCCCCCGCCGGGCCGCTCGCGACGGCCTCGATATAGAGGGTCTGGTCGGTCTTGGCCTGGCGCACGGACACCTTGCCGGCGGCGACGAAGGCGTCGGCCGCCGCTACGATCTCGTCGCCTAGGCCCGCCAGGCAAGCCAGCCGCCTCTCCGGATCGCCCCCCAGGGCGCCGAGCGCCGCCGCGTGCGGCATGCCGCGGAAGGGCGTGCCGGGTATGCCCACGGCCATGGCGTTCTTAAGGACGTTGGCGCTGGCTACGATGACGAGCGAGGCGGGGCGGCCGCCGGCGGCCCGGGCGGCAAGGGCGGCCGCGTAGGCGACGGCGACCGGCTCGGTACAGCCGAGGGCCACGACGAGTTCCTTGTGCAGCACGCGGTCGACGAGGGCGTAATCAATCACGGTTATGCTCCTGGCTGACGGGCGACGTTCCTATGCCCCGCGGAGGCCATAGTATATGAGCTCCCGCCCGGCGGCAAGCGGGCGCGGCGCCTAGCCGACCGAGCGGGCCCAGCGTTCGCTACGGTACAGGAACCAGGCTATGGCGGTGACGCCCATGTTGGAGACGAACATGGACCACCAGATGCCCACCGGCCCCCAGCCCAGGGTAAAGGCCATGAGATAGAGGAGCGGCACCCGAAGGCCCCAGAGCCTAAAGATATTGTTGGCCATGACGGGTACGGTGTCCCCGCCGCCGTAGAAGGCGCCGTTCAAGACGTTAAACAGCGCGAAGAAGACGACCGAGACCGAGACGATCCTGAACTGCATGACCCCGGGGGCGATCAGCTCCGGATCGTCCACGACGAAGCGCGTAAAGGAGGCCC
>ERZ1066115.10-NODE-10-length-96333-cov-20.466296_pt1 | contig 96333 bp, 164 predicted proteins | sample MGYA00382762_ERZ1066115 | MGnify/ENA primary metagenome ERZ1066115 (study PRJEB33369, sample SAMEA5778345) | biofilm metagenome | biome: Industrial cooling water; feature: Water cooling tower basin; material: Biofilm | place: United Arab Emirates | collected... | reverse complement strand
CAGCTCCAGCTCCAGCTCCAGCTCCAGCTCCAGCTCCAGCTCCAGCTCCAGCTCCAGCCAACGAGCAGGAGGGGGTAGACATGCAGTTGTTGTTTATTGGACTGCTTGCTGCTGCTGTAATTGCGTTCGTTCTGTTCAATTAACGCAGGATGATGTTGTCATACATTCCGCCTGTAGTGGTGTAGCCTACCGAACTGTCGGTGCCAAAGCCTATGGATGTGACAAGTTGAGGAGGGATCGTTCCGGGGAGCGATCCTGATGCCAGCACGACATTATCGCTGACGCGTGTCAGTGTGTATGTACCTGCATTCGGGACGGGCGACAACTGCATACGCATACGATACCAAACGCTTGTAGGCAATCGATATGTAACCATTGCAAGTTGAGCACCACCCTGGAGATACAAACGAGGACGCCCAGTACTCTGACCGACGGACGTGTCAGTAGCACCGAAATCTAGACCCGGCTCTCGACTCATATTCATGCCAACGATAGATCCTATGCCAATCGATAGGCCATCATCATTCCCATACGGTGGAAGCAACTGAAACACCCACTCCAACTCCGATGTGAAGATTGGGGGTATTGTACGGTTAATGCCTCGATTGTATAGGCCAGATCGTTGTGTTAGTCTAAATGTGAAATTGCCGTATCCTTGACCGCCAACTAGTTCGTATGCAGCAGGATCACCTGCGCCAGTGTTTGGTACGTACGAGGCCAGCGTTCCCGTTTCAAAGTCCTCAACAAACGCAACAGGCTCCCCTGCAAAATCCGCAATCACCGTATTCAAACAGAGGTTCTGCGAACTGAATCCTATCCGCCCCGGAGCATCCGGAACGGAAGGTCCCGCATCACGGGTATCGACATATGTGAACTTTGTTTCACCATCCAAGAACACATACAGATTACGATTGTATACTTGACCACGAAGAGTATGCGTTCCACCAACGGATCCAATGTACGCTGATGTCAACGGCTCTCCGTTCGAGTAAACCGTCAACAGTGTGTCCGTTGCACCCATGTCGAACTTCAATTGGTAGTCCGACAAAGCTGTTTTGCGCATATACATTGAGAGCGAAGCGTACAAGTACGATGCTGCGAGCTCGCCAGATCCAACCCACTTTACACTATATGGACCAGCTAGTTCTGCGCCAGCTGTGAATGCATTTGTCCCTGTAACTGCTACCTTTGATGTAGCAGCTGTCCATCCGAGAGCAATTGCCACTACATCGGTCGTTAATGATACGTTCATTGCGTACTGTAGGTTGGTACTGCCTGCAATGAATCCTCGGACACCAAATGGTGTTGTTGCCATTACGACAGTGAAAGGATAGTCAACAGCACCATCACCATGCTCACCTTCGCCACTGTGCACAGTGGCGAACGAAGGACCCGTCCAGTACGATGGGACTGTGAAACTGATTACGGCAGAACCTGACCAACGACCATACTGTAGATTCGTCGTACCAGAAGTGAAAGACTTCCGGCCCGTTGCTTGGGTTACGCCGATCGAACCTAGATCAGCCATTGCTTACCCTTACCAGGTGTTAGAGATTTCCAGGAACAGCTGACCCGCTGCGTTATTGTTGAACGCTTCAAACAACTTACCTGCAAGTGTACCTGTGCCGGAGAAGGTATCGCCGTCTGTCAGAGCACGGTTGTGACATGGTGCCCATACACCTGGCATCACACCACGCAATACGGCTGTTGTTGGTTCGTGAATGAAAATAGGTGCAACATACAAACCACCATCAACTGGTGACGGATACCCGAGACCGTTGTTACCGATGATTGTTGTGTTCGCCATCTTAGCAGGGTCACCCGTACGCCCTAGCGTCACCGAAGAGCCGATTTGTGTGTGGCTGCGCGCTGCCCAGAACCCTGGTGCTGCTGTCGTCACATATGTCGTGTTTGCTGCTACGCCAGCACATGATGCAATCGTATCGTTTAGAGTGACGGTTGTCACGTTTTCCTGGATCATCGTGTTGTATACATCACCCGTCTTGTAGGACGTAAAGTCACCGAAGCAGTACATCTGCGCAAGAGATGTGTTGCCGCGGCTGTTGGCGTTTGTCTGAACCCAGAAGTATAGCGTCGGGCCGTTACAAACCATCACCCATGCACGGGCTGTTGCATCAGCTGCTGACGATTTCTGCCAGAAGCCGCCCGTTGCTTGCTGTGCAACAGTCGGGAACGGGCCTGTGCCGGTAACAACGTCGCTTGCTGTTTCAAAGCCGCGCACGCGCATTTCACGTGCGGTTGTGTTGTCGTCTACTTGCATGTAGAACATGTTTGAGCCCGAAGGCTGGCGATACATTGCCGTATTTGTGCCCGTGAACGGCTTTGTCCAGCCACTACCTGCGATCCGATATGTAATCGTTCCAGTTGCGGGCGTAGCGGGTGAGTTGGAGACTGTATACGTGAACGCTGTTGCGCCTGTAACAGTAATCGAGAACTCGCCGTTGTAGTCTGATTCGTTTGCACCGGCAATCGTCACCAACTGACCAGTTGTGTAGCCGTGGTTCAGGGCGGTTGTTACAGTTGCTGTTGAACCTGAGCGTGTAATTGACGAAACGGAAGCTGCAGTTGTTCCGTTGACGAGCAGATCAAGAACACCAATGCCCGTGCCGACAGTACCCGACAGTGTTGGAGCGTTGATATTCGAAGAGCGATAGGTGCGAACCGGCATGGATGTCTCCTTGGATTATGTGAGCGGTATTTATGCAACCAGCTGAGAGCCCGGAGTTGTGAAGAATGGACCGCGGTAGCGTGCATATCCCTTAGTTACGCGGAGATCATCGATGTGACCTTGTAGATTTTCTCCTGGTGTTCCAGGAGCTGTCCCGCAATAGATCGTTCCCGATGCTGCACCGAAAGACGTAAGCGCAGAGATTGTTGCAACGTTTTTGCGAATGCCGTTAACGTACATCATCAACAACGTCCCATAGCGAACGATCGCAATATGCTCCCAGGTATTGAGAACGATTGGTGTTACGTCTGTAACTTGTGTTGATCCATTTGCCACAAGATACGTATAGGATGAACTCGTGTCGGGGTCGTAAAACGATTTCAAAGCAAATGTTGTTTGGTTGTTGATGCAGAAGTAGTGCGAATACCTATCGCCGTTAAACGTCCCGTAGTCAAGCAAATATCGCCACGTCTCGATGGTCCAATCTGCTGTTCCGAAGTCAAATCCGTCGTCAACAAACGCTGAGGAGATGTAATTGCCCGTGCCATTTGCAAGGATGCTGCCACCACCGTATTTGAACTGAGTTGTCGAGATTGCGGCGGATCCCGTTGGTACAATTGTTCGCTGATACAACGAGCTATCAACAATATTTGTAGGTGCTCCCACAAGATTGCCATTCAACAATAGCACGGTTGTCCCCGTGAAAAATGGTGCGTTGTGGGTGAATTCAATGTCAACGTATCCATTATCAAACGTATCAGACCCGGTAGCAAACGTCGGGTCACCAATCCCCGTTGTAGGACATGCAAACCCGTCAGACAGCGTGTATGTTGCAGCACCAGCGCTTGTCCAAGGTGTTCCAACCTCCCCAAGGTGTGTAGACAGTGATCCCGTTCCCGTGAAGGTGTCATACACAAGATATGGATACACGACACCTTCACTGGGTGTCTGGAAGAATGCCGGACCTACGTAGAAGCTCATGCTACACCAAGAACTGCTGAACCAATCAGAATGTTGTTTGTTGAGTCGTAATACGCACTGATGAAGTCAATTGCGTTAGGAGCAATCGAGAACGTTGGTGTGATGCCTCCTGCCCACTTCCACATCGTCCCGAAAGTAACAGCTCTGCCGCCTGCGCCGTCTTGTTGGATGCGGAGGTTGATTACCTGACCCGGCAGCAGATTGGTTGGATTCGCAAATGTACGAGTTGTCCCCGCAACGTTGAGAACAATCTCAAAGTTGTTGCTTTGCGATCCATCAATCGTTACCGTAGTTGCATCTGTTAATGTGAACGGATGAACCGTCTGACGAACACCATATCCTTCAGTAATGAACCACAAATCAGGCTGAGCGTTCATGAACGTGATGGAACCGTTCGGTGGAAGACGAACGGTTCCATTGAGAACGCCGTTCAAATACTGACCCGACGGTGGTTGGATTGTTACAATGTTGTTGGTTGAATCGATTCGGTGGAAAGTTGTGCGGAAGCTTGCATACGCACCTGCTTCATCTTGGAACGTATTTGCTGTAGCAGGAAGTGTGTATGTCAATGCACCGCTTGATGCATCAATGTAGTGGAATCTGCCTCGAGACGTAGGATTGCTTGCATTGGAAAACGTGAATGCTTGCGCCACGCCCTGGCGTGCAAGCGTCGGGCCTCGATACGTTTGGAACTCACGGATGTTTTCGAAGTATGCAAAGTGTCCAGTCGCTCCGATTGTAACAGAAGGAGCGTCGAACGTTTCGTCAGTTGTGTTGTAGCTGCAAATATACAAGCTCTCCTGCTTACCGGCAAAGATCAATTCGCCGTGCGGAATCGTACTTCCAACGAGAGCGTCGTCACGACGACTGACAGTTGCAGTGTTGAGACCTACGTTGATTGTGTCAATCACCCAGATCCCCACATCATCTTCGGTGTTGGGATATACAGTTAGTACCGACTGTCCAACCTCAACGTTTGATGCACCGTTGAACGGTGCACCAGCAAGACTAATTGTACCTGTGCTTGGCTGGTTGATTCCTGGCCAATCAGCCCAGTCTACAGGAGCTCGCACGGCTTGTGCATTGTCAACGTACTGCTTTGTTGCTGCGTGTAGATCGCTCGTTGGATCAGCATTCAATGTCAGGAATCCGGACATCGTATCGCCAGTGCGAAGAACAGCGTTGACAACGCGTGGATCGTTTGTGCCAACAGCAATTGGAATACCTGGATCAGCTGCCGGAGAGGAGAGTCGCGTTACACCTGCAACAGTTGGTGATGCGTAGATGTTGCTTGCATCACCAGGTTCGCCCTTGTCGCCCTTGCCTCCTAGACCCTGATCAAAATAGATTTGTGTCGGTGACAGGACGCGCCCCACAGGAGGACGACTGATAGGGAAGTTGAGAGAGTCAACTGCGTGCGGATCTGTCTCTGACAACTGGCCTGCAGTTGTGACATACAAGGGAACGCCGACTGTCGGCCAGTTCCAGGCTGGGTTCGTAATCACGCCCTGAATGCAAACCGTTCCTGTTTGATCCCACACAAGATCCTCAAGAAGGATGGCGATTGCCTCTTCCTGCACGTCATCATATTCAGCCAGGTTCAAACGGCCAAACTGAGCATACTTGACGACTTGGTATTTCGCCATCGTCTCATTTGCGGTTCCGGTCATCACCGACGCTTCTAGCTTCAGTGCTGTGACGGATGTCCCTGCCACAAAGAACTGGTCTTCCGTTGTGAAGAATTCACCTGTCTGACGGCGGATTGGTAGACCGTCATCATCGATCACGATTCGACCGACGAGCGTATTTGCCGTATAGATTCCAACTTGCGATCCAGCAAACGGCGTTAGTGGGAAACCAACACCAAGACCCGAAAATGTCGAGTTGATTACCTTGCCTGCAAAGCAACGAATTCGCTCCCGGAACGCACCGCTCTCGTACGCGTACATGATTTGATTGTCGGTATCAAACCAATGTAGACCTTCTGAAGGTGAGGGTGGAACAGTTGACCCATACACAGGCTCGACAGTTGTAAACCCAAACGTTCGTACGGCTGTGTTTGTATCAATGTCCCAATACAGCCAACACTCTGTGCTTGCTGGAATTGGACCCCACACGTTGGAGAGGTTCTGAGTTTCTGTCAGCAGGTAGTTGGCGTTTCCGTGTGCAAACGCAACGTCCACGCGACTGTTTTGCGCCTGCAAGGAAACATACGCTCCTGTTTTGACCAGAAATGTCTGTTGACTCCCCGAAAAGGGATAAGCGATGATACCCTGTACAAAATCGATTCTCATATGGTACGCCCCGTATGTTGTCGAATATTTATGCCGGCGCCAACCCTGACGAACTGTGAGTCACAGATGTTCTACTCTCTGCACGTAGTCCCCAAGTTGAACTCCAACGACCCTGCTGTTGGGATCGTTGTCAACGCAATTGCGCGGGCGGCAGAGATTGTGGGAATCCCGGTTGTTGACCGTAAAGACATCCAACCAAGCACACTGATCGTTGCCGTTGGCGGCGACGGAACGATGCTTGAAGCGCTCCGCCTTGCAGCCCGCCACGACGCAACTGCACTCGGCGCCAACATGGGCAACGTCGGATTCCTGACAGAGGTGTCAGTTGCATTCCGCCACCGCGACTCTGTTGAAATGCTGTTCGTGTCGATTCTCAAGGGTGATGTTGATACGTTCGTCGACGAACGAACGGTGTTGACAACTTCACACTCTGAACAGCTGGCGTGTAACGAGGTCTCTGTGTCGCAGATGTATAGCGACTCAATGATCACGTACCACCTCCGCGTTGGCCAGATGAACGCTGGCATCCACCGAGCAAACAGCCTACTCGTGTCGACTGCCACGGGTAGTACTGCGTACTCACTGTCTGCTGGTGGTGCTCTGATGATGCCAAACATCAACGCCCTGCAGATCGTCCCCGTTGCGCCGATCACAATGACATCTCGCCCGATCATTGTTGGGACAGACACCAAGGTGATTGTTGATGTATGGGGTAAGGGGGTTGCTGTTCGCAATGATGGTCAAATCGCGTTCAGCTCTGACCACGAATACACGAAAGACAACCCTTTCTCGATTGAGATTCGCCCGTACATCACGAAGGCAAAAATGCTCCACTTGGCAGGGTGGAACTACTTCAACATTCTAACGGAGAAACTGGGTTGGATTAGCCGCTAGTTGATCCCCCATATCCGTTCCAATATACTGCCAGTTATGTTGATAGACGAACTGATTACCCCTCCAATCCTTGAATTCAAAGGCCCGTACAGGTTCCTGAGCAACTTCTTCGTTGCTGAACTTGTATGGGATAACATCGTCTGGCCAAGCAGCGAGCACGCTTACCAAGCTGCAAAGTCGCTTGATCGAGATGTTCGCCTACGGTTCTCTCGACTTCCCACGCCAGTTTCTGCAAAGCATGCTGGCAAGGGCGTTGCATTGCGTCCTGACTGGGAAACGGTCAAGGTTGGCGTAATGGCGGAGATCGTTCGTGCAAAGTTCACGCAGAATCCACGCCTCAAGCAACTACTGATCGACACGGGTGATGCTCATCTCGAGGAAGGGAACACTTGGGGTGATAGGATTTGGGGCGTTTCGCCGCCTGGCTCGGGAAATGGCAAGAACCACCTCGGAAAAATCCTGATGGAGTTGAGGGCTGAATGGCTACCACGCAACTAACTGTTCCAAAGATTTACGCAGGGATCGGAAGTCGCAAAGCGCCGCCAGAAATCATCGATCAAATGCGTGAGTTTGCCTACCATGCTGCAAAGCGTGGCTGGCTACTCCGTTCCGGCGCTGCTGAGGGGGCTGACCGTGCTTTTGAGCTTGGGTGTGATGATGCCAAGGGTGCGAAGGAAATCTTCCTTCCGTGGAAGGGGTTCAACGGACATCGATCACCATACACCCAACCAATCGAAGGTGCATACAAAATTGCTGCGGAGATTCATCCCGCGTGGCAATTCTTGCGTGAACCAGCTAGGAAGCTAGTTGCGCGCAATATGCACCAAATAATGGGACCACAGCTGTCACAAAGTGTGTCATGTGTGGTCTGCTGGACGCCTGATGGATGTGAGAGCTTCAAGACGTACTCACAAAAGACGGGCGGCACAGGGACAGCTATCGCACTCGCGTCGCTGAATCTTGTGCCTATCTTCAACCTAAAGAACGAAGATCGCTATGTTGACGCGATTGAGTTCCTTCTTATGAATGGAATGTGACATGTTTCTAATCGTTGCGATCATTGCAATCATTGCAATCACGGTTGCTCTGTTTGCGTTCGACAAGTATGTGTGGTCGTTCTTGGTGATGGTTGCCTCGATCGCTGCGGCATACTATCTCCTGCCAGAAGTCGCTGCTTTTGTTGACGCAATCGGCTGGACGGCAATTCTCGCCTTCTACCTTCCTGTGTACCTCGGTCTTGGCGCAGCGACTGCTGTGCTCAAGTGGCTGTTGTTCCTCCGTGGCGTGTCATCAGACATTAGTGAGATGCGTAGTGGATTTGAGCAATCGTATCGTCCGCCTGCTCCTGCAACAATTCCTGGCGACGTAATGATCTCCGGTATTGAGCCGAAGGTTCGTGCGCTGTCGGAACGTGAGTTGATTGTCGCTAAGCGAGAACAGTTCCTTCGTCATCTACGTCTGTCAGATCGTAGCAAGTTTGAGTCTTTCGCCAAGCTGAAGTGGAGTGGCCACGGCGACGTTAACCTCGAACGTGAGGAGAGCCTGATCGATTTGCTGACGCCTCGCGCAAAGCAGTACATTGATCGCATCACGTTCTGGGTTCTCCAGTGGCCGATCGTTCTCCTGTCACTGATCCTGGAAGACCTGATCCTCAAGGTTGGCAAGCAGATCGCTCGCGCTCTTGACGCAGTGTTCAACCGTCTGGCACGTACCCTCGTTGGTAATGCCGTCAAGGGTCTGTGATGTCGATCTGGAACATCCTTCAAGAAGGAGGCTTCCGCCCGCGCGAATTGGTTGTGTGGGCGAGAAGTTCATCAGGAAAGAGCCTGATGGCAACGCAGATGCAAGTTCTCAAGGCGCGCGACCATGCCGTAGAAAATGGCGTACGTGTCGTCTTCTCACCGCAGATGACGATCACAGATCCTGAGGAGGAACAACATGTTGAAGCATCCACAGTACCCACTCGGTAACATCTACCTATCAGGTGGCATGCAATTTGCACCTGATGGCCTTGGTGCAGACTGGCGACGGGAGTGCAGTATTCGGCTGAAAGAGATGGGATTCTTCCCGCTCGACATCGCCGAGCTCGACCTTGCGTATGCAAACGCACATGGCCACCTGTATCGATTCCTTGACGATGATCAGCTGCTGCAACGCAAAAGCAACATCCGCAAGCACTTCATCGATACGGATATCGCACTAATCCGCAACGACACTGATGCTGTGATCATCCTGTACGATGAGTCAGTCCGTCGCGGTGCTGGGACGACAAGTGAAGTGCACGAAGCATTCATGCTCGACATTCCCGTATTCTTGCTGAACAGCTACGGTGACCTGAAAGAGGTTCCTGGCTGGATGCAAGCGGAGACGACGAAGATTTTCAACACGTGGGAAGAGATGTATGCTTACCTCAAGCAACTCCCACCAGGAATCTTGAAGCGAGACGTGTACGGCAACCGACGCTCCGGGCAGCACTACCTGTGCTCTCTATGCGGTACTGTGGAGGAGAAGCACAAAGCACATTTTGTGTCGAAAGTCTCACCTCTGTATTGCAAGAGCTGCGTTGAGCTCGTCAAGACAACGTTTGAGCAACACCTCGATCGATACCAATTCTTCCTCGAGTATCTCGAGGGAACAGTGCAGGAAGTAACCGTAAGGAATGGCGATGGACGATAACAAGACCGCGGTTCAGGTAATCCAACACCTGATCGATACGGAGCAGTACGGCAAAATCTACCTTGGAGGATCGCGTCGGATGCACCAACTAAGTGGTGATGAAGATGCGCTCGAGCGCGATGCAGAAATGCAGGAGACTATCAAGGCCGGGAAGGGTTGGAATCTATTCGACTCGATTGTACCTCATACGCCTTTGATTCCAATCAAAGAAGACACCGACTTCGACTACTACGCAACATACACGCCTGAACTGGAAGAATACCTGTGCCGTAACGGCTTTGACGCCACCGACTTCGTTAAGGCTTTGGAAGACAGTGGATCGTACAGTCTCGATGATGAGGCGCTGACGATCATGGAGCGAGACGATGTTCAAGTCGTCCTGCGCAATGATGCGGAGTTCTATCGCGCTGTGTTTGACAACATCGAGCCGTGGTTCTACAAGCAATACCTGTGGAAGTCGTCTGGTGAGAGCACTGTCCAACGCGACCGGATCCAGGAAATTTTCAACATGCTGTTCGACATTGCGCGGGCAGCACAGCAAGCAAAGGGCAAGAAGTAATGCCATACATCATTCAAGACAAGCGCAAACACCTAGATCCTCACATTGAATCACTTGTAAACGCTCTTCGCGAATTGGAGAGTGATGATCCGTCAAACACGCACTGCGGCAATTTGAACTACGTGATTACACGCCTCCTCCATGCGTCGTACGCAAATCGGTACGCTGAGATCAACGAAGCGATCGGCGTGCTGGAATGCGCCAAGCTCGAGTTCTACCGCAAGCGTGCAGCTCCGTACGAGGACCAGAAAGAGTTCGAGAACGGTAGCGTGTAACGGTTACCCCTCCAAGTTTGGCGATATATAACAGCGCCACTTGGAGGGTACTACCATGCTTACAGAGATCAATCAAACCCAATACGCAATCCGTGTCAACGGTCGCGTTGTTGCCTCGAACCTGCCATCGCGTCAATTGGCAGAGGCAACACTCCTCAACCTACCGCCTGAGCAGCGCGCTCTTGCAGAGATTGTTCCGATGACGGCCGAAGGCAAGCAAGTCCTGTTCGGTTGATTTTCGTCCACGCAAGTGCCCTCTGTGTAAATAGGTGTCGATTGTTTGACCCTTTCTCATAGAGAGCACCATGGACCACCTTTCCGCTTCTGAAATCTTTGAATCCCTGGATGCGATCATTGCTGCTCTCGAGGCAGACGAACATCGCTTCTACATTGTGTTGGACATTGCTCACCAACTCCGCGACGAACTGTCCGAAACCCTCCAACGAGACGAAGACGAGTAAATATCTCCCACACGGGAGATTTCAATGAAACTGCTTCGCGAACTGCTTGAAATTGCTGCTGATCGTCCTTCTAACGATGGTGACGACAGTTTTGCATTTCAAACCCAGCAGTTAGATAAATATGCGGCAGAATCCGTAGACAACATTGCCGACACGAACACAGAGTACGTGCCGTTGATCAAGAAGAAGGCTAAGAAGCGTCGTTTCCCAACGTCCGACCGCGCCGAAAACAGCTTGATCAATACGCAGTGGTTCTACAGCAACTCGGACGCATCGTAACATGCCAGCAAAGAGCAAATCGCAGCAACGCCTATTTGGCCTCATTCATGCTTTGAAGCAGGGCAAGGTGTCAGCGGATGATGTGTCTAGCGAAGTGCAGGACGTAGCCGCCTCAATCTCCGACAAGGATGCTGCCGACTTTGCACGCACAAAGCATAAAGGCTTGCCAACGCGCGTCAAAGAGGGCGCAATGACATTCAGCCAATACCTTGCACGAGGAGAGTCGAATGGATGAAGCACGCAAGCAGTTGAAAGAAACGCTGGCAACCGTGTTCGCGTTCTATCTCAAGGCCGCAAACTTTCACTGGAACGTTGAAGGTCCTGATTTCTTCGAATACCACAAGCTGTTCGAGATGATCTACAACGACGTGTACGGTTCAATTGATCCGCTCGCAGAACAACTGCGAGCTGCAGGAACATACGCTCCAGGCAGCTTCAAGCGTTTTCAGGAGCTATCACAGATCGAAGATGCGCTAGAGCCGCTCTCTGCAAAAGAGATGGTTCAGCGTCTATACGACGATAATGCGATCGTTATCGACTCGCTAAATAAGTCATTCAGCGCAGCACAGAGCCAGAATATGCAGGGACTAATGAACTTCCTTGCAGATCGAATTGACCAACACAACAAGTGGGCGTGGTTCTTGCGCGCTTCCAAGAAAGGTGAATGATCATGAAGAAGTCGGTTAACAAGGCTGCACCTCACAAAGACAGCGGATTGATTTGCCCGTCGTGCAAGTCGAGCGATGTCAAGCAACACTCCGACGGTGAGAAGGAATGCCACGACTGCCACAAAACGTGGGATCACTCAGCTCCAAACAAAGTGAAGGAATCTGACAACATGCAACACGAACCAATGCAGTTCCTCAAGGAACTACTGAACCTCGAAGAGGCAGCAAAGAAGAAGCCACTGAAGAAGGCTGCAAAGGCTGTGTACCACCGCGACTACATGAAGACGCGTAACAAGCCATACCGTAAGTACGATGCGCAAGAGCGCTCAGGAGATTAAGATGGGTCTGAAGCAAGCAACGCGCCTCGACGAAGGCCCTCTCGATTTCATGCGCGGCGCTGCCGGTGCCGCTGGCCAAAAGATCGCTCAGTCTGGTGTTGGTCGTGCGGTCGGTGATGTTGTCAATGCCGGTAAGCAAGCATCTGCTGTCGGCAATCTTCAACAGCAAATCATGCAGTTTGCCAAGACGATCGCCACGATCGACAAGCTGAAGCAGGCTGAGGCAAACGTCGAGGTTCAGGGCAATCGTCAGGAACCAACAATGGACCAGCCAGCCAGCCAACAACAAGACGCTCCGGAGACGGGTGGTGTTGCACAAGCATTCCGTACGCAAGGTAAGCCACGCGTACGACCAGGCAAGTATGGTCATGAGTGGACTTTTGACTCATTCCTTCGTACGCTGTACTCCGATGAGCAAAAGCTGGATGAAGGCGTGATGGACTTCATGAAGGGCGCTGCAGGCGCTGCATGGGGTAAGGCTGCTGCGGCCGTCAAGGAATACGGCGACCGCCCATCGATCGTCAAGGATCTGTATCATGCTGGTAAGGCTGCATCGGATGCTGGTAATGCTCGTCGAACAGAAAAGAAGAGCGCTGAGGCAACTCAAGTGGCGATGAAGCAACTGGAAGGGATCTTAGCACAAATCAAGGCTCTTGGACCACAGGCTGGTAAGCAAGCGATCATGCAGGCTACACAGAAGATGGGTCCTCAAGGTCAGCGAATTGCAAAGATGATCATGGTCAATGCAGGAAAACGAGGCATCAAACTGTGAAGAAACTTGTGGCACTGCTGCTCGTAGCGGCAAGCCCTGCATTTGCAGGTGAAATGACGTTGCCGATTGTTGGCGGAATCGACGGCGATACGATTCGCACGTATCTCAACCTCCCATGTCCGCTATGCAAGGCAGCGGTTCGCATTGACGGAATCGACACTCCCGAAAAGGGTCATCGTGCAAAGTGTGAGAAGGAACATCAACTCGCTCTCCAGGCAACCGAGTTCACGCGTAGCCTGATCGGAACTTCAACGACGATGAAGATTACGAACTTCAGGTGGGACAAGTACGGTGGCCGTATCGATGCTGTCGTGTACATCAACGGCGTCAATCTTGGTCAAGAGTTGATCCTCAGTGGCTTTGCCGTGCCATACACTGGTAGTGGTCCTAAGAAGAACTGGTGCGCTTAACGACCTGTTGACGTTTCACCCTGAAACAGATAAGCTCCCGTTAGACACAATCTACGGGAGCTTTTTCTTATGGGCTGGAAGCTGTTTCTCGACGACGAACGTTGGCCAAAAGAAGATGGCTGGCGAATCATTCGCTCGTCGTTTGACGCAATCGAAACGATCAAAGTGGAGGGGATGCCGCAAGAGATTGCGTTCGACCATGACCTCGGGATTGCGTACAACGATGACGGCGAGTACGAGGACACGTCGATGAGGCTGATCTGGTGGATCATCGACCAACACTACGACGGCAACCTCGAAATCCCGGAAGGGTTCAAGTACTCGGTTCACTCTCAGAATCCCATTGGTGCTGCAAACATCAAGGGACTGATGGATGGATTTCTCAACGACATTGGGAGACTGTGATGAAGCAGTGGAAGATCAAACAGGGCACGACTGCCCGTCTCGTCAACGTCGAGACGGGAACGGAGCAGTCGTTTGAAGTTCGCCAGGATATGGCGTTCGTCAAGAAGGACATCGTGTTCGATCCCGTATCTGAACACGAGGCGAGCGGCCGCGTGATTACTGAGTACGGGTTCAAGTCGGGCAACCTCAAGCAGAGGTTGAAGTACGTCCTCGTTGTCGGTATGCTGAACGTGGAGGTCGAAACCGATGAAGAAGATTAAGTTCAAGTTGACTCTTAGGGTCAAACGTGCGAAAGTTGAGTTCAAGGAAGGACTCGGTGTAGGCGTGCTTGCTTCAGAGGAAGTTGAGTTCACTGTCCCCGACAACGTTTCCGAGACACTCCTTGCAATGAGCATCAACGACCATCGTGACCGCTTGATGCGGGAGAACGTACATGTAGAGGTGGAGGCAATCGAATGAACAAGGTACCCGACGGCTGGAGACCGATGTCGTCTGCGCCGAAGGATGGCACGATCATCCTCGTGTGTGAGTACCCACCAACGGACTGTGGTCCTATTGTGTGGGCAGCAGCGTGGATGAACTGGGTCGGCAACGGACCGAACTGGATCGGCGTAGCCGGCACATCGCGGCTGCCCATTCACCTGATCGACCGCGAACCGGAGACCAGAGCTGTTGGCCTTCCGGTTGGTTGGCGCGAATACCACATCACGCCGTTGTGTTGGAAGCCGCTCCCTCAAGCTGAAGAAGAGGGTAAGCTTCGTCGTCGACAGGGCCAACTCCTGTCGGTCAAATATGGCAAGAGGAAGAAACAATGACAGACGAGTACTACACCGAAGAGCGTGAGCGGCTCGAAGAAGTCCTGGCGGATGCTGTTCGTCGAGGTGATTACTATCTTGAACTCGACGTCAAAGAACAACTGGTCAAGTTGATGGATCGCTATTACACTCCGGAATAAGAGTGCGATAGAAGTCGGCAACGCGTTGTACCTCTTCTACCGTCGCATCATTCTTGATGCGGTTGGCTTTAGCACACACTACAATCACGTTTCCTTGCACGTATCCTCTGTCAGGAATGATCCGATCCAGCGTAGGTGAGTTGTCTTGTTGGTGTGTCTTGCTTCGTTCCAAAGGGACACCCAACACAGGGCAAGTCTCAGGTAGTGAGAGGTCTTGTGGTCGTAGGTCAAACGGCAATCCTTGCTTTTTGGCCCTGCTCCTTGCGGCATAGATCATAAACCGAATGGGATCTCGTTCATGTTTCTGGCGCCGAAGCTCGTTGGCACGCTTTTGATACTTGCGACGATGTTTGCGTTCTATATCGGGGTTCTCTACGCGGTACTGATTCCGATAGGTGCGTCGATGTTCGGAGTTATCGGCACGCCAGTCGATAGCTTTTGACGCCGTACATTCAATACATCCCATCGTAGATACCCATCGAGTCGCAACGTGCCCGTGAGGACACTGTTTGCCCGTGAAGTAAGTTTTGTCTCCGTTGACGATTGCTTGTTTTCGGGTTACTATTTCCATATCCGTATTCCTCTCTGTGTATTTATGTGAAGGGACAGACAAGTATGCGTATCTACCTCGTTGGCGGAGCTGTCAGAGATCACGTGATGGGCGTTGTTCCCAAAGATCGTGACTATGTTGTTGTTGGTTCCACCCCTGAAGAGATGCTTGCTCTCGGCTATGAGCAGGTCGGCGCCAGCTTTCCTGTTTTTCTGAAGGATGGCGAAGAGTATGCCCTTGCTCGCACGGAGCGGAAGACGGGTGTTGGCTACAACGGGTTCGAGACGTTCCATGATCCGAGCGTGACATTGGAAGATGATCTGTACCGTCGCGACTTGACGATCAATGCAATGGCAATGGACCTTGAGACAGGCAAGTTGATCGATCCGTATGGTGGTCAGATCGACATCGCAACTCGCGTGCTACGGCACACAAGCGGCGCATTCGTCGAAGATCCCGTTCGTGTCCTGCGTACGGCACGGTTTGCTGCACGGTACAACTTCGCTGTTGATCCGAGCACGATCGAGCTGATGCGCAAGGTTGTTCCTGAGCTCGACCACGTTCCTGCGGAACGTGTGTTCGCAGAGTTCAAGAAGGGGTTGATGGAAGACCATCCGTACGCAATGATCGAAGTTCTGCGCGATGCAGATGCAGGTCGTGCCAAGTGCATGCAGCCGTACATGCGCGCGTGGCTGATGTCTTCCTTGAAGTGGGTCACATCTGATACGCCGCTGTACGTCCGGTTCGCACTGATCTCGAGTTCGTTCACAGCTGCTGAATACGACACGTGTAAGATCCCAACGGATCTGTCGCGTGTTTCTAAGGCAGTCCACAACAACTTCGATCAGCTGCTGAACTTCGACAAGCTGACGCCGGAGCAAGCGGTTGCGATGTTCGATCATCTTCGCACGTTCAGCGATCCGAAGCACAGCGAACGTGTGTTTGACGTGATCAAATTGTACGTCAGGCACGGCACGAACATCGACTACACAGCGTGGAAGAACACAGTCAACGATCGTGTTCGCGCGGCTGGCTCGATTGATGCTGCAGCAATTGCTGCATCGTGTGCCGATCCATCGAGGATCAAGGCAGCAATCTTCAACGCACGCGTTGCTGCGTTGAGCTAACAAGGGGGTCTTCGGACCCCCTTCCTTTGGTTTGATACTTGACTATTTTGCTGTGGTATTAGATAGTAAATACCCACAGGAGACAACAACATGGCATATTCGACCAAAGTGATCGACCACTACGAGAACCCCCGCAACGTCGGTTCGTTTGACAAGAACGACGCAGATGTTGGGACGGGGATGGTTGGCGCTCCTGCATGCGGCGATGTGATGAAGCTGCAGATCAAGGTCAACCCGCTAACGGGCCTGATCGAGGACGCCAAGTTCAAGACGTACGGATGCGGCTCAGCAATCGCATCAAGTTCGCTCGTCACAGAGTGGATCAAAGGCAAGACGCTCGACGAAGCCGTGACAATCAAGAACACGCAGATTGCTGAGGAGCTTGCGCTTCCGCCTGTCAAGATTCACTGCTCGATCCTTGCTGAGGATGCAATCAAGGCTGCTGTCAGCGATTACAAGGCGCGTCATTGATGATTCACGTAACCGACAATGGGCGCTCCCATATCGAACGGATGTTGAAGCGTCGAGGCAAGGGCGTTGGCATTCGCGTAGGCGTCAAAACAACTGGTTGTTCGGGGTTGGCGTACGTTCTCGAGTACGTCGATCATCCAACTGATGCCGATCTCAAATACGACCACGGAACCGTTCATGTGTTCTGTGATCCCAAGCACTTACCGTACCTTGAGGGGATGACAATTGATTTTGTCAAGCAGGGACTGAACGAGGGGTTTCAGTTCATCAACCCGAAGGAACGCGACAAGTGTGGGTGCGGCGAGAGTTTCCGCGTGTAGGGCATAAATATCGGGTCACTTTTTGAGGAACCACTATGCCAACAATCACATACGCACACGCACTCGCTGCCACGGTCTACCACGTTGGTGAAGACACAGGTGTTCGCGAAGCTGTTGTCAAGTCTCTAGATGCTGAAGTAAGGTACGGCAACACTTCGCTTCAGTACAACATCGCTTACACGAACGCTAGGTACGGTTCGGCGATTGTCAGCGAAGCAGATCTGTTTGCAGATCCTGAAGTAGCGTTGGATGAGTTTCAATCTCGCTACCTCACCTAACCTGTTGACTTCCTAAAAAGGAACAGAGACAGTACACACATCGGTCAACTTTTCGACCTCAGCCATAAATACCTTCACGCCCAATTGTGGGCACAACTTTCAAGAGCAACGAAATGAACTTCAACACTGTGATTACCGTCAAGGCAGCCACAAATGCGATCAAAAAGTCGCAGGGGTCTCTTCGTAGCTAACGAAACGCAAAGTTAACACAAGAGCCCCGCAGAGAAATCTCCGGGGCTTTTTTGTTAGCTGATTGTGACCAAACTCTTCGATTCCGCGCATCCAAGACAGTGAATGCCGGCAAGAACGATCACGAACAGTTCGCTCTTTTACAATTTGACGTACGTTTTCCGCCAGACACCGAATTGGTTGCGGTACCGGACTTTTAATCCGGCGGCATCTTTGCCCATGTGGGTTCGAGCCCCACCTGGCGGACATACTACATGTACTTTGCTCCGGCGTGACCGGAGTTGGTAACGGGCCCGGCTGTTAACCGGAGACACGCGCGAGCGTTTCGCAGGTTCGATCCCTGCCGCCGGAGCAAAGTACATCTTTTGGGGGTATGGTGAAATGGCTATCATATCTGGCTCTTACCCAGTCGTTCTGAGTTCGAATCTCAGTGCCCCTACCAAGCTAACTCTTAACTGTCTCTAAGAGTTCGTGTCCTATAAATACCTCACGAGGAGTATGTACATGGATACGAAATACTGCGGAGCAGGTAAGCATCACGTTAGTGTCACCAATTTTCACAAGAAGGGGGCATCTCTCCAACCGAACTGTCGGGATTGTCAAAATGCACTCAATCGTGCACGATATGCTGCCAACAGCGAAACACACAAAGTTCACGTTCGGAGGAACAAAAAAGAACGAATACAACGGTTTAATGAGTGGAAAAGGACGTTGGCTTGTTCAATCTGTAATGAAAACTTCACCAAGTGCCTCGATTTCCATCATCTCGACGCAAACATGAAGGACTTCCAAATTTCAGACGTTGTAGGTGATGCTAGCGTCGAGCGGATGAAAGAAGAGTTAAGTAAATGTGCAGTGCTGTGTAAAAACTGCCACGTAAAGGTTCATGAGGGTGAGATTACATCACCGTTGAGTCCACTATTGAAAGAACAGATTACCATTTGCTGAGTAGCTCAGAGGCAGAGCAATCGGTCGATAACCGATAGGTCGAGATTTCGAAATTCTCCTCAGCAACCAATCCTCGTGTAAGGATCCACGCGCCGGCCGGGTCTATAGTAGGGAATGCCACTTTCGACGGTGGCCGCGAGGGCCAAGATACTTTGCTGCATAAACTTTGATGGTGAAGCCCTCTCTTGTAAGGAGGCGGAAGGCGGTTCGAATCCGTCATGCAGCACCAAACCAACCAATAGGAGGATGCTATGTCATCGCTAAACGCAGAACCAATGGAGTACCGCGGCGCTCTGTAAACGGAGTGTCGCCAAAGTTCAAGAAGAAGGCGCTTCTCTACAAGCACTTCGGTTCAATGTTCGGCAACTTCGACTTCAGTGATGAATCGATGCTGAGCTTGTACAATCACGAGAGTTATGGCACGGAGCTGAGACCTGGTGAGAGCACAACGAACGGATACGTGATAGGGAAGAAATGGCTGAATTGGCACATCACGAACTGGAAGCACGGGCTGGTCGAAGGATCAATCACGCGGCTTGACTTGGAGCGCGACATCCCTGATGTTGAAGGCTACAAGGAAATGATCGAGATGGTGCTCAAGGAAGCCTACATTGGACAAACGTGGTCCTCAATGAAGGACTACGGCTCTTGGTGGGAGGTTAAGCCTCCCAAGTGAGGTTTAGCATGAAAGCATCTGTACGTGAGAAGTTCTTCACAAACACAGACGACACAGGCAGGTTCATGGTGTACTCATCGCGAACAGGTCGGCAATACTTCGTTGAGCCAATCGGCACAGTGAAGACAAACTGGGGCAGCATCGACCCGGCAACGGGAGAGATGATGCACAAGAAGGGTGACGGCAAGTACAGGGGGTCGATTGACGCCAAGGACAGCCTGATCACCGAGGAAAACGGGTTCAAGAACATTCGTGAGCTTGGCGTGGGTGTCAGCCCGCTACATGCGATCGATGTGATTGATGCACAGTATCCTGACAAGGCGTGAGTGGCTAATGCACAAACAGTGTCCTAGGTTCAGCTGGGTCACTTACGCAACTAGTTGCCTTTCTTTCGAAAGGCAACTACAATGGGGGCAGCAGAGGACTGCGGGTGCGCCTTGCAAGCACACTGACTACAACGGTTCGATACCGTGGGCCTCCACCACTACAGAAGGGAAAGAAGATGGGAACGTTCATTTTGCTGGTCATCACGACCGTCCTCGGCTGGGCAATCGGTCACTTCGCGTTCGACGCAGGTGTGATCGGAGCCGTAATCGGTTTTGTGGTTGGCGTGCTGCTCCGAATTGGCGCAGCAGAAAACATCGGCGATCTGTTCAGCTGAACAACCTGGGGGATTAGTATAGCTGGGAAAACACTGCGCTTGCACCGCGGAGTCTGGGGTTCGATCCCCCAATCCTCCACCAAGGAAACACGATGTACACAGAGATTTTGATGGATGGTGTTCGATACTTCATCCGCACAGAAGTTCTGAAGAAGAATGCTGTTGATTTTCGTAGCTCGCTCACGCTAACCGCGTGGTCGGATTATGTGATCAAGGGCAATCAGCTTGTCAAGAGCCGATATCCAGTTGAGGATTTGATCCGCAACTACGTCGGATTGTAACCCATAGCTCCTTAACTCAATGGTAGAGTGCCGCGTTGACATCGCGGATACACAAGTTCGATTCTTGTAGGAGCTACCACAGAAAGATTCAAATGATTGAATACCTTGCAGCACCATACGGTCATCCCGACCCCAACGTCCGAGAGCAGCGTATGCGTACCTTCTACCAGTGGGACGCAAAGCTGTCACTCGACGGGCACTATCTGGTGTCGCCTCTCTACAAGGTGGAGACGGCAAAACACGGTGACGTGCCCGACACGTGGGCCTATTGGGAGCAGTACTGTTATGAGTTGCTCGCAAGGTGCGATCGTTTGATCGTATTGAAGATCGATGGATGGGACACGTCGAAAGGCGTGACCGGTGAGATCGAGTACTGTCGTAAGCACGGCATTCCGATCACATACATCGATGTGTGAGATACATGCAGAGGTAGGCAAATTGGTAAAGCCGCCGCCCGTGTGGGGCGGAGACGACTGGAAATAGGTTTGGCTAAGACGCAACAATCCTGGCGCCGGGAACTGCCGATAGACCAAACAGTAAAGCAAGTCACCTGGTGGTTCGACCCCATCTCTCTGCACCAACAAACTGTTGCGAAGTGAGTAGATACTTCGTTTTGGTAGCTTAGTCGGTTAAAGCGCTGGCCCCGCATGGAGCCGGAGATCGTTGGTTCGAGCCCAACCTGAAACACCCAAATCCTTCTTCTTGCGACATTCAACTCAGTTTGTCATGCTCCTATAGTACAGTGGTAGTACAGATCCTTGGTACGGATCAGACACAGGTTCGATTCCTGTTGGGAGCACCAAAGAGGAGGCGACATGCTAGGTTATCCCGTACACATGATTGAGCGCGACAGTTGGTCTGGTCCTGAAGACGGTGGCTACCTCGTGTTCAACAGCGAAGCTGCTCGGACTGCATACGTGCACAGTCAAACGAAGGACCGCAAAGGTCCAGCACCTGAGTTCTACGTTCAGTACGACAACCTTCCACCGTTTGAGCTGCTTGCAGAAAGTGTGAAGCGGTTCAACGATCAGGGATACTTCTACACGCCTCAGTTGACGAAGAAGGTGCAGGTTGTATGAATGTTGAGCATGTGTGGTCAACAGCAATCCTTCGAGGGGTAGTTGAAGACCAGCAGTTCCTTGACCAACTGCTACAACACATCCTCCAGGATCCCGACGCAACAGCAAGTGATGCTGCGGACAAGACGCGCGACAAGATCGACATCGCTCTTGCGAACAACGATCCGCTGTTCATTGCGGCGCGTAAGCATGTCAGCCAACACGTTGATGCATACTTCAAACATGCATACGGTTTGGAACGTGTACCGTACAAACTAGAGATGTTCTACCTGCTTCACACGCAAGGAAGACATGTCAAGTATCACAACCACAAAGGATCGACGTTGACGGGTGTGTTGTACATCAACGTCCCAAGCGGTGACCTAGTTTTGCTAGATCCACGTGTCAACGCAAACCGACACGTGATCAAACAAGTGCTCGATACTGGGCACTTTGATTCAGTTGACATCAAGCCGAAACAAGGCGAGATTGTCGTGTTCCCATCATACGTGTATCACCTCGGCATGCCTAACAGCTCGCCGCTACCGCGAATTGTGTTCGTGTTCGATGTGATGCCAGAAGAGTAATGCCCGGTGAGTGCAGCAGGTGAAGCCACCTCTCCTACAAAGAGGAAAATGCAGGGTTCGAGCCCCTGACCGGGTACCAAATGCGTCAGTAGCTCAGTGGTAGAGCAGTCCTCCCTCATGGCGAAGGGCCTAATTGCCGGGACAGAGGGGTAGCGCGATATCCCCTCAGGACATGCCGTTGGTTCGAGTCCAACCTGATGCACCAATATGCTCCGTAAACTTTGCTGGTGAAGCCTTCCTTCGTACGGAAGCGGAAGGCGGTTCGAATCCGTCACGGAGCTCCAGTTACCAATTATGGGTCTGTCGTCTATTGGTAAGGCCGTCTCTCGATAAGGGACAGAATGAGGTTCAATTCCTTGCAGACCTACCAAACTGCTGCGTAGTGCTTACGGTTACTTCACTGTTAATGAAACCAACACCGTGGTGCGTTCTTGTCTCAGTTTGACAAATGTAGTACAGTTCGCTTGTCTAGTTGATAGGTTGAGCGCGATTGAATTAGTGAGCCAGATGTCTCGTATGACGCTGTGTCATATCACTAAGGAGAAAGCAATGCAATACTTTGGATGCTGGGCGAACAAGCAGGACGTAGAAAATGACTTCTCGATCAACTCGGAAGAGTTGAAGGGAGCGAAGGTTCACGTGGCGTACTATGGCCAAGGCGACTACGAGGGGACGGCATTCGTGTTGTTCTCCAAGGGTGGCAAGCTGTGGGAAGTCAACGGAAGCCATTGCTCGTGTTTCGGTCTAGAAGGTCAGTGGGATCCGGAGGAAACGACGGTTGAAGCACTGGCACATCGACTGGAGCACGGAACATGCTTCTACGGGTACGGAGACGAGGGAGCGGCCCTGGCTGCAATCCAGCGTTTCTGCAAGCGTCGCAAGACGTAAACAAAGAGCACTTCGGTGCTCTTTGCAATTCCGCCTTAGCTCAGAGGTAGTAGCAACTGACTGTTAATCAGTGGGTCCCTGGTTCGATCCCAGGAGGCGGAGCCAAACAAAACGTACGTCAAGTTGACAGGCAGCGATTGCTTGTAGTACAGTTCTCACGGGTGTGTAGCTCAGTTGGCTAGAGCGACTTTGGACCTGAAATGCGTGACGTCCGCACGACAGGCCTTCTCACTGGACGCAGTGCTGATGACAAAAGTAGGTCGTAGGTTCGAGTCCTTCCACATCCACCGAATGGCCGGGTAGCTCAGGGGTAGAGCAGCGTCTTGATAAGGCGAAGGTCGATGGTTCGAGACCATCTCTGGCCACCATTCATAGAGGAGAACACGTGCGCAACATCGTTGAATACCCACTCCAGCCTGCGGAGGTCCACGATGCAATCGGTCGTGCGATTGACAGGTACGCGGCGCTGAAAGAAATTGGTGGCCTCGACGGTTACGCTCTCCACATGGTTCGTCAGTTCTTGCTGACGCAACCGGAAGCATTCGAGCAATTCCTCAAGGAAAACCCGCTGCTATGACACTCCCCCGCCTTCCGTACGATGCTGTGACCGAACAAGAGGTCCGCCAGTACTTCATCACACGTGCCCTCCAAATGGCGCCACACGACATCGTGTGGCTCGGAGACTTGTCTCAACCGAAGGAAGGCTGCTTCCTCACACACTTCTACGACACGGCGCAAGACCAGCGGTACGTGTCGTTCTACGTCACCGCCCCTCACCGAGGGAAGGGACTGGCGGTTCGTGCTGTCAAGTACGCTTCTGAACCAATCATCACCATCTCCGACTGTGGGATCGTTGACTTCCTCGTCAACGTCGGAGCCGACTTCCGCCTTGTGACGGGGGTGTTCGATTCGATCGCATATGAGCTGATCCAGAAAGAATACGGCGATCAACGCGCAAAGCGGAGCCAAGTTCTGCTGATGAACCACATCGACGAAGGGCTGTACGTCCTGGCAAAGATCGGCGCGTCGGAGGACGCAAAGCGCGCCTACTGTCTGCATCCGCTTGTTCAAAACGATCCAGACCTGGCGAAGAATTTCGATGCGGTGGCGAAAGCAATGGAACACAACCCCAGGCAATTGATGCTCGCACTCGAGTACCGCAACATCGCGAACAACTGGTTGAGCGACAAGGTGTGGTTTGAGAATGGTCTCCATCCCCACATGACGTGGGCCAAGCCACCAGTCCTCAGTCCGCTCAAGGAAGTCAACGCCATGTTGATCGCAGACAAGATCCAGAACTACAAGGACTTCATCATCTACCACAAGGGTAAACACCCCCGTTCGGACGAACTGGATACATACTTCCAGGTGTGGTTGCGAGCACTGGGCGTTGACAATTTCCAGTGGTGGTTTGACAATCTGTCCTCAATCGTTCCTAAACGTTTCACCTAACAAGGAGAGTCTCATGCTGTAGGTTTTCGAAAATGCCGTTATCGTGTTCCACTTCAACAAGGCGCACCTCGCCGACCCGTCGATTCCGATGTGGACGTTGAAGATCAAGGGCGAGTCCCACTACGTCACTCACGTCACTGTGAAGCCGAACGTTGGATTCAGCACGAAAGAAACACCTGACAATCCACACACCAAGGGCGCCATCAAGATGAAGGCAAACTGTCGGATTTTCAATAACGAGCAAGGAGAGCCTGAAGCGGAGATTTACTGACCATGCTGGCAGAGAACTGGACATACACGATCACGGAAACGCCCGAAGGGATGCACACCGTGATCACCAGCAAGGATGGTCTGAGAACGAAGGCGTTCTTTCAGGCGTGCCATGGTGACGCAGCGCGAGCAGCGCTATGCTATCACATGGACCACCTGTCGGACGAGAACTACGATGGATTCTTCCCACGTCCACGCGAAAAGAAGGCAAAGGCTACGTAATCAGGTAGCCTCGTTCCCCGCCGGGGAATGATGACGAACTCATCTGTGGCCTGCTGCCGAGCCTACGAGCAATCGCGTCGTAAAACGATTGACGCGATTGCTCTTTTGCTGTGAAGAAGAACGCAACGCTGGGACGCTTCTGCTTGAACTCTCGCATCATCGCAACAACTGTCGCGAACACCTGACCAGCGTTTCCCGTCTTGGTCAAGTCGTATTTCACAGGCTGACCCTTGACGAACATACCAAACTCAACTATCCACACGTCGTCAATTCCCGTGGTGTTGAAGCCGTATCCTGCGAAGTCTACATCAACGGTTTCAGGATCAAGGTCGATCTTTGTCATCATCAGCAGATACAGCTGGTCGCCGACAGTGAACTCCCCCTCCACATAGTCGCCTAGCGCTTCGACCCATTTCCAGGCACCTGGTTGATTGAAAAGTTCGTTGACGAGCATCATTACTCCCGTGTATAGTTGCGCTGTTATTTATTGGGAAGCAGTGACCTTGTGGCGTGGGGACAAGCCATATCCCTTCGAAGACGCGAGTTCACGCGAGTCTGTGGAGCACAGCCGAGTACACCGATGAGCCGAGGCGAACTGAGTAGCTGTTGACGCGAGGCGGTAAAGGTCGAAAGACGCGATAATCTCTTGGAAGACAGGCGATGGCTTTGAAGCAGGCACAGATGTTACGCACGCCGGTGCTAGGCCGGTGGCACTGCGACTCATAAATACCGATGCCCCCGCCGGTGGAGCGGAGACAGGCCTTCTAAGCCAGTTTTTGCAGGTTCGAATCCTGCCGGGGGTGCCAACGGGAGTTGCGGTATGAAGCTGATTGACATTACACTGATGGAAGCGATCTACAAGGGTAACATCGGCATGATGGAGATGTTCCGCTTCCACCAAATCGCAACACCGGAAGAAAAGCAGCTGATGAAAGACCTACTCGCAGCTGACAAGCAAGAGGAAGCATGGGAGCTCCTCAAGCGTGTAACGAAGGTCGAACTGAAGTGAAAGAGAGATCCAACATGAAGACAATTGTCGAAATCCACTCCGCAGAGGGCGGTGACGATAGCAAGTTGTTTGTTAAGGATCTGGCGCACGCTTACATCAAGCTCGCACAGCGATTCGGCTGAATCGCTCGTGTTGTGTCAGATACCCCAGGCGAGATTCGGTTAGAGATTACCGGTCACGATCTGGCGCAACTTAACAACGAACCTGGCGGCCACAGGCTGCAGCGAGTCCCACCAACTGAACGACGAGGTCGTGTGCATACGTCCACTGTGACGGTTACCGTGATCAACACCGATCAGTTTGCTCAACCAAACTACGACGAGATCGATCCTTCGGATTTCAAGATCGAGTGGTACTCAGGTACGGGCGCAGGTGGACAGCATCGCAACAAGCACCAGAACAGCATTCGTCTAACGCACCTCCCAACGGGACTCGTTGAAACGGCTCAATGCCGTAGTCGCGAATCATCCCACAAGGAGGCAATGGACAACATGATCAAGACGCTGCGCAGCAATGCAAAGTACGCTTCGATCATCGCACAGTCGATTGAGCGTAAGAGACAGATGGGTTCAGGAATGCGTGGCGACAAGGTACGAACGTACCGGTTCCAAGACAACATCGCTACCGACAACCGCACCGGAAAGAAAGCTCCGCTGTCCAAGGTTATGGACGGCTACTTTGAACTGTTGTGGTAAGGATTCAGTATGTTGCAATATCCAAGCATTTTGGGCTGGAAGAAGGCCCCTATCGGTAAGTCGTGCGTCGCGTTCAACAAGTATGATGGCTCTAACCTTCGCTGGGAATACTCTCCCAAACAAGGGTGGAACAAGTACGGGACGCGTCGCTGCATGTTCGACAAGAACACCCCTTTGTACAACCAAGCGATTGAGTTGTTCCAAGATCAGATGGGTGGCGCAATCGTTGAGACGGTCAATCATGCGTTTGGTCGTAAGGTCGAGCGGATCACCGCGTTCACCGAGTTCTTTGGTCCATCGAGCTTTGCGGGGTTCCACGAACATGATGAGCCAAAGCAGCTGAAGCTGTTCGATGTGTTCGTGTTCAAGAAGGGATTCATTCCGCCAAAGCAGTTTGCCAAACTGTTCGGTAGGCATGACTGGACAGCAGAGGTCGTGTACGAAGGGAATATGAGCCGTGAGTTCATCGAAGATGTCCGCAACGGTAAGTACCCGGTGTATGAAGGTGTGATCTGCAAGGGTGACGATTGGACTGCCAAGATCAAGACGTTGGAGTTCCTAAATCGCCTACGGGATACTCACGAAGGCCTTTGGAACGAGGAGAAGGATGAATGAGCAACCACGCGTGGAAGACTGTCGACCAACTGATCCGGGAGTACAACCAGCTGTATGAGGCTGGAGCCGACGGTGACGTGCTGTACGAAAAGGGCGTTGAGATTCAAGTCGCTCGAATTCGTGATGAGATCGACAGAGAAGTGTACGAGCAGGCGCTTGCGCAGGCTCAGAAGTGAAAAGAGCCTCTTCGGAGGCTCTTTTTGTTACGCTTGGTTGCTCAGTCGCGTTGCTGCGAGAGCATCGCCAGCTGTTACGGTGTTCGCTGCATCAACCTTAGCCAGCATCCGTTGCAGTGCACCGCGGACCTTGTTCAGGTTGACGAATGTTGCAGACATCCACTTCTTCTTGTCGGCAGGGTCGGTCATCTTGTTGACGATTGCGAGAGCGCGCTTGCACGCATCGAGCCGTTGAATTAGTTCGTCCATTGAGATATCATCAGGCAGCTGGACCACCTCGTTCAAAAGGGTCAGCGTCTTTTGGTCATCTTCGGCCAGAGTTGTTGTTGGCAGCCCAGCGAGCTGCTTCATGCGTGTAAGGTCCATTAGTTTCTCCCAGAGGGTTGTCATGTATTTATACACGTGTGACTCTAACCCCCTGAGAGAACCGTTTGCTGAGAAGTGTACGATACACACCTGGGAAGGTTAGGTTGTTGACTCGGCACCAATCTCTTAAAGCAACAACACATTCAACGGGTCGTCCGTCCTCAAACTCAACCATCCAACTTTGTGCGTGCGGGTTTCCACTACCTGTGTTACGCACAGACATTTGTTCCCGTACTGATGTAGGAACAACCTTCCCGCGATGAGCCGCCCCCAGTCGGGAACGATGTTCTGGTGTACGATTTGAATTGTATGCGGATATCTTGGCACGCACTTCAGGTGTATTGTGTGTGATTTTCTTTGTTGCAGACATCTTTGCTCGTGTTTCACTGGATATTACTTTACCGATGTTTTGCTCTCTTGCAGCCTGACTCACACGTCGCCGGATTTCATCATAATCTCGCGCCGTAAGTATGCGACGCTGATAAGGATTGTTGCGCGTAAACATAAGCAGCGCAAAAGACATCTTACGTTTGTGCTCGCCTGTTGTCATTCGAACCAGTAGCTTATGACACACAAAATGCTCTCTTGGCGTTAATTTCACAAGATTGTTGTGACTGTTGCCACCACCTAGACTCTTCGGTAAAATATGGTGACGCTCAAAAGTTCCATCAATCGTACGCGTCTGTGCCCGATTGATGATGTTGATGTACCATCTAGTGTACTTGTTGGTCAAAAACATAAACTTCCTCCTTGGACTTACTTATGCTTTATTTATTCATCGATTGTGAGTTCACTGATTTCAAGCAGATGGACCTGATCTCACTTGGAATTGTGTCGGAAGACGGTAAGCACGAATTCTACGTCGAGATCACCGATCACATCGCAGATTATCGATCTGATTTCGTCAATCAGGTTGTTATTCCGCTGCTTGATACCGCAAAATACGGCAAGTCCTACCAATGGGCTGCACTACATCTACGTGAATGGCTTGACGCCCTGCCGGCTGATCAGATCACCGTTGTCGTTGACTATGTTGGCGATTGGCATCTGTTCAGCGAGATGTTGAAGGTCCAACCCAGTTCAAAGAAACTCAATGCGCAACTACTCAACCACTCCTTCCTGCACATGCTGCATTCGCGGGGAATCCACACTCAGGAGGGTCTAAACCGAGGGTTTGCGGCGCTGACTAACGAGATGTCGAACTATTTCTCGATCGATCCTCGGCAGCACCACGCTCTCGTTGATGCGAAGGCAAATCGGTATGGGTGGGTAAAAGGTTATGAGGCGGCAAAATGAGCAAGAAAAGCGTAGCAATTGTGGGGTTCGGTTTGATTGGTCGTGCAATTCACCAAATGCTTCAGGGCAGCACGAACATCTCTCCAACACCATTCGACATCCGTCCAATTCCTGGCGTGTTCCAGATTGCTGGGACAGATGACGATTTCCACCGTATCGCTAGCGAGTACGACGCGATCGTCGTGGCAACACCGTACACGTCGAACATCGCAATTGCCGACGCATGTGGGTACTTCAACACTGCGTACTTCGACATGACCGAAGACGTTCGCGTCACAGCACACGTCAAGGAGCTTGCAAGCCGAGTTGGCGGCTGGTTCATGCCTCAGTGCGGGCTGGCACCAGGCGTCGTCAGCATCATTGCCGCCAATCTTGTTCGTAAGCTCGGCGATGCAACGAACAAGCGTGTTGAGATTCGCGTTGGCGCGCTGCCGAGGTCGACAAACAACCACGCAAAGTACTACCTGACGTGGTCGTCGGAGGGGCTGATCAACGAGTACAACAATCCGTGTCATGCGATCGTTGATGGTCGTCCGGTCGATCTCCTTCCGCTGGAGGGACAGGAGCAGGTGACAATCGATGGTGCAACATACGAAGCGTTCAACACGTCTGGCGGTCTTGGTACGCTCCGTGAAACGATGGCGGGCGTCGTTGACAATCTCAACTACAAGACGATGCGGTATCCTGGCCACCGTGACTACTTCCACTTCCTGATGCATGATCTCGGACTGTCCAAGCGGATGCCTCTGCTGGTTGACGTCCTCAACCAGGAAGTTCCCCACGTAACCGACGATGTGATCGTGATTGCGATCAACGCGTCTGGCAAGGAACAGTCCGAGCGTGGATGGATCCGCGGCGAGCAGTACCACCGCAAAATTTACGGCCAACACGGACTGTCTGCAATCCAACTGACGACTGCTGCAGGACTGTGCGTCGCAGTTGACTGGTGGGCTCACTCAACTCAACCGCATCCAACTGGTTTCTGCCACAGTGAAGACATCCCGTGGGAGTTCTTCACACAGTCTCCGTTCTCTCAACCGTACCTGTCATAAGGAACTACCATGTCTGCTGATCAAACCGTTGCTCCGTATGTGTTCGTCGTTGACACTGACCAATACTCTGGCAACTTCGAGCGACCGATGGTCGCGTTCATGACCGGCGCAGTTGGTGAATGTGAAGTCGGTAACACAGAACAAGAGCTGTTCGAAGAGAACGGCGAATTTGTGGAGCTTGCTGATAAGACCTCAAGTCAACCCGATGAAGACGGTTGCTATCGCCCTGCAGCGATCTGGACGACGCCCGGACGGTACAACGACGGCAACGGCAAGCATTATGACGGTGAGCCGAAGGAACGTGGACGCTTCCCTGCGTACGAATCCGTTGCAGTGTTCTTCGACGAACGCCCAACGGCTGAGGAGATTGAGTTCATGAAGCGCCGTGCTGCACAGTTCGTTCAATACTGGCACGACGAGGCGCCGTGGTATCGCAAACACGTCCCAATGATTGCGATCCGCGGATTCCGGATGATTGAACAGCAGGTGACGACCAAAGAAACCGCCGTGTAAATACCTCCATGAGCAAACCAAAGCAAATCATCGTCATGCGCAAGGACCTGAACATGCGCAAAGGCAAGATCGCTGCACAGGCAGCGCATGCCTCAATGGCCGTCGTCCTTAACGCTGGCCGCTACGATCGTGGCTACAACGACGACAACGAATGCACCGGTGCGACGTTCCTGTTGGTTATGAAGCCTGACGACGCAATGTCTCAGTGGCTACAAGGTGCATTTACGAAGGTGTGCGTGTATGTCAACAGCGAACAAGAGCTGTTTGACGTATACAACGCTGCTCTCCAGGCAAAACTCCCTGCTGCAATGATCAAGGATTCCGGGCTAACGGAATTCAACGGCGTTCCAACGAACACGTGCTGTGCGATCGGACCCGCCTTTCCCGAAGACCTCGCCCGAATAACAGGCCACTTGCCACTGCTGTGAGTCTTTGGGAGGGTTGCTAATGTTGGCCGTAGGGCGGGCCTTATAAACCCGTAGAGCACCGTCTAGATGAGGCGGGGTAACGTGGGTTCGATTCCCACCCCTCCTACAAACACAGGTCACAATCCCTAGCGCATAAATATGCTCCATACACGGAGAAATACATGCGCTTTCATGACCTTCTACACATTTTCGATCGTACGATCCTGACAGAAGCCAACGTTTACAACGTTGATGTGTCGTACAATGGCTTTAGTCTGTCGAAGTTTCTGAAGCCTTACCTTGCCAACGTTGGTGAGGCAAGTCAAAAAGCGCTGCAGAAGAAGCTTGCTCGTCTGTTGATGAACAACGAGAAGTTCCTCAAGCCGGTAACAAAGCTCCCCGACGACGCGCCTGATTGGGCAAAAGCCGCACTTCAGCAGGGTCAGCTGATGTACTTCCAGCCAAATGACGAACTGGAAGGCGCTGTCGAACACATTTCCCACTACGTTGCTGCCCTTGAGCAGGATGAGAAGAGTACTGATCCGAACAAAAAGGCAATTGCTACACGTGAACTAGCTGGTGTCGCGAAGGCAGAAACGCTCGAACTCCTCGTTACAAAGTCAAACGAGTACTTCGCACGCGGCACAAAGAAGACAGCCGCAACTCTGGAAGGCACAACGCACATTTTCGACGGCGCAAACGGATACTCGTGGTACCGTCTTGATACGCTGGAAGCATACAAGCGCGAAGGTAAGGTTCTCCAGAACTGTATCGGCACACACTGGGTTCCGTCCAAGGCTGACCGAATCTACGTGATGAAAAGCAACAACGGCGACACGAACGTTGCTATTCGTACAGACGTCAACAACACGATTCAGGAAGTCAAGGGTAAGAACAATAAGCCACCGGTTGCGCGCTACATGCCTCCCGTTGCTGAGCTGATCAATCACATGAAGTGGAAGGTTCAGGGCAACGGTGCGTCAGATATTGCTCGTGCTGGTTACATGTTTCACGAAGGTGTCCTGTACTCCCGCGCCGACGCTATCGAAAAGTTTGTTGCTCGAAAGACCGTAATCACGGGTGATGGGTACACAATTGACGAACTGTCTGCACCAAAGATGGATAAGCAGACCCGCGCACACCTGCTAAACTACAGCATGTATGATGAGGTCGCGCATGTATACTCGTTCGTTCAGGGCGGCTCGCCTCTAATCACAGCAAACGTTTCGGCAGGCGGCGAACTGAAGCAAATCCGTCCTGTGATGGGCGAATTGGAAGTCAACGACCGCAAGAACAGTCCTGTGCTGAAGTTCATTCGTGAACTGATGCATTCTGGTCGCGTACGCTCGTTTGGCTATGAAGCACAAAACTTTCTCAAGCATCGCGCTGGTGTTTCATACGATGAGTTGAAGAAGGACTTCCGTAACATCGGCTCTGTTCGTGAGCTGAAGGACATTGATACACCAGATCACCGCCGCGAACTATCTCCTGAAGATACAGCCGCAATGCGCGAGGCAATCTCCGACTGGATCTCGGAAGACCTACGTAAGTCGAATCCTGCTTGGCTCCGTGACGTCAAGACAGCACACATCAACGTTCTTAAGGGAACGTTCACGCGTGGCTACGGAGACAACGAAGATCGCCACACGCCTGTTCAGGTTGCTCTCGTCAACAGTGAAGGCAAGGCGACACTGCTAACGATCAGCGTTGGCCAGCGCTCTCACGAAATCACCGTTGAACGTGGTGGGTTTGGTATGCGCCCTGACCCTGAACGCTACTACAACAAGAAGCGCGACGACACAACTGCGGAGTCGTGGGTCGCGATGGCTAACGAGAAAGGGTTCGAACTTCCCACGACATTCCTCATCTCGAACGGCATTGTCAAGCAGGACGACAAGTATGTGCCGATCCGCTTGTCGGAGCTAAAGAGCGATCAGAAGTCGGATGGTTCGCAGGTGTTTGACCTGAGTAAGTATGAGGGTGTTGATCGTCTAACGGCAATGATGTCCGTTGCACAGAAGCTATCGGGTAGCTCATCGTCGCAATTCCTAACAGACCTGACGGGATTCGTCAAGAGCATGATGTCAAACCGTTACTACTACGGCGACCTACCTGACGAACCTGGAATGATGACACCAGCTCAGATTGAACGATGGATTGGCAAAACGTTTGCAGGCAAAGTACCCGACAGAGTCGTTCGCACGAAGCTAGACGTTGAGGGTGGTAGCGATCAGAACGTTACGCTGTTCATCACAGGCAATCGCGTCGTCCGTATCGGCGATTCGTACGGCAAGCGACACGCAACGGATGCCGCAGCGCACGAAGCGCTTGCTCGCGCATTCAACAAGCTCGCAAAAGACCTCAACGTTGTGTTTGATCCACGTGCGATGTCCGACCACGAACTCGCTCTGATTGACGGTACCGTCGAGACGGAACATTCCGTTCGTGCTAAGGAGATCGAAGCAGAATACAGCAAGACTCCTTTCCGCTCTGTTCGGTTTGAAGATGGTACAGAAATCAAGCGAATGCCAGGCCGTGACTTTGTTGACATGGTGTCTGTCGGTATGGGTAAGGTTTCTGGTGGCATTGGCGGTCTGGAACGAGGCGCCCGAGCATTTGAAATCGAAAAGGACGGCCAGACTGTAGGTGCATTCACTGTCAACGCGGCAAACGTGTTCCAGCAACTGTATGGCTTCAACAAGAAGCGTTACAAGGGCGACTACAAGCCGCCTAAGCCGAAGCACCTGTCCGGCCGCGATATGCCCAACCAGTCTACCAAAGACTCAGAGCTGATGAAGTACATTAGCTCCGCAGCAACGAAGCTCGGCTACACGTTGAAGTCACCCGAGGATGTGCCAATCGCTAAGCCGCTAGGAACAGCTCACAAGTTGCTTCGTGCTCTTGCAGCGGCACCCGAACCACTCGCACGCACGCAAGCATACAAGGTTGCAGGCGCTGCAGCAACAATGAACGGTTGGGAAACCCTGCCGACGCCTCAGGACCGTCGTCTGTATGACGCTGGATTCATCGCGATGTCGAAGACGGGTAAGAGCTACATGTTGTCGATTACGCAACGTGGTCGTGAAGCCCTCAAGCAACTTGCCGCAAAGAATGCTGTTCGTCTGACCCCTGCATACAAGAGCGTTCGTGTTCTTGGTGACACAGAAGAGTACCAACGTCCACAAGCCGCAGCGGCCGCACCAGCGGCCGCTGCACGTCCAGCTGCCGCGCCAGCGGCTCGTGCTGCTGCTCCTGCAGGTGACGCAGGTGGTGGCACTAAGGCGGAACGTGCACAGCGTCTATGGGATGCGGCTGTTGCTGCAGGTGCTGTTCCAACGCGTGCTGAGTTCATTCGCAAGCTAGTTGATCAAGTTGGTATGACGCCAGCCGGCGCAGGCACGTACTACCACAACATCAAGACAAAGCACGCTCGTGCTCAGGGACAGGTGGCGGAAACGTTCACGTTCCTAGACTTCTTGATGTACATCGACGGGTAACAAAAAAGGCCGCTTGAAGCGGCCTTTTTCATTCCAGCCGATCGCTCGGCCACGCGTACAAATACTTCCCGTACGCATCCTTGACAAGCAGAACTTGGACATCACCAACGTCGTACAGACGTGTGTCAGCAGTGTAGCCAGGCATCACTTGTTCGAAGTCTACGGTGTCGGACGATGACAGTTCACCGTTGTCGACAACCCACTTTGCAGCAGCATCAACTTCCTTCGCAGAGTTTGGTCCGCCGCCCAGATTGGCGATCATCTGAATCTCATCGACGGGTGTGTCCGTGTACTGAGCAAACAGTTGCGATGACAGCTGACGAATTGGACCAAGCAGGCGGCCTGGGAGATCACCAACGCGATGCCATTCAGGTGCAATTCCACCCGTTGTCGTCATTGCATTACGGAGGACGGCAGGCACGGTTTGTGGCGTCACCTGACCAACCTCGTCACCTGCACGATACTCTCCTGCATCACCCTGACCGTCATCAGGAACGTTCGCCATCAGATCGCGAATGCGACCCATGGCTTCGTCAGGAAGTTGGACATCACGAGCACGCTGTGATGTTGTTGCAGGAGTTGCCTGACGGCTTAGTGCGGGCATGCTGCGGGATGGTGCCTTGTCAGCAACGGGACGGGATGTAGGCGCGGCAACAGCTGTGCTTGCTGGCTTGGTGGCAGAAGGCTTTGGTGCAGGTTGTTCGTCAGCCTGTCCTTCAACGCCCGTATCGAACGGGATGTCGACAATCTTCATACCACGCATTCCGCGCGCTTCTTGCAAAATCGCTGATAGTTTCATGGGTGTTCCTTGCGGTAAGCCCGTATTTATCGACGAACTTCAAAAGCGACTTCCAGTTCACCCGTGTCATACAGCATCTGAGGCGTCAGGTTGTTGTCGCTGTTCTCAATCGCCGCAATCAGCTTAGGGAAGCGTTGCTCGTAGTCAGGTAGCGACTTTAGACCCCAATACACCATTTCAACGCAGCTAACGTTGCTGTCAGACATGATGTCGAACAGATCATCGTATGGCTTGCCGAACTGTGCCTTGACGGTATCGAGCACCTTTGTCCATTGCTCTGCTGTCAATCCCTTTGGGGTCAACAGAACAACACTGTCGCAGTCAAACACCTCCATGAATGTCGAGAAGTGTACACCCTTGCCTGTTGCTTCAATCAGTTTGAACCCAACGTGGCCGTTGAGATCACCCTCAACGTTCATCAATGCGTGGGTATAGTGCGAGAATTTACGCTCGACGATTGCAGACGCAATTGCGATCAGATACGTCGTCAGGTGGCTCTTGCGGCGCGTCAAAATGATGAAGTAGTTGTCCTTCAGCATTTGACGGATTGTGTCGTGATCGTGCTCTTTCAAGCGGTAGTACATTCCGCCATTCAACACAGCTGCCGTACGGTCGAATTTGATCATCGAAAAGACGTCCGTCAGCCAGTCCCAAACCTTCAGTGCAGTTCCAGATAGTTTCATGGTTGTTACCTCCTACCCTATTTACGGCTACGTGGGGTAAAAGAGGGGAACTGTTGCTGCACATCAACCAACCATATATACTGCCTGAATTGCTGTTGCGTAGTTCAAGGGTTACTTCTTTTGGTGAAACACACCCTCGAACAACTTTATCTCAGCGTCAAGTTTTGTGTTGTTGCATAGACACCGAGTTCCATCAACTCTGCCTAATCCGCTGATCTAAAAGACACTCGCGTCGACCTTAACTCAACACTCTTTTCTTGAGCCGCTGAGCATTGTACAATGCCAGCGGCTTTTTCTTTTGGAGCAACGAATGAAGGTATACGTTGAAATGGATCAGGGGTTTGTGTGGTGGTTGGTTAAGGAAGCCGATCTCGACCTGACAGACAGGCCCTACAAGACCGAACGACTCAACGAACGAGCCGTTGCGATAGAAGTTGAAGAGAAGACGTTCGAAGAATATGCAGCGATTGCTGCAAAGTATTACGAGATGCAGAGGGACGTAGAGAATCTGTACCGTAAGCAAGAAGGGCTGGATCCGTGGCCGGACACAGCTTCCGACAACTCAATCTAAGGAGAACCACTATGTCGAAACTCAACCAACGTGGCAAGAATGTCACAACGAACATCCGTGCGGTTGCTGCGAAGCGTGGCGAGCAGCTTGGCTATTCCGCAAATGGAAACCTGCAGTTCAAGAAGGAACCGCTACAGATGCTGTACGAACTGACCGTGTCGACGCTGTTCGGCAAGGGCACGTACTACAAGTCTGGCGACCAGCTCGTGCAGGAAATGCGTAAGCACGTCAAGACAGCCGTTCAGATGGACGCGCTCGACTTCGTTGCGAACCTCGCAATCCATGCACGTACGGAAATGAACATCCGCACGATCCCCGTGGTTCTCGTCGTTGAATTTGCGAAGGCTCTTCGTGAGTCGGGCAAGTCGTACGACAACATGCGCAAGCTCGTTGGCGACGTGATCCAACGCGCTGACCAGATCACCGACCTGTACGCGTACGCTCTCGAAGTGTTCGGCGACAAGGGCAAGGTGCCGATGGCGATCAAGCGTGGTGTTGGCGACGCGTTCAACAAGTTCCAAGAGTACCACTTCGCAAAGTACAACCGTGACGGTGCTGTCAAGTTCCGTGACGTGCTGCGAATCGTTCACCCGGAGGCAGCTACGGTTGAGCAAGGCTTCGTGTTCGAAAAGATCATGAAGGAAACGCTCGAGACGCCGTACACGTGGGAAACCGAACTGTCGACCAACGGCCAGAAGCCAGTTGCAGAGCGCAAGACGCCGAAGCAGCTGTGGACGGAGCTCGTTCAGTCTGGCAAGGTTGGTTACATGGCTCTGCTGCGTAACCTGCGGAACATCCACCAAGCTGGACTCGACGGCGATGTGATCAAGGAACACGTTGCTTCTGTGATCTCTGATCCGAAGCGTGTTGCCAAGAGCAAGCAACTGCCGTTCGACTTCGTCGAGGCGTACAGTATCGTCAAGGATCTTGACACGAAGATGTCGACCGCTGTGTCGAAGGCGATCGACCTGAGTGTTGGCAACATTCCGCAACTTGGCAACAAGGTGTGGCTGATTGTCGACTACTCTGGCTCGATGGGTCACGATCCAATGGAGCGTGGTGGCAACACATACAGCACGAGCACGCAGTCTGCGATCTCGACGGCTACGCTGCTCGCAGCTGCGCTAATCAAAGCAAACGGCGATGCTGACAACCTCGCTGTGACGATCTTCGGATCGAGCGCAAAGACACTGAAGGGTGTCGATGCGAACAACTCGGTCCTCGGGATCAAGAAGGAACTGCTGTCGCATCGACATGGTGCAATTGCAGGTAGCACGAACTTCCACGCAGCTCTGCAAGAGAAGTCGCGTCTCGGGTTCGAACCTGACACAATCGTCGTCCTGTCGGACGGTGAAGTGAACGGTTTCCCGTACAGCGCAATCAAGCAAGTTGCGGGTAAGAGTGTGATCAAGCTGGCAGTTAACCTGTCCGCATCGACAACGACACCGCTGTCGAAGCAAGATGGCTGGTTTGCTGTAGCGGGCTGGGCACCGGCAATGTTCAAGTGGGTCCCTGCGATCCGCGAGAAGGCATCGACGGTTGACCAACTGTCTGGACCATATGTCGGCGTGCCGGTAAAGCGGCCAGCTGCTGAGACGACCGAAGAGTAACACGAAGGCCGCGCAAGCGGCCTTCCTCATTAGGAGAACACATGGACAATCGAATCTTTGACATCAACGGTAGGGGCAAGAGAATGCTGGCGGACGTTCTTCGTCTAGCGTTGTGGCATCAAGCAGGATGCTATGAGGACAAAGAAGACCGGAAGGCCGTCGGCTATCGCGTTTCCAAAACGAGCGGGCTAATCCTTGTATGGACGATTCGTCCGGAACTCGGTGACAACAAGTTCATTGCGCCTCTCGGTCCAGAAGCTCTGGCTGAGATGATCGTAGAATGGTTGAAGACTGACGAGGCGAAGAAAACCGACCCGAAAGACAGCTGGGACGCCGATTGCGACCACGATGGTCACAACAGTGAGGGTTGGCGTGTCAGTTGCGGGTCATGGGGTCACATCGACGAACAATGGGGTGCAATCGTCAGCGTTCGCCCGGTGTTCTTGTGGCATGGCAAGTAACCTCAATGTTGTAGTTGACCAATGGTGAGAACCCGCCTAACATGTGGGTTGTCGCCTATGTCAGGCGCATCATAACAAGAACATTGGGAGAACCATATGACATACGCATATCGTGGCCAAACGCTCAGCATTCCTGCTGGCAAGCGCATCATCCGCAACGGCGTTCCTACACGCCAAGTCCGTGAATCAACCGTCACCGTCCGCGCCGTCAAGGCAGACCGTCGTGGCAAGACGCGGATCTTCTGGAAGTCGAACGGTTACGTTGCTTCGGCACTCGTCTGAGTTGTCACAAGTACGTTGGCAAGGTAAAGTGGCACCGTGTGTGCCACTTTCTTTTTGTGTCACCACAGGAGAACCATAACAATGGCCACAGAGATTGAGATGAAGTTCCTTGTCGCAAACGACAAGTGGAAGAAGATGCCTCTGATCAAGAAGGTCGAGATCGAACAGGGATACCTCCAAAAGAGTCGCGCTCAAACGATTCGGATCCGTGTGACAGACGATACCGCATTCCTGACAATCAAGGGCGCTGTTAAGAACTTGTCACGCGACGAGTTCGAGTACGAGATCCCTCACGCTGACGGTGTCGAGATGCTGCGGATGTGTCCAACACCTCACGTCCGCAAGACGCGTCACTACCTTCGCGATGACAAGAACCAAATCTGGGAGATTGACATCTTCAAGGGAATCAACCGTGGGCTGACGCTTGCGGAGATTGAGCTGGAAGACGAGAAGCAGAAGGTGATCCTCCCTGAGTGGATTGGTACCGATGTCTCTCATGATCGTCGGTACACAAACGTATACCTCGCTGACCACAAAGTACCGCGCCGTTGACAGATTTGAGGTAAACGGGTACAGTTCGTTCATCGTATCAGACAAGGACCACCTTGTGAACAAACCTCACTTCCACCTCAACGAAAACGGCGTACTTGTCAAGTGCTATCACGGCACGAAGACGCTACTGACCGACTACGCGTTCTGGATTGGTGTGACGATCAGCTTCCCGCTCGAGCACTTCCTGTGGACGAAGGTCCCCGGCTTTTCCCATCTTGCTGTGTGGTTGGGCCTGATCAAAGACGTACACTGAAGGACAACTGACCTGTGATTCACTTCAATGAAGGAGGTCCTCTCGTGACCAAAACTGCTCAACAACTGCTTGCTGATCGCAGCAAGCGGAAAGCGGAGATCCGCTCAAAAGTCCGCGGCCGTCACTACATGATGGTCGCTCCCGTTCTCGCCCTCGCCGTCATGTGGCTGGTGTGGGTTGCTTCTTCAGTGTGAGGTGCAACATGGTTGCAGAAATCGTAGACTTGGAACCAACGTTCCGTAAGCTCGTCACTATTCGTCGCGTCAAGGCGATCGATCCGATTCCCAACGCCGATGCAATCGAAGTCGTCACCGTTGACGGCTGGAAGGTCGTCGCCAAGAAGGGCGAGTTCAGCGTTGGCGACGAGTGCGTGTACTTCGAGATCGACAGCTTCCTTCCGGAGGGGAATCCTGCGTGGCAATTCCTCGTCGACAAGAGCGCTCGCATGTTTGAGGGTCAGCGTGGTCACGTCCTGCGGACCGTCACGATGCGTGGTCAGATCAGCCAAGGTCTGATCCTGACGCTCGACGCCGCACTTCCCGGCACGCACTCGTTCGTCGTTGGTGACGAAGTCACCCGTGAGCTTGGCGTCAAGAAGTGGGAGCCTGAGATTCCTGCGGAACTGGCTGGTCAGGTCAAGGGACCGTTCCCTAGCTGGATCCGCAAGACCGACCAGGAGCGTTGCCAGAACATCGGCGACGTGATCTTTGCTGACCCGCACGCGCTGTACGAAGTGTCGACGAAGCTCGATGGAACGAGCTGCACGATCTACTACAACCGTGGAGAGATCGGTGTGTGCAGTCGTAACCTCGAGTTCAAGGTCAATGACGAGAACGCCGACAACACGATGATCAAGCTGATGCGCGAAAACAGGCTCGACGTCAGCCTGCCAGCGCTTGGCCGCAACGTTGCGATCCAAGGCGAAGTGATGGGTCCCGGGATCCAGAAGAATCGTGAGCAACTGAAGAAGGCACAGCTGTTCGTGTTTGACGTGTACGACATCGATCGTGGCCAGTACATGGCTCCTCCGGAGCGTGCTGCGTTCATCGCACAGTTGCAGGCGTTCTACGCTGGTCTGCAACACGTGCCCGTGATGTACACAAGCGTGTCGCTTGAACAGCTCGGCATCAGTGATGTTGATGGGCTGTTGAAGTTTGCAGACGGTCCAAGCCTCAACCACATGATCCGCGAAGGTCTTGTGTTCAAGAGGATCGATGGTCTGTTCAGCTTCAAGGCGATCAGCAATTTGTACCTTGCCAAGCAAAAGGATTAACCCCCTTTTGTTCGTTGAGCGAGATGTCACCTTATTGTAACATCTCGCTCATTCAGTAACCCTTTGAAAGGCAACCAATGAAACCGTTGTTCGAAACCGAAGCGACCGTCAAGGCGCCCGCTGTCGGCACGATCTTCCAAGAGATCACTCCGCAGCCGGCAAACCTTCCTGCTGTTGCGCCGACCCGCGCTGTCGCACCCGTACGCGTCGTGACGGACGTCGAGATCGATCGGCTTGGTGCCAAGGTCAGCGGCCGCACGTCGCAGACCGCAACGAAGATCATGGCAGCTGTTAAGGCTTCCGACGTTGACGGTTTCGGCGAGAAGCTGAACGAGCTCGTCGCCGTGTCCAAGCAACTCGATCCCAAGAAGATGGCGCAACGCGGCATCCTCGGCAAGCTGTCGAATCTGTGGGGCGGCACGAAAGAGAAGTTCATGGCGCAGTACCAGACGGTCGAGCAGCGAATGAACGCACTGATCTCCGAGATGGACAAGACCGCCGGCAACCAAACGCAACGGATCGCTGACCTCGAACAGATGTTCGCAGACAACGAAGCGTCGTTCTACGCGTTCGGTGCTGAAATCGAAGCATGCGAACAGCTTCGCGATGCACTCCAAGCGCAACTCGCAGCCGAGTCGGAAGCGAAGGACACGTTTGCCGCTCAGCGTCAGGCAGACATCAACGATCGAATCCACCGCGTCGAGAAGAAGATCGACGACTTCAAGCGTTCGCAAGCGCTGTGCCAGTTGGCTGCTCCCGAGATTCGGATGATGCAGTCGAACGCTCGACAGCTGGCAACGACGTTCAACGACATCAAGGTGACGACCGTGCCGGCGTGGCAAGGCGTGTTCTCTCGCTACATCCTGTCGATGGAGCAGAAGAAGGCAGCCGAGCTCGCGACGACCGTGCACGACGCAACGAACGAAGCGTTCCGCCAGCAGGCCGACCTTCTCCGCCAGAACGTCCAGCAGATCGCGAAGGCGAAGGAACGTTCTGTCGTCGACATCGAAACGCTCGAGCACATGCAACAGCAACTGCTCGGTGCTGTCGATGACGCGAAACGCATTGCCGAAGAAGGCAAGCGTGGTCGCGCCGAGGCGAGGGTCAAGCTCGCCAGCATGGAGCAGCAACTGATCCAAAGTGCTGCTGCCACCCCTCAACTGACCAGCAACTGACCAATTCGGTCTCAACCAAGGAGTCTCTAACATGAGCATTTCTCTCGAAAAGCGCGCCGAAAAGGTCGGCATCGTCCTCGCCAAGCGTGGCCTCACCAAAGTTCCTCCGGTCCGCGTCGGCTGTGCCCTCGACGTGTCCGGCTCTGCCCGCGGCTTCTACGAAGGCAGCAACGTGATGCAGGAAACGATCGACCGTCTCATGGCTGTCGCAATGAAGTTCGACGACAACGGCGAACTCGACGCGTGGCTGTTCCACGACGGCGTTCTGCCGCGCCTGCCGACGATCACTGAGTCGGACGAAGGCACGTACGTCAACAAGGTCATCCTCAAGCAGCGTGGCCTGTGGGGTGCGACGAACTACGCGCCGGTCCTCAAGGAAGTGATGGACTTCTACTTCGGCAACGGCGGCTCCGTCGCTCCCGTCAAGAAGAGCATGTTCGGTGGCCTGTTCGGTGGCAAGTCGGCTACGCCGGCGGCTTCGGCAACTGGCACGAAGCAAGATCCTGCGATGCTGCTGTTCATCACCGACGGCTCGAACAGCGACCGCAGCGAAACCGAACGCGTCCTCCGTGCTGCGGAAGCGAACTCGCCGGTCTACTTCAACATGATCGGCATCGGCAACCCGTCGTACTTCGACTTCATCGAAGAGATGGCGGACAAGCTGGGCAACGTCGGGTTCACCAACCTGAACGACCTGTCCGTGTCCGACGACGTCCTGTACGACAAGATCGTCAACCAGGAATTCGTCAACTGGGTCAAGAAGTACGCTGCGTAAGCAGTCCTGCAACAAGAAGGGGCACTGCGGTGCCCCTTCCCTCCTCCAAGGAACACAGCGATGATGCACGGCAAACTGTACATCCCGAAGACGATCACGATCGGCTTCCAGAACCGCACCGACACGTTCACCGGTAAGCTCGGTTACGTGATCTATACCGACCACGCAGGCAAGCTCCGCAAGGAAGCGTCGTGGCAGTCGTGGCGTGACCAGAAGATCAAGCCGGTCACGTTCGACAACACTCCGCAGAACGGGTTCACGTTCAACAAGGGCGTCAAGCGTGATGGTTACTGGGGATCTGGTCGGTCGGTCATCCGCGTGTGGGATCCTCGCGACTTCGAGTTCGAGATCTCGGTCGACAACCTGATCGGCATTCTGATGCATGCTGACGTGTCCAAACGCGACATCACCGAGCCGTGTGTGTTCGCGTGGAATGGCACGGAGCTAGTCCTGCTGCCGACAAACTCCATCGAGTATCAAGAGTCGACCAAGCACACCGAGAAGCAAGGGCAGAAGTTTTCTGCCAAGGACCTCGTTGCTGGGTACACGTACAGCATCAAGAAGGACGACACGAAGGTCGTCTACCTCGGTCGATTCGATCGGTACGACGTCAAGCCTGTGTACGCAGGAGACGAAGAGACGCGCCGCCGCTATGGTGTGGCGCAGGGCGCTCAGCACGTCAAGAAGCCGAGCAAGGGCCATGCGTTCATCAACCCCGAGACGAAGGAGGTTCTGATCAAGGACCCAATCGCGTTCATCGCTGGTGTTGTGTCGGAAGAAATCCATCCGAACTACGCCAAGCTGATGGATGCGTACTACACGTCTGCTGAGAGCCAGCCCGTCACCGGACTGACCGTCAGCTTGGCGGTCGATCGTACGTACTGGTATCGGATGTGGAAGGAGATCGGCGACAACCAATTCGTTGAATTGGCGTGGAACGACGGATATAGTGATGTCAAGAGCTCGATCTTCGTTATTCGGTTTGCGATGTTCGACCCTGCGACGAACACGTGTGAGTATTCGCATGACGGACGAGATTCGTCATGGTACCACCAACAACGAATCACTGCGCGCTCGCTTCCGGGAATGTCAAAGACGCGTCCTGATGTCGTCGAGATGATTGCGGCAATCGACGCTCAGTACAAGGCGGAAATGGCAAAAGTACCAAAGGACTACAGCAAGCAGTACGAGGTTCGCCAACGCGTCCAACAACAACTCGCCAAGGAACATAAGTTCGGCGAACTGCGCTTCGTTCTTGCGAACGGCAAGACCAGCAAAGACCACTCTCTGTAAAGGAACAGATCATGTCCAATATCGACCAAACAATCCAAACCCTGTTCGCCAAGCTCGGCGAGCGCAAGGCACGCGTTGCAGCTCTCAAGGCAGAGCTGGCCAAGTCGTGGAAGACGAACGGCACGTTCCGTCTGATCGGCGCCACCGCAACGACGAACATCCAGACCGCATCCGTCGAGACGATCGAGGAATGCGCAATGCAACTGTGCATGATCGACCATGCACGCGGCGCTGCGGCAAGTCGTCTCAACCGTCAGATCCAGACGAAGGTCCACGGCTACTCGACCGACGACTGGTTCAACGACTTCTCCAAGCGTCTCGCAACGATCGAGATCCGCGAAGAGGAGCGCCAGCTGGAAGCACTGGAGCAGCGTCTCAACCAAGTCCTGTCGCCGGAAGAACGTCGCCGGATCGAAGTCGAACTGCTCGCCAAAGAGCTCGGCGCGTGATGGACGAACAGCGCTGGTGGCGCATCAAGGTGTACGAGCCAGAATCACGGACATACACCTGGCTCGATCGGTTTGGTCTCCTCGACGAGATCGAACAAGATTTGACCGAAGAGGGGCTGTGGGTCTTCGTTAGAGGTGAACCCTCTAACTACGACTGACAGCTGTTGACTGTAAAAGGGGTTGGGGGTTACGATTGCCTCCGTTCATCAACCCTCGCTCAAACGGAGAACACACAATGTTCAAGTATTACGGTAGTTCCTACATCTTCACCGCGATCGCGATCGTTCTCGGCTACCTAATTGGTGGCTGGCCGGCCGTCGGTATCGTGCTGATCCTTGGCGTCCTCGAGACGTCGCTGTCTTTCGACAACGCTGTCGTCAATGCAAGCGTCCTGAAGAACTGGGACGAGAAGTGGCGCAAGCGATTCCTCGTATGGGGTCTCCCGATCGCTGTGTTCGGCATGCGCCTCGTGTTCCCTCTCGCAATTGTTGCGATCACGACGGGTCTCGGCCCAATCGAATCACTGCAGCTGGCTGCGAACGAGCCGGAGCGGTATGAGACGATCATCAAGTCGGTCTACCACGAGATCGCTGCGTTCGGTGGTGTGTTCCTGATGATGGTGTTCCTCGACTTCTTCCTGCAGGAGGAGAAAGAGCATCACTGGATTCCGTTCATCGAACAGCCGCTGTCCAAGCTCGGTCGTCTCGGTGTGCAAGCTGTCGTCACGCTCGGTGTCGTTCTCACCGCCACCGCCTACATGCCGGAAGCGCAGAAGCTCGAGTTCCTGATTGCAGGTGTATGGGGTCTGATCACGTACGTCCTCGCACAGTCGGTCGGTACGCTCGCTACCGGTGGTGAAGACATGGGCACGAAGATCATCAAGCAAGGCGCCGGTGGCTTCCTGTACCTCGAACTGCTCGATGCTTCGTTCAGCTTCGACGGCGTGATCGCTGCGTTCGCTCTGACGAACAACATCTGGATCATGATGATCGGTCTGGCGGTCGGTGCGTTCTTCGTCCGTTCGTTCACGCTGCACCTCGTGTACAAGGGCACGCTGGCACAGTATCGCTACCTCGAGCACGGTGCGTTCTGGGCGATCGGTGTTCTGGCGACGATCATGTTCCTTCACGCTGTCGGCATCCACGTGCCGGAGCTGGTGACCGGTGGTCTCGGCGCCGTGCTGATCGGTTGCGCTCTGTGGAGCTCGATCCGTGCGAACAAGGCTGACAGCACCGGTGCTGAGCTCGAAGCGCAAGAGAAGGAACTGCAGGCCTAACTGTCTGCGTTGACTTCAACGATGAATAGGGTGACAGTGCGTCACCCTATTCTGTTTTCAGGAGCACATTCATGTACGGTTCTTCTCATCTCCAGGCGTGGATCGACCAGTTCACCAAAGGCGACAACGCAATCGTCGGGATCGTCGAAGCTGGTGGCACGTGCGACTCGCTATACCTGTACACCCTGTACAAGGAGGAGTACAACGATCGTGCCGGCACGATGGGTGGCCCGCTGGTCACGGTCGGCACGTTGGACAACCGTCCGATCTGCATCGCTCTCAACGTCGTCGTCATTCGCGGCAAGCGCGTGATGCTGTACAATCCGACCAGTCAGCTCGTCGACCACAAGATGATCGAGGAGTACCTCGACAAGACGTGGCCCGGCATCCAGCGATCCGATGCGCTGAACGTTCACAACCTCGTTCGCTGAGGAGCACACAATGGCGATCTCTCACATTTCGTTCGACGTGTGGAACACGTTGATCACCGCCAACCCGGCGTTCGCAGCTGCCCGTACAGGTTACCTCGCCTGGGCACTCAAGCGCGATACGGCAGAGGTGAAAGATGCTTACACGCGCGTCAAGAAGCAAGTCGACACTGCTGCTGAAGACACAGGTGTCGGATACACGACGCCCGAGGTCTACGCCAAGCTGTTCGAAGCGCTCAACGTCGAGTACAACGACATCTTCGCCGAAGCGTTGATGTACGACGTCAACGACCTGTTCCTCCGTCATCCGCCGACGATCGTCGACAGCGTCAAGCGCCTGATCGCTCTTGCACGCAGCCGAGGGCTGACGGTGTCGATCGGCAGCAACTCGAACTTCATCTCGGGCCGCCAGATGTACCCGTGGCTGCTGTCGCAGTTCGATCACGCATTCTCGTACGGTGTGTTCTCCGACCTCGAACGGACGGCAAAGCCGTCGGCAACGTTCTTCGGTCGAGTGATCGACAACGCACGCCAATGCCGTGGCCAAGGTGCCGTTCCTCCTCACGCAATCGTTCACGTTGGCGACAACCCGATCTGTGACGGATGGGGGGCGGACGAGGTTGGCATTCGTGGTCTTCTGGTGAAAGGCCCCGACCAACTGTTCGACACTGTTTACCCGTATCTGCTTTCAGCGGACAATCGCGTCTGACCCAATTCAAGGAGCCTAACATGCCCGACAAGTACACCCGCTTCGCCGTCCACAACTTCAGTGCGCTCGAGACTGCGAAGTTTTCTCCCAAGGAGTACTCGCGCCTGAAGTTCGGTTGCGACACCGCTGCGCGCAACCTCGGCCACGAACTGGCAACTGAGTTCTTCGCTGCGCACAGCGACAAGCTGCTCGCCAACCGATGCGTCGTAATCAGCTCGCCGTACAACCACGTGCCGAACGCTGCGACCGTGATGACGATGCACTTCATCGACCGCCTGAACGAACTGCTCGTGTTCGCTCGCGGCGAGCATGTCGAATACTCAGTGATCCACCGCAAGGTCAGCTACACGAACGACTACGGCTTCCTGTCGAAGGAAAAGCGTCGTGGTCTGATCGACAACGACTCGTTCTACCTCAACCGCGACTTCATCGAAGGCAAGCTGCTGATCTTCGTCGACGACGTTCGGATCACTGGCACGCACGAAGACAAGCTGGTCGAGATCCTCGGCCGCGACGGCGTCGACAACGAGGCGATGTTCCTGTACTACGCGAACTACCACGGCAACCAGCCGGACATCGAAGGCAAGCTGAACTTCAGCGGGATGACCGGCCTGGACTACTACCTCGAGATGTCGAAGGAACAAGACCACCACGTGATCATCCGTCCGATCAAGTTCATCCTCGGGCAGAAGGCGGACGTACTCAAGGACGCCCTGCCGAAGCTCGCTGACCACATCGTGATCAAGATGTACCACGGCTGCTTGGCTGAGGGATACTACAAGATCCCTGGGTATCAACGTGCATTCGGCCTGCTCGCTGCCGAGAAAGAAAAGCGGGTTGCCAAGAAACAGGGTAGCCTGTAAGCTGTAACCGTCCTCAACCTCTTCAAGGAGTCTCAACATGGGTATCAATCTGACCAAAGGTGGTCGCATCAACCTGTCCAAGGAAGCGCCGTCGCTGACCAAGGTTCGCATCGGCCTGGGCTGGGAAGCGAATGCGTTCGACACCGGCGGTTCGTTCGACCTCGACTGCTCGGTGTTCCTGCTCGGCGCCAACGGCAAGCTGGTCAGCGACAACCACTTCGTGTTCTACAACAACCTCAAGAGCCCGTGTGGCGGCATCGTCCACTCCGGCGACAACCGTACCGGCGACGCAGCTGGTGACGACGAAACCGTTCGCATCGACCTGGCGCGCATCGAGCCGGCGATCGAGGAAGTGTCGTTCATCGTGACGATCCACGACGACTCCGCGAAGCTGAACTTCGGCCAGGTCAAGAACAGCTACATCAAGCTGTACGACGACGCGACCGGCGTCGAGATCGCGAAGTACTCGCTGGAAGACGACTTCTCGCTCGAGACGGCGATCCAGTTCGGCTCGCTGTACAAGAAGGACGGTGCCTGGATGTTCAAGGCAGTCGGTGCGGGCTACAAGAAGGGCCTCGCTGACTTCGTCGTGATCTACGGCGGCAACCTCGCCTAAGGAATGGTGCGGGCAACCGCACCATTGCAGCGCGATGGTCAAACCTCTGTCCTTCGGTGACGAAAAGCCTGCAGCGCCTGCAGTGAAGTCGAGCGGCCCAAAACCGCTCGACTTTGCCTCTGCGCCTCCCGTCAAGGCCAAGCCGACACCGCCAGCCCCTCCGCCAGTTCAGCGCCCCACGCCACTGTCGTTTGAGGGGGTGCGCGTGCCCGTCAAGACTCCTCCGCCCCCTCCCGCTCCACCCGTCTACCTGGAAACAGGTGGTCAATGGATTGATGGACGTCTCGTCATGCCTCCAGATCCACCGGCAGCAAAGCCTGCAGGTCCAACGAAGATCGATCCGCAGACGTTCCGTCCGACACCTGCCAAGCCGCCAGCGCGCGAAGCTGGCAAGGCTATGTTTGGTGATTCCCGCTCTCCTGCAACGCTGCAGGCTATCGAGAACATCAAGAAGCTGCACCCCGAGATGTACCGTGCAGAAGCAACGCGGATCGACGTCCAACTTCGTCAGCTGCTCCCGCTAACGCTGGATGTTGTGATGAACTGGGGGACGAAGACGCTCGAACGGATGCGCGATGGTTCAAAGGACGGAATGGCGCTCGTTGGTCAGTTCGCGCAGTCGAACGGCAACGACATGATGCAAAAGGTGATGGAAGCGATGCAACCAGCGTCGGGGTTCCTTGCGCGATTCAGGCAGCAAGATCCGAGCGTCTATGAGGCACCGCTGTCAGCACTTGGCGCGTCGCTGTCGATGTGGATCCCTGCGTGCTCCAAGGCGATTGGTGTTGCGAAGAAGAACCACAGTGACATGCTGTTGAAGATGACGACACTGTCAACTGCCGCTGATGTTGCTGGGACGCCAACCGACAACATGTTGGAGCAAGCACTCCACAATCGTCGAATCACGCTGCAAAGTGGGGTGATGCAGGCAGAGCTTGTTGTTAAGCAATTGGAGGACGTGTACCAGCAAATGGTTGACCAGAAGATGCGAATCGACCAAGTGATCAACGTCACGCTACCGGCCTACAAGGCTGCCAAGGCTCGCTCGTAACTGTTGACTGGTTACCTTAAATCGGTTACGGTGCGCACATCGTTTAACTAATGGAGTGTCTTGCATGTCGACCACCCTGGCTCCCTCTCTCGCAACCGCCACCAGTCACCTGACGACCGTCGAGTTCGATCCGAAGAACCCCGAGCACGTCGCTGCGTACATCGCTCTGACCGAGCATGGCCGCCAGCATCCGAAGCTCCGGTTCCGCCTGACCAAGCCGTTCCTCGATGTCCGCTCGATGATGCATCGCCGGATCGGCGAAGCGTACGCATCGCAGTACGACATCGGCAAGCACCTCGACGCGATCCTCAACACCGGAGCGGAGCGTGTTGCTGCGTAACGCAGTTCTCCTGTCATCGATCCTGCTTGCAGGGTGCTCTTCGTTGGGCGACCTGCAAGCATGGAACGACGCAGGTCCGAAGGGCAAGGCCGTTGGTCAGGCTCTTCGGACGTACGACAGCACGTGCAAAGTGCTGACGGGACATTCGTGTGGATCGTCGCAGATCAACACCGGCCAAGCAAACCGAACAGTTGGCCAACTGAAGCAAATGCCGTATCATCTCAAACACGGTCAAACACCACAAAAGGTGTCAGAATCACTAGAACTGTTGAGGTAATCATGTCAGAACCGAGGGAGTGGACTCGCGAAGAGATCCGGCAAGAATTCGTTGCTCACGTGCGCATGCTTGCACAGTACTGGGCAACCGTTGACCTGCAGCGTGGTGCCCTGACGCCGGAACAAAACGTCAAAGAACGCGTAGAAGGTGTTGCGTTCAGCATCCTTGCCGCAATCGATGGCTGTGCAGGCGATCTCCCTGCGTTCATGCTTGTTCCGCTGCCTCATCCGTCCGACAAGCAGTACCACCAAGACGAAGGTGTGAACTGGTATCCGGACCCTCCTGAGCACGACGACATCTGCGACATCTCAGGTGGACTACACGAGATTTTCCACGTCCAGAAATGAGCCCTGCCTGCAAGCTGTGCGGGCGTCCTCTTGGTGATCGGCTTGTAGAAGATCACCACCTGATCCCGAAGACGTTCAGGGGCAGGGTCACAGAACCCGTCCACCGCATCTGTCACCAAAAGATTCACGCTACGTTCTCGGAGCGTGAGTTGTACAACTACTACCATACGTTCGAGCGCCTGCTCGAACATGAGCAGATCCAGCGATTCGTTGCATGGGTCCGCAAGAAGCCGCTTGACTTCTACGACAAGAACGACGACACCGCCAGCCGTCGCAAGCAAAGAAAGAAGTAGTTGGGGCTCGATAAATACGAGCATGACTACTTCCAAAGACCCCCAACTCGTTAAGCTAACAGCAACCGTCGATCGTCTCGAAAAGATCGTCGCGGCGCTGCACAACCGCATTGTCAAGCTCGAAAAAGAGAATACAAGGCTGCGAGGGTCTGTTGGTCGTGCCCACAACCAGATTGGCGTCGTGGAACGCCTAACAAAGAGGTAACGACATGCTAACCCTATTCCTGTCATTCTTCACGAAGAACTGGAAGATCGTTCTACTGGCGCTCGTTGTCGGCGGCGCGTACTTCTATGTCCGTGGACTGCAAAATGAAGTACGCGACCAGCAGGAGAAGATCGCAACACTCCAACTCGAGAACCAAATCGTCAAGGACAACAACGTCAAGCTCGAAGGTGCTCTGACAGCATCAAACGAGGCAATCGGCAAGCTAGCGGCCGGTGCAGCTCAGACGAAGAAGGACTTTGCCACACTGAATGCAAACGTCAAGGGACAGTCTTCGAAGTTGGAAGAACGTCTCCGCCAAATCCTTGCGGAGAAGAAACCTGAAACATGCGAGGCAACGATCGACTACCTGATCGATGCAGTCAAGGAGTACGCAAAATGAGGTACTCAGTTGTGACTCTAGCACTTGTTGCTGCCGCGCTTGCAGGCTGTAACACAACGATCGTCAAGAAAGAGATCGTCACCGTCGACAAGCCTGTCCCGTTTATCCCGTCCCCCCCAGATGTACCAAAGTGTGTCTCGCAGGTTGACAAGCTCATAGCTGAAGACCGTGTTGATCCGGGCAAAGTCGGACAGGCATACAAGTACGACATGCTGTGCTACCGTCAGCGCGACAAGATCGTCCAGATGATCATCGACCAGTACAAGGCCGGCTCGCAGAACTTTGACCAAGTGAACAAGGAGATTGACGAGCTGTTCAAGCGGATCAATCAGGCTGAGTCTGACAAGGTCAAGGAACTCGGCGGTGCTGTTGACGGAACGCCGTAATAAGGGTACAGTCACTCCAACTGCAACCTTTTGGAGTAATCATGGGCCTTTTCACGTGGCTGTTCACCGATCCGAACGCACAACCTGCGCCTATCGTCAACTCCAATGACCTGTCACTCGACGAGGATGTGACGTTCACTGCCGAGGACGAGAGGGCAATGAATGCGCAGATGGCGGAGCTTGAGCGGCCGGAATTCGAGAAGCAGGCAGCAGCTGAGCTCGATCATCAGCAACTGCTTGCAGGGACAAAGCTGACGTCCGCAGAGCGCAAGCAGTGGATCGACTTCCGTGCGAACGAGCTCGTGACGCAGCACTACGACTTCCTCAACCTCCGCGATGCGCAGGAAAAGCTGGCGTGTGACATCGGCTTCCACGACTGGATGGCTGAACAACGCGCTCTCGATGCGATCAACAACGTCGAACGTGAGGTTCGTCGCGGCAACGTGACGGCAAACGTGATCGACTTTGCGAAGGCACATCCGTTCCTGACGGGCGTGATTGGCGCGACGGTCGCAAACAAGATCAAACAGCGTTAACCACAGCGGCCATAAATACACCATCTTGAAAAGGGTGGTGTATGAGCAACATTGGTCCAGGAACAGAAAACGAGGTCTCTGCGAAGTCGCCAGAGATGAAGATTCCTAGCCAGTACGACAACAAGGACTGGGGCAAGGTTAAAAAGCTCGTCAACCGCAAGGTTTCTTACAAGGAACGCGGTTCGACGGGCAAATTCTATGGATCTCGCGCGATTATGACCAAAGAAGGTAAGATGCCAACGTTCATCGACCACCTGTTCGAGGGGTCCGACTACTCCGCCTATCCCGACTCCGTCCTCGGTGAGGTTCGCAAGAACATTTCTGCTGGTGCAAAGGATCTTGCACAGAACTGGAAGGACGCATTGGAGCTCGTTCACAAGGCGTTTGAGGTGGCGAACGTCCGCCGTCCAACACCAAACGACAAAGCTGCATGGAAGCAGTACGAAGCGCTGATCCAATTCGGCGTTCGCGAATTGGCTAAAACGCGCGGTATCAACGGCAAGTGGCGCACATCGACAATGCTGATGCGGGAAGCCGAAGGTTCCGCTGAGCAACACATTGGCAAGCGTCGCTTTTTCGTTGAGATCCCTGGTGAGAGCGCTGTTGAAGCAGAAGGCTCCAACATGGATGAGATCATTGACCAGATCAGTAACAAGATGCGCCGCCACGGCGCAAAGGTTCGCGTCGAAGAGCGTACAAAGACCCATGCTGTGTTGACTGTATGGGTTAATGACATCAAGCGCGATCGTGTGATCGTCAAAGAGGTATCGTAACTCCATTTTGGGATGTTGTAAATATCGGACTTGTCATACAAAGGAGACCGATATGACCAAAGACCAGATGGAAATGTTGAGCGTCAAGAGCGCAATTGAGCGCACTGTTGCAGGGTTGATTGCATCGTACACGACCAGCGTGTGGAAGGATACCGAGGCACAAATCACCGGATTCTTCTCAGATGTTCAGCGATACATTGCTAGCCTGTACGTTAGTCGTCAGATTGATAGCAATTTCTGTGTTTGGTCTACGGACACAACACTCAAGGTTGAGTTCACAGCACACGGACACCACTCTCATGTGACGTATCTCCTCCCCATCTCACTTCAGTGGGGTAATCTGTCAAACAACAAGGCACAGCAGGAGCTCTCTCTTGCTCCACAATTCCCAGAACTTGATGTTGACCTGACAAAGGCGGACGACACAATTCCCGTCGGCGATGTGACGTACTTCGAGACGCAAGAAGAGTACCCATACATCGACCCCGAAGTGCTAACACAAGCACAGGAACAGGTTCGTGCGATGATTGAGTCACGCAACCAAGAGGCAGAAATGGTTGCAGAGCTGCGAAAGGTCGACGATGAGATTGAGGCATACCGCCGCGCAATGAAGGTTGTCGAGTAACCAATCTCGTGCAGAAACAAGGGCTTCCACACGGAAGCCCTTTTGTTTTGGTTGATCAGTTTCCTGTTGACCTGTATACTTGGCGAATAACTATAAGGGAGAACCCCACTAATGGCACGCTCACGTTTGATTCCCCATCCGTCGTTCTGCTTCATTACGCCTACGTCGTACCTTGAAGACTACGCAACGGCGTCGAAGACCCATCTAGTCCTTGCTCACCTCGTCGATGTTGATGATGTGTACGCTGCGTTCTACAAGCAGCGGTCCGAAGCCGGTGACTTCATCATGATGGACAATAGTGCATACGAGCTGAAAGAGCCGTACGCACCTGAAAAGCTGATCACACTGGCACAGAAGTGTGGAGCACAATACGTCGTTCTCCCTGACTATCCGTTCCAATCATGCCAGAAGACGATCGAAGCGGCGAAGGAATTCATCCCGTCGTTCAAGGGTGCTGGTCTCGGCACATTCTTCGTTCCTCAATCAACCGTTGGTGATCTTGAGGACTGGGTCGCTGGATATCGGTGGGCTGCACAGCATCCCGACATCGACATCATTGGCATGTCAATCCTTGGCGTTCCAAACGCTATTCCTCACATTGAGCCAGCATATGCTCGCGTCGTGATGACGCAGATCCTCAAGGATCGTGGCATGTTTGCTCAGAACAAGCATCACCACTATCTCGGTCTGAACGCAGGACCGGCTCTAGAGATTCCATCACTCCTGCGCATGGGTGTGCTCGATACGATCGACAGCTCTAACCCCGTATGGATGGGAATTCTTGGACACGAGTACACGCACAATAGCGACTCGTACCTACCTGTTCGCAAGATCAACATGCCTGTTGACTTCCACGCAAAGAAGACAAAGGACCAAGCAACACTCGAGCGAATTCAGCGGAACGTTGAGATGACTCGCGGCTTGTTCTCCTTGAACTCTGTACAGCGCGTGTGGTACGCACAGGAGTAACCGATGGCATATCCCCTCTCACAAGAGTACCGCGATCTGTGTGCAGGATCGATCGAACACAACCTCGACGTTCTTGCTCCACTCGATTGTGATACGCTGTCAACGGTTGAAGAAATGATGACCGTTGCACGGATTCCTTACGACAAGCACAACGCCACTCATGAGGGGGATACGCTCGATCGCTACTCGTGGCAGCCATACGGCAACGCTCTTGAGGTTGCAGTTCTCGCAACACTATGCGCAAACGGCGATCACCAAGTAGGAATTTGCCGCTCGCTTGAAGCTCAATCCGCACGGCGAATCGATCTCCGTACGTCAGACGGCACAATGCAAGTCAAGCGTGCTCGGATGGGTACATTCGGACAGCTGTTCGTCTCACGCGAGGAAGTCAAGGGTGAACCGAAGTGGATCGCATATGTCCTCGGAAGCAAGCGAACGCTGTATGTTCTTGATCGCCAAGCACACGTTGCTCTGATGCGCGAAGTTGAGGATCGCGGATCCGATTCGTGGAAGCATGCGCTCGATCGTGAGACGGACACTACCGGCTGGTATGTACCGATCTCGTGGGGCAAAGAGGTGGGGGTGCTGCGTGAACTACCAATCCCCGACGTGGTTGCAGTCCCGTACTACGACCACCAAACAAAGACAGTGGAGCTTTTCTGATGGATCGTCAACGCATTTACGCAGCAATCGACAAGGAACGTCAACACCAAATTGACAAGTATGGTGCTGACAAGCAACAGTCGCTTCCAGGATTCCTCCTGATCATCGAACGAGAACTTGCTGAAGCAAAGGAGGGTTGGATCAAGAACCACACTGGCCGTAACTCTCCCATGCACGAGGTGCTGCAAATTGCAGCTGTTTGTGTTGCTGCAATGGAGAAGTACGGAACCAGTGGGTCGGCGACTGCTACAGACGACATTCCTGATGAGCCACAATTCGTGTCGCGCGTCGTCGCGCAAGGACTAAACAGCATGACACTTGAAGTGACCCTTGACAAGTAAGACCAACCCGTATATAATCGCCCAACAACAATAAGAAGGAGAACACGCAGATGTTCATCAATCCTCAAACAGCTATCGAGAAGGGTTGGATCAAGGGGATCCACGACACCGACAAGCAAGTACAACCAAACGCGATCGACTTCACGCTCGATCAACTGAAGCGCGTCAACGAATATATGGTCGCCAAGCTCTCTGAGAGTGGGAAGACGATGCGTACGTTGATTGATGCGGATGTCTACGACGAAGGTTGGAATTTGGAGCGCGGGACCGTTTATGACGGTACGTCTGACATGTACGTTGAGCTGCCTGACGGCGTTGCAGCGATCCTATTCACGCGCTCGACGCTAGCACGCAATGGCGTGTTCATCGTCAGCGGTCTATACGACTCGGGGTACAAGGGACACATCGGATTCACAATCTACCCGATTGGTGGTCGAACGATGATTGCACCCGGCACACGAGTCGGTCAGATTGCCTTCATTTCTGCTGACAGTGCTGGACTGTACGCAGGTGGATGGAATCATCACCAAGGCACGCATTACGCACACGCCAACTAAGGAGAACAACATGGGCGACGCAGTAGAAACAAACGCACAACTGATGGCACGAATTGTCGGTCTGGAACGAGCACAAGCCGAACTGACCCGCAAGATTGACTTCATTGCACAACACCTCGGCATTGCACCTCAGAAGGTGACCGATGGACGTCACGAAACGGGAATGGGCGCAATCATTTCTGCAGACAAGACCAGCTACCTGTAAACAACTATGACACAAGCAAAACCACGCGGCTACATCGAGAAGGCGCTATTCATCGACTGCGAGACATCTGGTCTTGCATACGGCAGTGACGATCCGTCGTACGATCCTGTAGCAAACAAAACATACCAAGCCGTCTCCTTCGGTCTGGCAGTCGTCAACGCTCTAACGCTTGACGTGATCGAGGACCTGTACGTCGAAATCAAGTGGGACGGTGTCAGCGTATGGGACAAGCGCGCCCAGGCAGTCCACGGTCTGTCGCTCGAGTATCTCGAGGAGAACGGCCTAGACGAAGAGGATGCAGTTGTAGCAATTGCTTCGCTGATCCTCAAGTACTGGGGGCCGGAGTCGCCTGTCTGTCTTGGCGGCCACAACGTTGCAACATTCGACAAGTACTTCCTCCAACGCCTGCTTCGCAAGCATGGAATCGAGGTTCGATTTGGCAGCAAGGTAATCGACACAAACTCGATTGGCTTTGCGGTGTTCGGCACACACAACAGCGACGATCTGTTCGAGCTTGTCGGTGTCGTTCGCGATCCTGAGAACCACAATGCACTTGACGATGTCAAGGCATGCGTCAAGTCGGTCAAGATGGTTCGCCAGCTTGCAAAGAAGTGCTTGGACGGAGAGTGATCAATGGCGCAGCCAAAGTTCATTACAGACCCATCATATGACGCGCTGCACAATGCAGCCATCACGATGGTTCGCGAGGCACGAACGATTGCGTGGATCGATGCGATTGTAGCACCCGTCCGCGGCGGCTTGATGTTTGGCGTGATTGCTTCTCACAAGCTAAACGTCCCTGTCATTCCTGTCGCATATTCTTCCAAGAAGGGTGCTGGCGATGACAAGAACCACGCAAACCTACTGCCGTTTGTCGAAGATCCCAAGACAGGTGAGCGCGTCAAGACGATCCTCCTCGTCGACGACATCATCGACACGGGCCACACACTGAAAGAGATCGCTGACCACTACACGAGCGAAGGAATTCGCGTGATCACAGCAGTATTTCACTACAAGGAAGGGTCGGTGTTCCACCCCGATCTGTACTACTGGCGAATCCCTGCTGATAGTGAGTTCATCAACTATCCGTACGAGAACACATGACGTACAACGTTCTAGACGCCGCAAAGGACCTGCTAACTGGTGAGATCAAGTTCGTTGATCCACTTGTCGCAAAGGCGCGTCTCGATACATGCAAACAGTGCGACGCGTACAACAAGATCATACATGTGTGCACTGTTTGCAAATGCTTCATGCCTGCGAAGACCAAACTGGAACAAGCAGCTTGCCCAATGGAGATGTGGTAATGTTTCCCGAAGAAAAAGAACTATCGTTCAAGATTCTTGAACTGGCGCGCCTGTATGGATGGACAGGGGATTACCACGAGGTGATCAACTTCGTCAAGTGGGTGTTCGAGCAGCATGGAGTGGAACTACCGCCCAAAGACCAACTAGAGCCCCGTTGATCGTAATGCACTATTAAGGTACATTACGAACGTTATCACTTCAAGGAGTACACATGAACGCTGTAGATAGCATGCTTGACGGTGACGAGCCGATCGTCATGCAAATCGCTGCCGTGAGTGGACCACTGGTCGCTGAGCAGTTCGTCCATGAGTTCAACAACGCCTGCATGCAGATGGCGGGGTTCGAGGATGTGATGGCGAGCCTGAACGGTGACCCCAGGTGCTTCTTGGTCCCGATGCCCAGCTATTCGTACACGGAGCATTGACTGGTCGTTGTTGACCTTTACAATGTCAACAGGTAATCTTTAAGCAACCCTGCCCAACTTTAGGGTTTGTGAATCATAGAAGGAGTCTCACATGAGCAAGTCGACAATGTCCTGGCCAGATCGTTTCGCGGTGATGGATCACTACAGTCCGTCGGACGAGCAGATTCGTGCTGCGTTCGGTCTCACCCAAGATGAACTGGAAACCGCTCGCACGCTTCGCGCTGCTGGCACGTTCGCACCGAGCACGACGCTCGACGTCGCGAAGTACGCAAACATCTTCAGCGCATCTGGCTCGCAGCCGACCGCCACGGTCGCTCCGGTCGTCAGTGCCGTCCAACCCGCTGGTGGCCGCTCGACCAAGGGTGGCACCGCAACAACGCACGCCAAGCCCGAGACCGCAACGAAGCGCGTCAAGGAACCGCAGAAGCGTGGCCGCAAGGGCGACAAGATCGCTCGCGCGCTCGCAGCCGTCCCGACGCTGCAGACCCCCGTCACGACGTTCATGCAGCAGCATGGTGTGTCGCTCGCCGTCCTCCGCCAGTCGAAGCGCTTCATCGAGAAGCTGTCTGCTGACCAGCAAGCTGCGATCGGCAAGATCAACGTTCGTCAGGACAAGGCAACGAAGCAACTGATGATCTGGCGCGAAGAGGTCTGATCGTCCAGCGATCTTCAACAAGGGAGCCTCGTGCTCCCTTTCTTTTTGTGAGGTATGCTGTGCTGATCACTTTGTCAGAATATGACACGCCGACATTCGTCGACGAATGTCCTGTCTGCGGCGCGGACAAATTGCAGATGTGTTCAATCCCCGATCCCGACGATGAAGCACTTGGTGTCGAACTTGTCAACCAAGTGCACTCGGAACGAATCGTGGACATGTAGCACGCTGCTAATGTATCATAAGTACCGGACTGGGTCTCACAAGGCCCTCGACGGATCAGGTCAATGCCGACAAAACAACAACTACAAACGCTTGACAAGTATGTGGATGCGATACACGAACTGCTGATAGACCAAATCAACGGTATCCGTGCTCGAGGCAACCGCCAAATCCTCACCAGTAGAACGATCTTCATCCGCATGCTTGGACAGATCCTCTACGAAGCTCCGAAGTTGCACACAGGTATGGTCAGCCTACGATTGGTTGAACAGAAGCTGGCAGACTTCGGCACCAAACCTTGTCTTGAACATCACCACAGCAGACAGAAGGGTGGCTCAGCACTTGTCCACCTGATTGACGTTGCTGTCGACACTGGCGTCCTCCCCACGAAACAACAAGTCCGCGAGATCGCGTTGCAGTATTGCCAGGTCCATTACACAACTGCAGGTGAAAACGCAATGCTACGAAAGCACCAGCGGAAGTGTTCAAGCGAAGCTGCGTATCGCCGCTCGAACATCCAACTGATCGAAGCACGTGACCTGTTTACCCACAAAGGACGACATCCTGATGCGTGGAAACAGAAGATGCGCGATAAGTACCAACCCCTCGTAGATCGATACAATGACCCGACTTACGAGGAGATTGAAGTCGAACGGCCGCTTGTCATCAATTGATTGCCGTGGGATAATCAACCACCTGAATTAGGAGCATTCATGAAGCACGAAGTGTCAGAAGTATTCATGAGCTTGGAGGGCGAAGGCCCCTTCACAGCTCACCCGACCGTGTACATTCGTTTCGGTCGCTGCAACTTGAAGTGTCCACACTTCAACAACCACAACAAGGAAACGACCGCGAAGGGCTACGCTCCGCTCGGGTTCGATCCGAAGGACTACAAGACACTGCAAGAGATCCCCCTGATCACGATGGGTTGCGATTCGCAGTACGCTGTCAATCCTGAGTTCGCCCACATGTGGGAGAAGATGACGACCGATGAGCTCGTCGATGCAGTGATCGCTCTGATCCCGCACGGCCAGTGGGTTCACCCAGTGACCGGTCTTCCTGTCATTCTGTCGCTGACTGGTGGTGAGCCAACGCTGAAGTGGAAGTTCATTCCTGAGATCCTCAACCACCCGAAGATGAAGGACTGTAGGCACGTCCTCGTTGAGACGAACTGCACCGTTCCGTTCAAGCGTGAGTTCACGATGGAGATCAGCCAGTGGCTTGCTCAAGATCCTAACCGCGTGTGGACGTGGAGCAATTCACCGAAGCTGTCGTCGTCGGGTGAGGCGTGGGAAGACGCAATCAAGCCGAAGATCGCGCTCCACCAGCGTGAGCTGCTTGGCGACTACACGCGCCACCGCGTCAATCAGTACTTCAAGTTCGTCATTGGCCCGCGCGAGGAAGACTTCGCTGAGGTTGCCAAGGCGATGGCTGAATACCACGAAGCAGGTGTGCCGAAGGGAACTCCTGTGTGGATCATGCCGGAAGCATGCACGCAGCAGCAACAGCAAGCAATTGACCAGCAAGTCGCAAAGATGTGCATGGACAAGGGCTACATGTTCTGCTACCGATTCCAGAACGCCCTGTGGGGCAACGGCGTAGGAACGTGAGCGAGACGCGCATACTGTCACACCGTGCTGGCACTAAGGTATTGTGCCAGCACAATCATCACGTCTGTACGGTGATCTCTGATCTGTACAAAGGTGATGAGCGGTATGCGAAGTGCATTGGTGACTGGCAGGAAGGTCAGCGGATCCCTCAAACGGGCGATGACCTTCCTCTATTGTGCAAGTGCGGACAGCCGTACACCGGCTTCTTCCCGCAGTTTCCGTGGACACGACCACCCGAATAAGTTGAGGGTAAATAGAGGGGACAATACGTGAAGGAGCTTGCCATGAAGATGAAGATCGCAACTCAACCCCGCACATCGCTGAAGGAGTTCTTGGAACTCGTCCTGATGTGGCACTGCAATGGCGACATCCCGATGGATCGCGTTTCGACAAGCAACTTCATCGAGGATGAACACTTTGCTGAGTTCCTGATGTCCGTCCAACACTGGTGCAAAGAGTTCGGTCTTGCCATGCCGAAGCGGTCCGACATCGTCAAGACGCTACACCAGCTGTACGAGGGCGATCCGCTCCTCCTACGTAGTTGAGGTCTGCTTGTAGCACATATATACTCCTCACAACAGGAGTATTTTATGAGCTACGATAAGAAGGTCGTTTTCCGCGCAGGAACGATCCCATACATCGTCGAAAATGGCCAGGTGCTGATGATGTTCATGAAGCCGTCGAACCCCGACTACGGTGGTGACACGTTTCAGATCGCTAAGGGCAAGGTTGAAGACGGCGAGGAAGTGAAAACAGCCGCATTGCGCGAAGCCAAGGAAGAACTTGGCTTGTTTATCGGCAACGTCATCCTGACTGAAGAACTCGGTGTCTTCATGGGTAGGACTTCGGTATACGTTGCCAAAGTGAAGAACCGTGACATGTTCGGCGAACCGTCTTTTGAAACGTCAGAAGTCGCGTGGATGACGGTTGAGCAATTCTGTGAAACAGGCCGTGATCTCCACCGTCCTGTCGTCAAAGCCGCGTACCGTAAGATCGTTGCCCTAGAAGATTTGGGGTAATCCGCACGTTGACGAAGTGCCCACATAAATACCCCATCGCTAACCCCTTGGGAGACGGAATATGAGCACAAAGTGGAATCTGGCAGAGGTTCGTAAGGTTGCGGGCCTGCCACTGACGGAAGCATGGCACAACGACAACGATGACGACGAAGATCCTGACGTTAAGATCGCCTCCGGCGACAAGCGTCAGAAGGAATTCGAATCGCGCAACAAGAAGCACCTCGACGACAACGCAGAAATGCTGAAGAAGCGCACTGCTGAGCAGAAGGCTGCCGCTGCGAAGAAGAAGGAGGAGGCTAAGGCCGCTCCTAAGCCTGCTGAGAAGAAGGAAGAACCTAAGCCTGCTGCAAAGGCTGAGGAAAAGAAGCCAGCTCCTGCACCTGCGGAAAAGAAGGCCGAAGAGAAGAAGCCTGAGCCTGCAAAGGCTGAGGAAAAGAAGCCTGAAGAGAAGAAGGAAGAAGCACCAGCTGCTGCGGAAGCAAAGCGTCGTGGCGCAAAGCCTAACGCAAACAGCAAGTCGCAACGTGCTGCTGCATGGATCAAGAGCAACCCGAATGGTACGCGTGGTCAGTTCCTTGCGTGGGCAAAGGCAAACCTCGACATGGGCTCCGCATACGGTAGCGCATTCTTCGCACGCCACAACCCAAAGAGCAAGCGTCAAGCTGCTACGGAGCAGAAGAACGAATGCTACGTGCTGACGCACCCGCTGATGCCATCGTTCCTGCTTGCAGAGAACCGTGAGATGAATCAGATGCAATGGGTCGATTCGACAAGTCCGCTGGAACCAGTGATTTGCGAGACGGAAGCAGAAGCGAACAAGATTGCCAAGTACATGTCAGAGTGGAAGGGCCAACAGTCGACAATCGTCAAGATCGTATTCGAAGACTGATCGAAGTTCACTAGTAAACCTTACAGGGGAGGTCGTTGACCTCCCCTCCCTTTTTTCAGATCATACATAGACACAGAGGTCTCGGCTCATCCCTCTCAAAAGCTCTGCGCCATAACAACAACAAAATGGAGACCTGTTATGACACAAACCCCAGCAATCACGTACAAGTACGTCAGCACGAAAGAGTACCACAACGCATTCCCATGTGCGTATCGTCAGTGGCGTGCGGACAGTCACTGCAATCTGATCCACGGCTACGCATTCAGCATGAAGTTCTACTTCGGCACGAATGACCTTGATGTCCGCAACTGGGCTGCTGACTACGGCGGTCTGAAGGAACTCAAGGCTGTCCTCGAGAGCCAGTTCGACCACACACTGCTCGTCGCGGAAGACGATCCAGAACTCGACTTCTACAAGGAGATGGAGAAGCGCAAGCTCGCAAAGCTAACGATTCTGCCGAAGCTTGGCTGTGAGGGTCTGTCCGATCAGCTGTACAGGTACGTCAACGGCGTGTACATCCCCGACATGTGGGGACCGAGTGAAGCTGAACGTCTGTGGTGCTTCCGCGTTGAAGTCCGCGAAACGCAGTCGAACATGGCGTTCCGTGAAGGCCACCGCGAATGGAACGAGGACCTGTTTGCGTGATTGCTAACGAGCAGGAGCTAACTCCGGCGGAAGTTCTCGACCTCCGCCGGAGGTATACAATTCTGTACGAAACGCTCGACCTTGTACGTCAGTACCCTGATTTTGACAACGGTGGCGTTCTAGCGGATGCAATTGACAGCGCACTTCGGGGAGAAATGCCGGAGTGCTTATCGTTTGCACATGGTGTGCGTGAAACTTACGGACCCGTACAAGAGTGACATAAATACACCCATAATCCTCAACAGGAGACGGATATGTCATTCAAACTGATTCGAGAAGCTCAAGCACGTCTGCGTATGGACGACGAGCAACTCAAACTTGCACGCCACGTATCGAACGTTCTCAAGAAGAACGTTCTTGGCGAGGCGTTCAATCCTTCAGACTTCGAAGTCACGCCGGAACACTACAGCCAATGGCTCTCGACGATGCAGGACATGGCTAACGAGCGTGGAATGAATCTGAACAAGCGGATGGAGTTCAACGAACTCGCATTTGAGATTCTCGACAATGACTCGTTCGTCGATGCACTCGGTGGTGACGCAGAGAAAACGAAGGAGAACATCGTCAAGACTCTGTGGCAATCACATCAAGTAGCACGAGCACACCAAAAGGTCTCTCAGCACATCGGTCAGACGATCGAGCGTACGCGCGAAGAGGAAGAAATGGTCGACCAGCTCGTCGGAGCTGAAGACGAAGAAGGTGGTGGGTTTGCTCAGGCTTTCAAGGCTGCACAAGGAATTGAAGACGAAGAGCAGCACATGTACAAGCGCCACGTTGGCCCACGTACAGTGTTCCAACACGCCGTTGCAAAACCAGCTCGTAAGAACCCTTATCCACCAGGTTCGCTGCGCGCTTCGATTTGGGCTGACATGCACCCAGCCGTCGAAGATGAGCAACTCGATCCTCATTACGGCGATCTCGACACAGAGATCCGCGATGACGATATGGAAACCGATCACCACGCTGATGTTGGCGGCGAAGAGGCTCTTGAGCAGCGTGTCGACGATCTCGAGAATCGCGTTGCTGATCTCGAAGACGGTGGCGGCGAAGAGCCAGAAGATGTCGTTGACATTCCAATGGACGGCGAGGGTGAGATGGATGACGTCAAGGTTATTGACGAGCCAGCACCTCGTGAGGCAGCTCCTGCTAAGCAAGAGCCACGCGCTCTCGTTGTTGACAAGAACTTTGACGACGAAGAGCAAGTCAAGCAGCTGTTCCACAAGGCGATCACAGCTCCTAAGGATCACCTGACCGCAGCACTGAAGGGTGTTGAGGACGAAGGGATGTCTGCATGGACAAAGATCGCAATGCCACGCAATCCACACCCGAAGGACTCACCAGCCTACAAGGCATGGGCTAAGGGATTCAAGAACGCTGCAAAGAACGGCCTAGGTTTCGCTGACAAGCCACGCGAGTCTACTAGTAAACCCAAGCCGCGTCGGAAGTAACAGACAAAGGAAACGGTAGGTGGATTATGGATACCCCCTGGAAATCACACGCAGACGATTTTCAGGACTATCTCGCACGCGGAGTTATACCGCTTCCTCCTGCGTATGCCGAATTTCTCGAAGCTCTATCTGAAAGGGAACGCGAACACAAACTGTGTCTGCTTCCCTTTTCTCGTTTTGACCTGTATCATATTAGACTGGAACGTAAAGTGCGTGAGCGGATTAGGTACCAACGCCGCGCAGCATGAGAGGTAATGAACCAATGTCACAAGCTCTAACAGAGTTGGAAGACCTGATCAATAAGGTACAAACGCTGTCAACGGATGTTGATGCGTACTACACCCACCTATCACAGGGGACCCTCGATCAGTACTACAAACAGGTTCTCGACACAGCTGTTGTCGACATGATGCGTCTTCCGATACAGCGCATGCTCGATAAGATGACGCCCGTCGAAGATCCTGAGGACATTAACCGCAGTCTTGTTAAGATTGCCGACATCCTTGCAACGACATTCAATCGCTCCCACGAGCAGACGCGCAACGACATCGTTGAAGCAGTCAAAGCATGCCCTGCCGACGACATTCGTCAGGCATTGGTGCTGCGTCATAACAACAAGCTGAATTGATGTCACTGTCATTCCCCTTCAACGATCCGGCAACGTACCCTTGACCTATTGACATTTCACCCTAAACCCGTGACAGTGTTGATATGTGCATGACGTGTCTTGCACGCAAGCACACCAAATTCAGGAGTTTTGCCGATGGCAAAGAAAAAAGAATCAACGCCGGTTCAGCTTGAGCTGTTCTCGCCAATCCACTTCATGACGGTCGAACCGCAAGTCGAATCGATCGTGCAGGAGGCGGAGTCGCACATCAACAACGCAACAACGATGTGTCGCTACGGCGTGTTCCATCCGTCTACCGTGTTCAGTCGTCTCGTCGAATCTGGCGACACATCTGGACAATATCAGCAGTGGAATCTTGCGGGTGTTGATGCAATGGTCACTCCGAAACGTCTCCGCTCCTTCCAAGACAACCTGACGTGTGTTGGTTGTGGCCGCATCGGCAACGTGTTCTTCGTCGAGCGCCATGTCAACGATCGCCAGATGCAGTATCTCAACCTGTACTGCGTCGACAAGAGCGGCATCATGTTGATGACCGTTGACCACATCCTACCCGACAGCCTCGGTGGCAAGTACTCACCGTACAACTTCCAAACGATGTGCCGTGGTTGCAACCAGCAGAAGCAGAACATGATGTCGCTAGCAGAGATCAACCTCGTTCGCAGTGACATTGATCGTTTCGCCAAATCATGGATCAGTCGCGACTACGTTCACGCATTGCTTAATCTGCAGGAGTTGATCCTTACGTCGAAAGGAACTGCACAGCACCCCAAGTTCGTTGCGATCTTCGACAAGTACCGCAAGAAGGTCAAGCACGGAATGAAGCCGACTGCCGTTGCGGGAATCGTGCACAACATCCAGCAGGAAGTCGAGCACGTTCTCCTTGGTGCACCAATCCCTGGACCGAAGCTGCAGACAATCCCTCCGCATATCAAGATGCCGTGGTATGCTGGCATCAAGCGTTGGTGGCGTAGTGTTAAGAGTCGCGTTCGCGTGTTCACGATACGCTACTGTTGACCGTTCACCCTAAGCGGGTGATAGTGGATGCATCTGTTGAACAAGGAGTCCGTCATGGGGTTCTCTCGCAATGAAGTGATCTTGGGCGCGATCATCGTCCTGTCGATTCTGTCGTCCGTTCTGGTCAGCGATTACCAGAAGACGCAGCGGTACAAGGCGTGCATGGAAGCAACGAAGGACGCGGAGAAGTGCAATGTCCGCTGAACAAGCTCCGCAGCGCGCGTGCTACATTGCGGAAACGCAATGGGGCCACTTCAAGCCGCACATCGGCACGATCCATCCGGGGACGAACGACAGCCTCGTCGTTCCCGAGGGTGACTCGATCGCGCACATCGAACTCGTCGACGCCCAGCGTTGGCTGAATCGTGCTGCGCCGGACGGCTCACTTGTGTTCCTCAAGCCGATCGTCGTCAAGCGGTTCCCGCTGCGCCTGTCGCAGCTGATCGAAGCCAACCAAGGATGACCACCATGTGTACCACGCAAGGAAAGATGATCACGAACCACCTCGGCTTCAAGCAGTACGTCGACGTGCTCGACGAGAACTGCTGCCCGAACTGCGAGCTGCAGTACACGAACACCGGCGAAGGGATCCTGTGCGACGAGTGCGGCGACAAGCTCGAGGCTGCGCAGAACGATCTGCGGATCGAAGGGCAGTGGTGATGCGGGCGAAGGACGTGTGGTGGATCGTGGCGATCGCCTGCATTGCGGTACTCGGTCTGATCAACGCATCGCCTGCGTACGGCGCGTGTCGAGCGGAGGGAAACTCCAACGTCAAGTGCATTCTCACAATCAAGTACTGGACCGCAAAGCGGTTCTGGGGGTTCTGACATGAAGCTCTTCTCGATGACGCATTTGTGGGTGATCTTCTGCACCGCGGTTCTGCTGGTCCTGATCGACAACATCCATCCGATTCGGATGCTCGATGTAGTGTTGACCTACGGAGTGTTCTTGGCGAATGTTCGCTCTCAAACACTCGAGCGAAAGGGCTCTTGATGAACTACAACGAACTGTACCGCTGTGGCAGCACGCTTCGGTTGGCTCCACTCCACATCTTCCCGAATCTTCCGGAGGGTAACGGCGACCGTAACTTCGAGATCGTGTACTGTGCCATCGAGACGTTTGATGATGGCCACGTCCATGATGTCATCGTGTACAGGAAGACGAATCCGGAGTACGATCCGCGCAACAAGCGGAACCCTGCGTTTGCCCACATTGCCGAAACGATCACCGTTCGGCAATCCGTGTCGTGGGCGGAAGCTCGCGCCAAACCGATTGCGTAACCGACCATGCGCCCCCTCTCGCCCTCATTCGTTGCTCGAGCAAATCGACTGCTCAACCTCGCTGATTTTGCTGAGGGGAGTCTGCCGATCCCCGTGTTCAAGAGCAGCGTGCGTCCGCCCGTCGATCGACAATACATCCTACGGATGATGGTCCGTAGTGATGTCCTGCCGCTATCGATTCCCGACGAGCTTGACTGGCTGCGGTTCACGATCTACCGTCTGAACGCATACCAGAAGGCGCATGGGCTGCACAATCCGTTCATCTACGTGACGGTTCGTCATGGGATTGTGACCACAACTACCGACAGTGCGTGGCACGTCGATGGGTTCTCGATGCGCAAGCCGCACGTTCCTGAGCAGAACTACATCTGCGTCCAAGGGACCGACCCAACCGAGTACCTGCTCAAGCAGTGGCGCCTTCCTGCATCATTCGATCCGCTTGTCCACAACATCCACCATTATTTCCGCGACTTCGGCGACGATGGCCAGGTCATCCCTGGCTATTCTGGCCTTGTCTATGCGATCGATCCATACTGCGTCCACCGTCGACCGGCAACGACTGCTGGCCAGCTGCGAACGTTCTGGCGGATTTCGTTTGTCCCGATTGAGATTGAGGACGACACGTGCACGCCGAACCCGCTGTTCCCTCCGAAGGTGTACGGGAACACCGACGTTCGCAAGCAGTTGGTCGCTTGGCCAAGTGGAGCTGTTGACTTCTGAAATGGGTGATAGGACCATCTTCTTTAAGACTAATCTTAGTCTTAAACAACAATAAGAAAGACCTATCATGAAACTACGAAACAACAACGTGAATCGTCTCACGGATTTCTTTTACACCCTTGCCCAAGAAGCTGATAGTCCAATCAGTCGCGCATCTCTTCGCACCCGCCTAACCAATACCGTTAAGGAACTGGGCGTAGAGGGGGTGTCGGAGTTCATTCACAATGTCATCAAGGCACCACAAAAGCGAAAGGCGTCTCCGTCAGTTGTAGGCATCAAACCTAACCAAGAAACCATCATCGTGAACGGTGTGACGTATCGCAAGGCGTAAAGCGATTGCCCTTGCGCATGTTATCTACCCCAGGGATAGCACGCAAGTTCCAAGACACATGTAGACCACACACATTCTCTCCGCAAAGAGGAACAATGTGGTCTACGTGATGCTCTACACCAGTCTGTTGCGTTAAGAGCACACTTTCGCGATAGACTGCAACAATATCTTCAATGTCTGCCCACACAGGCATCGCTTGACGCACCTGCGCTCGTCGCTTTGCCCCGTACTGCTGTACGACCGCCTTGTTTAGCCGCCGCCAGAGCTTATTCTCCCGTAATTTACGCTCGCGGTTGGCATCGTACCAACGCTTTGATGCAGCTGACGCCTCTTCGGGGTTAACTTCGCGGTATCGTTGGGATGCCTCAGCAACGGCAGTTTTGTTGTCTTGTGACCACCGCTTAATGACCCGTAGATATTTGTCTTTGTGTGCAGGATAGTACTTGAAGTGGTCCTCACGCATACACTCACAGCAGTTGGATGTAGATGCAACTCGTTTAGCGATGTGTCCACGCTTACATGGTTTGCCAGTGAAGTAGTGCTGAGCTCCTACTGCCTTGGCTTCTGCCCTCGTTGTCTTTAGGGTAATGGTCATAGATAGTCTCCTCATCGTATTTATTCACACCACGAGGCAATGATGCAAAACGACGAAGCGATCGAAGTTGGTTCCGAAGTGATCGACGAGGTCGAGTTCTACGGTGAGAAGCCGCTGCGCTGGTACCAAGTGGCTGCGCGCAACGCTGCTGTCCAATGCATTTTGGAAAAGCGCAATGCGCGTGTCTTGATCGTGCTGCCCACCGGCGCCGGCAAGACGCTGACGATCGCCGCTTCGCTTTCGTTTCCGGCGATGCGTGAAGCTTTGGGTGTCACGGGCGATCGTCCGCTCCGCGTGTTGTTCATTGCTCACAAGCACCGCCTGTTGTCGCAGGCGGAAGCGACGTTCGTTACCGAAAGCAACGTCGATCTCGTTCCGCAAAGCGCTTTTGCTGAGCTGCCGAAGGACCTGACGTTCGACGTCGTGGTGATCGACGAGAGCCACCACGAAGCGATGAGCACGATCCAGTACCACCTGGAGAAGCTCGGCGACTTCCCGATCATCGGTCTGACGGCAACGCCGGACCGTGCGGACGGCTGCCTGATCAAGTTCGACAACATCGTCAACCCGATCTCGCGCGAGCAAGCGGTCAAGGAAGGCTACCTTGCTCCGACCAACATCCACACGTTCGTCGACGTGCCGTCGAAGGAAAAGGTCGCCGTGCTGACCAACATCCTCGAGAACTACGCTCACCAGATGGGCCAGTCGATGGTGTTCGTCAAGACGAAGAAGGAAGTTCGTGCGATCACGACCGTCCTGACCAACCTCGGCTACACCGCCGTCGGCGTGCTCGACCAGTCGGAGCGTGAGCTGAACGAGATCCTCGACCAGTTCTCGGCGGGCGAAGTCAAGTTCGTCGTCAACTGCAACAAGATCAACGAGGGCGTCGACGTCAAGGGCTGCACCGACGTGATCCTTGGTCGCCAGTTCGGCTCGTACCCGCAGCTGAACCAGGTGATTGGCCGTGCTGCTCGTCCGGATTCGGACTGCAACGTGTGGGAACTGATCAACCCGCTGTCGGGTCGCAACCTCGACACGACTGTCGTCGTCGGCACGCCGGAGCGTCACCGTCTCGTCAACAAGGAGGGTGGCGAGTGGATCGAGCGCGAGTTCGATTACATCACGCACCGCACGAACAAGCAGCTGGGCATTGCGTCTGGCATCCGCATTGTTCATCGCCGTTGATCTTTTCACGAATGAGGGTATCATCCCTTCATTGTTTCACAGGAGATCGTCATGAGTGCACGCTACGCTGTCGGTGAGAAGGTCATCGTGATGGCTTACATCCTCAACGGCCGCGCGCCGTGGGTCAATCCGATGTACCGTCCGTGGGAAGACACGCTCGACGAAGTGCTGTCGGAGGTCCTGACTGTGACCGAGCATCACAAGGTCGCGTGGGACCAAGACCCGACCGGCGAGAAGAAGTACAACGGGTTCATCCTCGAGAACCGTCTCCACCAGGCGTGGACGAACCAGTACCCGACGGCGAGCTACGGCCAGACGACGACGTCTGCCGACTACTACTTCGACCGCAAGTACCCGGTGGGCACCGACTACAATCAGCTGTCCGATCGCCAACTGATCACGTACGAAGACGTGTGCCAGGTGATCGACCGACTGGTCAGTGGCGTCAAGTTCATGGAGACGCACAACCCCAAGTACGGTGCCCAGCTGAAAGAGCACCTCGACTGGCTGATCAACGAGGTCAAGTGCCGTCACGGTGCGACGGTCACGTTCGAACCGATCTGGCAAGACGTCCCCGACGTCACCCGCGCAACCCTCAACTGGAGCTGAGCATGAGCAACAAGCGTCTTCTCGTCGAGGTCGATATCAAGGTCGGCGAAGAGTTCAAGCGTCTCGAAGTGACGCGCGAAGGCCATCCGTTCGATGGTGCAATGTACGAGCTGCGGATCGGCGACGTGGTCAAGCATGCGGATCCGGATCCGCATGTGATGATCCGTGCACTCGGCCACTACATCCACAGCCTGTCGTACCAACGTCCCCTGGGAGGTGTGTGATGATGGAAGTGATCGGTTTTGTTGCTCTGATCGTGTTCGGCCTGTGTGCCGTTGTGATCGGTGCGCTTGGTCTGTTTGCGTCGATTGGCCTGTCCGGCCGTGCACACATGACCGGCGAACAGCTCGTGATGGCGATCGTCGTCGTGGTCGGTGCAGCAGTTCTCGTCTTCGCGGGGATGAACTCGCCGTTCGCGGTGACGCTGAAGGGATGACCATGAAACAAATCCCCGCTGATCGCGTCGCCGAGCTGACGGAAGTCGCAATGCGTGCTGTGGCAACGCAGTACAACTCGAAGCTGACGTTCTGGAGCAACGTGTACGCCACCGCTGGTGCGAACGAAGCGGACAAGAAGACCGCAACGCTCCTGCACAACATCAAGACGTCAACTGAGCGCGACGTCGAAGACCTCATTAAGACGCTGGTCGCGTCGCTGATCAAGAAGGCATGACCATGTACACCAAGTCGAAGTACATCGTTGGTGAAGTGATGGGCTCGTTCGGCACCCACCTGTGTGCCGTCGTGTTCCCGGAAACCGTCGGCCATGATGACATCGGTCGTCGCCTGTTCATCGACGGAACGATCCGCAGCGCTGGCTTCTGCCACTTCAGCGACGACGACGTCAAGGTGTACGGCGAGTCGATCTCGCTCAAGGTCAAGAGCGATCCTGCTGTTGACACCACGCTCGTTGGGCGTGCAATGTCTCACCCCAAGTACATCTCGTGAGGAACACACTGATGAGCACGCAAGCTGAACTCGACCGCTGGAACGCCCGCGTGGTGGAGCGGTCGACTGACCAAATCGAGCGCGCTCTGCTCAATGTGATCGCTGCGTCCCACCAAACCGCGATCTGGATCGATCTCAATACGGTCATCCAGACCGCACTCGCTCGTGTCGCCGCCGAGGCCGCAGAAGTCCAAGAGATCATCCGAAAGCACCACTCATGAAGCAAGCCGTCGTCGCAATGATCGAACGCGAAGGTCTGTACCTCGCGATCAACCGTCCCAACGATCCGTCGGTGTGGGGCCTGCCGGGTGGCAAGGTCGAGCCGCGTGAGACAGCAACGCTTGCTGTGTGCCGCGAGGTATGTGAAGAGGTTGGCCTCATCACGTTCGAGACGTGGTGGACTCCCGTGTTCGTTGGTGGCTGCCGGGGTGACGTCGACTACTGGGTGTCTGCCTTTCTGTGGGATGGTTCCACCGTCAAGGACAGCGAACTGGAAGCGGAGATAGGCATGGCTCTCACGTGGTTGACGCGTGATCAGCTGTGCGATCCGAACGTCAGCCCATTCTCGGACTACAACGTCAGCGTGTTCAACGCTCTCGACCACATGCGGAGGTTTGAAAATGGAAATGCGTAAGCACATCATCATCGAAGGCGGCGACGTGTTCGAGGGGTCGATCGAGCAGTTCAAGGACTGCTTCTTCGACAACGCCGACATCGACACGATCAGCTGGTGGTGTGGCGAGCACGGCTACGCCCTCGAAGTGAAGGACGTATTCGACTTCCCCATCGCCGGCTACGGCAACAAGACCGCGTTCCATCCGGTCGGCAGCTACATCGGGTTCGAGCCTGGTCCGACCGTGTTCTCGTCTGCGCTGACGTACGTGTCGTGTGCGGAGGAGGCGGTCGACAAGATGCAGGAGCGGATCGATGACCTCCAAGCGCAAGTCGAGGAGCTGCAAGGTCAGCTGGCGACTGCGAAGGTCGTCCAACAGACGCTCAAGCGAACGCTCGGTGAGGAGGGCGTTCGTCAGTTCTTCAAGGACGTGATCGCCGAGGCGAAGCGGCCGTGGCAACAGCGTGGTGAACAAGCAGGCGGTGTGATCCACTCGTGTTCGATCCCGACCGACTGGTTCAACGCCAAGAAGCGTGGCGTGTATGCGTCATACACCGACGAGTTCATCGACCAGCTTCCACTCCAGGAGTGCAAGTTCCGTCTCGCTCTGTTCATCGCGAACTGCTACCGTCAAAGGTAACTGTGTAGTTGTCCCCCACGACTACATAGAGGAGGCTATCTCAACACTGGGTCAATTTCAAGGGGGACCATGATGATTGCGTTTCTGCGTTGGTGGGTCATTTTCTGGCTGGTTGTTGCGGGATTCGTCACCGCAGGTGCATTCGATCTGCACGAGTACATCTGGAAGGTTGACCAAACGCGGTTGAGCTTCGTGATCGTCACGATCTTTGCGGTGTTCACTGTGTTCATCGGTCTGCTGACGGCACATGCCCGCCGCGGCGACCAACTGTTCCGCAAACATCTGTCGCTGTGTTCTTACGTGGCAACAGATGTTTGTCAAGGGCTAGGAATGATCGGCACTCTGATCGGCTTCCTCCTCTTGCTGCAAACAGTGTTCTCCGGTCAAGTCGATCTTGCGAACACAGCCGCAACGCAGAAGGTCCTGTCGAACATGGCTACCGGATTCGCAACAGCTGCCGTGACGACGCTCGTCGGTTTGGCATGCTCATTGGCGCTAAAAGCGCAGATCATCAACCTGGAATACCTCGTGGAGGACGACGATGCGTAAGCACAAGTCGTCCGTTGCTGGAACGAACATCGCGTTCCTCGACATGGTGTTCAACATGGTCCTTGGGTTTGCGTTCCTGTTCATTCTGGCGTGGATGCTTGTCCGCCCACCAACGCAGACTGACGCGAACATTAAGCTGAAGGCAGAGATCGTTCTGACGATGACGTGGCCGGACGGCTCAGGCGACGACGTCGACATGTGGCTGCTCCTCCCCGACGAGCAGAAAGTGTACTACCGCCGCAAAGATGTCGACTACGTGACGCTTGACCGCGACGACCGTGGGATCATGAACGACACATTCTACGATACGACGAAGGGTGGGATGAACTACGTGCGAATGAACAAAGAGATGATGACGATTCGCGCTACGGTCCCAGGTCGGTATGTCGTTGCAGGCCACGTGTTTGCATCCGAGCCAGCATACGGTGAGTTCAAGAGCGAGACGACGTTCCCATACGAGGCGAAGCTCGTCGTCACAAAGCTCAACCCTATCGTCTCAGACGTTGTCGTATCAACGATCGTTCTCGAAGGTCGCAATGACAGGAAGGCGTTCGTTGCATTCACAGTGATGGAGGATGGTACTGTGACAAACATCGAGATGCACCCCGACGATGAGATCGTTGACGTGGACGGGAAATGACATGCTGCAAGAACTAGCTCAATCACTCTCGCCGATCATCTTTGTGATGGTTGGTGTCATGGTGACAGCACTTTGGGTGTTCCTCAAGAGCTCCGTACCTGTCACAGCGAAGATGCTGCTGACGCCGTTGACAATTGCTGCAGCACTTGCCGTCCCGTTGATGTTCATTGCTCTGATGGGCTACGCCGTTCGTCTTCCACTGCCTGACAAGCTCGATGTGATTGCACACCGAACGGTGATTGACAAGAACAAGAAGACGAAGATCGAGGTGTGGGTGCGTGAGAAGAATGCAACACGACTGTACACGACTCCATATAACAAGGAGCTCGAGAAGGCGCTGGAAGAAGCACGGAAAGGTCGCAATGCAACAGGAGCTGAGTCGCGTCTTCACCGTCGCGATCCATCGAAGCCTGAATGGGACCTTGAGATGCGGACGCCCGACAAGGTGATGCCGAAAGATGAGCCCGAGGACCAACCCGAAGGCGAACCCGACCAACCCCGCTACGACCGGATTCCAAGTCCCAACGACCGGATCCAACCGTTTGGCAACAGACCACCAATGACGACATGAGCTCTACAGCATACGATGACCAATACGCTCCCGACCCAACCGAATGCTACTGCTGCTGGTTGGCGGGTGTTGGAGGAATGCCTCCGTGTGGGTTCTGCTCGAACCCCGCCAACTTCCCCACGGAAGATGAAGACGAGCCTGTTGTCACACAACGAGAAGAGACGGATGCTGAACGATTCGATCGCGTCATGAAAGAGCTCGGCTTATAACTTTGGCCTGTTGAGCTTTACCCTTAAAGATGCGATAGTGTGCTCATCGCTGTTCACACATCCACACCAAGGACCGCTCAATGATCAAGTTCGATCCGACCAAGCTGACTGTCGACGTCGTTCAACTGAAGTCTGTCACCACGTCTCTCGGTGGCAGCATTTCCGTTCTCGATCCGAAGCGGACGACTCCGACCAAGGAGGTGACGACTCGCATCGTCGTCCCGATGGCGGTTGCGCGTTCGTTCATTCAGCGGACGAAGAAGGTCACCAAGTACCTCAAGCCGGTGTTCACCGCAATCGTCAAGTACGATGGCTACATCGTTGCGATGGAGCGTCACCCGCTCGGCGCAATGGGCAAGCTGGAGGACGAGGGCCTGTTCGGCATCCGTCGTTGGGAGCCGGACTGCGAGACGAACATCGAGCAGTTCATCAAGCCGCTGACCGGTCGTGGCGATCGCCAGTGGTACTTCGATGGTCGCTACATCTACTCGTTCGAGTCGCCGACGACCGAAGACGCGATCCGTGGTGGTCAATTCCTGTCGGCTGACGGCCGTTTCCGCAAGGTGATGGCAACGTCGATCGACCTGCAAGAGCTGTCGAACAAGGACAAGATCCAGCCGACCGATCGGTCGTGCATGGCGTTCGTCTCTGCTCGTGGCGTCTATGCTGTGTCGCCTCCGATCTGGAAGAACCTGTCGGACGTTGGCGGCACTCAAATCCGTCGCTCGGGCAAGGCCGAGAAGTCGGAGGACACGCTCGACAACGGCGTTGACCGTGGTCTGAACGACGAGCCGGTGATGGTCGGTGTCGCTCCGGACGATGACGAGGATGACGAAGACGTCGTCCAGTTCGACGGCGACGAGAACCGTCCGCGCCTCGACGAGCCTGGTACGTTCGACATGATCGACGAGTCGCTTGCCGTCAACCTGAACTTCGCGCTCAAGGCTGGCCAGGAAATCGGCAAGAAGTTCGGCTACGAGTTCGTCGAACCGCTGCAACTGCCTCGTCTGATGATCGAGCTGCACACGGTCAACCTGCCGAACGTGCCCGCTGAGGTCAAGGCAACGTACGACATCGGCCTGAAGTTCACCCATGCGATGGCGTGGCTGCTCGGCATGTCGCGCAAGACCAAGGATGACGACCTCGAGACGTACATCATGATGCGTTCGCTGATGAAGTACCTAACCAAGAAGGGTATCTTCCGCAGCAACGTGTTCAATGCGGATCGTGTGTTCAAGGACGGCCAGACGGTCAAGGACGTTCCGCAGCTGGCGATGGACCAGTTGATGAAGGATCAAGATTTCACGAAGATGTCGCTGTCCGCGATCCTTCAACAGGCTCGCGAGGGCCAGAAGCGTCGTAAGAAGGGCAACGACATCCACAACGTCGGTGGCATGATGACGGAGGACTGAACATGAGCAATATCCAAATTGGCGACGTCGTACTTGTACCGTGTCGCGTTGTTGGCAAGTGTCTTCGGGCGTATAGCGTCGATCGCCACATCATCGATGTGCGCCCGATCGAATCGACGTCGGGAGAGACGTACGCGCAAGACGTGATCCCAATGTTCTCCGTCGACGAGAGCGACGTCAACAACGAGGTGGTGCGATGATCACGTTTCCTGAAGGTGACAAGTACGAGTTCACGGGCCCGTCCCGTGAACTGCTCGCAGCCGGCTTTCCTGCTGGCATGATTGCTGCTCACGTCGAGCGGCATCTGGAAGGGCTGCGCGCCCTTCCGTCCGAAACCGAGGACGTTGCCGCAGCGATCGCTGCGAACGAGGCGTTCCTCAAAGAGCTGCATGCTCTGGGAGACGAGTGATGACCGACAAGTTCAGCGTGATGCAGGAGCTGTCTCGTGGTGGCGAGTGGCTCGGTGGCGCCCGCACGTGGCTCCAATCGAACGTTCGCGGTGGTGACACGCTGCCGTGGAGCAGTGGCGAGCCGGTGACGATTCCGTTCTGCAAGTTCGAGGAGTTCGCACTGACGGTCGCCGCGACTGCTGTTGCCGAAGATCGCCGCCAGATGCAAGGTCCTGGCACGCCGACGCATCGGTTCCTGAGACTGATGGCGGAGCTGGAGAAGCGATTCCCCCACCCCAATCCGTTCGATTCAACGAAAGCGCCTGAAGAGTACATGCTCGAGGCGATCGACAAGCTGCTTGGCCAGAACGATGTCAACCTACCGCGTGGTTGGCAGATCTGGACTGGCCACGGCGACCATCCGACTGGTGATACGCTCGTCCTGTACAAGATGCAAGACGGCGACATGACCGACGAGACGCAGCCGGCCCGAGCAGGTGACCTCGATTGGTCGCGTTCGACGTTCCGCAAGCCTGACGATTGGGAGATCGTTGCGTACAAGGTCGTAACCCGTTGACCCTTCCCTAGGTTGGGGTGATGATACGTCATCCAACTCCAACTCAGGAAGGTGTCCATGAAGAACCTCTTTGCTCTGCTGCTCTGTGCACTGGCCCTCATCGGCTGTGGCGGTGGTGGCCAAAGCCACGGCCCCGTGCCGACGTACGCGATCTCCGGCAAGGCGACGAACGGCGAACCGCGCGCCAAAGCGATGTCTGCCCGCAGCACCAAGCTGGCGGCCGGCTCTGCGATTGCAAACGCAAACGTCGATCTGATCGACAAAACCGGTGCAAACGGTCCGTTCTCAACGACGACCGATGCGAATGGCAATTGGGAAATTGCCGAAGTTCCGGAAGGCGTGTATGATCTCGAGGTGAGAGGCATCGTGGAGGGTACCACGGTGTGGAACGTACTTCAAGGAATCACCGTGCAAGACAACACCAATCTCGGCAGCATTCCGCTGACCGCAAATCCGCTACTGCGCAGCGTAACGATCCTGCGCAACGGTGCAACCGACACCGTCATCGAAGAAGTGACCAACAGGGTGGTCCACCTGCTGACGCCTTCCGTCGGCGATGTGATCACGGTTGCCGTCGAAGTCGAAGATCCGAACCAACGGCCGATGACGATGACCGCCTCTGCAGGAACGAACGTCGAAGGCCTGACGCTGACGTATACCGTCACGTCGGCTGACGTGGCAGCTGGTCGCGACCTCGTTCTCGACATCAACAACGACGATGGCGTTGGTGGTGGGCTCGACGGCGTGCGCGACCTCCTGGTTATCGTCAAGCTGGTCCCGTCTCAGCAAAGCAACGATACGATCTCGGACGTGCAGATCAACGGGACTCCGTTCGATCCGACGACGACGAAGATCAGCACGTCGGAGCCGTTCACGATCAGTGCGTCGTCGAACGCTCCCGTCACGTTTGCGTGGGATCAGGGCGGTGCATCGTTCGTCACGAGCGACAACCCTGCACAGATCAGTGCGGAGGTGACGAATGGTCTGTACCAAGTTGACGTGCTGATTGGTGCAGGCACTGCACGTCAACGCGTGACGCTGCAAGTCGATACGCCCGACCAACCGGCTGCGATCACCTCGATGGAGTTGACCAACGCGCTGAAGGACGTGTACGTTCCTGGCGACCAGATCAATGTCGAAGTGACGGCGACCGATCCGAATGGTGGCACGCTCGAGTACCTGTTCGACTATCAGGGCGCCAACGGTCCGACGCCGCCTGCGGTATGGCAGACGAGCAACGTGTCGTCGTACGTTGTCACCGGCCAAGAGTCTGCTTCGTTCAAGGTCGTCGTGTTCGTTCGCAACAGCGATGGGCGCGTGTATCCGATGTTCGGTGCAGATGCTCGCCGTGAGCTCAGGATCACGGTTGGTCAGTAAATACGAGTGCTGTTGCCTTTCTGTCAAAGTTGGGTGACAGTACTCGAACTGAATGACGCATGAGTGCGAAATTCAGTGGTCACACATCATCAACTTAAATGCCTGCGGGCAGATAGGAGTCTCCTCATGAACCAGTCCGGTTTCACTCTCGTTCGCGGTGCCCACGTCGAAGTCAAGGGCATCGTCAACGCCAAGAAGCAACACGAAGCGGAGATCATCGTCGATGGTCGCTTCCAGCATCGGTTCGACGCCAAGTCGCGCGTCTCCAAGCACCTCGACGTCATGCAGCCGAAGGACCTCGCCGAGCGTCTGACCGGCGGCTCGTTCTTCTTCATCAAGCACGGTGGCCAGGACCACCTCGTCGACTTCCGTGACGGCACGTACAACGGGTTCGTCCACACCGACCAGACGATCGACAAGTTCATGGAGATCCTCGGCTTCCAGGAGCGCGAGAAGCTCGGCGCGCTGCACCGCCGCAAGCGTACCAACAGCGACGACGACAAGAGCACGGACATCGTCCTGCGCAAGGTGTGGTCGAACCACGGGATCGTCGTTCCGGGCTACAAGGAAGACACCGGCGCCGGCGAGTTCAGCTCGCAGCTGTCGTTCGTGTGGAATCCGTTCGTCAAGACGATCAACAGCGCGTACGACCTGATCCGCCTGATCTGCGAGAACGGCGCGATCGGCCTGACGTCGTTCCTCAACAGCCGCATCCCGCTGATGAACCGCTGGGAGGAGCACCTGGACATCGCTTCGCGTCAGATCCAGAACAAGGTGTCGAGCGTCGTGATCGACCGCGTCCAGTCGATGGCACACGAGCGCGCTTCGGTCGGTGACTGCCTGCTGCTCGAACAGCACGCGTTCGACCGGATCCACTCGCCTGGTGCGAAGACGCAGGCCGAGCGTGAGATGCTGATGAAGCTGATGAGCGCCGTCGCTCCGAAGACGCACCTGTCCGGTGTGTACAAGGATGCCGTGTTCGGCGACAAGACGCTCGCCAGCCAGCTGCCTGCGCACCTGACGACGCTCGACGTGTACAACATCGCGACGGAGCTGCGCTCGCACACTGCCGAAGTGAAGAAGTCGTCCGACAACGCGCTCGACCGTTTTGCCAACGGCCTGATGTTCGATCGCCAGGACAACTACAACGCGGCGGCGTCGCGCCTGTCGGCTCCCAAGCTGAGCGCGTTTTCCGATCCCGAGCAAGCGTTCTTCGGTCGCCTGAACTGACCAGAAGAGGGCCTCTTCGGAGGCCCTCTTTTCCTTCGTTGTCATCATAGAGTTGGGATGCGATAGTCCCCTCATCGTCAAACAAGGAGTCCGTCATGGGTGGTGTGCTCAAGCAAGACCAGCATCCCGTCGCCGTTGCCGAGCGTCGGATCACGATCGAAGAGGTCAAGGTGAACGGCCGAGTGCCGCAAGGCGAACTCGCCCTCCAACAGGACGTACTGAAGCTGCTGAGCCGTCTGCAGATGGCACGCGTCGACCGATCGACATACCGGTTCGTCCAGTACGTCCTGCTGGTCGCTCAGCAACGTCGAATCGACGCCGGCTACCAAGGCGCAATGAGCGACGGTGGTGCGTCGAGGCTCGAGAGCGAAGTCGAAACGTACATCGCTGGTCTGACGAACACGACGCCGGCGGCGTGGGACCAGCTGCTGCGTGAGTTCAACCGCGAGCACGATCCCGAGTACGCAAAGTACCTCGAGCTGCACAAGAAGTTCGGGAATCTGTGATGATCCACCATCCCGACCTGATCGTTCCGGGCCAAGTGTGGGCCGCTGCTAGCGGCAACGGCCACGCTGTACGGATCACGTCAACCAATCGTTATGGCAACGGGACGCACGACGTCGACGTTGCGTACGAGTGGTACGTCGATGGGAAGCGGCGCGAGCACGACAAGGATTCGTTCAGCTTCCAGTGCCGCTACTTCAATGCGGACCTCGACGGCAAAGGGTCTCCGTCAACAGATCAACTGCAGCGGCAAGCTGTGTGGAGCAAGTGATGAGCGACAAGAAACTCGACCTTGGTCCTCACATCTGGTTCATCGTTCACCACGACGGACCAGTGGTCACGGGTGTGCAGGAACACGACTTTCGTGAAGGGGGTCACCTGACCCTCCCCAAAACAATGACGTGGGAGCAACTGTTCCTGCGCAACGTTGCCAGCCGTCTGAAAGAGGGAGTACAGTCTCCCTACTACGCGAAAGCACAAACCCTCCTCGAGGAGATTTCCAAATGCAAGTGAAGCGAATCGATTCCAGTGACGCGAACGTCAGCAAGTACGTGTACGACTTCGGCGATGCGGTCGCCGAGTCGGTCCTCTACAAATACCCGACGTACGAGGAGCGGACCGTGATCTGCTGCTCGACGCAGAGCGGCTGTCCGGTCGGCTGTCGATTCTGCGGTGCTGGTGACAACTTCGTCCGAAGCCTGACTGGCCACGAGATCGTCGACCAAGTCGAATACCTGTTCAAGGATCGCAACATCGATCCGGCAACTGTTCAGCGCGGCCAGATCATGTTCATGAGCATGGGTGAGCCGCTGCTCAATCGCAAGGGCCTGACTGACGCGATCCACATGCTGCATGCGATGTACCCGAAGTTCGCTCTGCTGATCAGCACGAGCGCGCCAGCCGTCGACTACGACTGGGTGATCGAGCTGTCACGTCAAGTGCCGACCGTCGGTCTCCAGTTCTCCGTCCACGAGAGCACCGACGAAGCACGCGACAAGCTGATCCCGTTCAAGGCGAAGCTGACGCTCGCGCAGATTGCCGATCAAGGCGAACGGTGGTTCTACGCGACCGGTCGCCAGCCGTTCTTCAACTACTGCGCGAACGAGCACAACTCGTCACAAGCGGACGCAGACCGTCTCGCCGACTACTTCAACTCGGCGATCTGGCAAGCAACGATCAGCGTCGTGTGCGAACGTGACGAGTCGATCGCCGCGGCGAACCGTCGCCAGCGTCAGCTCGCAACCGACTTCATGTCGAAGCTGATGGAGCACGGCTTCTCGACGCGCTGCTTCGACCCCGCTGGTCAAGACGACATCGGTGGTGGCTGTGGCCAGCTGTGGTTCGTCCAAGACTGGATGGCCAAGCATCCGGAACTCGCCCGCCCGAGCGTCGGCCGAATGATTCCGATCGTCCACGCTCCGAGGGAGCTCGCATGAGCACGTACACGACCTACAAGCGCGACCACAACGGCCGTCTCGTTGCAGTCCAGATGACGAGGGACCGCAACGGCAACTACAACCCACAGCACCCTGTGTACGAGGGCGGCACTGCTGGCACGTCTGCAGCGAACTGGTACGTCACGTCGTGTCGTAGCTGTGGCAACAACAACTACGGCATCGGGTCATACTGCTCGCGGTGCCGCTGAGGAGAGCACACATGGGCGTCATCGCTCGCATTCTATGCCGGTCCGCGCAAGACAGTCACGACTTCCAACTGACTGCCCAAAACTACGGCATTCGCTGGTCGATGCCGGAGATCGAGATGCCATGGAACCTCGACCGGCCGTACCTAATGATCTCGGAAGGCCAGCCGGACAAGTTCTACCTGTCGTGGGCAACACTGGAAGACTTCGCGCGTGAGAACGTCCCGCTGATCCGTGCAGGGGACTTTGCATGGGATCCGAACACGTGGCCGCGAACGCTCCAAGCGTACCGCCATCGTCAGGTCGAGGCGATCAAGAGCAAGGTGCCGACCACCGTTCCTGTTGCACCTGCAACGAACGTGATCATGCCGGAAGAATTCGTCGCGACGAAGTATCCCGGCTACTTCTGGAACGTCAAGACGAAGCAGCTGTTCACAGCAAAGCTCGGCGTCCTTCGTCAATTGAAGGTCAGTCTGCCGAACAAGTGGAACCGCCTGAACGGACCTGCATACCGAATCTCTCACGAGGGTGTGCGTAGGACGATGACCGTTGCACAGCTGAGCAAGCTCACCCCAAAAGCGTCGGTGTTCCCCGTTGAGTTCGTGACGACCAAGTCGAACACGAACGACGACGTTGCCGTCAATCTCAGTCAGCTGCCGGCTGGTACAACTGTCAGGGTGAGGATCGAAGGCTAAGCCAAGGTCCTGTTGACGCCTCACCCATTTAGGGTGATAGTGCACGCATTGGTTAAACAACTTCAAGGAACCAGCAATGCGTCTGCAAACCGAAACCAATCCTGTCGAGCGTGGTGGTGTCTCTGTCGAGAGCGGATTCTCGATCAAGGCGACTTCGAAGGCGTTCGACATCCTGTCGAGCGGCCTGTACTCCGACAAGATCCTGGCGATCGTCCGTGAGCTGTCGTGCAACGCGTACGACAGCCACGTCGCAGCTGGCAAGAAGGACGTTCCGATCGAGATCCATCTGCCGACGTACCTCGATCCGACGTTCTACGTCAAGGACAACGGCCTGGGCCTGTCGGACTTCGACGTTCGTGGCTGCTGGGAGCACGACAACGGCGACCGGATCACCCTCGAACAGGGCGCTGAGCTCGGCCTGATCGAAGGGATGGGCGCGTGGGACCGCAAGGGTGGGATCTACAACACGTACTTCGAGTCGACCAAGACGTCGAGCGACGACTTCATTGGTCAGCTTGGTCTGGGCAGCAAGTCGCCGTTCAGCTACGCGTCGACGTTCATGGTCGAGTCGCGGTTCAACGGGATCAAGAGCCTGTACTCGTGCTACAAGAACGAGGCTGGTCTGCCTGCCGTCACGCTGATGGGTCAAGAAGCGACGACCGAGTCGAACGGCGTGACCGTCACGATGTCGGTCCGCAAGGACGACATCGACAAGTTCGCCAACGCTGCGAAGAAGGCGCTGATGTATTTCAACCCGAAGCCTGCTGTCGCCGGCCGGTCGGGGTTCACTCCGTACACGCTCAAGCACACGGTCGAAGGTTCGACGTGGCGGATCCGTGCTGCGGACTACTTCGCCAGCATGAACGGTCCGTTCGTCGTTCAGGGGTTCGTTGCGTACCCCGTCGACGCGCACCAGCTGCGTGAGCACGGTCTTGATGGCGAAGCTGCTGCGCTTGCCGACACCGATGTCGACCTGTACGTGCCGATTGGCAAGGTCGAGGTCGCAGCATCGCGCGAGGCGCTGTCGTACAACAAAGCGACGATCACCAACCTGATCGACTCGCTCAAGCATGCTGCGACCGAAATGCGTGCGTCGTTCCAGATCGAGTTCGACAAGTGCAAGACGCGGTGGGAAGCTCTGATGCTGCACGACAAGTACTCGGCGGCGGGGACCGATGCGTTCAAGAAAATCTACCGCAAGATGCACCAGGCGCAGCCGTTCAAGTGGAACGGCGTCGACATCGACGACGAGGTCAAGCTCGACCTCAAGAAGATCGTCGGCCTGTCGGTTGCACGCGTGTCGGTCGAGCAGTCGCGCCGTGGCAGCAAGGTGTCGCTGAAGACCAACGGCTCGTGGGATCCGTCGAAGGTGACGACCGAGATGGCGTTCGCCGTCCAGTCGAACCTGCACATCCTGATCGACGACACCGACGGCAAGCGGAGCGTCGAGAATCGTGTCGCGATCTACCTGCAGAGCAAGGGCGAAGTCGACGGCCGCAAGCCGTCCGCGATCCTGATCCGTCCGCTCGTCAAGGGCAAGATCGACATCAAGATGGCGAACAAGGTCGTTGCGATGTTCGACGGTGCCACTGCGACGATGGTGTCGTCGACGCCAGCTCCGACTCGGACGGTCGGCAATCGGACGTACACGTACGTCAAGCGCGATGCCCAGGTCAAGATGGTGTGGAGCAAGTTCCCGAAGGAACGCGACTACCGTGGTCGTGATCGTGGCTACCGCGAGGTGTTCTCTCGCCTGTGCTGGGTCAACGAGCAGATCGACATGAACGCTGGTGGCCTGTACGTCGAGGTCGATCGGTTCTCCGTCCAGTACAACGGCAAGGACGCGACGAACATCCAGCAGATGCTCGACAAGGCGATCGCGCTCGGTCTCGTCCAGAAGGACGTCAAGATCATCGGCCTGAACGAGAAGGAACTGAAGGCGGTCAAGGGCAACAAGAAGTGGTCGAACTTCTTCGACCACGTCCGTGAGGCGTTCAACAAGGCGAACGCGAACGGTGAGATGGTCGCCCGTGCCGTGTCGGATGGCGTGTTTGCCTCGATCGGCTCGAGCGTTCGCCAGTACTTCGTTCAGCCGTGGACGAAGGAAGTGTCGCTGCTCGTCGTCGATGGTCCGTTCAAGCAGATGATCGAGAAGCTGGTCGCCGTCGAGAACGCTGCTGGTGCGTACAAGACGGAAGATGTCAATGCGATGATGGCGATGCTCGGCGTGACGGCAGACGTGGCAACGCACGTGGCGAAGTACAGCCGCGAGTGGCGCGACATGCTCCGCAACTACGACATGCTGACGATGGTCTCGTGGGACTACAGCATCGACAAGAATGCGGTCAACAAGATCGCTGCGTACGTCAACCTGATCGATCGTCCGTGACCTGTTGTCTGTGAGGGTCGTTGGTGTATACTGGCGACTCATCAATTCACCCATCCTTTCCTAAAGGGGACTCCATGAACAGCTTCATCCTCACCGCTGGCGGCGCCGCACTCGTGATCAGCGGTCGGCCGTTCACGATCGACAAGACGCACCCGAACTTCGACTTCGTGCTCGACAAGATCCGCGCGAAGGACTGGCAAGCGATCCCCGAGCTGATCAACATCTCGCTGTCGCTGGTCAAGTTCGCCAACGGCAAGGTGATGGTCGATCCGGATGCCGGCGTCGTCCTGTACGGTGGCCGTGAGGTGCACAACGTCCTCGTCGACCACATGCTGACGATGATGTCGAACAACTTCGACATCGAACCGATGGCGCAGTTCCTCGCGAACCTGTACCAGAACCCGAACGCCGAGACGATCGAGGCCCTCTACGGCTGGATGCAACACAACAACGTGACGATCACGGAGGACGGCTGCCTGGTCGCGTACAAGCGCGTCCGTGACGACTACAAGTCGTTCCACGACGGCAGCACGGTCCACGCAATCGGGTTCGAGACGTCGATGCCGCGCGACCTGTGCGACCAGAACAACCGCAACACGTGTTCCGCTGGCCTGCACTTCTGCTCGCATGCGTACCTGCCGAACTACCACGGCGGCCAAGGTCGCGTGCTGATCCTCAAGATCAACCCGCGCGACGTGACGGCGATCCCGAACGACTACAACTTCGCCAAGGGCCGTGCGTGCGCGTACACCGTGATCGGCGAACTGGAAGGCGAAGCGCGCCTGCGGATCGAGAAGGAAGAAGTGCTCGACACGCCGGTCCTGACTGCCGACACGAACGCGAACGCGACCGCTGCGTTCCGCGCTGGCTACGAGGCCGGCTACAAGGATGGCCGCGGCAAGAAGGCGAAGGGTACGTCGCTCGACTACCGGACCGTCGACAAGCCTGGTCAGACCGGCCCCGAAGCGACCGCTCTGTACAACGAGTACGACCAGGGCTACGAGGCTGGTCGTCTCGATGGCCGCAACAAGAAGCCGAAGCTGTACGGCAGCGAGCCGGTCGAGCCGCCAGTCGTCGGTGACGACGTGACCGAACGCGTGATCCGCATCGTGTCCGAACAGCTCGGCGTGCCGGAGAGCGACATCACGACGTCGTCGTCTTTCACCGCTGACCTTGGCGCCGACTCACTCGACCTAATCGAGCTCGTGATGGCGTGTGAAGACGAATTCGGCATCGAGATCGCCGACGAGCAAGCGGAAACGTGCGTGACCGTCGCCGACACCGTCGACCTGATCCGCAAGCTGCAATGAGCGACCTCGAGCAGCGCGTCCACGAGGCGCTTGACAATGCAAAGGAAAACGGGTACACTGTTTTCCTTGCAGGGACTCCGCAAGAGATTGCGGATGACCTGATCGAGTATTGTCAGCCGCTCGAGGACGTGCTGTCGTACTTCATCATTCCCCACGTGATCACGTGGCAACAGAAGCAAGGAGAGACCTCGTGACCAATCCGCATGTCGAAGACCACAAAGTGTTCGGTGAGCAGTCGTGGGTGTACTGTGACCAGCATCTGCGGCCGCACATGACGGGGTGGTGCTCCGTCTCTCCTCGCAACAAGATCCTGCTCGATGCCCAAGACGAAGCGTCTGCGTACGCCGAGTGCAAGGCAAAGGGCTACAAGCTGTACAACCCTGACCGCTGAAAGGTACCACAACATGTCTCGTCATTCCGAATCGATGCCCGTCGGCCGCGCAATCGCAATTCTTGGTGGCACCGTCGCTGGCGCTGCCGTTGTGATCGGCGCGTTGACGTGGGCGTTCTTCATGCACACGGAAGTCGTCGAACCGGGCCACGAGCTCGTGATCAACGACAAGCCGTACTTCTTCGGCCACGAGGGCGTGCGCCCGGAGACGGTCAAGGAAGGTCGCGTCCTCCTGTTCAACACGTCGTCTGCGATTCCCGTGCGGATGACGCCGCAGAGCGTGCCGGTCAAGTTCGACGACTTCAGCTCGAGCGACAACATCCTGCTCGACTTCGAGTCGACGATCCAGTACAAGTACAAGGACCCCGTCGACCTCGTCAAGAACTTCGGCACCGACTGGTTCGACAACAACGTCCTGCGCCAGTACACCGCGATCGTCCGTGAGGCGATCAAGAAGCGGACGATGACCGACATGATGTCGAACGTCACCGCAGCGACTGCGGTCGACAACGAGGTCACTGCCGCGCTCCAGCAGCTCGTCGTCGACGCGAAGCTGCCGATCGAGATCATCGGCGTGTCGCTCGGTCGCGCGAAGCCGAACCCGAACGTGCTCGAGCAGATGAACGAGACCGCTGCCCAGCAACAGCGTGAGCGTACGCTGATCGCGGCAACTGCTGCGGAGAAGGAACGGAAGAAGGAACAGGTCGCCAAGGCGGATGCCGACAACGCATACCGCAACGCGATGGGCCTGTCGTCCGAGCAGTTCCTCGCACTCGAAGCGGCGAAGCTGTATGCTGCTGCGTGTGCCGCTCAAGGCAGCATCTGCATCGTCACGTCCGGTCAACAGCCGATCACCCTTCCCCTCAAGTAAGGAGCCACCACCATGACTCGTTTTGCCCTCACTCTGTACGCCGCGATCACTGCGATGATCATGTTCGCTGCATTCCCCGCACACGCGGCTGGCGGTCTCGACACGAACGCTGCGGCGGCTGCCGGGTTCAACAAGCTGTCGGAGACGGAGAAGGCGAACATCATCAAGCAGATCGCCGAGCAAGCGGCTGCGAAGAAGGACACGCCGAACCTCGTTCAAGACCTCGCCACAACCGCTGCTGCCGACGCGAAGAACGCTCCCGAGAAGGTCGATCAGTGGCTGAACATCGGCGAGCGGATCGGCAAGATGATCGGCGGAGCTGCGAAGGAAATCGGCGTCGCCGTCAACGAGTTCGTCAAGACGCCGGTCGGCCTGACCGCGATGGCGCTGATCGTGTGGCACTACATGGGCGGCGTGATCATCCACTTCGTCGGCGGCCTGCTCGTGTTGAGCGTCGGCCTCGGGTTCGTCGTCTACTTCGCCCGTCGCTACCGCGGAGAGACGATCGAGTACGACACGGAGAAGAAGGACGTGTTCGGTCGCTCGGTCGTACGAAAGATCGACCGCAGGCCGATGGACGGTGAGGTGATCTTCGGCTTCCTGTGTGCTGCGGCCGCCGTCATCATCGCTGCACTGGTCACGATGTTCACGTACTGACGAACCAATCGTCTGACCCTGAAAGGCGCCCTCGTGGCGCCTTTCCTGTTGCCGTAAACGTCCATTCGCTTGAAGATCAACAGATCAAAACGGAGATTCAATCATGAGTGCAGACTACCTGAAAGAGCGATGGGTCGCGATTGGCGGATCGATCGCGTGTGAGCGTGAGTACTTCCGCAAGGCCGACCTTGGCAAGCAGTACCTGACACGCGACTGGATTGCGTTCAACGTTGGCGAGCGAGCTGCTCGCCACATCGTCGACTTGCACAACAAATCGCTGGGAGAGACGAATGTTCAACATCAGTGACGTCAAGCGGAACGACCGCGTGTACGAGAACGAATACGGGATCAGCGACGAGTACGTCGCTGTGACCGATGCAGCACGCGAGGATGGTGGTTGGTCATTCCTCGGCGAGAACACACTGACGTCGGAGCAGGTCCGCTTCTACGTCCGAGACGGATTCGAAGGGATGTGCAAGCTCGACAGCTACCCTCACTACCAACTTGCACAGGGAGATGAGGAGGACTGAGATGGAAGTGTTTGTTCATTACGACTCGCGTTGCATCCACAGCGAGCGTGCCGAGGAGCAGTTCGGTTCATGGAGTGAAGAGAATCAATTCACACTCGAGGATGTGTCAACGAAGCGAAGCAATCGGTACTGCAACGATCAATTCGACGTTGAATTCGATGCCAAACCTGGCGACACGGTCCATGTACTGTACATGATCTACGGGTCTGGTGACAGCTTTGGCAATTCATCTGGACACGGTGAGATCCTGTGGGTGTTCAAGGATCGCCTGCTCGCAGAAGAGGCACTGAAGCGGTGGCAGTACGCATGCGATCTGCACGGTGATTGGCGCCACGACAACAAGCAACAGTCGTGCACGTTCCACGTTGACGGCGGCCGGTGGATCAAGCTGAGCAATCCCGTATACGGGTACTTCGAGCGTTTGACAACGCTGGAATTGCGCGCAATGATTTTGCAGTGACCCGTTGCCGAACACCGTTTGGTCATAGATAGTGGAGTTGTTGTCGATCGAGCGCGTGCAGTGATGAACTGCATAGCCCTGCGTCGTAGATCCAACGCAGTGAGAGTTGGTCCTTAGAGCCGAAGCCCAGCGTGGTTAGGATTGGATCAGCCGGACGGAGTAACCCTGCATGCTCAGGGGGAGGGTGTAGCCGGGAAACCGGAGCATTGCGAGCTGTCTAGTTGGGTGGGGAGACGTGGGGTTGCTCGGGAGACAAAAGTGCTGAAAGCGCGAAGAGGAATTGGTGGATCGCTCCCACCCGTCGTCGAGGCGGTATGTCCCGTACTTGACGACGTCTAGAAACCCGGAAGCATCTGGATCTTCGCGTTAGCAGGCTGTTTGGTATTGTGTGCGAGAGTGGCGGTTCAATTCGCAACCTTGTTGCCCACCTGTTTCGATGACACCTAGGAAGGTCAACGATAAGGGGCAGAGAGCTGTATAACGTGGGAGTCATGACCCGCGCAAAACAGTTCCACGTCGTCTCAAAGCGGCGGATAGTATTCGCGCACAATGCCAAGCAGCTTCGGTAGGCATAGGTTGTTGGCAATCTTTAACTGCCAGCTGTGGTGGTCCATTGAAACTGCTTTGTTGATGGTGTAAAGGTCAACACGCGGGTACAGCGTCGATCTCTGGGTACAAGGCCCAGCTGGGGTGATAAACGCCAGAGCCTCAAGAGGAAGCTAGATCGGTAGCCAAGGCCTGAGTTGAGTGACGTTCGAGTCGTCGCTAGCAACGCGGTGGAGGGCAGAGTTGTGATGTTCGTCGGTCGTCACAACGTATTCCGCAAGCCCAACGACGCAACGGCGGTTGCCTAACACCAGGCGATTCGCGGCGGGATTTGATGGCGGTGATTGCCAAACGTTCGGTCTACGTATAGTTGACCCGCTGGACAGAGCGCTTATTTGAAGCGGCCCGTAACCCTGATCCGGTTACGGGCCTTTTGGCTTTGCACAACAAAAAGAGCATCAAATGCCGGTACCACACAAGAAGAAAAAGCTGCTCGCCCTCCCAGCAAACACACAGGGCAAAGACTACGTCGTTGGTGATCTCCACGGTTGCTTGGAGGAGCTGCTCGTTGCACTGAAGGAACTCGAGTTCAACGAAGCAACCGACCGGTTGTTCTCCGTCGGAGACCTAATCGATCGCGGCCCGTTCAGCAAGGAATGTGCTGAGCTGATCTACAAGCCTTGGTTCTATGCCGTCAAGGGGAACCACGAGCAGATGATGATCGATGCGCTGATCAAGGGACGGACCGACATGGCTGCAACGTGGATCTGGAACGGTGGCCAGTGGATGTACGACCACGACAGGGGCGAACTCGTTTCACTCGCAAGGGACCTCGACTTCCTGCCGCTCGTGATCACAGTCGGCGAAGGGACAGACCGGTTCAACATCGTTCACGCAGAGCTGAAGCACACAGAAATCATCAACCAACACCCTCAGCGCGTCCCCGTCAACGACATGATGCTTGCTCATTGGCCTTTCGATAGCAACGAAGAGGCGGACATGATATGGGGTCGAACGATTGTCAGCAACGGGCGCGAGAAGATCGAACAAGTGCCGCCGCATGAGCTGTGGCATGACATGGACAAGTTGTCGCTGACGTTTGTTGGCCACACACCTGTCCGGTTCCCTGTTCAGTGCCAGAAGCAGATGTACATCGACAACGGTGCCGTCTACCACCACACAAACAGCAACAAGAGCGAAGGGAACATGCTCGTCCTCGCATGCCCGTCAACGAAGACCGTCCATGCGTACAGCATGGTGTGGAAGAAGATCAACAACTACACGTTTGACGAGATCCAGAAGATGGGGTAAATACGCAAAAACGCCTTATAAGGTCGTTTATCCGCGTTAACTAGCGTTTTAAGGTACTTTTCATGCAGATCCATGTTGTCAACCATCCAATTCCACTGGAACGTAAGGTTCGCGCAAATCGGCCGAGCTGCCCCTGCAAAGGGGCAAAGCTGATTCCGGTCGAAGGCGTTGTCAAGAAAGTGATCCACAACCACACTGGCTACTGGTACTACCTCGATATTGGGGTGACGATCAAGGGTGAGTGGATAACGGACGTCGTTGCACCACAATGAAGGGAAGATCATGGTTCACTTGCTGATGGTTGTGATCACACTGCTGATCGTGATCACAATTCCGAGCGTTTGGCACAAGGCAACGTTCTTGCGATATCTCGTAGCACTTGCGTCTGATCCGCTGATTCGGCCGCGGATTGCGTCTGACCACCGGTACAAGTCGCTTTTCGGCGAAGCTCAAACACAACTGAGCAAGGTTGGATCGCTGACGGTCCCTGCTGTTCTTGCTGGTCTATCAGCAACGGTTGGCTTGTGGACATCTTTTGGCGCTGAACTCGATGTTGACGACACACAGCTGATCGTGTCAACAGCAATCATCGCATTTGCACTTGCTCATACGTGGACGCTATCGCCACCGCCTCGCGCACTATACGATTGGCTGATCACTCTCGAGATTGAGAAGAATACGGTGATCTTGGAGAAGGTCAACGAACGGCTGGGGCAGCTGGGCACCGAAATCAACGACCTCGAGCAAGCTAACGGGGACCCTGCGAAGATTGCGGAGTTAACAGACCAACTTGCACGCGTTGCTGCAGCTGGTGTAGCGGCAAAAGGCGAAATCGATCGCCTGCAAACACAAAAGACCGCCTAGGCGGTCTTTTTATTGGTCAAACTTGATCGATAGTTGGTTGATCTGATCGTACGGGATTGAGATGATCTTCCTTGCATCTCGGTCCCACAAATCGAGAGCGGTCTTTGCAATGTGCGCATTCTCGATGTCTGCCAACAGATCTGCATGGCCAGCAATTGGAACGCGTACAACAATGTCCATCCCTGTCTTTGGCATCACTCTCACCTCAATCCATTTGGCATCCGCTACCGCCTGTCTGAAGCTGTCAAAGTTCGTGAAATACATCACGCATTCTCCTTGACACGACGTCGCAGGACAGGAAGGATCGCTCGAACATCAATCCGGTTGAACTCCCACTCCGCCTCAAACTCTGCTGTCAGCTGATCTGGCGTGATTGACACAACGTGCAAACTGATGTCGTGCGGACCAACAATACGCTCGTCAAAGAAGAACAGCTTTTCTGGCTCCTTGCCGTGCCTGTCGACTGCCACGGCACGCTGCAGCATGAATGATTCGATTACGTTCATTGCTGATCCTTTCGCACGACTTTCGTGACAATCTTGTCGTATTGACCTGCATCAAACACAACAACATACGACACAACCCCGCCGTTAAACACTTGGTCAATGAACACGCGTGGCCCGTCGTCACCAATTGGGTACGTCACTTCCGTGTACTCGCCAACATTGTGCAAGACGAACGCATACATCCCTTCCGCAAACGGCCTGTGTGTAGCGGGGATCGACGGAGAGACATAGAACACAAGCCGCACATTGCCCTCTCTATCCTGCCACGACTTAGCCGGCACAGCTCCCAACGTATCCGCAACATCGATCTTGTACAGGCGGACAACAGCCGGCTGCGCCTCCGTCCCCTTAACGATATTGAACACCGTCTCGACGACATCTGCAGCAGCACCACCAACGCGCTTTTGGACGATCCTCATCGTCTGTGCATCACGAACATCTCCTGCTCGTGGCAATGAACTCGTAAGTTCGCTCATTCTGCCCCCAATTCGATCGCCTCAGCAATCACTTCAAGCAATTGTTCCGGCGTTGCTGCAATCGCTGTGACAGTCACGTACTGCGCACTCGACACCTTCTTCTCGTCAGCAGTAGCTGGTCGCCTCCACTGAACAACATATCCATTTGAAGCCGGCTCGACCGCAATCGCCGGCAAAGTGACATTTAGCATTGAAGCACTCTCCCTGTTGTACGTATCTAGTCGCAAATTCACATCCGTGGCCAATCGACCGTCTCACCAGATTCCCGCCACACAACACGTGGCTTGTGGTTTGATGTAATCCACTGATCGACCGCAATCCGGAATCTCTTCGCCTCCCGGATCGCCTCATCCTCCGCACCGTACACTGCGACCCGCTCCCCAGGGATTACAGGAAACCGTGCGTACACATGATACTCATTGCCCGCTTGAACAACATCAAACGTCACACGCTCGATTGCCCATCCCCGCACACGACTCCACTGCAGCTGTCCGCCATTTCGCAACCAGATAGCAATGTTCTCACCTGCAACAGCAAGTACGCCGCTACCCACCAGCCCAAGCACGACAACGCTGATCAAACTGACAATAACAATGTCCATCACATCGCTCCTGCCAGCAGCCCAAACGAAACGATCGTTGCTACGCCAAAGATCAACACACCTGTCGCTGCAGGAACAACAACGATACCACCAGGCATGTTGTCACTCCTATCGCGCAGCAGCTCGCAAGCAACCCAGTACCCGCCCAGCGCAATCGCATAGACGATCACAACACCAATGATAGCTAACACAGTGCCCATAATTGCTGTACCCCGTTAAGTAGAAGTGGAACCGGATCTACAGTAGTTGACCGTCTAAGGGTAGACAACAACATCAAAAGGGAACCACTATCCGGTACCGTCACAAGATCGTTTTGTTTACCGGTTTTTGCAGCCGGATCGCAACTGTCAGACTGTAACGTAACTGCGCGCGAACAGTGGTAAAACAGTTGGTCTACTAGTAAACATCATCACGCAAGTGTTGACTAGTAAACACCGCCCACGGAGCTAATGTGGGTCCACTGTCAAGGGGAAGTGGCACGCTTTAATTGCGATATATCCCGCAAGTTATACACAGGTTATCCACAGGATGAACAAAAGTTATGCACAGGCAGAGTCAACCGGTTTTCGCAGGGGGCTACTAGTAAACATTGCAAGTTATCCACAGGATCCCCCGGAGTTATGCACAGGTTATGCACAGGTGGTGAACCGTTGACAATGATTGTGGAACAACATATACTATGATGGGGAACTGGTTTTCACCATATCCGCAGAAATAGTGGTCAAATCAATGATCTGTACTCGGGGGAGATACGTTTGTTTCTACTGCCGTGGGCGACTGTCTTGCAGCAGTATCCCAACGATCAACACGACCCAGAGGACAAGCGACGCAAGTAGCGCCCACGGTGGGAAGTCGGGTTGACCGGTAACGGCACCGTACAGCATTGCGATCACAACGCTGGTTGATATTACTGCCATTGCTAGCAGTAACAGTCCAGCGATCGCTGCAATGATAATCATGGTCACATTCCTTGAGGTGTAGCTAGCCCTACGTCGCGTGACGTATCAGTCAACTATACCCTTCCAAACTAGGTGGAATTGTGGTGGGAATCACCCACAGCCGTCTGCCCAGGTGTAAGCACCCATCGACGGCCCTGTTGACATCTCAGTCGTAAGCTCTTTCCGGCTGACCAGTTGACCACGCCGCTGCCCAACTGATGCGATCACTGTGATAGCACATTGTGACCAAAGTCAACGGGGCAGAACTGAGTTGTAAGCTTATAGTCTGCTGAACCTTTCATTGTAGCACATTCCGTGCACAATGTCAACGGGGCGGAAAAAACAGTGAGGCGCTGCCGCCGTCCACCCCGTCGCTGTGACTTCGAAACCATGACAATACTATAACCCCAAATCGATTGGTAGTCAACGCCGTCGTGCTTATAAATAAACGGCGGGAGGGACTACCAATGAGTTATTGGGCCACGTTGACAGAGGAACAAAAGGTTGTAGAGCGACAGAAGGCAGCTGTGCGCCGAGCTCGCGCCAAAGCAACCCGAACACCCGAGCAAGCAGCCGCACTTAGTGCACAACGACGTCAGGCGAGGGAGAAACGCAAGCAGACGGATAACCACAAAGCTGTTGCCCGTCAATACGTTCGTACAGGCAAAGGATGGTTGTACTCGTGGGCACACAACATCAATACGCGTGCAAAAGCGATTGGTGTGCCGTGCGACATAGATGCGGACTGGTTGCAGGCTAACATGCCAACCCATTGCCCCGTGCTGGGGATTGAATTGAAGCGCAGGACTGCAAGGGGCGACAACGAACCATCCGCTCCAACGGTAGACAGACTGGACCCTGCACTCGGCTATGTCAAAGGGAACATTCACATCATCAGTCGACGGGCAAATAATATCAAGAGTGATGCAACTGTTGACGAGATTGTCCGTGTTGCACAATGGATGCAAGCCCTCACTACAAAATAGACGTCCGCCCTCGCCGTCCATCCCCCGGTGTCGCGGTTCGAATCGTTAGAGTGGATTGTCCGGTGTTCTGCGGTTGAGGTCAACCCTATTGTTTGTGTTGCCTAATAGGGTATATGAGGTATGATATAGTCTTTCAACTGCTGGGAGCAGCAAATGGAAGTCGGTCGCAAGTACCGCGTCAAGCCGGAGATGATCACAGGCAAAGACGGTGTCGTCTACCCGGTGTTCACCGTCCAGGCAGCTGGCCGTGGCTGGGAGGCACGCAACTACTACACGCCAGGCGCCGGGGTCGACTGCTCACTCGACATCGAAGTGCTGCCGCATGACGGGTACAAGGGCGGGTTCGAGAAGGCGACGAAAGTCAAGGTGCTGAACGGCGGCGAGATCAAGATGTACCGGTTCAACAAGAAGCCGTACGTCCGCAAGGATGGGTCGTTCACGGTGATCGTGCCGGACTTCCTGACGGGAACGAGCGAGCTGCTCGGCGAGAAGCCGAGAGGGTCGATCGCCTCCGCTTACGGGTTCTGGCGGAACGAGGGCTACTTGACGATCAAGAAAGGCCTGGCAGAAGCGATCTGACCAGTTGAGTGGTAGCGTATGTTATAGTACGCTACCACTTCCAACA